>ERZ761607.929-NODE-929-length-41076-cov-6.298384_pt1 | contig 41076 bp, 44 predicted proteins | sample MGYA00511164_ERZ761607 | MGnify/ENA primary metagenome ERZ761607 (study PRJEB28899, sample SAMN02445080) | bioreactor sludge metagenome | biome: EBPR sludge | place: Australia: Brisbane, Thorneside Wastewater Treatment Plant | collected 2011-06-22 ...
TGGCGGTTGTTGGTCGTGGCGACGTTGATGAGGTACGGCGCATGGACGTAGAGGGCGATGCCGGCCGCCTCGGCGTCGGCTCGCAGCCCCGCCGCGCCACCGGCGTAGCGCACCACCGGCCCCTTGTAGCTCTGCGGGTCACCCAGGAAGAACTGCACCACCGTCGTGTCGCGAGCCTGGGCCTCCGCGATCGGGTCGGTCTGCTCGACGTGGGCTCCGATCAACATGCCGTCAGCCTAGGCGCGGCCGCCGACGGTCGGCCGATCGGCCGCTCACTGGGCGAGGTAGCCGCCGTCGACGGCAAGCACCTTTCCGGTGATGAAGCTCGCCCGGTCCGAGGCGAGGAACGCGATCGCCTGGGCCACCTCGCGCGGGTCGCCGAGCCGGCCCCACGTCCGGGCGCCGCCGCCATCATCGCATCGGCATCGGCCTCCACCGACACATCGCCCACGACCGCGACCAGCCGGTCGGCGTCGTACCCGGTCGCCTCGACCGTACGGCGCAGCGCCGTCTCGTCAAGATCCGTCGCGACGACGCGGGCGCCCTCCTCGAGGAACACCTCGAGGGTCGCTCGCCCGATGCCGCGCGCTGCCTCGGTCACCACCGCGACCTTGCCGTCCAGGATGTCCACAACCGCTGAGGCTAGGGCCAAGACGACCTCCGGGGCGTTCCGGGCGGCTACCGCAGATGCTGCGGTCCGGTCAGCTCGTGCAGCCGCTGCAGGGCGGCGGCCGCGGTGGGCCGGAGGTGCGGGTCGGATCGGGTCATCGAGTCGCACAACGTGACCAGCGGCGCCGTACCGGCGAGGATTCGCCGGGCCACGAGTCCCGCGGCGTAGACGTCCTGGCTGGGATGCGGCGGCGAGCCCGCGAGCCGTTCGGGTGGGAGGAAGGCTGGGGTGCCGCCGGCGACGACCGGTCGCTGCGTACTGGTGGCGACTCCGAAGTCGGCCAACAGCAGATGGGTGGCTGCGGGTGGCGCGCGCTCGAGGAGCAGGTTGGCCGGCTTGACGTCGCCGTGCACCAGACCGCGCGCGTGCACCTCGACCAACGCATCGAGCAGTTGGGCGAGCACGGTCGTCGCGAGGGCCGGTGGAAGTGGCCCGTGGCTGGCGAGCAGGTCGCGCAACGACCCGCCCCGGGCCAGAGTCATCAGCATCAGCACCGTGCCGTCCTCGGCCACCCACCCCGAGGGTGCGAGCACGTGCGGGTGAGAGATGCGATGGGCTGCCTCGCGGACCAGGTCGGCGACCGCGTCGGCGTCGCCGTCATGCAGCACCTTCGCGGCGATGTCGCGACGCTCGTGCAGGTCGCGGGCCCGGCGTACGACGCCGGTGGCCCCGCGACCGAGCTCCTCGAGCAGCAGGTAGCGCCCGGCGACGGGCCGGAGACCAGGGCGGTGACGGGACGTACGGCGCAGCATGGCGCCGGACATTAGTTCGTTCGACGGGTCGACGTCGGCGCTCATCCACAGGCTGCAGATCCACGTCGGAGATTTCTGTGCCCGACCGGGCCGCTGTTAGCCTTTCCTGTCCGTCCCGGCCAGACGCCGTGACGATCAACGCACAAGCCCTCCTGCCACGGAGAGACCGTGGCCGCTGAGCCCACAGGAGGTGGAACTGCTTTGCGTAGCTATGAAGTCATGGTGATCCTCGACCCGAGTCTCGAGGAGCGCACCGTCGGCCCGTCGCTCGACAAGTACCTCAACGTCATCCGCACGGACGGCGGCTCCGTCGAGTCCGTCGACGTCTGGGGTCGTCGCCGGATGGCCTACGAGATCAAGAAGAACCAAGAGGGCATCTACGCCGTGGTCTCCCTGACCGCCGAGCCCGCCTCGGTCAAGGAGCTCGACCGTCAGCTCACCCTGAACGAGTCGATCCTCCGCACCAAGGTCATCCGCCCCGACCACAAGTGACCTGCTCCCACGGGCGTCGTACGGCGGCGCCTGTGGATGGACACTTCCCACCGTCGGTGCCGACGGCAACGATGGGCGCGATAACCCACGGGACGACCCAGCGGGACGACTAAGGAGACCTCATGGCAGGCGAGACCATCATCACCGTGGTCGGCAACCTCACCGACGACCCGGAGCTGCGCTTCACGCCCTCGGGCGCCGCGGTTGCCAACTTCACGGTGGCCTCGACCCCGCGCAACTTCGACAAGAACACCAACGAGTGGGTCGACGGCGAGGCCATGTTCCTGCGCTGCTCCATCTGGCGGCAGGCGGCCGAGAACGTCGCCGAGTCGCTCCAGCGGGGCATGCGGGTCGTGGTCCAGGGCCGGCTCAAGGCGCGCTCGTATGAGGACCGCGAGGGCCAGAAGCGCACGGTCTTCGAGATCGAGGTCGACGAGATCGGCCCGTCGCTGAAGTTCGCCACCGCCAAGGTCAACCGCACCAGCCGCCAGGGCGGCGGGGGTGGCTACTCCGGTGGCGGCAACCAAGGCAACCAGGGCGGCGGCCAGGGCGGCGGCCAGGGCGGCGGCCAGGGCGGCGGCCAGGGCGGTCCTGGCCCGGTCGACGACCCCTGGGCCACCCCGGCGCCGGCCGCAGGTGGCGCCGGCGGCGGCGCCGCTGGCGGCGGCAACGACCCGTGGGGCGCTCCCGGCGTCGGGAGCGACGAGCCCCCGTTCTGATCCACCCCTGCACCAACCCAGCTGCACCAACTCAACCCCGACCATTCCGGCTCTGTATCCACCCAGCGCCGGGCTTCTGAGGAGGAAGCACCACAATGGCCAAGCCCGTACTCCGCAAGCCGAAGAAGAAGGTTTGCCAGTTCTGCAAGGAGAAGGCGTCCGGTGTCGACTACAAGGACACCGCGCTGCTTCGCAAGTTCATCTCCGACCGCGGCAAGATCCGCGCGCGTCGGGTGACCGGCAACTGCGTCCAGCACCAGCGTGACGTCGCCATCGCGGTCAAGAACGCCCGCGAGGTCGCTCTGCTCCCCTACACGTCCACCGGTCGCTGAGAGGAGTCCTGAGATGAAGCTCATCCTCACCCAGGAGGTCACCGGCCTCGGTGCACCAGGCGACGTGGTCGAGGTCAAGGACGGCTACGGCCGCAACTACCTCGTCCCGCGCGGTGTCGCGATCCGCTGGACCCGCGGTGCCGAGAAGACCGTCGAGTCGATCAAGAAGGCCCGCACCACGCGTGCGGTCCGTGACCACGACTCCGCCGAGGCCGTCAAGGCCAAGCTCGAGGGCGCGCCGGTCCAGGTCAAGGTCCGGGCCGGCGAGGGCGGTCGGCTCTTCGGTGCGGTGACCGTGACCGACATCGCCGAGGCGCTCGCCGAGGCGAGCGGCCAGGATGTCGACAAGCGCACCATTGCGGTCGGCAACCCGATCAAGTCGCTGGGCGCCCACGAGGTCACCGTCCGACTGCACGACGAGGTCTCCGCGACGGTCTCGCTCAACGTCATCCCAGCTTGATCTGAGCTGTCCGAGGGACGAGGACAGGTCAGATCGTCGGTGGTTGAGCAGCCCGCGCGGCCGAGCTTGCTCGGACGCGACCGGGCGTGTCGAAACCAGGCGACCCGGGGCTGGGACTGAACCACCCCGCGCAACGGCCCCGCCGGCTCTCCACGAGCCGTGCGGGGTCGTCGTACGTGCGGGGATACCCCGGGCCGCATCGGCCCCTGACGACTAGTCCCGGTAAGGCACGCAACCATGACTGACTCTTACCCGGATAGTCCTACACATCCAGTGGAGAAGGCTGTGGATGACCTGCCGCCCTGCCTTTGTCGACAAAGCGTCCCGGTGGCCGTGATGTGGCCGTCCGGTGAACGGACACCCGGCAGAAGTATTTCCGCTCCACACCCGTGGATCGCTGTTTGTGCAGGTCAGAGCGGTGTTGGCCGCCTTTCTCGGAGCTGGGTCCACAGGACTGTCCCCAAGCTGTGCACAGGTCTGAGCGTGTCGTCCACGCGAACGCCCCGATTGTCCCCAAGGGCTGTGGAGGGCGGGCTTCCCTGGCGTCCTGAGGCTGCGTAGGTTCCTCCACGTCGCACCCCACGGCCGGTCGACCCGGACTGCCTGTGCTCTCGTGGACGAACGCCCACTGTCGGCGCTCGGTCCTACTGTCGACGACGTTCACCCGTCGTCCCATCCGTCACGCCCTTCACACCCGTTCTCGTCCCCCTGGAGCATCCTGTGAGCGTCACCGAGCCCGACTCCTGGCAGCTGCCCGGAGGGATGCCGGAGCCTGGCTCGGGTGGGGATCGGACGCCACCGCAGGACATGGCGGCCGAGCAGTCGGTGCTCGGGGCGATGATGATCTCCAAGGACGCCATCGCCGACGTGGCCGAGGTGCTCCGCGGCGTCGACTTCTACCGCCCCAGCCACGAGACGATCCACGACGCGATCATCGACCTCTACGGGCGCGGCGAGCCCGCCGACATGGTGACCGTCGCCAATGAGCTCCAGCGCCGCGGCGAGCTCCAGCGGATCGGCGGGGCGCCCTACCTCCACACGATCACCGCCTCGGTGCCGATCGCCGCCAACGCCGGCTACTACGCCGAGATCGTGCGGGAGAAGGCGATCCTGCGCCGGCTGGTCAACGCAGGCACCCGCATCGTCCAGTTCGGCTACGCCGGCGAGGGCGACGTCGACGAGCTGGTCGACCAGGCCCAGGCCGAGGTCTACCAGGTCACCGACAAGCGCAGCAGCGAGGACTACGCCCCGCTCTCGGAGATCATGGACGGCGTCCTCGACGAGATCGAGGCGATCGGCAACCGCGAGGCCGGCCTCTACGGCGTGCCCACCGGCTTCGTCGAACTCGACGAGCTGACCAACGGCCTGCACGCCGGCCAGATGATCATCGTCGCGGCGAGACCTGCTATGGGTAAGTCGACTTTGGCACTAGACTTATGTAGAGCCGCCTCGATCCACAACAACCTCACCAGCTGCTTCTTCAGCCTGGAGATGACGCGCTCCGAGATCACCATGCGGCTGCTCTCGGCCGAAGCGAAGGTCCCGCTCAACCACATCCGCAACGGCCAGCTCACCGAGGACGACTGGACCAAGCTGGCCCGCAAGATGGGCGAGGTCTCCAGCGCCCCGGTCTTCATCGACGACTCCCCCAACATGACGATGATGGAGATCCGGGCGAAGGCTCGCCGACTCAAGCAGCGCCACGACCTCCGCCTGATCGTCATCGACTACATGCAGCTGATGACTTCCGGCAAGAAAGTCGAGTCCCGCCAGCTCGAGGTCTCCGAGTTCTCCCGTCAGATCAAGCTGTTGGCGAAGGAGCTCGAGGTGCCGATCATCGCGCTCTCACAGCTCAACCGTGGTCCGGAGCAGAGGTCGGATAAGAGACCTATGTTGAGCGATCTACGTGAGAGTGGATCCCTCGAGCAGGATGCGGACATGGTGGTCCTCCTCCACCGAGAAGACGTCTACGAACGCGAGTCGACCCGTCCTGGCGAGGCTGACCTGATCGTCGCCAAGCACCGCAACGGTCCCACCCGCGACATCACGGTCGCCTTCCAGGGCCACTACTCGCGGTTCGTCGACATGGCCCACTGATGTGACGCGACATCTTGATGTCAGTCGTTGCGACACCACGTTGCAGTAGGACGGCGATAGCAAGGTGTCAGTGATGCGGCGCCGGGAAGTACCACCTCAGCAGCGTCGCGAGCAACTACCGAAGGAGCCGGCGGTGACCGCCAACCGCAGCACTCCGCTGCACCTCGCGCTGGGCGAGGAAGCCTCCCCGTTCAGCATGGCCCTGCTCGACCGCGCCATCGAGAGCCAGGTCGAAGAGACCGATGACCTGGACTGGAAGCAGGCCTTGCCCCTCAGGGAGAAGCGAGAGGAGTTCGCTAAGGATGTTGCGGCAATGGCGAACTCCGGCGACCTCGCCGCTCGGCTCCTCCACGCCTTGCGCGCCCAGCGGTAGATGATTGTGGCCCGAGCCGCCTTGTCAGTACGGCTCGGGCCACATCGCCTGATTCGCTTGATTCGCCTGATTCGCTTGATTCGCTTGATTCGCCTGATTCGCCCGTTCACCGCGAACCAGACTCGGATCGGGTCGGGAAGCATGTCTTGCTGCTCGCGTCCGGGCCTTGTCGGTCGGCCGGTCCGCCTGATCACCGCGCACCTTGAGGCGGCGTTGTGCGCGGCTGACAGTGACGGGCGGGGAGCGTTTTCGCGATCTAGATCCAGCGTTTTCGCGATTCACCCGCAGCGTTTTCGCGATCTTCTTCGTGTCTATGCAGATCAGAGCGTTATGGTCGCGAGATGGCGGAGCTGCTGCACCGATTCGCGAAGGCGCTCGTCCAGGAGACGCTCGAAGATACCCCGATCGCTGTGATCCAAGGCGCACGGCAAGTTGGGAAGAGCACTCTGGCACGAGCCATCACGAACAGCCGACCTTCCCTCATGCTCAGCCTGGATACGCAGGCAGTGTTCCAGGCGGCGATCGCCGACCCAGACTCCTTTGTCCGGCAGACCTCCGACCTGCTGGTGATCGATGAGGTCCAGCGAGCACCGCAGCTCATCTTGGCGATGAAGGACGCGATTGAAGAGGATCGCCGACCCGGCAGGTTTCTCATCACCGGTTCTGCCAATCTCCTGGAGCTACCTGGTACCGAGGAGAGCCTCGCGGGGAGGGCGGAAACCGTCGTGCTCTACGGCCTGAGCCGCGGTGAGATCAACGGTCACCGCGAGGACTTCGTGGACCGATTGCTGTCCGGCGACGAAGACGACCTCAAGGTGCGCCGGTCGGACCTGGAACGCGGCGACTACCTAGAGATGATCTGCGCTGGCAGCTACCAAGAACCGCTGGGACGCAGTGGTCGCCGACGAAACGCCTGGTTCGACAACTATCTCAACCGGATCGTCACTCGCGACGCGCACGAAGTCAGCCGGCTGCAACATATCGACCGACTTCCTGCGCTGGTCCGACTGCTTGCTGCGAACAACGCTGGAGAACTGGCCAAGACTCGCCTGGCACAAGATGCGGGGATTCCGCCCGGCAGCGTGGACGCGTACATCCACCTTCTGGAGACGCTCTACCTCGTCCACGTGCTTCCGGCGTGGGGTAACAACCTGACCAGTCGCGTCGTGAAGAGTCCGAAGGCGGCGCTACTCGACACCGGGCTTGCTGCCCGACTGTTGAACGTGACACCAGGAGCGATGGCGGCGCCGGAGCGGGGAAGCACCGTTGCTGGCGCGATGTTCGAGGCGTTCGTCGCCGGCGAGATCCGGCGTCAGTTGGTCTGGGCCGAGACTGATGCGCAGCTATTCCACTTCCGAGACCGCAACGGCATCGAGGTCGACTTGGTCCTTGAGGACGGCCGCCGCAACGTCGCCGGCATCGAGATCAAGGCGGCCCGCACGGTGGCCCGATCAGAGTTCCGCGGGCTCGAAGCCCTCCGCGACAAGTTGGGTGACAGGTTTCGACTGGGCGTCCTCCTCTACACCGGGACCCAGCCGCTGCCGTTCGGCGACCGCCTGTGGGCGCTGCCGCTCGAGTCCCTGTGGAGCTGAGCTAAGTCGTGACAGACGATTCCTGGACCTTCACCGCAGAGCTCTGGCAGTCCGAGTCGGTGGCATCGTGGGTGTTCGTCACACTCCCTGACGACGTGAGCGAAGACGTGCGATTGCTGTCCGGACCGCCGAGTGGGTTCGGCTCGGTGCGGGTCGAGGTGACGCTCGGTGATCAGCGCTGGCGGACGTCGGTGTTCCCCGAGAAGGCGGGGAGCTACGTGCTGCCGGTCAAGGCCGCCGTACGCCGCAGGGCCGGCATGGACATCGGCGAGCAGGTCGAGCTGACGATCGCCTTGATCCGGGACGCGTAGGCCTCAGAAGTCGTAGCGCGTCGCGCCGCCCGGCTCGACGGTGGCGAACGCGACGGCCGAGGTCGGGATGAGCTCGTAGACGTGCCACGGGGGCTTGCCGGCCGACGGGGCGCTGAAGTCGGCGGTGAGCGCGAGGCCGGTGTCGTCGACGCGGCACGGCCAGCCGCCGGCGGCCCAGACATCGGCCAGTCGGGCGACCAGCCCGGGGTCGGTGACGATGCTGGCGGTGCCCTCGACGACCAGGTCGAACTCCTTGAGCGCGATGGCCAGGGTGCAGCGCGGGTCGCGGGCCAGGTTGCGCCCCTTGCGGGTGGTGCGGCCGGTCTCGAAGAAGAACGAGCCGTCGACCCACTCGGCTCCCAGGCCCGTGGTGTGCGGGGAGCCGTCGTCGTCGAGGGTGGTCAGCCACCAGGTGTGCCGGTCGGGACCGCCGGTCCCGGGAGCCTGGGTGATGTTGCGCGCGAGACGGTCAGTGACGGCGCTCCACTCGACGGGCGGCAGGTCGTAGAGGTCGGCGAGGTTCTTGGTGCGCATGACGAAGCAGACCTCGCTCCCGGCCGGAACTCATCGCGGTGAGCCCGGCCGGGAGAGGCGATCAGCGGCCCTTCACCCGCTTGGCGCGGCTGGTCAGAGTCACGCTCGGGTAGCCGTCCCGCAGTCCGGTGACCCGCACCGCGACCTTCTTGCCGCGGTCCTTCCGGGTGAGCTTGTACGTCGCCTTCCCGGCACCCTTGATCGGCTTGCCGTTGCGCAGCCACGTGTAGCGGATCGTGGCGGGTGTCGGCGACCAGGAGCCCAGGCTGGCGGTCAGCCGCTTGCCCACCTTCGCCTTGCCGGAGAACGACGGCTTCCCGGACACCGTGAACGCCCGCGGCGCAGGTGCCGCCGGAGCGGCCGACCAATCGGGCTCGGAGCCGCCCGGGATCAGCAGCCGCGGCTGCGGCGACGCACACACCGCCGGGTCGGTCTTCAGCCAGATCCCGTCGGGCTCCTGCCAGGCCAGGGCGCCGCTGTCCGGCGCCCACGTCGGGTCGGCGAAGCCGGCCTGCTCGCCGGTGACACATGCGGGCGTCGGGACCGCAGGCGCGGCGCCGCTGAAGGGGTTGCCGGACACGGAGTACCAGATGACATGCGTGCTGTCGCCGTACCCGCGCACCGCGGCGAGCCAGCGACCGTCCGGCGACACCTCGCCGTCTCCGAGGTCGGTGCTCGACTGGGCGTAGTCGTAGTCGTTGAACCACACCTGCTCCGCGCCGCCCACGTCCTTGAGCTTCATGTGGCTGCCGCCTCCGCCGCTCTGCAGGGTGCGGCGGTTGCCGATCCAGGAGGGCGTGGCGAGGTACGTCGCGCCGTAGGTCTGGTACGGCGTCATCCGGTCCGCGTCGGTGACGCCGGTGGCGAACCGGGCCATGCACTCGATGCCGATCGGGCAGCTGTAGCTGTAGAACGTGTACGCGATCAGGCTGCCATCGGGTGAGATCGCAAGGTCCTGAGGCGGGCCGTCGATGAGGTGGCCGGCCGAGTCGGGCAGGCCCGGCGGATCGATCGCGTTGCGGACCGCGCCGTTCTGCGACATCACCACGATGCTCTGCCCATGGCCGGCGGCGATGACGCCGGTGTCGGACTGGGTGGGGCCGAAGTACGGCCGGTCCGCGGTGCCGTCCGTGGTGACCTGGAACTGGGCGCTTCCGTCGCCGCTGGCCAGCCAGACGTCGTGGTTCTTGATGTAGACCAGCGACCCGGCGGAGGCAGCGCGGGGTGACGAGGGGGTGGCGGCCTGGGCCGATGGGGCCAGGGTCGTGGCGCCCAACATGGCCAGGCTCAGCGCGGCAAGGCCGAGGAGTGCGCGCCGGGGGCGCTCGGTGGTGGTCATGGCGGGTCTCCGTCTCGTGGTGATCGGCTGCGCTGCGATGCTCCGTGGCCGCGAGTCCCCACCGGAACGTGTCGAAGTCCCGATCCCCGGGTCCCGCGGACCCGGAACTGTCCCGGACCCTGTCCCGCCCGCCCCGCCGATCACCAGCCGATCACCCGGTCGGGCCATCCCAGAACCACCCCAACGGGCGCGTCGTACGCCTCCCGCGCCACCGACGTGCGTGACATCATCCGGCTGTGGCCAGGACTCCTCGCCCGGTCGCGCGCACGTGGCACCCTGACGCCGCGATGCTGGACGGGCTCACCGTCGCCGCGGTGGCGCTCGACGCCGGCGGCTCGGTCGTCTACGCCAATGCGGCCGCCCTCGATCTGTTCGGCTCGCCGTTCGACCACCTGATCGGCAGCGATGCGCGGACCCGGCTCTTCGACGAGCCCGAGCGCGGCGCGGTTGACCAGATCCTCAAGCTGCTGGGCCACAGCGGCACCTGGACCGGCGAGCTGGCGATGCTGGTGGGCGGGACGAGTGCGCGGCCGATGCCCACCGCCTGGACCCGGTTGGGCGGCGATGCCGACAGCGGTGGAGCACTCGTCCTGGTCGAGGGCGTGGTCGAGTCGGGGGACCCGTACGCCGCCGGACAGCCCCTCGGCACCCGGCTGCGCCGACTCGCCGACGTCACCAGCGAGCTGCTCACCGCCGAGGACGTCGACGCGGTATGCGCGATCGTCACCGACCACATGATGAGCGCGGCCGGCGCGACCGCGGCCTCGCTCTCGCTCGTCGAAGGTGACTCGCTCCACCTGATCGCGCTGCGCGGTGGCCTCGAGGACACCATCGAGCGCTGGCGCAGCCTCCCGCTGGCGGCCAACGTTCCAGGCGCCGAGTGCGCGCGGACCGGCCGGACGGTGTTCGTACGGCGGGAGGAACTCCCGCAGCGCTACCCCGAGCTCCCGATCGCCGACGGCACCGGGTCGATCCTCTGCCTACCTCTGACGGTGACCGCCGGTCGCGTACTCGGCACCGTCACCCTGTCCTTCCCCGGCCGCCGCGAGGTCGGCGAGGCCGAGCATCTGTTCCTGCGACTGCTCGCGGACGCATGTGCGATGACCGTCGCGCGGCTCGAGGCGCAGCGTGCGGCCACCGATCGCGAGGCCAAGCTGGCCTTCCTCGCCGAGACCAGCGTGACCTTGGCCAGCGACCTGGACTACGAGACGACCCTGGTCACCGTGGCCGAGGCCGCGGTCCCGTGGTTCGCCGACTGGTGCGCGATCGCGCTCGAAGAGGACGGTCAGCTCCGGACGCTCTCGGTCGCGCACGCCAAGCCTGAGCTGTCCGACCTCGTCCAGGAGTTGCAGGAGCGCTATCCGACCGACCCCAGCTCGGATCAGGGCGGCTACGGCGTCCTCCGGTCGGGGCGGAGTCTCCTGGTGCCCGAGGTGACCGACGAGCTCCTCGAGGCGGTCGCGCAGGACGAGGAGCACCTGAGGCTGATGCGGATGCTCGACCTGCGCAGCGGATTGTCGTGCCCGCTCAAGGTGGGCGACCGGACGCTCGGCGTGATCAGCTGGGTCACCGGCGAGGCCGGCCGGCGGTTCACCGAGGACGATCTCGCCTTCGGTGAGGACCTCGCCCGGCGCGCAGCCGTCGCCATCGACAACGCGCAACTGCACAGTCAGGTCCGGACCGCTGCCCTCGAGCTGCAACGCGCCGTACTCCCCGACCGTCTCCCGGCCGCGCCCGGCTGGTCCACCGCGGTGCAGTACCTGCCCGCCGGGCGCACCGAGACCGGCGGCGACTTCTACGACGTCATCTTCCTGGAGGATGGCCGGGTCGCGATGTTCGTCGGCGACGTGATGGGCCGAGGAGTGATGGCGGCCTCGGTGATGGCGCAGATGCGCTCGGCGATCCGGACCTTGGTGGCCGTGGACCCCGAGCCCACCGCGGTGCTGCGCGGCATGGACCGGGTCTTCGACATGCTCCACCTCGAGCAGCTGGTCACGATGGTCTACGCCGTCGCGGACCCCGAGCTCGACCATCTCGCAGTGATCAACGCCGGCCACCCGCCGCCGGTGCTGCTGCGCGCTGACGGTCGTGTGGAGCTCCTCGACCATCCGAGCACCCTGATCCTGGGCGTGGGTGGTGGCCAGCGAGCGGTCCTCTCGGCGGAGTTCCGGTCCGGCGACCGGCTGTTCCTCTACACCGACGGACTGGTCGAGCGCCGCGGTGAGGACGCCGACACGGCCACTGCTCGGCTGCTCACAGCCCTGGCAGCTGAGCGGGATGCGAGCGACGATGAGTGGCTCGGTGCCGTGGTCGAGGAGGTGCGCGACCCGACCCGCGACGACGACGTGGCCGCGCTGCTGGTGACCCGCGAGGCCGACGCGGATTGACCCCCGGCACCATGACGGGGTGGGATCGCACCGCGCCGACCGCAACCAGCCACACGCCCACGCCCACGGGCACGGTCATAGTCATGGCACCGGCGACACCGAGTTCGAGGTGCCGCCGCTCCCGCGCGCCGTACTCCTCGCGGTGCTGGCCGCAGTGGCCGTCGCGACCGTGGTGGGCGTCGTGCTGCTGTGGCCGGACCAGCATCGGGCCGACGAACTCAAGGGCTCGGTGGGCTTCGCCGCCGAAGGGGTGACCTTCCCCGAGGCCACCGTCGACAAGGTGCTGCCGGTCTGTCCCCAGGACGGGCCGGACTCCGAGCCGGACACCTCGACGCCGTGTGGCCAGATCCGGGCCACGGTTGCGGACGGAGTCGACCAAGGCACCAAGGTGACCGTCGACGTACCCCCGGAAGTCAGCTCGGCCGGCCTGACGCCGGACGATCGGCTCGTCCTGCTGCGCACCCCGGGCGCCGAGGGGCAGCCGGCCACTTTCGGCTACTTCGAGATCGAACGGTCGTCCTCGCTCTGGCTGGTCACCGGCCTGTTCGCACTCGTCGTCGTCGCCGTCGCCCGGTTGCGCGGACTGATGGCGTTGGTCGGCCTAGGAGTGGCCGGACTCGTCCTCGGCCGGTTCGCGATCCCGGCGCTGCTGACCGGCGAGGCCGCCGTACCGGTCGCGCTGGTCGCCTCGGCGGTGATCATGTACTTCGTCCTCTACACCACCCACGGTCCATCGCTGCGGACCAGCGCCGCCCTGGCCGGCACCCTGGTCGGCATGGTGCTCACTGCGGGGATCGGCTGGTGGGCCGTCGGGTCGGCGCACCTGACCGGCGTCGTCGACGACGGCGGCCGGATCCTCTCGACGTTCGCGGGACAGGTGCAGCTTCAAGACCTGCTGGTCGCCGCCGTCATCATCGCCGGCCTGGGCGTGCTCAACGACGTCACGATCACCCAGTCGTCCGCCGTGTGGGAGCTCCGCGCGGCCGGGCCCGGGCTGAGCCGGACCAACCTGTTCACCAGCGCGATGCGGATCGGGCGCGACCACATCGCCTCGACGATCTACACCATCGTCTTCGCGTACGCCGGCACGGCGCTCACCCTGCTGCTCGCGGTCTCGCTCTACGACCGCTCGTGGTTCGCGCTCGTCGGCACCGAGGAGATCGCCGAAGAACTCGTGCGTGCCTTCGCCAGCAGCATCGGTCTGGTCCTCGCGGTCCCGGCGACCACGGCGATCGCAGTGCTGACGGTCCCCGGACCGCGTGACACGCTGACCTGGTGAAGGTCGTCTGGTGAGGGTGGTCTGGTGAGTGTCGAGACGATCGACGAGTACGTCGCCGGGCTCGCGCCCGAGGGCGCCGAGGTCGTCCGCGAGCAGCGTCGGCGTGTGCACGAGATCAGACTCGACGTCACCGAGGTGATCCGCTACGACCTCCCGACCTTCCAGGTCGACGGCACGTCGCGGGTGCACGTCGCCGCCTGGGCGCGGCACGTGAGCATCTACCCGGTGCCGGGTGACCCGGAGTTGGCGCAGGAGTTGACGCCGTACGTCGCGGGGAAGGGAACGCTGAAGTTCTCGCTGTCCCGTCCGATGCCGTGGGAGATCGTGGACCGAGTGCTCCGCGCCTTGCTGGCCTGAGCCGTCACACCCAGTAGGTGTCGTGGCGGAGCATGAACTCCAGCCGCGGAAGCCGTGCAGTCCGCCGTCCGGGTCGTGGTGGCGAGTTTCATCGGTTGGCCGATGAAACTCGACCTTGGACGACGAGGTTTCATCGTCCAGGCAAGAGTTTTGTCGGCCAGCCGACGAAACTCCCGACCGGCCGACCCAGCATCAACCTCTACGTTGTCAGCGTGAGGACCACGTGACGGCCTACCTCGGCATCGACCTCGCCTGGGGTGAGAAGAACCCGACCGGGGTCGCCGTGCTCGACGACGACTGCCGGCTGCTGCACGTGAGTGCGGTCCGGACCGACGAGGAGATCGAGGCCGCGCTCGCGCCGTACGTCGATGGGCAGCGGGTGCTCGCCGGCATCGACGCTCCGCTCGTCGTCACCAACGCGACCGGGTCGCGGCCGGCCGAGCAGCAGCTGAGCGCCGACTTCCGCAGGTTCAACGCGGGGACGCACCCGTCGAACACCGGCAAGCCGGAGTTCGCGAACGGCACCCGCGGCGCCCGGGTCGCCGAGCGGCTAGGGCTGACCGTCCACGAGACCGCCCTGGAGGTCTACCCACACGCGGCGATCGTGGCGCTCTTCGGGCTGGACAAGATCCTGACCTACAAGGACAAGCGGGGCCGCGACTTCGCCCATCTGCGCGCGGAACTGGTCCGGCTGATGGGGCTCGTCGAACGCGTCGTGGACACCGGCGAGGAGTGGGCGGCGCTCCGCTCCGCGGTCGACGACGCGACGCGCAAGAGTCAGCTGCGGGTCGTCGAGGATCAGGTGGACGGTGTGGTCTGCGCGTACATCGCCTGGTTCGTCGACCACCACCCCGACCGGGTCACGTCGTACGGCGACGCCGAGACCGGGCTGATCGTGACCCCGTCGCTCGGCCAGCCCGTGCTCCCCGCGCGCGAGGACCCGGTCCAGCGGGCCATCTCGGAGTACGCCGCGCGCCACGGTGAGCTTGTCGAGGCCGCCACGCGCGCGGTCGCGCTCATGCGGAAGATCCTCGACGAGGCCGGCATCAACTACCTCACCATCGACGGCCGAGCGAAGGGGGTCGCGTCGTTCGCCGAGAAGGCGTCGCGGACCTCCGACGGCGGGCTGCTCTACCCCGACCCGCTGCGCGACATCGGCGACCAGCTCGGGTTGCGCGTGATCACCTACGTGCGCGATGACGTCGAGGCGGTGGCCGGCCTGATCGGCGCCCAGCTCCGGGTCCTCGACGACCGCGACCTCGGTGAGCTGACCGCCAGCCAGGGACGGTTCGGCTACGCCAGCCGCCACCTGCAGGTCGAGGTCGAGGGGCGGGTGGTCCAGGTCCAGGTCCGCACCGTGCTCCAGCACGCGTGGGCGGAGTTCGAGCACGACATCCGTTACAAGGGCCGCGTCCCGCCCGAGCACGCCACCGAGTTCGACCGGCGCTTCACGCTCGCCGCGGGGCTGCTCGAACTTGCCGACCAGGAGTTCTCCGCGATCCGCGATCGGCTCCGGGGCGCGACCGTCGACGCCCTCAGCGACGAGCGGCGGATCGCGCCCAGCGAGCTGGCCGCATACCTCGCGGGCCAGTACGACGACGCCGGCTGGTCCCGCACCGAGCACTACGCGTGGATCGCCGGGCTGCTGCTGGACCTCGGCATCACGACTCTGGTCGAGCTCGCTGACGTCCTGCGCACCGTTGACGAGGCCGCGATCCGCGAACGGATGGACTACCGCTACCCACCAGGCGCCGTACGCCGCCTCGACGACGCGCTGCTCCACCGCTTCGGCGAGCAGTACGTCGCGCTCCCGGGCAACGCGCACCGGCGCGAACTTCTGACCGCGCGGCTCACCCGACTCCAGGGGTCCGGCGCACCACAATAGGTTCATGACCGCGTCGCCGCCGCGGCCTCAGGTGGTCGCCCACCGAGGCGCCAGCGCTGAGACCGCGGAGCACACGCTGCGCGCCTACATCACGGCCCTGGACGCCGGCGCGGAAGCACTCGAGTGCGACGTACGGCTCACCGCTGACGGCCACCTGGTCTGTGTGCATGACCGCGACCTCCGGCGCACCGCAGCCCGGAAGGGGTTGGTCTCGACCTCGAACCTGGAGGATCTGGAGGCGCTCGACTTCGCCTCGTGGAAGAACCCCTGGGCCGACCTCGACGACGAGGCACCGGCCCGGGACGCCCGACTCGACGGAGTCCTCACGCTGCGCAAGCTTCTGGAGGCCGTCGCGGATTACGACCGCCGCGTGGAGGTGGCGATCGAGACCAAGCACCCGACGCGGTACGGCGGACTGGTCGAGAAGCGCGTCGCGGAGATGCTGCACGACTTCGGCTGGGACCAGGGAGCGGGCGACGAGCCGAGCCCTGCCCGGGTGATGAGCTTCAGCTTCACCGCGCTGCAACGGATGGAGCGGTTGGCGCCGGGCGTCCGCCTGGTCCAGCTGATCGACAAGCCGCGCGAGTGGACCCTGCTGCGGCGGGTGGTGGGCCGCGACTGGCTGCTCGGTCCGGGGATCGAGTTGCTCACCGAGCACCCACGAACGGCCGAGCGGATCGCCGGCTCCGGTCACGAGGTGCACGTCTGGACGGTCAACACCGAGGAGCACTTGCTTCGCTGTCTGGAACTGGGCGTACGCGCGGTCATCACCGACCGCCCGGCGTACCTGCTGGAGCTGCTCGACGGCTAGAACGGGGCGCGTAGGACGGCCCCGATAGGTTCGGGGCCATGGCGAAGAAGTCGCGCACGAAGGCCCGAGAGACGGCTCCCGGCGAGGTCGGGCCGCGGCAGCCGTGCCCCTGCGGCTCCGGCAAGCGCTACAAGGCCTGCCACGGCGCCGAGGGTGGTGCGGCCGCCGTCTACGTCGCGCGACCCTTCGAGGGGCTGCCCTCAGAGTGCGACCTGGTCGCGCTGCGCGAGCTGGTCCCGGCCGCCACCGCACCCCTGACCGTCTCGGGCAGCGACCGTCCGGTGACCCTCTGCACGCTGCTGCCGATGGCGGCGCCGGCGATGTACCGCGACAGCGGCCAGGTCTGGCTAGGGCTCCAGGTCCAACACAGCTTCGGCGACCCGTCCCGCGACCTCGCGGCCGCGCTGAAGCTCGCGCTCGACGCTGCGGAGCCCGGCGTCATCGGGCTGACCGACCCGCCCGGTGCCGGCCCGCGGCTGCAGGACCTCGTGACCGACGACGCGTTGACGGTCACGGTGCACGAGGGCTTCGACTTCTGGCTCTCCGACGTCGACGACAAGGACGAGCTGGCCGCGGCCCTCGAGCAGGCCAACGCGGCGGCCTCGCCGACCGCGCGACTGACGCAGGTCGAGGCGGCGTACTGGACCGACGTCGGCACCAAGGAGCACCTGCGCTGGGTGATGCCCGAGCCGGAGGACCAGCTCCTCGACGCGCTCGCGCGGCTGCACGTCGCGGGCGATGACGTGATCGTCGAGGGCGCCCGGCTGGTCGGCATGTTCCGCGCCCACGGCCTGCTGTGCCCGGTCTGGGATCTGCCGCTCGGCACCGGTCCGGAGGCGCTCGAAGACCCCGCCTCGACGTTCAAGGAGCGACTCGACGCGGCCTTGGCCGACTCCGCCGACCTCACTGCAGACGAACGATCGGCGCGCTCTGGGCTGGCCAACCGCCAGGTCACCATCAGGTGAGCACCGAACTCAGCTCCGCCTGAGCGCCCAGGATCTCAGGTGCGGGTAGCCCTTCACCGACGTACGCCGCAGCCTCCGCAGCTCGAGCCCCTCGTCGCCGGCCAGAGCCTCGTGGGCGCCCACGTCGACGAGCACCGTTCCGGGCCGGGCGATGGAGGTCAGCCGCGCGGCGACGTTGACGGTGGGCCCGAACACGTCGCCTAGTCGGGAGACCACGTCGCCGTACGCGAGTCCCGCGCGTACGGCGGGGAAGGCATCGTCGCCGTCCGAGCCGCGCGCGGTCATCAGGAGCGCCGCCTCTGCGGCCGCCGCCACATCATCGGCCACGAACAGCACCTCGTCGCCGATGTTCTTGATCACCCGACCGCCGTGGTCGACGACCAACCCCGAGCACTCGGCTTCGAAGTGCTCGATCCACTGCACCAGCTCGCCCTCGGTCAGCTCCTTGCTGCGTGAGGTGAAGCCGACGATGTCGACGAACACGACCGCCAGGGTGGAGCTGTCGGACCCCGCGGTGTCGGCGGAGTCGCTGGCCATCAGCCGGTTGCCGGCACTCGCGAGATGGCGACGCCATACGTAGGACTGCAGCGCCTCCACCCGCGGCAGCACCTCCGAGGCGAGGTCTGCCACCTGCGCGGCCGGATCCGGGCTCTCCAAGGCGACATCGGTGAGCAGTCGGGTCTGCCACTCCGCCAACCGGGCGAAGCTGCGTCCCCAGGTGCGGACCAGGGCGGCCTGCCGCTCGGCATCGAGGACGCCCAGGCCGACGAGGTCGTGGGTGTAGCGCAGTGCCGCGACATCGGCCTCGGTGAAGGCCACTGCGTCCTCAGGCAGATGCGCGAAGCCGAGCAGCCGCCACAGCTCCCGCCCGACCTCGAGCGGTACGCCGGCGCGCTCGCACACCTCTGCTTGGGTGAGGTTCGGCGTATCGCCCAGGAGGTACCGCTCGACGGTGTCGAGCGCTCCCGACAGATCGGGCGGGCTTGCCTCGCTCACGTCAGGCTGGTGGACGACTGCTGGACGAGTGCTCAGGCGACGGGAAGCGTGCCGCCGCGGTCTTCTCCAGCGCCTGGTGGAACGACGGCATCTCGACGTCCAGCCGCGCCAGCTGGTCGTGGGTGAAGTGGATCAGCTCCAGGGGTGTGAGTGCCACGATCGTGGCGGTCCGCAACGAGTGGTTGAGGAGCGCCGCCTCGCCGACGATGTCGCCGGCCCCGAGCCGCGCCACCTCGACGCCCTGGCTGCGCACCGACACGGCGCCGTCGAGGATGACGTAGGCCTTGTCGGCGCCCGTGGATTCTGAGATCGGCGCCCAGCCCTCCGGGAGAGTCACGCGAGTGCCGGACGCGCTGATGCGCGCGATCTCCTCGGGCGTGAACATCGAGAAGAAGGTCTCTGCCATCGTCAGCCTTTCGGGGTCGGTTGCTACCTCACCAACGACCGAAAGCCGCGGAGGGCACGCCCCACCTGCGATCGACGGCTCAGCCCAGCGGCTCCCGCGAGATCGGGCAGCTCATGCACCGGGGACCGCCGCGACCCGAGCCCAGCTCGGAGCCGGCGATCCGGACGACCTCGATGCCGGCGTCCTCGAGGCGCGCATTGGTCTCGTCGTTGCGTTCGTAGGCCACGGCCACCCTGGGTGCGAGCGCCAGGGTGTTGTTGCCGTCGTCCCACTGCTCGCGCTCGGCGGTGACCGGATCGAGACCTGTGTCGATCTGCTCGAGGGTGTCGATGCCCATCGCCTTCGCGGCCGCCACGAGGAACGGCTCGGCCTGGGCGACATCGAGCACCAGGTCGCCGTCGGCACTGCGTTCGTAAGCGGGGGCGTCGCCGATGGGCCGGACCGTGTAGGCGACCAGCGAGTCGGCGACGTTGGGGTAGACGACCATCTTGTCGACGTCGACGAGGGTGCAGATCGTGTCGAGGTGCATGGTCGCGCGCTCCTGCGCGATGGGTACGGCGAGCACCGTGTGCGCGAGGTCGGACTGGAAACACTGCCGCGCCAGCCGCTCGACGCCGGCCGGCGTCGTACGCTCGCCGACCCCGACGGCGATCACACCCGGCGCCAGCAGGAGTACGTCGCCACCCTCGACGTGTTCTAGGTGGGCGCCGTGCATCCGCGGCGTACCGACGAACCTCGGGTGACGGGTGTAGATCAGCTCGGTCAGCTCCGTCTCGCGCTTGCGGGCGGGCATCGCGAGCGAGGTGATCGCCACTCGGTCGCGCACCCAGACCGACGAGTCGCGAGTGAACAGCAGATTGGGCAACGGGTCGATGAGGAAGTCGTCGTAGGCCAACAGGCTGGTCACGAGGCCGAACCCGCCGCGCACCTCGTCGTTGCGGATGCCGGCGGTGAGGTAGGTCGTCAGCTCCTCGGGAGCGGCCTCGCCCAGCAGGCCCTCGAGGTAGCCGCGCATGGTGTCGCCGAGGTCGAGGTCGCGCAGGGCCTCCTCGATCGCGGCGGCTCGGGCATCCCCGTCGGCGAGCGTCTCGGTCAGCAGGTCGGTGAGGTAGAGCACCTCGACGTCGCGGGCGCGCAGCTCCGCCGCGAAGGCGTCGTGCTCCTCCTGGGCGCGGTGCACCCACGGGATGCCGTCGAAGAGGAGCTTGTCGTTGTTGCGAGGGGTGAGTCTCTTCAGCTCGGGCCCGGGGCGGTGGAGCATCACGGTCCGGAGCCGACCGACCTCGCTGTCCGCGCCATGGGGAGCCTGACTGATGCGCTCGGTCATGACTTGAACTCTAGTGATCGCGCCGCTCGTAGGTCCCGAGGTCAGCGGACCAGCTCGACCAGGGTGAGGGCGGCGAGCAGCAGACAGACCCCGGCGCCGATGTAGTGCAGCACGTGCAGGGCGACGAAGCGCAGCAGGGTGCGGCCGGCGAGCACCGCCAACCCGCTGACCACGAGCAGTGCGCTCAGGGCGCCGATGAAGACCGCGACCGGCGCCTCGTAGCGGGCCACCAGCGAGATCGTGAGCAGCTGGGACAGGTCGCCCCACTCGGCCGCGAACAGCACGAGGAACGACGCCAGCACCGCCCGCCACCCGGTCACGTCCTTGGCGCCCTCGACGTACTCCTCACCGGACGACTGCTGGTGGTTGCGTCCCTCCCGGATCAAGATCACCGCGCCGGCCAGGAACATCACGAGCGCCACTGTGCCCACGAGCTTCTCGGGCAGGAACGACGCGGCGTGGCCGAGCAGCACCGCGACGGTCGTCTGGACGGCGAACGCGGCCCCGACCCCGAGCCAGACCAGGAACGGCCGGTACTTCGTCGCCAGCACGAGGGTGGCGAGGAAGGTCTTGTCGGGCAACTCGACCACGAAGATCGCGCCGAAGGTGAGCGCGAGGGCGGTGAAGTCCATGGTCAGGACAGCCTCGCATCCACTTCCGCGCGGCTGTCGAGCAGGTGGAGTCGAAGCTCGTGTCGCGCGCTCTCCAGGTCTCGTCGTCGCAGCGACCGAGCGATCTGCTCGTGCGCCCGCACCATGTCGGCCGGGTCCTCGTGTTGCGTCAGCACCCAACGCATCCGCCCCGCCACCGGCTCCATCACTGCCGCCACGACGGGTCCCGCCAGCTCGGCCAGGACCACGTGGAACTCGGCGTTCAGCTCGCGCGCCTCGGCGGCCGCTCCCCGCCGTACGGCGTCGCGTGCGCGGCCGAGCACCTCGTCGAGCCGGTTGAGGTCGGCATCGCTCGCGTGCGCGACGATGCGCTCGCAGAGGAGGTCCTCCAGAGCACCCCGGACCTCGAACAGGGCGGCCACGTCCGCCGGGTCGAGGCGACGTACGACCATGCCGCGGGTGGCGCGCTCCTCGGCCAGCCCCTCGTGGGCCAGCTCGCGGAGCGCCTCGCGGACCGGGATGCGGGACACGCCGAGCCGGGCCGCCAGTTGGCGCTCGACCAGCCGGTCGCCGGGCCGCAGGTCACCGCTCAGCACGAGGTCACGGATCCGGTCCCGGACGGTCTGGTCTGCCATTTTGGTCTGCCACCTCGTTGGTATACCTTTTTGGAATACCACTTTGGTATACCAACTCACAGCCTAGCGGAGGACGACGTGCAGCTCACCCACCGAGCGGGCTGCGTCCTGACCGGGGTCCTGCTGCTCGGTCTCCTGGCGTGCGGCTGCTCGTCGGAGCCTGCCCCGACCACGGGGCTCGTACCCAGCCCGTCCACAGCCACCGCGACCCCACCGCCGACCGAGGAGGCGACCGAAGTGCCCCCCGCCGATCCCACGCCCACCATGGGCCAGGAAGAGTTGGACCGCCGGCTCATCGACGCCGCCTGGGCCGACGACGTCGACCGCGCCCGGCGCCTGATCGACAGCGGCGCCGACGTCAATGCGCAGGACGACACCCAGCAGAGCGCGTTCCTGATCGCGACGAGCGAGGGGTACGACGAGCTCCTCGACCTCACCCTCCGCCACGGTGCCGACGTCGACGCGCGGGACAGCTTCGACGGCACCGGCCTGATCCGGGCCGCCGAGCGCGGTCACTGGCAAGTCGTAGGGCGGCTGGTCCGCGCGGGGGTGCGGCTCGATCACGTCAACAACCTCGGGTGGACCGCCCTGCACGAGGCGGTCACGTTGGGCGACGGCAGCCAGCGGTACGTCGACACCGTGCGGGTCCTGGTCGCAGCCGGCGTCGACGTCGCCATCCCTGCGGGCCGGGACGGCCGCACGGCCGAGGAGACGGCACGCGACAGCGGATTCGCGCCGATCGCCGAGTTGCTGGGCCGAGCCGCGGCCGGCGACCGGGGCAACCTCGACGGAGACGCGGACGCGGTGGCTCTTGCCCTTCGCCAGGGCGCCCACCTCGAGAGCCGCGACGTACATGACCGCACCCCGCTGCTGCGCGCCGCGACCGACGATCGGGTCGACACCGCCCGGGTGCTGGTCGCGATGGGTGCCGATCCCGATGCCCTCGACGACCGGCACGACACGCCCTGGCTCGTGACCGGGGTGACGGGCAGCGTCGCGATGCTGGAGGTGCTGCTGCCCGCGCACCCCGATCTGACCATCCGCAACCGGTTCGGCGGCATCTCGGTGATCCCGGCGAGCGAACGGGGCCACGTCGACTACGTACGCCGCGTCGTGCAGACCGGGATCGACGTGAACCACGTCAACGACCTCGGCTGGACCGCGCTGCTCGAGGCGGTCATCCTCGGCGACGGGTCCGCGCGCTACCAGGAGATCGTGCGGATCCTGCTCGCCGCCGGTGCGGATCGTTCGATCGGCGACCACGACGGGGTCACGGCGCTGCAACACGCGGAGGCCCAGGGACAGTCAGCGGTGGCCGGCATCCTGCGCGGCTGAGTTCGCCGCGGCCTGCGCCTGCGCGAGCACGTCGCGCACGGGACGGCCGAGGGAGTGCGCGGCCCGGACCACGTCGTCGTACTCCGGCTGAGCAGTGACCACGACGCCGTCGAGGAGCGAGAGCTTGACGCTGATCTCGATCCCGTCGACGGTGACCATGGCCGTCTCGCGGGGTAGCGCCGTGCGCTCGACCGGGTAACTGCGGATGCCGATCGTCGAGGTCTCCCGGAAGATCGTGCGCCGCACCTCGCTGAGTTCGTCGGGCGCCACCAGGGCTCGGAACGTGTGGGCCGGGCGCCCCTTCTTCATCAGGATCGGCGTGAGCCAGGCGTCCTTCGCCCCGGCGGCCAGGACGGCGTTGATCACCTCCGGCCAGAGCCGCGGGTCGAGGTCGTCGACGTTGGTCTCGAGCACCACGAGCCGCTCGTTGAGCGCGTCGCCGCCCGGGTAGCCCAGTCCGGCAGCGTCCGCGACGAGGAGGCGGAGCACGTTGGCGTGGCTCTCCGGATCGCGTCCACCGGCACCCACGCCGACCGAGCGGGTGACCATCGGCGGCTGAGGTCCGTACGACGTTGCCAGCGTGGTCAGCAGCGCCGCCCCCGTCGGAGTGCAGAGTTCGCCCACGCCCGGCCCGGCGTACGACGGCACGCCGCGCAGCAGCTCGGCCACCGCCGGCGGCGGCACCGGGAGCACCCCGTGTGCGCCGCGGACCGAGCCGGAACCGACCGCGATCGGGCTGATCACGACCTCGGTGGCGCGTAGGTGGGCTAAGCCGGCGCACACTCCGACGACGTCGGCGATCGCGTCGAGCGCCCCCACCTCGTGGAAGTGCACGTCGAGCGGGTCGCGCCCGTGCACCGCGGCCTCGGCGACCGCGAGCCGCTCGAAGACCCGGAGCGCGTCGTCCTGCTGCGCCGCCAGCAGCAGCGCGCGGATGTCGCGCCACGTCCGGTGGTGCACCGAGTCGGACACCTCGACATGGACCCGGGTCGCGGCGAACCCGTGCCGGCTTACCAGTTCCGCGCGCAGCCGCACCGGCTCGGGGCTCACCGAGTCGACGGCCGCTTGCAGGAGTTCGAGCGGCACCCCGGCGCCGACGAGGGCGCCGAGCAGCATGTCGCCGCTGGCGCCCGAGGAGGCGTCGACCCACAGCGTGGTCACTCGGGCCGCTCCCGCGCGGACCGGGCCACCCGGGCCGCGAAGACGCCGGCGCCGTACCCGTTGTCGATGTTGACGACGGTCACGCCGGGTGCGCAGGAGTTGAGCATCGCCAGGAGCGCCGCGACGCCACCGAACGAGGCGCCGTACCCGACGCTCGTCGGCACGGCGACGAGGGGTACGCCGGTCAGGCCGCCGACGACCGACGGAAGCGCGCCTTCCATGCCGGCCACCACGACGAGGCAGTCGGCGGCCTCGAGGCGATCGCGTACGGCGAGCAGGCGGTGCAGCCCGGCGACGCCGACGTCCTCGATCACGTCGGCGGCCGCGCCGTGTACGCGGATGCTCAGGGCCGCCTCGGCCGCGACCGGGGCGTCACTGGTGCCGGCCGAGACCACGGCGACGGTGCCCCGGGCCGTCGGCAAGGGCCCCAGGGTGGCCGCACGGGCCACGGCGTCGACGCTCGCTCCGGGAAGCGACGTGGCGACCTGCGCCAGGGCCTCTTCCGAGAGCCGGGTCGCCAGGACGGCACGATCCGGGTGGCGTTCGTGAAGCGTCCGCAGGATCGCGATCACCTGGCCCGGCGTCTTGCCCGCGCCGTAGACGACCTCCGCGTCGCCGGTGCGGCGCGCCCGGTCGACGTCGACGCGCGCGAAACCGAGGTCGGCGATCAGCGGGTCCGGCTCCACCCGAGCAGGTTAATGGCTGGCTGATCAGCTATGCCGGCGACCGCCGGACGCGCGGGCTCCGAGGGACGCCTGGCCACGGCGATCCGGTCCCAGCTAAGGCGTGCGGAGGTTTCGACACGCTCGCTGACCACCGGACGGTGGTTGAGCCCGAAGGCGCGCTGGCGCGTTCGGTGTCGAAACCACCGCAGCGGAGGCACCCGGCCAGCGGCTCCCGTGTTTCCGCTAGTTGCTGGCGACCTGGCTGGCCAGTCGGCTGTGGCGCCAGCCGAGCCAGGCGACGGTGGTGAGCGGGAGCGCGATGGCGACCAGCACCACGATCCGCAGCGACCACGGCGCTCCGCTGGGGCCGGTGGGGTCCGTCGCGTCCAGCAGCTGCCAGCCGCCGATCACCAGGACGAAGGTGACCGTGGCGGCGGCCCACTCCCACAGGGCAGTGAGCCGCGAGGCGGCGTTCTCCTTGGCCTGCCACTGCGCGAAGGCGAGCAGGGCGATGCACACGATCAGGAAGGGGAGCGTCGGGTCCTGGCGAGCCTGGGCGAGGACCGTGTAGACGCCGAACGCGACGCCGGCCACGGCGAGCGTGGCGGAGTGCAGCCATGTAGTCGGGGGAACCACGGCGGCAACGTACCGGTCGGCGTGCACCTGACGTGCGCGAACCGGCCGACCGCGTTCCCACACGTTCGTAGGCTGGGCGCGTGAGCACCGTCGAGCGGTGCGCACAGGGCACGCCGAGCTACGTCGAGCTGACGACGCCGGACCTGGCGGCTGCCAAGGCGTTCTACTCTTCGCTGCTGGGCTGGGAGTGCCAGGACGTCGAGATGGGCGAGGCGGGAGTGTACGTCGCGGTGTCCGTCCGCGGCGAAGGGATTGCGGGGATCACTGGTCAGATGCCGCAGCTGCAGGGGCACCCGGCGTTCTGGGGTGTCTACATCACGGTCGACGACGTCGACGCGACGACCGCGAGGTCCCGCCGCACCGGGACGTCTACATCAACGTGGTCGAAGGCCCCAGCGATCTCAGGCGTGGTCCTCGCGGAACGCATCGGCGGGGTAGACGCCGAGGATCTTCACGTCGGTGGTGAAGAACCGCAGCTCCTCCAGCGCTCGGGCGACCCCGAGGTCGGTGGGGTGACCGTCGACCTCGGCCAGGAACTGGGTGGCAGTGAACTCTCCACCGACCATGTAGCTCTCGAGTTTGGTCATGTTCACGCCGTTGGTCGCGAAGCCGCCGAGCGCCTTGTAGAGCGCCGCCGGGAGGTTGCGGACGTTGAAGATGAACGACGTGACGACCGGTCCGTTGCCGGGCGCAGCCTCGACCAGCTCTCGGGAGAGCACGACGAAACGGGTGGTGTTGTGCTCCTCGTCCTCGACGTCCTCGGCGAGGACCTCGAGGCCGTAGATCTCGGCGGCCAGCGGTGGCGAGATCGCTGCCTGCGTGGGGTCACCGGCCTCGACGATCTCGCGCGCGGCGCCCGCCGTGTCACCCGAGATCACCGGGTGCAGGTTGTGGGCGCGGATGACCTTGCGGCACTGGCCCAGCGCATGCACGTGCGAGTGGACCGTGCGGACCTCCTCCAGGCGCGCACCCGGGATGCCCAGCAGGTGGAACCGGATCCGCAGGAAGTGCTCGGCGATGATGTGGAGCCCCGAGTCGGGCAGGAAGTGGTGGATGTCCGCGACCCGCCCGGCGATGGAGTTGTCGATCGGGATCATCGCGAGCTCCGCCTCGCCGCCCTCGACGGCCGCGAACACGTCCTCGAACGACGCACACGGCACCGCCTCCAACTCCGGATAGTGCTCGCGGCACACCTGATGGGAGTTGGCGCCCGGCTCACCCTGATAGGCGATCCGCTCGGGGCGGCGCGGAGGTTCGGTCACCGCAGCATCGTAGTTTGGTCGGCGTGACCTTCCTGGTCGTGCTCAGTCTCGTGGTCGCCGTCGCCGCACTGGCCGTGGCGCTGCTCGGCGTACGCCGGGCGCCCGCGCCTACCGGAGATGTCGACGCGTTGCCCGAGGACGTCCTCGGGTTGCGTCAAGAGGTCGCCGCCTTGCGCGCGGAGTCCGCCGGCGCGGTCCGGCACGTGGGCGTCGTGCGGTACGACGCCTTCCCCGGCATGGGGACCGGTGGAGGGCCTGGCGTGGGACAGAGCGTCGGGGGCCGCCTCTCGTGGTCGGTCGCGCTTCTCGACGACGGTGGCAACGGCGTGGTGCTGACGGCGATCCACGGTCGTAGCGAGGCCCGAAGCTATGCCAAGAGCGTCTCGGGATGGTCGTCCGACCAGCCGCTGTCTCCGGAGGAGGAGGACGCGGTGACGTCCGCCCGGCCGTGACCCACGAACGCGGGTGGAACGAGCTCGCCGACGAACTCGGCATCGCCGCAGTGGCCGACGGTGAGCCGACCCGCTGGTACGACGAGCTCTGGTCGGCGGCCCGGCAGGGCGACGTAGCGCTGCCGTGGGACCACACCGACCCGCATCCGGTGCTGCGCGACTGGCTGGGCGAATGGTCGGCCGAGCACGGCGACGGCAGCGGCCGCCGAGCCGTGGTCGTCGGCTGTGGATTGGGAGCCGACTCCGAACACCTGGCCGCGCGCGGTTGGCGGACGGTGGCCTTCGACATCTCGCCGGCCGCGGTCACCGCCGTGCGCGACCGCTACCCCGACTCGGCGGTCGACTACCGCGAGGGCGACCTGCTCGACCTGGCGACTGATCTCGTCGGTGCCTTCGATCTCGTGGTCGAGATCTACACCCTCCAGGCGCTGCACCCGTCCCTGCGCGACCGGGCCTCGTCCGGCGTACGTCGCCTGCTGGCGCCCGGTGGCACCGCGTTGGTCGTCCAGGTCGTGCGCCGCGACGACGAGCCGGTCACCGAGGAGCCGCCCTGGACCCTGAGCCGCGCCGAGATGGAGGCGGTCGCCGGCGACGGCGTCCGCGTCGAGTCGCTCGACGAGGTGGAGGTTCCAGGTCGTGCGGCGCCGTTCTGGCGGCTGCTGCTCACTCGCCCCTGACGAAGCGCTGGAGCAGACCCACCAGCCGCTCGAGCTCCTCCACGTCGAGGGTGCCGAGCCGCTGCGCGAGCGTCTCCTCACCGCGGCGACGTGCCTCCGCGAGCACCTCGGTCGCACCGGGGAGCAGGTGGAGCACCTGGGTGCGACGGTCCCACTCGAGCCGCCGACGTTCGACCAGGCCGCGGGCCTCCAGGTCGTCCACCAACTGCACGACGCTCGCGCCGCTGATGCCCAGCCGCCGGCTGACCTCGGCCTGGGGCACCGGCCCGAGCGTGGCGACGGTCGCGAGGAGACCGAACTGCGGCGGCACGATCCGCAGCGGGGCCAGCGCCTCGGAGAACGCCCGGTGCATCCGCAGGTGTGCCCGGGTGATGAGGAAGCCGAGGCTCCCCAACAGCGGTGCGGGGGTGTCCGGTGCGAGCTCCTGCTCCAGGACCCGGAGCAGCAACCGCCGCAACTCCTCCCGCTCGGACAGGAGGAAGCCGGGAGTGAGTGCCTCCTCGAGATCTTCGGCGTGCCGGCGCCAGCGGCGCGCGGCCGCTGCCCCGCTGGGGGTCCGGGTCAGGAGGTAGGACCTGCGGTCCTCGGGGTTGCGGACCCGTTCGACCAGCCCCTGCTCGCTCAGCGCAGCGGCCACCTTGACCATCGTGGTGCGGCTGACGTCGATGGTGAGGGCGATGGACTGCTGCGATCGACCGACGCCACCGGCGAGGGCGAGCAGGGCGGCGTAGGCGTGGATGTCGACGCCCTCGGGCAGCACCGTCGCCAGGTTCACCGACACGCGAGCGGCCGCCCGCCACAGGAGGTGTCCGGGCTGGTCCTCCAGCCCGGGCAGCAGCTCCCGGCTGTCGGTGGCGTTCTCCAGCCCCACTCGTTGGCTCCTTGCTGTGGATCGTCGGGATCGTGAGGCGCTTGACGAACTCGTGCGCCTGAGTATCGTACCGAAGGTAATCGTTAGGTGCTTGATGATTCACAGGGTGACGATTGGTCGGGCGATCGAGGAGGCAGGTATGTCAGAACAGGGGCTCGAGACTGGGCAGACGGGGCATGTGTCCGTGACCGGCAGAGACCCGAAGTGGTGGACGCTGGTCGCCGTCTGCCTCGGGGTCTTCATCCTGCTGCTGGACATCACGATCGTGAACGTCGCCCTGGTCGACATCCAGGACGACCTCGACGCGACCCTGGCGGACCTGCAGTGGGTGATCGACGCCTACGCGCTCAGCCTGGCCGCGTTGCTGCTCACCGCCGGGTCGCTGGCCGATCTCTACGGCCGCCGCCTGCTCTTCGTCATCGGCACGGTGCTGTTCATGGTGGGCTCGATCGCCTGCGGCGCGGCCCAGGACATCTTCTTCCTCCAGCTCGCCCGGGCCTTCCAGGGCATCGGCGGGGCGGCGATGTTCGCGACCGCGCTGGCGCTGATCGCCTCGGCGTTCAGCGGTCGCGATCGTGGGGTGGCCTTCGGGGCCTTCGGCGCCACCACCGGTGTGGCCGTCGCGATCGGCCCGGTGCTCGGCGGCGTACTCACCAGTGGCCTCTCGTGGCGGTGGATCTTCTTCGTCAACATCCCGATCTGCCTGCTGGCGCTCGCGATCGCCGTCGGCCGGGTGCGCGAGTCGCACGACCCGCGCGCCGGCCGGCCCGACTGGTTCGGCTTCGTGACCTTCAGCCTGGCGCTCGGCTCGCTGGTCTACGGGCTGATCCGTGCCGGACAGACCTCGTGGGACGACAGTCGCGTCGTCTTCTGCCTGGTCGCCGCCGCCGTGCTCCTGGTGGCCTTCGTGATCATCCAGCTTCGTGGCACGCACCCGATGTTCGACCTCACCCTGCTCCGCAAGCCGACCTTCACCGGCGGCCTCGTTGCCGCCTTCGGCGTCTCGGCCTCGGTCTTCTCGCTGCTGACCTACCTGGTCATCTACGTCCAGAACGTCCTCGGCTACTCCGCCGTCGAGGCCGGCGTCCGATTCCTCTTCCTCTCCGCAGCGGCGTTCGTGTCCGCCGCCGTCGCCGGCCGGCTCACGGTGGTCGTGCCGGCCAAATGGCTGATCGCGCCCGGCTTCGCGGTGCTCGGGGTGGGGCTGCTGCTGATCCACGGCATCGATGTCGACTCCACGTGGACCCACCTGATCCCCGGTCTGATCGTCTCCGGCCTGGGCATCGGGCTGATCAACACCCCGCTGGCCTCGACCGCGGTGGGGGTGGTGTCGGTCGAGCGCTCCGGCATGGCATCCGGCATCAACTCGACGTTCCGTCAGGTCGGCGTGGCGACGGGGATCGCGGTCCTCGGCACCATCTTCAGCCACCAGATCGCCGACGGGATTCGCTCGGGCCTGGCTGATACGCCGGCCGCCGGGCAGTCCGACCAGGTCGCCACCGCCGTCACCGGTGGTCAGGTCGGCGCCGTCATCCAGGCGTCACCACCCGGCGTACGCGACCAGATCGCCGCGGTGGCCACCTCGAGCTTCGTCGATGCGCTCAACCATATCACGCTCATCGCTACCGTGCTCGCGTTCGTCTGTGCGGTGGTCTGCTTCGTGACCATCCGACAGCAGGACTTCGTGCAGGGCGGCCCGGGCGCCCCCGGCGGCCACTGAGCGGCGGACTATCGCGCCGTCAGCGCGGCACTCGCACCAGCACGCGGCCGTGGATGCACTCCATCTGCAGTTCACGGCCGGGGCCGATGGAGTCGCCGTCGAGCTGGCGCGGGGTGTCGGCGCTCGCCCGGACGACGACCGTGCGGCCGGTCATCCGGTTGACCAACTCGTCGGTGTGCGGCCGCTTGGCCAGCACCCGGAAAGCCAAGGGGATCCAGGACAGGAACCGGCGCGGGTGCAGCAGCACCACGTCGAGCAGGCCGTCGTCGATCCGCGCGTCGGGGAGCAACGGCATGCCGGCCTGGAGGTAGCCGACGTTGCCCACGACGATGGTGCGGGCGCGGTGGGTGGTGAACTCGCCGTCGTCGACCGAGATCTCGAGCCGGGAGGCGGGGAACATCAGCGACTTGAGTGCCGAGACGACGTACGCGATCCAGCCGACCTTGGCCTTGAACTCCTCGTTGACGCCTTCCATGATCGCCGCGTCGAAGCCCATCCCGGCCATCACCATGAAGTGCGTGCCGTCCTCGATCCCGTCGCCGGTGACCCGGACCATGTCGATGGCACGGTCCTGACCGGTGAGCGCGATGTCGATCGCCGCGCGCAGGAACAGCGGTACGTCGAGGTTGCGGGCCAGCAGGTTGCCGGTGCCGGCCGGGATGATCCCGATCGGGATGCCGGTGCCGGCCAGCTCGGCGCACACCTCGCGGACGGTGCCATCGCCCCCGCACACCATCACCAGGTCGGCACCCGCGACCGCGGCCGCCTCGGCCATGCCGGTGCCCGGGTCCTCGATCGTCGTGTAGTGCCAGACCGGCAGCGACCAACCGGCATCCACGGCCATGGTGTTGACGATGCCGCGGAACGTCTCGACGTCCTCGACCTTGGAGGGGTTGAGGACCACCGCGAGGTTGCGCGCGGACGGGAACGGCGTGGGGGCCAGCTCCGGGAGCTGCTCGGCATGGCTGCGGGGCAGCGGGTTGTAGACGGCGAGGCCCAAGGCGACCATCCCCATCCCGAGCAGGACACCACCGACCACGTCGGAGGGAAAGTGCCGGCCGAGCAACACCCGGTCGAGGCCGACCACGACCACCATGAGGCCGATCAGTGCGTAGAGGAGCCGACGTACGACGCTGCGGCGGATCAGCATCACCACGAGCACGATCAGGATCCCCGCGAAGGCGGTGGTCGCCGCGGCATGCCCGGACGGGAACGACTTCGAGGAGAGGAGCGCGTCCTCGAGCTGCCACTCCGGGCGGGCCCGGCCGACCAGCAGCTTGATCACGGTGTACGTCAGGGTGGTTGCCACCATGACGCCGACCGTGAAGATGGCGGCCCGTCGGTGGCCGCGCACCAGCAGGCCCGCCGCGACGGCCAGAGTCATGATCGTCATGCCGAGGGTGTCGAAAAGCACCTCGATGACCCGCAGCGGTGTGATCAGCCACCCGGAGTCGACGGCGTAGCCGGCGGCCGGTGAGCCGCGCTCGTCGAACTGCGCCACCGGTCCCCACCCCTGGACCACGGCGACGAGCACCACCGCGAACAGCAGGAACGAGACCACGGCCCAGGTCAGGAAGACGAGCCGCGGTCGGTCCAACACGCGCCAAAGTATGCAGGCCTGTGGATCTCGGGTGAGCCGTGCGGCTGTCGGCGACTAGCCTGGCGGGCGTGATAGACCCCCGGATCCTTCGTGACCAGCCCGACCGCGTGCGCGCCGCCCAGGCCAAGCGCGGGCTCTCTGACATGGTGGTCGACGAAGCCCTGGCCGCGGACACCCGGCGTCGTCAGGCGATCACCGAGTTCGAGGCCAAGCGCGCCGAGCAGAAGTCCCTGGGCAAGCAGATCCCCCAGGCGCAGGGCGACGAGAAGCAGGCCCTGCTGGCCCGCACCAAGGAGCTCGCGGCGGAGGTGAAGGCCGCTGAGGCGGCCCAGACGGAGGCCGAGGAGGCGTGGCAGAGCGCGGTGCTCTCGATCCCCAACCTCGCCCACGACGCTGCGCCGGCCGGTGGCGAAGACGACTACACCGTGCTCGAGACGGTCGGCACACCCCGCGACTTCGCAGCCGAGGGGTTCGAGCCGCGGGACCACGTCGAGCTCGGGCGGATGCTCGGCGCCATCGACATCGAGCGCGGCGCCAAGGTGTCGGGCTCGCGGTTCTACTTCCTCACCGGCGTCGGAGCGCAGCTGGAGTTGGCCCTGGTCAACCTCGCCATGGAGCAGGCCCGGGCGGCCGGCTTCACCCAGGTGATCGCGCCGTCGCTGGTCCGGCCGCGCGCCATGGAAGGCACCGGCTTCCTGGGCCAGGCTGCCGACGACGTCTACAAGATCCAAGGCGAGGACCTCTACCTCGTCGGCACCTCCGAGGTCCCGATGGCGGCCTACCACTCCGACGAGATCCTCGACGTCGGGGCGCTGCCACTGCGCTATGCCGCGTTCAGCCCGTGCTTCCGCAAGGAGGCCGGCTCGCACGGCAAGGACACCAAGGGCATCATCCGGGTGCACTGGTTCGACAAGGTCGAGATGTTCGTCTACACCACCGTCGAGGAGTCCGACGCCGAGCACCAACGGCTGCTGGCCTGGGAGAAGGAGTTCCTCGACAAGCTCGAACTCTCCTACCGCGTCATCGACACCGCGGCGGGCGACCTGGGCCTCTCCGCGGTCCGCAAGTTCGACTGCGAGGCGTGGATCCCCACCCAGGGCCGTTACCGCGAGCTCACCTCGACGTCCAACTGCACGGAGTTCCAGAGCCGCCGCCTCGACATCCGCGGCCGGTTCCCCGACGGGACCCGGCCGGTCGCAACCCTCAACGGCACGCTCTGCGCGAGCACCCGCACGATCGTGGCGATCCTCGAGACCCACCAGAACGCCGATGGCTCGGTCACCGTCCCGCAGGCCCTCCGTCCGCACCTGGGTGGCCTCGAGGTCTTGAAGCCAGTGCATGGCTGAGCGCTGGGTCCCGGGGCTGGTCGCCCTCGACATCGACGGGACCCTGCTCAAGTGGGTCGAGGGAGCCGGCACCACCCATGAGGAGATCGCGCCCGCCGTCGGCGACGCCGTACGCCGCGCGCGCGACGCCGGCTGCCACGTCGTCCTGGCCAGTGGGCGCTCGCCGCACGGCATGATCCCGGTGGCCGACCGTCTGGAGCTGTATCTCGACGGCACCGAACCGCTCTGGGTGGTGGCCAGCAACGGCGCCGTGGTCTTCCGCTACCCGCCACTCGAGGTGGTCGCGGAGGAGACCTTCGACGCCGCGCCCGCGGTCCGCGCGGTCCTCGAGCGCCACCCGAAGGCGCTGGTCGCGGTCGAGGAGCGCGGGGTCGGCTACCGCGTGAGCAAGGAGTTCCCGACCGGTGAGCTGTCGGGCCAGATGATCCTCACCGAGGTCGACGACCTGGTCTCGGCCCCGGTCAGCCGCGTGATCATCCGCGACCCGGAAGCGACGGCCGAGGACTTCCTGGCCCTGGCCCGCGAGCTCGGGCTGCACGGCACCGACTACGTCGTCGGGTGGACCGCGTGGCTCGACCTGGCGCCGATGGGGGTCTCCAAGGCCTCGGGCCTGGCACATGTCGCCGAGCGGCTCGGCGTCGCCCAGACGGACGTGCTGGCCATCGGCGACGGTCGCAACGACATCGAGATGCTGCAGTGGGCCGGGCGTGGCGTGGCGATGGGGCAGGCCGTGCAGCCGGTGATCGACGCCGCCGACGACGTGACCGCCACGGTGGGCGAGGACGGCGCGGCGCTCGAGCTCGGGAAGTACTTCTGATGTCCCTGCCGCAGGTCGTCGACACCGGGCGGCTCCGGCTCCCTCTGTGGACCGCGGACGATGTCGCCCGGGTGCGCGACGGCGAACGAGCGTCGGGCTGGCACCCCGACTTCCCGCGCGAGGACGACCGCGACGCCGCGTCGATCTGGCGCGATGGCGACCCGTGGGGACCCCGCTCGATCGAGCTCGACCACGTCGTCGTGGGCTCGATCGGCTTCTTCGGGCCGCCAGAGCCGGCCAACGACGGCGTCCCCGAGACCGAGGTGGGCTACGGCCTGGTCGAGGATGCCCGCGGCGCGGGCGTCGCCACCGAGGCGCTCACCGCGCTGCTCGCCGGAGCCGACCGGGCCGGCGTACGCATCCGGGCGAGCGTGCTCCCCGACAACACCCCCAGCATCCGGGTGCTGGCCAAGTGCGGGTTCACCGAGCTGCGCGGCAGCAACGGCGACGGTGAGCTGGTCATGGCCCGACCCCTGCGGTGAGCCTCCCCATGACCCGGCCCGGACTGGTCGCCACCGATCTCGACGGGACGCTGGTGCGGTCCGACGGCAGCATCTCCGAGCGCACCCGCGACGTGCTGCTCGCCGTGGAGGCGGCGGGGGTGCCGGTCGTCTTCGTGACCGGCCGGCCGCTGCGCTGGGCCGAAGAGGTCTTCGACCATGTGGGTGACCACGGGTTGGCCATCGTCTCCAACGGTGCGCTGGTGTGGGACGTCGGGGCCGACCGGCCCCGGCTGCGCCGGGAGATCGACCCGACGACGCTGCGTGAGGTCTGCGCAGACCTGCGTGCTGCGGTCCCCGGATCGGCGTTCGCGGTGGAGTCGCTCACCGGGCTCGGGTTGGAGCCGGAGTTCCGGGAACGCCATCCGGTGCCGCCCGGCGCCCGGCGCGCGCCGATCGACGAGCTGGTGGACGGACCGGCGCTCAAGCTGCTGGCCCGACACGAGGAGCTCTCACCGCAGGACTACTGGGATGCCGCGGAGGCGGCGCTCGGTGATCGGGTCACGATCACCTGGTCCTCGACCAGCACGCTGCTCGAGATCAGCGCAGCGGACGTCACCAAGGCCACCACCTTGGCGCTGCTGGCCGAGCACCTCGGCGTCGCCCCGGCCGACGTGATCGCCTTCGGCGACATGCCCAACGACCTGCCGATGCTGGCGTGGGCCGGTACGCCGTACGCCATGGCCAACGCTCACACGTCTGTGCTGGCGGCCGTCGACCGCATCGCTCCCAGCAACGACGAGGACGGCGTCGCCCAGGTGCTGGCTGGCATCTTCGACGTGTGATCTGTTGTGATGCTCCGGTGCTGCGCCGCCTGCTGACGATCCTCCTCACGGCGGTCGTGGTGGCGCTCACGGTGCTCCTGCCCGGGCCGCCGGTCCACGCGGCCAAGCCCAAGCACCCGCCCGAGTGCCAGCCGGTCACGGTCCTCGACAGCACCAAGTCGGCCAGGGCGGTCTTCAGCGGGACCGTCACCCAGGTCGACCGGCAGCCCCGCACCGACGGCGTCCCCGGCGCGATCTACCTCCAGACGGTCACCGTCGACCTGGTCTACCAGGGCTCGGTCAACACCGAGACGGTCCAGGTGCAGACCGATCGCAACCGCGCCGAGTGCAGTCTCGGGGCCTTGAGCGTCGACACGGAGTACATGTTCTTCGTGTCCGGCACCGGCGACCCCTGGGTGGCCACCGGCACCAGCGGCACCCAGCCCAACAGTGACGTCGTCATCAGCCAGGTCGAGGATGTCTTCGGCGCGGGCGAGCCGCCGATCGACCCGGTGACCGAGCAGGCCACCTTCGAACAGGTCGAGACCAGCGAGCCGCAGTCCCTGACCCGCGCCGCCGCGCCGGGCCTGGCCCTTGTCATCGTGGGCCTGCTCGGCCTGTTGGTAGTGCGCGGCGTTACTCGGCGGTCCCGCTACTAGCGCAGTCACACGGTGGTTGAGCCCGAAGGCGCGCTGGCGCGTTCGGTGTCGAAACCTGGTGACCCGGGGCTGGGACTCCCCCGGGTGCCTCCCCTTGCGGCGGTTTCGACACGCTCGCTGGCTGGCGCTCGCGGCTCAACCATCGTGCGGTGGTTGACCCGAAGACGTACTACAGGTACATCCCGCCAGAGTCGCCGGGCTGGGGTGGCTGCTGCTGTTCCTCGCCCATCGGCTGCTGCTGGCCGGCGGGACCCATCGGCAGCCCGCGCCGCATCTGCTCGAACTGCATCTTGGCGGCCATCTGCTGTGCGTAGATGGCGGTCTGGATGCCGTGGAAGAGCCCTTCCAGCCAGCCCACGAGCTGGGCTTGCGCGATCCGCAGCTCGCCCTCGGACGGGGTCTGGTCGTCGGAGAACGGCAGCGTGAGCCGCTCGAGTTCCTCGACCAGCTCGGGCGCCAGGCCGGCCTCGAGCTCGTGGATCGAGGCCTGGTGGATCTCCTTGAGCCGGTTGCGGCTGGCCTCGTCGAGCGGGGCCGCCTTCACCTCCTCCAGCAGCTGGCGGATCATGCTGCCGATCCGCATCACCTTGGCCGGCTGCTCCACCAGGTCGGCGACCGAGCGCTCCTGCCCCTCGTCGCCTCCGGCGGTGGCCATGTGCAGTGCCGACTCCGGGACCGCGCCCATCGGCTGGCCGTCCGGCCCGATGATGACGACCTGACGTTCCCCGTCCTGGCCCTGCTCGGGCTGCTGCTCAGTCATGCCGTCACGGTATCCATCGTCAGCAGGATCTTCCCCGAGTGGCTGCCCGACTCCATGAGCGCATGCGCGCGGCGTACGTCGTCGAGCGGGACCGTCTCGTGCACGAGGGGTCGGACCTGCCCGTCGGCGACCAGCGGCCAGACGTGCTCCACCACCGACGCGCAGATGGCCGCCTTCTCCGCGGCCGGCCGGGCCCGCAGCGTGGTCGCGATGATCGCGCCGCGCTTGCGCAGCAATGCGTTGAGGTCGAGTTCGCCGCGCGTACCGCCCTGCATGCCGATCACGACCAGCCGCCCCTCGGTGGCCAGGGCGGCGACGTTGCGCTGGAGGTACGACGCACCCATGTTGTCGAGGATCACGTCGGCGCCACCGCCGCTGGTGTGTGCCTTGACCACCTCGACGAAGTCCTCGTCGCGGTAGTCGATCGCGACCTCGGCACCGAGGTCTCGGCACAGTTGTCGCTTCTCCTCGCTCCCGGCAGTGGTGAACACCCGCGCGCCGAGACGGGCGGCCAACTGGATCGCGAAGCTGCCGATCCCACCGGCGCCGCCATGGACCAAGAACGTCTCGTCCGGCTGCAGGTGGGCGACCATGAAGACGTTGGACCAGACAGTGCACGCCACCTCGGGCAGCGCCGCCGCCGTCACCAGGTCGACACCGTCGGGCACTGGCAGCAGTTGGCCGGCGGGTACGGCGACCAGGGTCGCGTAGGCGCCGGCCGAGAGCAGCGCGCAGGCCTGATCGCCGACCGCCCAGTCCGTGACTCCGGCACCGACGGCGGCGACGGTGCCGCTGCACTCCATGCCGAGCACCTCCGATGCTCCGGGAGGTGGCGGGTAGAAGCCCTGCCGCTGCAGGAGGTCGGCACGGTTCAGGCCCGCGGCCGCGACCTCGAGGACCACCTCGCCCGGGCCTGGTTCGGGATCCGGGACGTCGCGTACGACCAGGACCTCGGGGCCGCCGGCCCCGTCCGCGAAGACAGCGCGCATGCGGCCAGCGTGTCAGACCTCTTCGTCGACCAGCTCTTCGGCCCGGTCGTCGTCGTAGGTTTCACCGGTGTGGTCGACGGTCCGGTCGTCGGGGATCGGGTCGTTGACGTCGTCGGGGTCGGGGGCATCGGCTGGCCGGTCCCATCCTTCGGCCAGCACCTGGGCTCGGGCAGCGAGTCGCTCGACGGTGTCGGGATCCGCGTCTTGGGTGGCGGCCGCGAAGCCCAGCAGGTACGCCGTCACCGGGGCCGCCAGCTTCTCGACGTTGGTCGCAGCGGTCGCGGTGAGGTCGGCCAGCAGGCCTTCGTCGACCTCCACGTCCTCGAGCTCGAGGACGTCACTCAGCTCGTCGATCCAGTCGTGGAGGTTCACGGCCACAGACTTACGCGCCGGTTGGCGTCTCGCAACCCATTCAGGAGAGGTCCCGCAGGTCGGCCCAGGTGTCGACGTCGCGGTGCTCACGCTCCTCTGCAGCCACCGCGGCGAGATCGAGCGGGGCAAGCAGCCGGTGCAGCGCCAGTCCGTGTTGCTCCTCCAGGCCGGGCCGTACGGCGTCGAGCCGTGCCACGTCGAGCACCAGCGCGAGCTGTCGCCGGCCGCCCGGGCCCACCAGGACCGCCCCGTCGTGGCCGGGCGTGGCCCGGAGCAGCCGCCGGAACGTTCCTGGCGTGAGGTAAGGCATGTCGCAGGCGAGGACGGCTACCGTGCCGCGCGGGTCGAGGAGAGCATCGCGGCCGGTCAGCAGCGCCGCCACCGGCCCGCCGTACCTCGGCTCCTCGCGGACGAAGGTGACCGGTCGGTGGGTGGGCACCGGGTCGCCGACCACCACCACCTCGGCCGCGTCGAGCACCGCGTCGAGGGCCCAGGTGAGCAGCGTGCGACCGTGCAGCTCGACCGAGGCCTTGTCGGCGCCGTCCAGGCGCGCGGCGGCCCCACCTGCCAGCACCACGGCGGTGAACGCCGCGGCCGCGGCCGCCTCCGAACCCTCCGGCATGGGCTCAGTGTCCCCTGGCGCTCCCGGACGACGGCACCACCCTGGAACACTGGACCGGTGAGCACGATGTCCACCATGTCGGTCACCGTCGTCCAGGAGGCCTCGGGTCTCGACCCCGAAGGCAACCGCGCGAGGCTGCGCGAGCTGGTCCCGTCGGACAGTGACCTGGTGGTGCTGCCGGAGGCGTTCGCGCGTGACTTCGGCGAACCCGGCTCCGACCTCAGCCAGTTCGCCGAGCCGCTCGACGGTGCGTTCGCGAGCGAACTGGCCGACGTGGCCGCCCACCACAACACTACGGTCGTGGCCGGCATGTTCGAGACGTCCGAGCGCGCCGACCGCCCGTACAACACGCTCGTCGTGCGCGGCGCGGCCACGGCGTCCTACCGCAAGATCCACCTCTACGACTCGTTCGGCTACCAGGAGTCGAAGGCGCTCACTGCAGGGCCGCTGGCCCCGGCGTTGGTCGACGTCGCGGGGTTCCGGCTGGGCCTGATGACCTGCTACGACCTGCGCTTCCCCGAGCTGGCTCGGATGCTCGTCGACCATGGTGCGGAGGTCCTGGTCGTGCCCGCTGCCTGGGTCGCCGGGCCGCGGAAGATCGAGCACTGGCGCACGCTGGTGCGAGCGCGGGCGATCGAGAACACCGTGTTCGTGGTCGCGTCGGCACAGCCCGCCCCGCGCTACACCGGCCACTCACTCGTGGTCGACCCGCTGGGCGACGTCCTCGCCGAGGCGGGCCAGTTGCCCGGGGTGATCCGGGCCACCCTCGACCGTTCGGTGCTCGACGAGGCCCGCCGTACCAACCCCTCCCTCGCCAATCGCAGGCTTCCTTCGGCCGCTCTGTAACCTGTTCTGTCGTGCCCAGGACCGCCCCCCGACGTCGCGCCACGCGACACGATCGGCCCCCCACGGCACCCACCGAGCCGGTGCACGAGGAGATCGTCCCGGGTCCGCCGGTCGGAGCGACTCCCGAGCTGACCGTCACCGTCCCCGACCGGGAGCCGGTCCAGAGTCGGCTCCTCGTTGTCGTCTGGGTGCTGGTGGTCGGGGCCGGGCTGGCCGCGCTCGTCGCCGCTCTGGTGCCGATCGGTCCCGCGTGGCTCGACGGCGTCGGCGCGGTGACGGTGGTGACGGCGTACACCTGGGGGCTCGCGGCGCGCACGGGTGGGCGTCCGGTGGTCTTCGGCACCCTGGCGCTGGTGCTGGGTGCCTTGGTGCTGCTGCTCGACCAGGACTACCTCCGCACCGGCGCCGCCGTGTTGACCTGCGTGGTCTCGGCCGTGCTCGGTGTCATGGCGACGACGCCCGCGGTGCGGTTCTCGCGCGCGGCCCGCGAATGCGCGATCGCCGTGCTCATCGCCGGGGTCGGCGCCATGGCCACCGTCGGCTTCGACCCGGTGGTCTCGGTCGTGCGGTTCGAGTACGTCACGCTCGGCCTGGCACTGGTCGGTGCCTTCGCCGTGGTCCACCGGCTGGGCGCTGGGCTGCACGGCCTGGGGCGTCGCGGGCTGGTCGTCGTGGCCATCGGCGGTGCGCTCCTGGCGATCTCCCTGCTGTACGCCGAGATGCTGCGTCGCTACGGATCCCAAGAACTCGTCGACAACCTGCTCGACGGGGTCCGCTGGAGCCGCGACACCATCGGCGCCTTCCCGCGGCCGATCGAGACCGTGCTCGGCGTTCCCGCGCTGGCCTGGGGCTGCCACATGCGGGCTCGACGTCGGCAGGGCTGGTGGCTGTGCGCCTTCGGTGTCGCGGCCACGGCACCGGTCGCCAACTCGCTGGTCAATCCCGCGATCTCGCTGTTGGAGTGCGGCCTGTCGGTGTTCTACGGCCTGGTCGTCGGTCTCGTGCTGGGGTACGCCGCGATCCGCGCCGACCTCGCGCTCACCGGCTCGCGGGGCCAGGGCGGCCGCCGGATCGAGGAAGCCACCGCCGTCCGACCCGAGCCTCCGCGCACCGCAGCCCTGTTGTAGTTCCGGGCCGAACGTCAGCAAGACGACGGTTCGCCTGTTCCCACGCCAACAGACGGCGCGGCCGACCGCTGGCAGATTTCTGGGTGTCGCCACACCCCGACCCAGCACCCCGGTCAACACCTACCAAGCCGACTGTGTGCGCCGCTGCCCGCGAGAGGACTCCGTCATGCACGCGTTCACCGACCGTACGTCGTTCAACCGTCACTTCGGCTACACCGTCTCCGCTCCCGGCCCGGTCCGCACCACCTACGCCCACGCGTGGCAACAGCCGGCGCCGGCCGCCCCGGCCCACCCGGCCACCGACCCCTTCAGCGGCCTGGGACTGACCGAGCGCGAGCACGACGTCGCCAAGCTCGCCGTCGCCGGCTTCAGCTACGCCCAGATCGCCCGCAGCCTCTTCGTCGCCCAGACCACCGTCGGCTACCACCTGTCCAACATCTACGCCAAGTGCGGCGTGCGCAGCCGCCACGAGCTCACCGAGCTCGCCCGCCGCGACGCGGTACTCGTCTGATACCCCGGCGAGTTTCGGCCCGAGTCCGCGGCGACGCTCGCTGGCGCTCGCCGG
>ERZ761607.930-NODE-930-length-41029-cov-5.259067_pt1 | contig 41029 bp, 37 predicted proteins | sample MGYA00511164_ERZ761607 | MGnify/ENA primary metagenome ERZ761607 (study PRJEB28899, sample SAMN02445080) | bioreactor sludge metagenome | biome: EBPR sludge | place: Australia: Brisbane, Thorneside Wastewater Treatment Plant | collected 2011-06-22 ...
TCCGCTTTCTCCATGGCGATCATCACGTCGTGGAGATCCGTTCCCTTACCCATCGCGAAATCCTGAGCCGCCTTGTCGGCGCCCTTGATCGATTGGTTGGCTTCGACGAACTGGCCCTGCAGGGCCTCGAGAAAGCTTTGGCTCGAAGCCGCGCCCGGAGCCGAAGCGCCGGAAGGACCTTCCCGCAAAAGCTCGCGGGCCCGATCGGAGAACCCGGCTTCGGGAAGCGCGCGGCCGAGGCTAGGGGTCAGCTTGAATTCCGACATCTAGCCCCCCCTACTTCCCGATCTCGAGCGCCTTCAGCGCCATCTGCTTGGTCGTTTGGAAGACGTTGACGTTCGCGTCGAAGGCCCGCTGCGCCGAGATCATGTTGGCCATCTCCGCGACCGGATTCACGTTCGGCATCGCGACGTAGCCTTCGGCGTTGGCGTCCGGGTGGTCGGGATTGTAGGTCAGGCGCGGCGGATTGGGGTCCTGGCGAACTTCGACGACCCGAACTTCCGTGTGCGTCGATTGCGCCTCGTCCAGAACTTCGCCGAACTCCGAAGCCAACGGGATCGATTGCAGCACGACGTCCTGACGTTTGTAGGGGCCCGAGCCGTCGGCGTTGCGCGTGACGTTCGCGTTGGCCACGTTCGCGGCGACGGCGTTGAGACGAGTGCGTTCCGCCGTGAGCGCCGACCCGACCACGTCCATCGTCTTCAAGACGTCCATGATCAACGACCTCCTTCGGAGAGAACGTATTTCTGGAGCGCGAGCTTCTTCGAGATGATCTGCGTGGTTCCCTGGTAGAGGATCGTGTTCTTGGCGATCTCGGTCTGCTCCCGCTCCATGTTCACGGTGTTGCCGTCCGCCGAAGCCTTGGCGAGCGGATCATCCACGAGATTGGCCGAGACGTCCTGAACTTCGGCCGCCGCGCGCGACTCGCGGGCGCGCATCGGCAAGCCCTCGATCTCGAGGGATTCGGCCGCGCCGCGGAGGCTTTCCTCGAACTCGATCTTGCGGGCCTTGAATCCCGGCACGTTCGCGTTCGCGACGTTGGAGGCATGGATCTCGTGCGCGCGCATGCGCATGTCGAGTGCCTTCTCGAGTATCGACAAAGTAGCGTCAACCATTCGCCGAACCTCCCTCCTAGATCTAGGAGAGCAGCTTCCGTGCCACTCACAAGCGACGGAGCTTCGACGGATAGGCCTTCAGTTCGACGGAATTTCGGCTAAAACGGCGGCGGAAAGCTGACCCCATAGGCTTTCTGGCGCCAAAGTTCTCGCGGCCCCGAAACTTTGGCGGGCTTCGTCGAGCCGGCCGAGCTTCCGCAAAATCTCGCCTTTCCGGAACGAGTACCGCGCTCCGTCTTCGGGCGCCGGCGATCCGCCGAGCAGATGTTCCCAGACTCGGAGCGCTCCCGCGAGATCGTTCGCTTCGGCGCGGGACTCCGCGAGCTTCGACAAAAGCTCGGTCGGAGGCGCCGCTTTCTCGCCGAACTTCTCCCTTTCCGCGAACCAGGCGCCGACGCGGCTCTCGAGCAGGCGTCGACGATCCGCGAAGTAAGCTCGCCCCAAGCGGCCAAGGAGCGATTCGTAGTCCACGATCTCCTCCCAGCTCAACGCATCCTTGGACAGCCGGGCTTTCCAGGCGTCGGCCTGCGCCTTCTCGTCCTTCGTGGCCAGCGCCAAGTCCAGCGACATCCGGCGAAAATCGATCGAGTTCTTGTTCACCTTCGCCAGCGCGCGCCGAGCTTCGACGGCCTGGCGCGGCTGGGTCGAGATCAAACCGATGAGCACGCGGGCCCGCAGCCGATGCCAATCTTCGGGCGTGGGATCGAAGGGGCGTCCGTCCGCGTCCTTGAAGGACTCCGCGAGCCGGTCGGCCGAGTCGAGCGCCGCCTTGGCCTCCGGCCAGAGTTGCGACTGCGCGAAAGCCTCGGCCACCCGAAAAAGGATGGCCGGACGGTCACTTCCGAGGAACGTCGTCAGACGCCGCTTCTCGTACTCGACGATGGCTTCCCGCGCCTTTCCGTTCGCGATCCGGGCGGACTGGACGCCCGAGAACGCCGTGATTTGGTACTCGCGGTACCAGTCGCGAAGGTAGCGGGAAGCCTCGATCTTCTCCAAGGCTTCCAGCCGAAGCAACGCCTGGTCCGGCTTGCCGGCTTCGACGAAAGCGTGCGCGACGAGAATCTGCACGAAAAAATCCAAGTCGACGGCGGAAAGGTTCCGGGGCGGCGACTTGAGACGCGACGAACGGGCTTCCTCGATCAGCCCGATGAGCCGAGGCCAGCGAGACTCCGGATCGCGCGGGAGCTGGCGGGCCGCTTCGCGCGCTTGGCACAGGCGAGCACCCAGGGAATCCGCGACTTTGAAAGAGCACTCCCGCCACGCGCCGTCGACCTTCGCCGTATCGACCCCGAGACGGTCGAGAAGATCGCCGACGAGATAGTAAGCGATGCCGACGTCCGCATCGTGAGGAACGAAGTACAGGAAAGCGCGCAGGTCGTTCAGCGCGTCGGCGTAATGACCGAGCCTCGTCGTCGCGAACGCGCGGTTCAGGAAGAACTCGGGAAAGTTTCGGACTTCGTCGGGATACCAAGCGCCTTCGAAGTTCACCTTTCCCGGTCCCAGGTTTCCCGCGAGGGCCGCGGCGTACGCTTGGGTCGCCGCCTCGAAGGCACCTCGACGAATCTCGAGATCTCCCAATCGGAAGGCCGACGAAGGAACGAGGCGGCGATCAATGCGCGCACTGACAGGCGTCCCCTTGCGCTCCTCGTAGAACTTCGAAAAAAGACCCTTGGCTTCGTCGAACATGCCCAATTGCAGGAAAGATTCCGCGTGCAGATAGCGGAAGCGCTCTTCGATGCGATCTGGCCAAGAGTAACGCAACAGCCACCCGGTCAGGCTCGCGGCTCCGTAGTGGATGTTATCCAGGAACAAGCGACGCACGGACTCGAGGGCCATGTACTCCACGTGGTCTTGAAACCCGCCGCCGGAACCCGCCGTTTTCCGGAGACCGTCACTCCAGAGGATAAGCCCTTGCCGGTGCAGCATGCGCCCCACGTCCCGCTTCGAGATCACGCGACCGTCGGGCTCCTTGAGGGTTTCTTCCGCCGGCGCGGCCAGAAACTCGTCGCCGGCCTTGACGTAAACGTATCCGCGCAAGGCCCACCAACGCGAGTCCGAGTCCGGCAGCTCCGACGCGTAGGCGCTCTTTTGCAGGATTTCGATGGATTCGCGGGCCTTGAGCCACTTCTTTTCCCGCGCCAGCGCGACCGCGAAGTTCATCCCATCGATGGCGGCCTGCTGCTGCTTCGTCGGGTGGGCCGCGGTGGCCGCGAAAGTCGGAAAGGGGAAAACCGTTTCGGCGAAACTCAAAGGTCGATCCAACGGAGCGAAGAAAAGGAGCGGAATCTGCAGCTTCCGCTTCGCGAGCGGACGAGCATCGTTCCCGACGTTCTGCTCGCGGTCGAAACCGCGGAAGCGATCCAAACCGGACCCGGTCACGTCGAAGGAACGGGACTCCGCGCCCAGGATACTTTCCCACGACATCTTCTCGACGAAGGCACCGAGGAAAGGCGGCGCGTCCCCGGGCAGCGCGATTTCCTGCTCCTTGGTCTTTCGAGCGGAAGACGGTTTCGTCGCGCCGGCCGCGGACTTCGCCTCGAACCAATGGTCTACGATGAAGTGAGTCGACGTCTCGAACTCGAGCGTGCGCAAGCGACGCGAAACCCCCTTCGGCCTTGCGTAAGAGAGCCGAAGTTCCACGCCGCCGTCGGCCGAAGGCACCGCCAAAACCGAGCAGGGACCGTCGCTCGGCTTGGCGGCCAATCCTTGCAACCAGGGTTCCGAAAGCGTGGGAAGTTTGAGGATGAGGTCATCCGTCGCGGCCCCCTGGCAGCTTCCGCCGACGCTACGACTCTCACCGAGGCTCACCGTGACCTTCGGTTCTAGGGGCCCCTTTAAACGTAAAACTCCGGAAACTTTTTCAATCGATGGCGGATCGTAAGTTGCCGATTTTGCTTCCGAAACGAAGAAAAATGAAACGAAGAGCTTAAGAAATAACACGCTGCGCCGATAGGAAACACATGACAACGCGGAGTGGCAAATATCTGGAGAAGGCCCTGTGGGCACCATGGATCGAGAGAGACGACCGAAGCGTCCTCCAAAACTGTGCCGACGAGTCATGGGATCCCTCTTATTGCCTCGATGCCCTCCGCGAGGTTCTGCATCCCATCGTAACATCCGTGCATTTTAGCGGCTACTCGCGCTGGGGAGTGCAGCCGTCAAAAAGCTCCCTCGAAAGTCTGCTCTTGGACTTCACGCGCTACCTCAAGGAAGACGGCGAGTGGAAAGCGCTCCACGCGCGATGGCAACGCGCGGAAGAAAAGCCTTTCTCGTTGCCGCTCTTCCTGACCCGCGCGTACGCCCGATTCAAAGCCAAGCATCATCCCGACCGCCACGACGAGCAGGTCGGCGAAGGCCGCGATCTCTCGCCGGTCGCGCTCGTCCCGGGCTCGGTGTCGGCTCCGCTCGTCGACGCTTTCTTCGAGCTCACGCGGCAACTCCCGGAAGAATGCCGCCTCATCTATCAGCTTCACCTCGAAGGGCTGCTTGATCCCGAGATCGCCCTTATCCTGCGTACGGATCTCGGCGAAGTCCGTGAGCGCATCCTCGAAGCGAAAGACCGTCTGGACCTGCGGGACTTCCGCAAAGGAGTCGGCGCATGAAGACGCCCAAGATCGATTTTCTCGCGCCCGAGCTCGACGCCTTCGTCGCTCGTTGGGTCGGCGGCTCGCTGTCGGACGCCGAGCTTTCGGAATGGCGCCGCGTGCTCACGAACGAGGCCGGATTCCGCGAAAACTTCTGCGACTGGATCCGTAGCCTGCGGGAACCGGGTTGGATTCGGGAAGCGTCTTCCGTGACGAGGAGAAAACCGTGAACGCCGATCCCAAAAGAGAATCTTCGACCTTCTGGACGGCATTCGAAGACGAACGCTCCGTCCCCGCGGCGCTGGGCGACTTCGAAGCGCTTCGCTTTCGCTGCCTGCTCGGACTCGTCGCGCTCGATGCCGAACTCGCGACGAGATTCCAAGGCTACTTCGGGCTCGACTGGGCGGAAACCACGACGCTGCTGAAAGCACACCTGGACGATCCTTCGACGCTCGAACCTCTCATCGCCGAAACCAAAGGCACCTTCAGCCGGGCGCAGTGGTTCGGCACGCTTCGCTTTCTCGCCGGAACGAACGAAGGCCGAAACTTCTCGCCGACCTTCGCCGACATGGGATGCCTCTTCGCCGTGCTCTCGGGAGCGGACGAAGCGAAGGGATCTTGCGCCCTGCTTTTTCGACTCCAAAAAATCCGCAACGCCGTTTTCCACATGGGAAGGCCGTTGAGCGAGATCGAACTCCGCGACGGCATCCGGATGCTGAAAGAGGCCAAAAAAAAGTGGGGCTCCCCGAAGGAAGCCCCACTCGTCGATCCGATCGGGATCGCGGACCGGGAAGCCGCTTAGCGATTTCCGTTGCCGGGGTTGTCGGTCAGGCCCTTGCGAAGGAAGGCCGGGATCTCGAGATCTTCGCCCGCCTGTTGCGAGCGGAACCCGAGTTCGTGCGCGATCTTCTTCGCCGCCAACAGAGTCAGGCTTAGCTGAGCGCCCGCCTCTTCGTTCGGCGCGGCCGGTGCGACGGGAGCGGGAGCGGCTTCGGCCGCCAATTCCGCGAGTTCCAACTCGTCCAAGCTCGGCGCCGAGACCTCCTCGACGGGTTGCGAGACCGCGGCGCGGTTTGCGCTTACCCAAGCCTGCTCGACCGATTGGGCGCGCGGAGCGACGTGGGCCGTCGGAGCGGGATTCGCGTAGAAATCACGCGGCAAAGTCTTGGCCGCGAAAGCGGTCGGCGGCATCTGCGTTTGCCCCTGCGGCGCGGGCTGCGCCGGCATCGGCATGGACGACGGCATCTGCATTTGCGGCGGAACTTGCGGCTGCAAGTGCTGCGGCGCGGGCATTTGCGGAGCCGGCTGGGGCGCCATCGGTTGAGCGTAGCTTTGGTAGACGGGCGCCGGGTTCGCCATCGGAGCCGATGCTTCCGGAGCGACCATCGAAGCCGCCTGCGTCATCTGCGGCGGAACGTAGGTCGGCGTGGGCGCGGGGATCGCGCTCGCGACCGGAGCGGCGACCGTGGGAGTCGGCGCGGGAGCCGAAACCGCCGGAGCCGGCTCGCGCATGTCCGGAAGGTTGCGCGGCACTTGAACCGAAAGCGTACGTTGCGCGGGGTGCGGGAAGCCCGTCGCGATGACGGTGACCTTAACCGCTTGCGATCCGTTCGGGCTCAGGACCGAACCGAAGATCACTTCGGCGTCGCGGTCGGCTTCTTCCGTCACGAGCGAAACGGCGTCGTGGATCTCGTGCAGCGCGAGATCCTCGGGACCCGTGATGTTCACGATGATTCCGGTCGCGCCCTTGATCGAAACGTCCTCGAGCAGCGGGCTCGAGATCGCTTGGTGGGCGGCCGCGACGGCGCGGTTCTCGCCTTCGGCGACGCCGGTACCCATAAGCGCGAGACCGCGATTCGTCATGACGGTGCGAACGTCGGCGAAGTCGAGGTTGATGTGACCACTCACGTTGATGAGGTCCGAGATGCCCTGAACGGCATTCAGCAGGACTTCGTCGGCGCGGGCGAAGGCTTCCATGACGGTCGTTTTCTTATCGACGATCGAGAGCAGACGCTGGTTCGGGATCTGGATGAGCGTGTCGACGCTGTCGCGCAGGATGCTGAGCCCCTGCTCGGCGACGCGCGTACGCTTGGGCGCCTCGAAGATGAAGGGCTTCGTCACGACGCCCACGGTGAGGGCGCCCATCTCGCGCGCGATTTGCGCCACGACCGGAGCCGCGCCCGTACCGGTGCCGCCGCCCATGCCCGCCGTCACGAAAACCATGTCCGCGCCCGTGAGCATGCGGATGATTTCTTCGCGGCTTTCCTCAGCGGAGTTCTTGCCGACCATCGGGTTCGCGCCGGCGCCCAGGCCCTTCGTGAGGACCGCGCCGAGCTGGATCTTCTTGTGGGCCAGGCTCTTGCCCAGGGCTTGGCGGTCCGTGTTGCCGCAGATGAACTCGACGCCCGTAAGGCCGGCCTTAACCATGGCGTTGACCGCGTTGCAGCCGCCGCCGCCGACCCCGACGACCTTGATGTTCGCACCCAGGATCGGGGCGTCCACGTTCACGATCTCTTCTTCGGCTTGAGCTTCCAAGGTTTCGCCGACTTCGACGCGCGGGGCGGCGGTCTCGACCGGTGCGGACGCATCCACCGAAGTCGTTTCGAGCACGGGGCTCGTCACGCTAGCGGCCGGCGTCTCGGACGCCGCGGTTTCGGGCGTCGGTTGCCCCAGAGCGATCGTTTCGTCTTCCATGAGTTCGAATGCCATTTTTTTTCCTCCCAGGAAAATTTCGGACTTAGAACAGCTCTCCGAGCCAATTCTTGATGGAGTCTTTGACCCGGCCCACGGTTTCTCCGGGGGCCATGGCCTTACGGCTCGCAGCCTGTCGGTCTTGGCCGCCCCAAAGGACGAGACCCACGGACGTCGAGTAGATGGGCGACGCGACGAGATCCGCGAAGCCATCAATGTTCTCCGGCGAAGCGCGCTTCACCGGAAGGTCGAAAACGAATTCGGCGAGCTCGAGCGCGCCCGGCATGAGCGTCGTTCCGCCGGTGAGCACCACGCCGCCGCCCAGGATGTCCGAGCAGCCGCTCGCGATGATCTCGCGGTTCACGAGCTGGAAAATCTCTTCCATCCGCGGCTCGATGATCTCGCCCAGTAGCTTGCGGTTCACGACTCGGGCCGGACGGCCGCCGACCGAAGGAACCTCGACGGTCTCGTGGTCCTCGATCATCGACTTGAGAGAGCAACCGCTCGCGACCTTGAGGCGCTCGGCTTCGGTCTGCGGCGTGCGCAGGCCAATGGCGAGGTCTTGGGTAATGTGGTTGCCGCCGATCGGCAGCACGCAGGTATGGACGATGGAACCTTCGTGGAAGATCGCGAGGTCCGTCGTTCCGCCCCCGACGTCGACGAGGGCCACGCCAAGCTCCATCTCGTCCTGAGACAGGACCGCGCGCGCCGACGCGAGCGGTTGCAGCACGAGCGAAGCGACCTGAAGGTTGAGCTTCGTGCAGCAGCGAATGATGTTCTGGATGGCCGACTGCGCGGCCGTCACGATATGGACCTTCGCTTCCAGGCGCGTGCCCATCATGCCCATAGGATCGCGGATGCCGTCCTGGTCATCGACCTTGAATTCTTGCGGCAGGACGTGGAGCGCGGTGCGATCGGCCGGGATGACGACGGCGCGGGCCGCGTCGATCACGCGATTCACGTCGCCGCGCTCGATCTCTTTGCCCTTGATGCCGACGACGCCCGTGGAGTTGAGCCCTTTGACGTGCGACCCCGCGACGCCCACGACGACCTTGCGAATGGGAACGCCCGCCATGCGGCTCGCTTCTTCGATCGCGCGATGCACGCCTTCGACCGTCGAATCGATATTGACGACGACGCCTTTTTTGATCCCCACGCTCGGGGCCCGGCCGACACCCAAGATCTTCAAACGCGGAACTCCGTCACCGGACTCCGTGATTTGGCCGACGACGGCCGCGATCTTCGTGGTGCCAAAATCCAGACCGACGACGAACTCATCGGCTTTCATGCGTGACTCCCCCCGAATCGATTTCGAAGCGCGTCAACCTTCCGACTTTCGGCCGTCGATTTCTCGACGATTTTGTTAACGCACCGCTGGAGTCGACTCCCCTCCGCGCGGCTCTATCTCCTTTAAATTTAAACCATGAGAAGGAATCTGCAAGTTTTCTCGCGGTCTTAAGACCACCCTGCGAACATAGCTGGCATCTAAAATGTTCGCTCGGAGCTTTCGAGCCTCCAACATCGTCAAAGCTTTGTCGGCATTGGCGATCGAACGCGAGAAGTCGGAAAAGCCCAACTCAACTTCAAGATCGTTCTCCAAACTTCGGGCGACGAGGCCACGGTCGTTCTTCCATTCGACCTCGTTGAGCTTGGCGAGCTCGAAGCGCTCGAACTCGTGGCGACGAAGGTCCCGAATCCAGGCCGCGACTTCGGGGAGTCTTTCGTGTTCGTCGGAAAATCCGAGCAGGATCGGATAACCGAGCGGGCGGACCATCGGCGCGAACGGCTTGCCGGCATCGTCGATCATCCAAAGCCGCCCGTCGTCGCGAAACATCAGCGCGACCACGGGTCGCAGGGAAGCCTCGATGCGTAGACTCGAGGGCCAGACCCGACGCACGAAGGCGTTGCGAACCCGCGGCTCCGCCAGGACGGCGTTCTGGACTTCGGAAAGGGACAAACGGTAGAGATCTTTGCCGTGCAAGGACAGAAGCCGGCGCTCGAGATCCGGAATGAGCTCCCGATCCTCGCAATCGATGCGAATGTCCTTCAGGCGAAAGATCGAAGTCCGCGTCAGGACCCACCCGGACACGAGGCAAAGTCCCGCCAAGACGAGCATCTTCATCGGCTTCACTTCCCCAGGATACGACCTAAGAAATCCGCGTGGTAGTATCCAAGGCTCGATGAAGGGCGTCAGAAATTCCTTGCGCACGTTCGGGCTTTTCGCGTTTCTCTTCGCGGGTGCCTCGACCAAGGCCGTCCGGGCCGCCGGGGCGCGCGACGACTCGCGCTTGACCCTTTCCGTCGCCGCGGGAAACCCGGCCCCCTCTTGGATCGGCGCGACCGCGGGCATCCAGTTCAACGAAACGCTCCAACTCGTCGGCGGCCTGGGTTGGTTTTGGCTCGACGAGCTGAAAATACGGTCCGTCGGCGCCGGCGTTCGCGTTCACGTCCTCAAAGGCGCTTTCACTCCTATGTTCGGCGCCGGCTTCGCTTACCTTTCGCTCGAAGGACGAGGATCCATACAAGGGCTCGACGAAAGCGCCTTTCTCGGCACCCTCATGACCGGCCTGGATTGGATCATCGGCGACCATCTGCGGGTGGCGGCCGGCGTGAACTTTCATTATCCCCTCAGCCTCAACTTCCCGTTCCTCGAGATCGGGATCGTGCTTTGAAGATGTAAGGAGACCCCATGCGCGACAAGAACCCCAAATCCCCCAAGGCCTCGTTAGCGATCCTCGTCGCTCTTTCCGGAATCGGCTGGATCAACTCGTTCCTCACGCTTCGCCATCGTCAGTCGCTCATCTCGGAAGGCCTCGATAAGCCCTCCTTCTGCAACGTCAGCTCGACGGTCAACTGCGACACCGTCGCCTTCTCGGACTACAGCGCTTTCCTGGGCTTCCCCACGGCGGCCTGGGCCATGCTCTTTTACGCGGTGATCGCGGTCCTCGCGGTCTGGGCCTATTTCTCGGCCCAAGACGGCGAAGACGAGAAGGTCGCGGCCGGATCGAAGCTCGTGTTCGGAATTATCTTGGCAGGCCTCGTGCCGACCCTCGCGCTCGCGGGCGTATCGGCCTTCGTCCTCAAGTCGCTCTGCCTCATGTGCCTGGGTACCTACATCGTCAACTTGGCGCTCGTCTTCTTTGCTTGGCGGCTTTCGTCGTCCACCGCGAAGATCGGCTACGGAAAGTCGCTCAAGCTGACGCCCCAGTCCCTCTGGATCGTCGGGCTCGTGGCGATCGGTCTGCACGCGCTCATGCCCCGCATGACGGATCCCGCCGGCGCGGACCGTCTCGACGACAACATGCTGAAGTCCATCGTAGCGAGCCACTTCGCCTCGACGCCCAAGACTTTACGCAGCGACGAATCGCCGTTCCTCGGCCCGGCCGACGCCCCCGTCACGATCGTCGAGTTCAGCGATTTCCAATGTCCCTTCTGCGCTCGCGCGGCCATGACCCTTCCTGAGGTCATCAAAGGTTACGGCAAACAAGTCCGGCTCGTCTTCAAGCACTATCCCCTCGATCCGAGCTGTAATTCGGGCATCAAGGGCGGCGGCCACGGCAAAGCCTGCCAGGCGGCCAAGGCTTCGCGTTGCGTGTTCAAAGCGAAAGGTTCGGAAGCCTTCTTCCGTTTCGCCGACAAGCTCTTCCATAAGCAAAGCCAGATCGGCGACGCCCTCATCTTCGAAGCCGCCGCCGCCGAAGGCGTCGATAAAGACGCTCTCAACGCCTGCGTGAGCGACGTCGCCACGCACCAGGCCGTCACCGACGAGATCGCCGAAGGCAACGCGGCGGGCGTCCAAGCCACGCCGACTCTTTATATCAACGGCCGCAAGACGGAGTACGGAACGGTCCCCCGTATCCTCAAGGAACTCATCAAAGGCCACCTCGAAAAAGCCCGCTAGCGTTCCGTTTAGGCGGGCCTCAACTCGGCCCGCCTAAGTTCCGAAGAAGTCCCATGAAACGTGCGGGACTTCTTCCACTTTTCGTGACGGTCCTGACTTTTCTTCCGGCGCAGGCCGATTCCCTCCGCTTCACGTCGCTCAGGAGCCGCGAGCAGCTTCTACGGGCCGAGCTCGCCAAACTGCGGCGGGCCGCCCCGACCGCGGAGCTCCTCAAAGAACTTCGCTCCGCGAAATCCCCTTCGGCCGCCTTCCGATCCGACTGGAAAGCCTGGTCGGACTTCGAATCCAAGCTCGACGCTTGGCACGCCGAAAAACGGCTCTACGTCGCCGACAAAATCCGGGACGAACTAGCAAAGCGAGTCCTTAACCCAAAAGATCAGTCTCGGCTAAACGACAGCTATGCCGAATATTTGTCGATTGCGACCGGGTCAGCGCGAGCCAACGACTACAATCCACTCTTCGCGTCCTATAAGCGATTCCTCAAGCTAGGAAGAAGCCTTAGCTTGGGAACCAAGGCGGTATTTGATACTCGGGGGACAAAAAACTCGGCGGCCAATCTTCTTTTGAATCCATCTTTGATTTTCAACCAGGTGGGCGTCTTGCCTCGAATCGCATTGCTTTCCAAAAGCGGCCCGGGGGAGACGCCAGTCCTCGACCAAGCGTTTGAAGCCCTGAAGAAAGAAGCGCACCTCGAAGGATTCCACGACATCGTTACCGAAGGATTTCCCCTCGAAAATCACCGACGTCCAAACCCAGAAACCATCACTCTGTATGCGCACACCCATTCGCATGCCTTCTATGACTACGCCGTAATCGCCCTCCTGAACGGGCATGGCGTCGGAGTGCTCGGACACCTTCCACACGCCTTACCTGGGGTGCCCGAAGCCGCCCTCTCGGTGCTTCGAAAAGTCGACCACATGGTAGATGTGAGCATCGGCGACGAGAAAGCCGTCGACCGTATGCTCGAACTTCAACGATTGGGAAAGCTAAGCGCCTATCACGTCGCGACCCAGGCCACGACCACCGACGGAGTCTACGGAAGCGCAATAAACAGCCGTCTTCTCGACTCCATCTACGTAAAAAAGATTCAGTCCCATGGAAAGAAGCTTCGAATTGTCATGGCAACCATCCCGCAATCGGCGCGCCTCATGGACCTAACGAAAAGTCACTGGGATCCCAAACCGCCAAGGCTAAGCCTGCGGGTAGGCGAGACCCTCGAGGACCAAGACCTTCGAGCCCTCACGAACTTCACGAACGACAAGGCGGCCGTCGGCAGATTTATACGCTTTCATTGGCTCGAGCACATAGACGAGGGCAAAGAAACCGTCGCGGGGGCTCCACCGCTCGATCTTATCTCTAAACGTATCCTCTCATACGCACTCGGATTCTGACCCTCTCTTCAAACGCGCCGAATCTCTCCGCTCTCACCGTCGATCTCGATCGGATCGTCCGTGCGCAAAGCTCGGCAAGCCCCTTCGACCCCGACGACCGTCGGAATTCCGAGCTCGCGGCCGACGATCGCCGTGTGACTGAGCAGGCTTCCCTTTTCGCTCACGAGCCCCGCGCAGCGGGACATGATGAAGATCCAGGCGGGGTCGGTCGACTTCGTGACCAAGACCCGTTCGCCAAGATCGGGGACGGCCATCGCTTCGCGCGGATCCGAGATCACGAGCGCGCGACCCGTCACGCGGCCCTTGGCCGCGCCCATTCCCCTCAGATTGCCGTCGGCGACGGCCGGTTGCGAAGCCGCGAGCCGCTCGAGCACGACGAAGTAAGGTTTCTCGTCCTCGGAGCTATGAGCGAGGTGCTCCGGGTAGTCGAACGTCTCCGTGCGCCAAGCCTTGCGGTTCTGGATGCGCGCCGCGAGCTCGGCGTGGGAAAGACCGCGCGACGTCCATTCCTCGAAGTCTTCGAAATTGAGCGAGAAAAAATCCTCACGCTCGAGACCCGCGAACGCCAAGGGATCTTCCTCCGGCAACTGCTTCGCGAGACGAAGCGCGCAAAGACGAATGAGCCCGTAATAGCGACCACGCATGAGACGCGTCGATTCGCGCGCCTCGACGGCCCGCTCCGTCACCCGTCGCGCGCGCTCGATCGCGAAACGAGTCGCCCATCCGAAGCGGGAAAGGTCGACGATCGTTTCGGCCTCGTCTTCCGTTGCCGTCGCCTTGCCGCCGCCGTCCCGGTTGTCCACGTTCCAGAGGAGAAAGCGCGCGAAGAGTTTCGGGCTTCGCGAGAACGGCATCGACTCAAGCTTGAGTTCTTCGAAGGACCTTTCTCCGTAGACCGACAGGTAAGTCCGAACGCGCTTCTCCAAGTCGCCGGCTCCTTCTCGTCGAAGGAAGTCCAGAAACCCCTCGAGCTCGTCGGCCCGACTCGTCTCCGAGGCAAGGTAGGCTTCCAACGCACGCCGGGAAGGCGCGTCCACGCTCTTCGCGAGGGTTCCCATCTCCTCGAGCGCCTTGAGCGAATCCACCCCCCGACGCGTCCGCAGCAAGCCGAGCTGCTCTTTCTCGCTCAACCCATAACGCTTTCCGAGGGCATCGAAGGCCTTGAGCCCCACGATCACCAGAAAGTCGTTCAGGATCGTCAGGCCCCAGTCCGGAATCCGCGCCAAACACTCGAGGGCAAAACGCGCCGTTTCGAGGGCGGTCGACTTCGAGGCGAGTTCCCCCTCAAGGGTCCGAAGCAAGTCGAAACTCTCCTCGAGAAACCCTTTGAAGACTTTCTCGTGCGTCCAGGCCAGGCGCGCGAGTTCGGCGTACATGCGTAGTTCCAGGGCCTTGGTCGGAAGCACGGACTCGTCGATCCCGATGTCGGGCATATGCCGCCCCCCGATCATCTTGTGCCATCCTTCGACGTTGGACTTGCCGCCCGGAAGAAAGCAAAGCGTCAGGTAGTAGTTCCGTAGATCGTAATAGAGGTGGCCTTCGAAATCTCGGATCAGGCCTTTGAGGGCGCGATCGAGGGCCGGATGCTCCGAACGACGGGCCCCCAAGATCTCGATGCCCTCCCCGATCACCTTCGTGTAGGCGCGGCGGACGAAGGAGGAAGTGAGGGGGCTCACGCGACCCGGGTAACTCTCGGTCAAGTTCGTGTCCGAAAAGTACTCGAGGAGAGCGTGCGACTGCGTGATGGGACGGGCTTGCAGGATATGGAGCAATCCGTTCTCGTCGACCGCCCACTCAACGTCGGCGCCTTTGCCCATCCGCGACTCGATCAAAACCAGTTGTCGCGAAAGCTCGTCGACCTGCCCTTCGCTCAAACAGGGCTCGGAGCTCGCGGCGCTTTCGCGCAAAACGACCTTTCGTTCTCCCGGATCGAAGACGACTTGCGAGCGCTTCGCGGTGATCTCGCGCTTCCATTCCTTACCGAATCGATCCACCCAGTGCCGATCGACTTCGACGTGCCCCGAAACGATGCCTTCCCCGAGCCCGAGACCCGCTTCGATATACAACAGCCCGCTGTGCAAAGCGGGCGAGCGCGAGAAAGCGACTCCGCTGCATCGCGAGGCGACCATGCGCTGAACGACGACCCCGACGGCAAGGCGCGGATCGTGGGGATCAATTTTCTGCTTTTCGAAGTAAGCCCGCACGCGGTCGGCTTTGAGCGCTTCGTAGCATTTCAAGACGTGCTCGGCGATGCGATCCTTGGTCACGTAGAGGTACGATTCCAAAATGCCGGCGAAGCTTGTGAGGTCGCCGTCCTCGATGGTCATGCTGCTGCGAACCGAGACGTAGTCGCCGGGCCAGCTCCGGGCCGCGGCTTCGACCGCCTCCAGGGTTCCCGCGGGAAAACGCCCTACCGTCACTTGGTAACGGTAGGCCTCGGCGGTGAGAACGCCGAACTCCGGAACCCGAAATCCCCAGTTGGAAAGCCGGGCGAGGTTGTATCCCTTTCCGCCGCCGACCGAAGGGTCGGTGGCGAGGAGAGAAGCGTCCATCGACCAGGCGGGAATGCGACTCGAAGGCATCTTTCGTCTCCTAACGTAGGTAAGCCACGACGCCCAAGGCGATCGCGCCCAGCGTGAGTCCCGCGAGACCGCCGAGACCGGGGCGCGGGATTCTCAGCGGGGAAACCATGGCGATCGCGAGGCCCACGTAAAGCGCCGCGAGGACGGGGGGTGAAGGCGGCCACAGCAGAATCGCCGCCCAAACGTACTGGCCCATCGGGCACGGCAAGCCGGTAAAGAAGTCCGTGCTCGCGCTGAAGACGTTATAGAACGCGAGGCGGGTCAGGACCGACAAGGCGTAAAACAGGGCCGTGGCGACGAGCCAAGGCGCCGGATCCGGAAACAGGAAGTAAACGAGCGAGGCCGGGACGAACCCGAAAGCGACCACGTCCACGAGGCTGTCGATCTGCTCGCCGAAGCGCTTCTCGTCCTCCGACCGGGGGAAGGACTTCGCGAATTTTCCGTCGAAGAGATCGCAAACAAAACTCGCGAGCAACGCGATGGCCGCGGCCCCGTGGCGCGGAACGATACCCGCCAGGCAGCCGATCGCCACGAGCGCCGAAGCGAGCGAAGCGTAGGAAAGCAGGTTCCAAGTCGCGAAGAAAAGGTAAGGCGCCGCTCTAGATTTCATTCGGGTTCAAACGTCCTTTCTGGAGGGAACTTTCGAGCCAGGCTCCGGCGAGACCCGAGGTCACGAGCGCCAGGAGCACGAGCGACACGTAAAGCTTGGCGTTCACGATGCCGCCTTCGAGCGCGGCCGACGCGAGCACGATTCCCGGACCGCCGCGTGCGTTCATGGTGACCGCGAGATCCACCGCGGTCTTGTTCCTAACGCCCGAAAGGCGAGCTCCGACCCAAACCGAGAGCATCTTTATCCCCGTCGCGGCCAACAAGAAGACCACGAAGAAGATCGGGTCGAAGTCGCGGATGAGATTCAGCTTGAGGCCGACCATCGCGAAGAAGATCGGGATGAAGAACGACGACGAGAAAGCCGCCAGATTTCGACGATCCTCGGCGGAGAACTCCGTTATGCGCGTCGCCAGCAAGCCCGCGGCGAAGGCGCTCAGGACCGGCGGTACCCCGAAAGCCAAACCGAACAACGAGACGCTCACCAGAATCACGAGCAAAAGCGCGACCGGCGAGGTCTGTTTAAGGAACCCCAGTACCGGTTTGAAGAGCCGGTAGAAATGCTGAAGCCAGGTCATGCACGAGACGACGAAAGCAAAGTGGATGCCGCACTCGACGACGGTAACCGTAACGAGGGACTTTCCTTCGAAGAAGCGATTCAACCAATCCGGCCGGCTGCCCGCGTCGCCCGCCGCGTTCAGCGCGACGGCGAGCAGGACGTAGTGGAGAAAGTCGTCCAAAAGCGAAGACGACAGGACGACCTTCGCGAAGCGGGTGTTCATCACCCCGAGATCAAGAAAGATCTTCGAGATGACGGGCAGGCTCGTGACGGCCATCGCCGTCGCGAACACGAGGACGAGCGCCGTCCGGCTTTGCGCCGGACCCATGTAGGCGTCGAGCGGAATCCACGGAAGCGCCAGAAGCGCGATGCCCATGGGGATCAACGTCCCCGTCACGGCCATGATGGAAGCCGACTTGAGCTGCGCGCGGTCTTCGCCGATGCGCTCGATCTCCAACCCCGAGAGGAACATGAGAAGCAAAAGCCCGAAGTTATAGAGAAGGCTCAGGCAAGTCGCCACGCTCGGATTCGCGGTGAAGATCGCCGCTTGCGATTCGGGCGCGAAAAACCCGAAGAGCGTTGGCCCCAGGCAGAGTCCACCCAGGATCTCGCCGATAACCGACGGCTGCCGAAGCTTCCGCGCAAGATGGCCGCCGACGTGGCTCGCTAGGATCAGGAGCAGGATGGCCGAGAGCACGAGCCCCAGATTAAAATCCATATCGATGCTCCCCGTTCTTCATCATCCGTCTTCCCGCATGAGTTCCGTCGGCGAACGCCCCGTGACGAGCCGCGAAGGAGCCCAACCGGACACAATGCCCACGACGATACCGAGCCCCAAGACCTTCAGCACCGAAGCGTAAGGGAACACGAAGCGCAGCGGCCATCCGAGCATCTCGGGAAGACTCTCGAGCACCCAGAAGCGCGAGAGCGCGTAGCCAAAGCAAAGCGCGACGAAGGCTCCGACCCCGCTCAGGATAACGGCCTCGAAGAGGACGAGCTTCCGGAGCTGCGACTTGGAGGACCCGACGGAACGCAACATGCCGAACTCGCGGATGCGCCCCAGCACGCTCACGAAAAGGGTGTTGACCAGGCCGAAGAGCGCGACGAGCACGGCGCTCAGCTCGATCGCGCGGGTGAAGCCGAAAGCGTCGTTCACCGATTTCTCGCCCTGCTCGAGAACCGCGTGATTGGAAAGCGCCTGCAGACCGACGTCGAAAAACTCGCGATCGAAACGGGCTTTGAAGTCGGCCAATCGCGAAGGATTCTCGAGGTTCATAAAGTAGGCCGCCACGAGAGGATCCTTCCAGTACTTTCGGTAGACTTCGCGCGACAGATAGACGACGCCGTTCGGCGAGGCGTAGTCCACGACGCTACCGGCGAGGACGATCCGCAAGGGGCCCGACGTCGTTCGGATCTCGATCTCGTCCCCGATCTTGACGCCAAAAGTCCGAAAGTAGCTCGACGACGCCAGCGCGTAGACCCGGTCGCCCGGAACGAAAATCTTCCGGTAGATTTCTTTCGCCGAAGGACCTTCGATCAGATCGAAGACGTCGAGCAGATGACTCGGCGGGGGAGGGTCGAAGGCCTTGACCGTTATGTCGACCCCTCCGTGCTCGAAGTTGATCCACCGAACGGCGTAAGTCTTGATGCCGGCCTCTTCTTTGAGCCCGGGCATGGCCTCGATCCTCGACCGGATGTCTTCCGAGAAAACCTGGGATCGGTTGTTCAACAGGTTTCCGTACGACGAAACGACCAAGTCCGAATGCAGCGTCTTGCGAAACCAGCCCATGATATTCGACCGCGCGCTCGCGTTGATGGTCGAGATCACGATGACAAGGCCGAGCGAGACCACGAGACCCAGCACGTTCGATTTCGTGCGCTCGCGGTTTCGGCGCAGGTTATCGAGCGCCAGCGCCGCCAAGAAACGGGTGCGACCGGGCGGCCCCCGACCCACGACCCGACTCAAGCCGCCCAAGACAAGGTCGACGAGCGCCGGCCCCAACCAAATCAAGGCGACGATCGCTAGCGCGGCCTCGACCCCGTAGAAAGCGGGCCACCGCGCCGACCAGCGGGCGCGCACGAGCAGGGCCATCGCGACGAACGCCACCGTACCGACGACCGCTTTCCAAGCGTCGCCGCCGGAGCGGCCGGAGCTTTCGTCCTCCGTTCGGTTGCGCAAGTCCTGAACGATGTCCCGCCGCGAAGCCTTCCAGGCCGGCACCAACGTCGCCACGAAGCAACTCGTGAGTCCCAGCGCGAAGGCCATGACGACGTGCCGGAACTCCACGTGAATGGCGTCGATCTCGATGTCGCGTACGAACTGGGTAGAAAGCGAAGCCGAGATTTCTCCCATGAGCTTGTGCGCGAGCAGGACCCCCAGCAGCAGACCCAACGCGGAACCCAAGGTTCCCAACGTCAGAGATTCCCACAACAAAAGCCCGAAGCTCCGTCTGCGACTCGCGCCGAGGGCCCGGAGCGTGGCGATCTCCTTGGTCCGTTCGGCGATCGCGACCTGGACCGTGTCCGTCACGATGAAGAACGATACGAGCACCGCAAGCCAACCGATGAAAGAGAGCATCTTCTGAAAAGCCGTGACCATGACCTCGAAGGCCGCCGCCTGGTCGTTCGCGCGGCCGACCTTGAGCCCGAGCCCGTCCAGTTCCGATCGGAGCCTCGCCTCCAACGCGGCCACGTCGACGCCTTCCTTGGGAACGATGTCGATCTTGTCGAGGAGCCCCACTTTGCCGAAGGTCTGGCGACAGCCGTCGATGTCCATGATCCCGATCCCGCCGCCGTAGGCCTTCGCGGCCCCGTCGTCGTCGAGAATCCCGCGCAGGGTAAAGCGTTTGCGTCCGGTCGCGCCGAAAAGCTCGAGCGGACTCTCCATTTCGAGGCCGAGTTTTCGGGTGAAGGCCCGCGGGAGCATGAGGCTGTCGGGTTGGTTCAGGAACACGAGCGGATCCTCGATGAGATCCCGCCCCCCGCTTTGGTAGGAACGGACCCCGCCGTCCTTGAGCAAGTCCACGCAGAGCATCGTGAAACTCTGAAACTGGCCGTCGGCCTCGTAGAAGGCCCGCGCCTCGACCAGGGGAATGGCGTACTTCACGCCCTCCGTTCCCTCGACCTTGGCCAAGACCTCTTCGGAGAAGCTCGCACCGCCGGTATAGACGGTCAGCGCGGCCTGCCCCGAGACCCGCTCGAGGCTTTGGCGAAAGCTTTGAACCGTCGAGTGGTTCAGGATTTGAATCGCGAGAAAAAGCGCGATGCCGACCGCGATCCCCAACAGCGTGAGACCGAAACGAAGCTTCTTCTCGACGACGCGACGGACGACGAGACGGCGCCAAAGATCCAGAGTCACGGCGTCTCCGCCAGACGACCATCCTGCATCCGAACGAGACGGCTGCCGAAAGAGGCCGCCTTGTTATCGTGCGTCACCATCAGGATCGCTTGCCCATTCTCGACCGCGAGCGAGCGAAGGAGCGTGAGCACCGTGTCGCTCGTCTTGCTGTCGAGGGCCCCGGTCGGCTCGTCGGCCAGGATCAAGGCCGGGTCCGAAACGAGGGCGCGCGCCAGCGCGACCCGTTGCATTTCGCCACCCGAGAGCTGATTCGGCTTGTGCTCGAGGCGATGCCCCAAATCCATCCGCTTGAGAAGCTCACGGGCTTTCGTCTCGACCTGGGCCATGCCTTCGCCCTCCAGCAGGCGCGGAAGCGCGACGTTCTCGAGCGCGTTCAAAGTCGGGATGAGATTGAAGAATTGGAACACGAATCCGAGGCGCGTTCGACGAAAGCGTGAGAGATGCTCATCCGAAAATCCCGAGATGGACTGACCCTCGACCAGGATTTCGCCCCCGTCCGGCTTCTCGAGCCCGCCCACGAGGTGCAAGAGCGTGCTCTTGCCCGAACCGCTTTTGCCCATGAGGCAGACGAACTCCCCCCGCGACACGCGCAAATCGACCCCGTCGAGCGCCGTGAATCGGGTTTCCCCCTGGACGTAGGACTTGCGGACACCCCGGGCCTCGACGACGACGGAATTCATCTCGGCCTCACAACGCCAATCCGACGAAGTAGGCGACGAGAAGGCTCAGCTTGAGCGCTTCGACGTAACGTTTGAAGGGAGGCGCCCGATCCGGCTTGGCGACGAAACGAAGGGCCGCCACGGCAAAAGCCACGAAGATCGCGGCCGCGGGCAGGCAGGCCCAGAGGAAGCTCGGCGGCAGCCGGGTCGAAAGGCTTCCGAGCGTCAGTGAGGCCGAAAGCGCGCAGAGCAGGGCCACGACCGTGAGCGCCCGACCTCGTCCCCAGACGCGGCTGTAGGTCACGTAGTTGTCTTCTTCCGAAGTCCCGCGGATCTTGCGCGAAACCTCCCAGGCGGTTCCGGTCATGGCGTCGCCCACCAAGAAGAGAATCGCGGGAAGCAGGGGACCTCCCGACCACGGCCAGAAGAAGCTGAGCGTGTAGATCTGGTAGAGGTAGAGAATCGGATTGTGGGTGTAAAGCGCGAGGGGCAGGTTGGGCCGAATCTTGGATTCCGCGAAGAACCAGTTGAACGCGAGAAAACTGAAACCCATGATGGCGGCGAACGCCAGTCCCAGCGCGGGCCGGTAGACGGGGATCTGGAGCAGAACGAGCGCGATCGTCGTGGTTACCCAAAGACGGCGCGCATCCGGGACGTTCATGATGCCCGCGACGAGCGGACGATCGGGAAAGTTGATCTTGTCGGTGGGGTAATCCTTCAGTTCGTCGAAAACCCGAAAGAGGTAAACGAAGAGAACCGCCGTCGTCGCTCCGCAAACAAGGTTGATCGTCGTCGTGGCGGCCGTGGGCTCGCCGCCGAAGACCCGACTCAGGACGAAGTAGTGGACGCAGAACTGCAGAAGAAACGTCACGACGTTCGGGTAGAACGGAAACATCTGGCGACTGAACGCGACGACGCGGCCTCCCCAACGCCGAGAAGCATCGGGAGCAAGGTATTCGGGTCCACGTTCGACGGTCTTGCCGGAGTCGCTCTTCATATCCCAAGGGTAGGCTCAGTCGAAAAGTTCCACCAGCGCTTGGGGCGCGAGCCACGCGGCGCACGGAAGAACGGAACGGCATTAATTTGACGAAAGCAAAAGCCCGCGAGATCGAAGGGTATCCTCAAACGAAAAGGGGGCGTCTTCCGAGTGTCCATATCGCAAACGATCGTCGTGGCCGCTTACCTCACGCTTCCGCTCGTGGTCGGCGGTATTCTCCACATGATCACGGTGAAGACCGACTTGCTGGCCTTCGCGAAGATCCCCGTCAACGCGACGGCCTTCGGAGCCAACAAGACCTGGCGCGGCTTTCTCGTCATGTCCTTCGGTACGGCCTTCGCGACTTTCGTCATCGGGCGACTCGAGACAACCCCGCTCGCGGTTTTCGCGGGTCCCCAGGGAATCCCGCTCGGTTTTCTGCTCGGATTCGCCTACGCGCTCTTCGAGCTACCGAACTCTTACCTCAAGCGCCGCATGGGCATCCAGCCCGGCGAGCTTCCCCGCGAAAAACGCTGGCTCTTCTTCGCGCTGGACCACACGGATTCGTTGCTCGGCTGCACGCTCGTCTATTTTCTCTGGCGGCCGGACCTCTTGCCGAGCATCGTGGGATTCTTCTTTCTAGGCCCCACTATCCATACCCTCGTGAATCTCGTTCTCTACGCGCTCCGCATCCGCAAGCAGCCCTTCTGAGCGCGCGGAACCTAGATTTTGAGGCGAAACATCGCGTAGCGGGTCAGCGCTTCGCGGCTCTCGGGCAGCGTCTTCAACGAAGGCGATCCATCCGCGACGTAAACGCCCAGAAAGTCGTCCGTATCCGGCGGGATGTTGACGGCGAACTCCCGCATGAGAAGCGCCATCGCTCCCCTTACTTCGTCCGCCTTCGGGTCCTTGCCGACGTAAGGAGCCAGCGGGCCGCCCTTCACGAGCTTCAAGCGCGCGAGACCGGCGATCGAGAACAGAGGGCCCAAGAAATTCGGGGCTCGCACGGCGGCCCGCTTGACGGGCGCGAGCGCGCGAAACGGATCGTGGTAGCCGGCGAAAAACGCGATGGCCTCATTTCCTCGGTAGAGGATACGCGAGTAGCGCGGATCGACGATGTAACGGAAAGAGCCGTAGAGTTCCCGAAAAGCCTCCACCGAGATCGGCATGTACTCGGACATCGACGCGTAGGACGCCGTAAAGAGGCGGTGCACGGTATCGACGTCTTCCGACCACGTCGCGCCCGAGATGCTACGAAAACGTAGCTCACCGGGAAGACCTTCCGGGTAAAAACGCGAACGAATGGCTTCGGCCGAAGCGAGAAAATCCTTCACCGGAACGCGGAAGGTCGTCCAGTGCTTGTACGCTTCCAGGCCGATTTCCGAGTAGATACGAAGGTAGTGATCGGGGCGACGCGGCTCGCCGTACAGGCAAGGGCCACGAGACTCCGTCACGAGACGATAGGACCCGAAGAAACTCGCGTCGATGGGCGCCCGAAGCTCGGCGATCGAGAGCGAGCGTCCGAAGTCTCGCGCCCGCTCGAGCACGGCCCGCGCCGCCTCCGCGTCGTCGACGAACTCGAAGAAACCGAAAGGCAAGAAGGGCGGGACCTTCCACGCGCGCGGAACGAAGCTCGCCCCGCGCGCGACCGCCTTTCCGTTCCGGTGGGCGATCCAAGCCCGAAAGTGATGCTCCCGCGCGAAGGCCTGGGAAGGATCAAAGTAAAGGCGCAAGTCCTCGATCGTTTCGGGAAGGCTCTCGGTATACCCACGCAGGGCGTTCCGTCTTACCGAGACGAATTCTTGCATGAACTTTTCGTCCCAGGCGTCGGAAAGCTGAGAAAGAGAGATCATAGGCGCATGCTACACTGAAACCCGTATGAGCGGATCCAACGTCGCCCCTTCCGACGCGCGCAAGTTCATCAATCGTCCCGAGCTGGATCCCAAGTTTTCCAAGGGGGCCCGCGAACTGTCGGGATGGAAGTCCATCGCCTTGGGAATCGGTGTTCTCGGGTTCTCCGCCTTTCTCATGTGGTTCGGCGGAAAGGGCACGGACTGGCGGGCCGCGCCGATCACCTTTCTGCTCATCGCCGGGCTTCAGAACCATCTCCTGATCCTTCTCCACGAAGGGGCCCACGGCCTCGTGCACCCGAAGCGCCGATGGAACGACTTCTGGACGGACCTCCTCTGCGGAGTTCCGATGCTCACGCCGCTCAAGAACTACCGATGGTTTCACCTCAAGCACCACCAGCATTCCGGCGAACCCGGCGACGATCCCGAGCATCAGCTCTACGAGTTCCAAGACTATAACTATGAACGCCGTTCAGCGCCGCGCGCCCTCTTCATGCTCTTCCTCGATATCTGCGGCGTGAACGCCGTGCGATTCCTGATTTCTTTCAACCGTCCTTTGCTCGAGATGCAGAAAAAGGGCGAGTTTCGCCTGACGGACGGCCGCGACATGTTCATGAACCTTCTATTCTGGGGGCCCGTGGCCGCGGCGGCGACCTACTTCGGTTTTTGGACCGAGATCCTCGTGTTTTGGCTCCTGCCTTACTTCACGCTCACGATCCTTCTGCTCAAGCTCCACGGCTACGGGGAACACACCGGACTCGAAGGCCCCACCGAGTTCGAACGTACGTGGGTCCATGACTTCAACCCCGTAACGAACTTTTTCGTCTACCCGATCAAGTCGGGCTACCACCTGGAACACCATATTTTCCCGCAGGTGCCCTGGTACAACATGGAAAGCTTTCGCCGAAAGCTCCTCGAGATCCCCTACTACCGAAAGCTCGCGGATAAGGTTACGGTCGACGGCTACTTCTTCGGTCGCCGCACGATCTGGCGCGCAATGATCCTCGGCCGCGGTTTCTACGTGAAAGACCCGGAGTTCGCCGCGCACCTCGCCGAACGAAAAGAAGAGCTGCGTTCGTTAGGCTACAAGGAGACTTGAACTGACATGATTCCCCGCCTTAAGCGGCTCCGCGTGTTTTTTGTCTTGCTCGCAAGCTCGGCAGCGGAGGCGACAACCTGCTGCGTTTGCGAGTACCTCGCGGTGCCTTTGCCCGGCAAAAATGAGGAAGTCGAGCGATCCATTATCGATCGAGCCCGAAACGACTGCGCGACTTTCGTCGCCAAAGACACTTGCCAAGCGTTCTTGACGAATCCGATCACGAACCTTCCTTTCGAAATCATGGGAGCGGACACCCGGACCAAGATCCAAGCCCTGCGAGCAAGCACGACGCCACCCTGTCGAAAACTCAACTACCAGTACTTTGGACATTCCGGCGCGCACCGAGCCGAGCCCTTCATCCGATCGAGCCTAGAAGTCGCGAATCAAGGCGATTTCGAATCCGTGCTTTGCTCGAATAATGGATGCTCGACCTTCAAGAACGTCGAAGCTTTGAAGGAATACGTTCGCAAAGCGGGCGGCAGCGCTTCCGCGGCGAAAATACAAATCATCGGCAACATCGACGTCGTTTCGAATCTTCACGAGGGCACGCAAGCGAAGGTGAGCGTCGAGATCCAGGGCGAAAAAGTCGATACTCAATTGCCCGAAGTGAGACACCGGCTAATCGGCCCAAAGCCACTCGAGTCGCGAGTCAAAAAACCTTTTGACCCATGAGCGCTTCATGCAGGGCCGGCAGCGCCTGATCGAGACTCGCGGTTTCTTCCACGACGGCCTCGAGGATCGTCGAACTCGTCGAGAGCGAAGTCAGGTGGAAACCTTTCGCCTCGAGGCCATCGGCGAGCAGCCGGGCCGGCTCGGGCGTCTGCAGGAGGCCGCAGCCCACGACCGAGATCGCCGCGAAGAGAGCCGCGTCCGCGGACCGCGTCGCGCCCTCGCCCTGCAACGCCGAAGCCTTGGCGGCCTCGACGAAGAAGACGGCGGCCCCTTCGCTCCAACGGAAAGCAAAGAGTTCGATACCCATCGCCGAGGCTTTTTCACGGAGCGCCTGCGCGGACTTCAGGTCGCCGGGCGCGCGAAACGCCGCCAGATTCTTCTTCACGGCGAGCGAAAGGAATTTGGGGCCTTCGAGATGACTCATGCGATCACATCCTTCGATTAACGTTCCGCCCGTGCCAACCACGGGAAGCGATTCCGACTCGGCGAAAGTCGAGCGCACCCGAATCGCCACACCGTGTTTCCAACCGAGCTCCACGCAACGCGGGTGCAACACCTGCGCGCCGCGGGCCGAGGCCTCGAGCGCCGAATCCCAACCCAGGCGATCCAGGCGTTTCGCGCCCACGACGACGCGCGGATCCGCGGAGTAGACGCCGTCGACGTCGGTGTAGATGACGCATTCACGGCTGCCGAAGTGGGCCGCGAGGGCGACGGCCGTCGTGTCGCTTCCGCCGCGACCGAGCGTCGTGATTTCCTTTTCGCGGCTCACGCCCTGGAAACCCGCCACGATGACGACTTGCCCGCGGGGAAGGGCCGCGTCGATGCGGATGGGCTTGATCTCGGCCACGCGCGCGCCGCCGTGGACCTCGTCGGTGAGGATGCCGCTTTGCGAGCCCGTGAGAGAAATCGCCTCGACCCCGAGATCCTTGAGCGCCATCGAAAGCAAAGACATCGAGATGCGCTCGCCCGTCGAAAGCAGCATGTCCATTTCGCGTCGATGCTCGTTCGCCCCGGCGCGCGGCGAAACCGCGCGGGCGAGCTCGATCAGGTCGTCCGTCGTGTCCCCCATCGCGCTCACCACGACGAGCACGCGCGAATTCGCGCGGCGGTGCGCGGCGACGATCGCCGCGACGCGACGGATCCGTTCGGGATTGGCGACGCTCGAGCCGCCGAACTTCAAGACTACGGGGGCGTTATTCTGCATACAAAAGGAAGGGTTTGCGCTCTTCCTTCCAACGCTTCTCATCCGTTTCGAGCATTCTCTCAAGGTCCGAAGCGTGCGCCGTGGGATCTTCGATCCATTCCCGGATCTCGGTTCCCCCGTTCAGAAGGTCGATGGGCAGGCGCTCGGCTTCGTACTCGTACGGCGGATCCCGCCATTGGAGCACGCCAGGCTGGGTGGAACGCAGCACTTTGAAGAGCCCGAGCACCATCCGGTAAGGCCGGAAGGCCTCGTGGTCGTAAACCTCGCCCTCGGCGTGGAACTGCAGTCCGGCGCAGAGCTGACCCTTGAACTTATCGAAGGTCGGCTCGAAGTAGCAGGTCCGCAGGGCGCAGCCCTTGGTCCAGGCGGGGTACTTCTGGAGAAGCGCCGCCTTCAGAGCCTCCGCGTTCAGCGTGGGCGATCCGAAGAGCTCAAGTGGACGCGTCGTCCCGCGCCCCTCGGAAAGATTGACCCCCTCAAAGAGCACCGTCCCCGGATAACACCGAGCCGCCGCGAGCGTGGGCATATTCGGGCTCGGGTTCACCCAGGGCAGCGAATCCGGCCAACCGAAGCCGGGGCCCCGCGTGGGATCGTAAGCTTCCACCGGAACCGTCACGATTTCGACGTCGAGTTTGAACGTCGCCTTCATCCAAAGCGCCGCTTCCGCGAGCGTCAGGCCGTGGCGCATCGGCAGCGACGCGGCGCCGACAAAACTTTCCCATCCTTTTTTTAGGTAGCTTCCTTCGATAGGGCGACCCGCCGGATTCGGCCGATCGAGAACCCAGACTTCCTTCTTATGGGCCGCGCAAGCTTCGAGCATATAAAGGAGCGTCGTGAGATAGGTATAGATGCGGCACCCGACATCTTGCAGATCGACGAGCGCGATATCGAAGCTCGCCATCATCTCCGGAGTCGGGCGCCGAACCCGTCCGTAAAGGCTAAATACGGGAATTTTGGCCGTCGGATCGAGGTAATCGTCGCTCTCGATCATGTTGTACTGCTTTTCGCCCCGCATTCCGTGCTGGGGTCCAAAAGCGGCGCTCAGCCGAATTCCGGCCGCCGAAAGGGCGTCCACACTGTGTTCCATCGAACGGGTCACCGAGGCCGCGTGGGCCACGAGCGCCACGCGCTTTCCCTTCAAGCGGGCTTGGAGCTTGGGATCCGATGCCAAAACTTCTACGCCGAGTTTCATATGTGACAGATTATGGCATCTTGCGCTTGCCCGAGAAACCCGCATACTAAAATGTAGATGGCAAAGCTGTACTCACGTCTGCGCCTGGGTGCTTTAGGCACCGGCTTGCGTGATGTCGCCTTCGCCTCGCTCTCGCTCGGAATTCTCGCCCAGCTTGGCGCGTGCGCTACGCACACGGGAGCGAGCGCGCCGCTCGAGAATCAAACCGACGAAGTCGCCGATCTCTCGCAAAGCGATTCGACGAGCTCTTCGTCTTCCGCCACGACCGTGGTCGAAGCGGGAAGCGGCGAGACCTACGAGTTCCAGGCGGACTCCGCTTCGGCGAAGCGCCAGAATCTTGGCGGTCCGCGCGTCGCTTACCGAGGCAGCCGCGCTCCGCGCATCGCCGCCGCTCCCTTCCAATCGGAAGGTATGTGGATGAACGGCTTCTACTTCGTGCGCGACGGCGGCGAGAGCTGGGAAAGCATCTCTCAGCGACTATACTCCCGTAACGATCGAAGCCAGCTTTTGAAAAAGTGGAACGGCGGCAAGGCCCTCGAGGCCGGCACGGTCGTTTACTACAATTCGCCTTTCCGTCCGGATGATTCCCAGTCCATGAAGGTCTTCGCCGAAGACTTCGGCTCGCCACTCGAATCCGTCACCGTTCAAAGCGGGGACTGGCTTTCGAAGATCGGCCAAGCCCGTTACGGCGACATGCGAACCTGGATGGAGATCGTTGCGCTGAACCCCGAGATCACGAACCCCGACCTTATCGAAGTCGGCCAAGTGATCCGCGTTCAGCCTGTCCAAGTTGATAGCCAAGCGGCCCTTGGTCGCCTCATCGAGGAAGTCGCCAAGAGCCAGTCTTCGGCGGCGCCGATGACGGACCCGGTTCACGAAACCACCCACGAAGCGGTGGCCCCGGAGCACTCGGCCTCCACGGACCTACCGAGTATCCCCGAAGAAACGGTGGCCCAGGCGCCGTTTGAACAGGCTGAAGAGACGCCGATGCCTACTCAAGTTGAGCAGGCCCCGACCAAGAGCCCGGAACGAGCCACCAAGACCGCCCAAGGCCCTCCGGTCTCGGAACTTCACATGCAGATCGCCGCGCTCGCTCTTTTCTCGGTTCTCCTTGGTCTCGTCGTCATGCGCCGCCTTCGCGCCCGCCGCGAACAGCAGCTTGCTCAAGCTGCCCAAGTGACCACGCTGCCTACCCGCTCGAAAACGGGTAGTGGCGCCTAGGCAAGACGCCTATCCAACCTCTCAACTTACCGATTTTCCAGACTAATCAAGATCTGACTAGTCAACTTGCAGAAGCCATCCGGATCATCCGCGTGCACCCAATGGCCCGCGTTGGGTAGGCGATAGATCTCCGTAAAGCGACTCGCGCGGCGGCTCTTGCATTCTGCCGCGCGCTCTTCCGTAACGAACGAGGAGCGATCCCCCAAGATCATGTGGATCTCGCCTTCGAAATTTTCCCAAGCCGACCAGAGCGGCTCACGGGCCGAGGCCTCCAAAAGATCCCGGAGTCGGTGGTCAAAACGCCAATCATGACGGCCCTCGAAGTCCCGGATGTTCGAAAGCAAAAACCGAGAGAGCCGCGAGCCCACGCCGAAGCGGGAGTCCAAAGCGTCGCGCGCGGCTTCGCGGGTTTCGAAGGGAGTCGGGACCTCAAAGATCTCCCGCAATTCCGCTAGACCCGCGGCACTCAAAACCGGCGACGAATCTTCCACCAAAAGGTGAGTGATAATGCCGGGCGCCATTTCCGCGATTTTCAGCAGCGGGCGAACTCCGAAAGAGTGACCTAAGGCAACGACCGGGTCGTCTCCGATCTGCTCTTTGAGATCCCGAGCGATGGACTCCAAATCGAGGGGGCGGGCCGCGTCACGACGCGACCCGTGACCGAGAAGGTCGAAAGCCGCAAAGTCCCAACCGACAAGTTCCGGCCGCTGTTTGAGCTTGTGAAGAACGGGACCCCAATTCGCGGCCGATCCCAAAAATCCGTGAACCAGCGCCAAGCGGCTCAAAGCGAGCCTCCCCGTCGAAGCTCCTGCATGGACCAATTTTTGAGTTCCGCATCGGCCCGATCTTTGGCTTCGGGGTTGGGAAAGGACTCACCGAGCTTGATCTCAAGATCACCGCCGAAGATGTCAATATTTTGACGGCCCGAGACGAGCTTCGCCGGATCACTCATCAAAAGCTTATGTGCGACCGAGGACCAATCGATGCGGATCGTCAGCGAAAGCCCCGGCGCGGACCCTTCACCGAACCAAACCCGAAGCGGGCCTTCCTTGAATTTCGGATGCCAGTCGGGGTCCTTCCTGACGAGCTCACAGCCCGGCCGGCAAAAAGTTCCGAAAAGCCTTTCGAGCGCGCTCCGGTCCAGGCGCAACGAGTAGACACCGGAAGACTCCCCCTCCCAGAACACGACTCGCAGATCGGCTCGCTTCGGAAGCTTCAAGTCGGTCCACGCTTTCTGGGGAAAACCTGGACCGAGAATCAAGAGGTCGCCGGAACGGCCGTTCCAAATCCGAAGGGTTTCCTTCGCGCTTTCCAGATCGCCAAAATTCCCACGCTCAACCCGAACGTTTCCGGACGGGCCCCAAATCGTCTCTTCGTGCTTCAACCAAGGATCGGCGCGACTCGAGTCCAGCCCGACCAAGATTTGGGGAACCTGCTTGAGCCCCGGAGGAGGCGTTTTGACCTCTTCGTTCTTGCCGGAACAGGCCACAACCAGCGCCAAAGAAACGATCAAAATTTGAGTGCTTCGGAATTCCATTCGATGACCTTCGTGCCCAAGACCCTAGCCTCATCCGCGTCGTGCGTCACAAGAATCGTCGGAACCGGGTTCTCGGAGAGGCCCTGAAGGATCCACGCCTGCAAATCCCGGCGACGATCGGGATCGACGGCCGAAAGGGGCTCGTCGAGCAACAGAAGACGCGGCCGCGTCACGAGAGTGCGCGCCAACGCGACCCGCTGACGCTCACCCCCGCTGAGGTTCGACACGAGCCGATCCGCGAGCGCCGCGAGCCCGACCTTCTCAAGGAACTCGGTCGCCTTGTTCCGACGAAGGTCCTCGGACCAAGCGCTCGAATGGGGTTGGTAGCGTAGACCGAAGGCGACGTTCGCGGCCACGTCGAGACCCGGGAAAAGCGCGCCGTTCTGAAAGACGAATCCAACGCGCCGCCGATGCGCTTCGAGCTTCGTGATCTCTTCCGTCCCCAGATAGACACGGCCCGAAAGGGTGGGAGCCAGGCCCGCGAGCGATCGCAACAGCGTCGTCTTGCCGCATCCCGAAGGACCGCGAAGCACGAGACGCTCGGAGGGACCGAGGGTGCCCGAAATCTCGACCGCCCCCTTACCCTCGACCGAAAAACGGAAAGCTTCCAGGCGCAGATATTCACTCATGATTTTTCTCCGTGACGGCGGCTCGCGATCCAGACGAAGGCGCAGACGCCGAAAAGCGTCGCCAGGACCCAGCTCGAACCCGAAAAGTCGTAGCGCGAAGCCATGCGCCGACTCATCGTCGCGAGCGTTTCGGTGTCGCGCAAGAACAACGTCGAGAAGCTCAGGTCGCCGATGGCGCCCAAGCTCGCGAGCGACAAGAGACGAAGGCGGAGATCCCGGAGCGAAGGGCGAACGATGCGTCCCAAGATCTCGGAATCGTTCGCGCCGAGAAGCGCGGCGGCCTCGAGCGTCGTCGCCGGAAAACGATCGAGCTCCCGCTCGATCCAGTAGGCCGCGAAGGGGGCGAAAACGCAGGCGAGCCCCAATCCCGAAAGGAAAAACTGGGACCACGCGGATTCCGCCCAGAGATCGGCGCCCGCCGAGATCCAAAGCGCCGCGAGCAAAGTCGGAGAAATCCCCGAGAGCGAGAATACGAAGCGCCGCACGCGCGAGCCGGCGCGAAGCAAAAGTTCGAAGAAGACCATCACGCCGAGCGCCGTCAACGTGGCGAGCGAAAGCGAGGCACCGAGCGCGACGCCGAAGCCATCCGGCGGCAAGCCGCCTTTCGACAGCAAGCGAAACGGCGAAGCCCAAAGCGGCGCGAAAGCCGCCAGCAAAGCGCCCACGCCGAGCGCGCTCCAGGCTCCGGCGATCCGTGTGCCGCAAGGTTGCGACGATTCGGTCCGATCGAAATTTTCGGTCGACGTCGCCTCGCTTGCTCCGCTCCGTCGCGCCGCGAGCCAAGCGAGCGTCGCGGCGACGCCGAACTGAAGGACGGAAAGGACGAAGATGCGGGCCGGATCGGGATCCGTCTGCAAGGCGAAGTAGAGAAGAACTTCGGGACTGGAAGCCCGCGGACCGCCGCCCAAGATCACGACGGTCGAGAACGCGCCGAAGCTCCAAAGAAAAACGAGGGGCCACCAGGTTCGCGCCTCGTGCGCGAGCGGGCGCGCGAAGACCGTCGCCAAAGCGCGGCGGGGAGAGGCGCCCAGGGTCGTCGCGGCCGCGAGGAGTTCCGCGCCGCCGCCGAGGACCTGGTTCCGAAGCGAGCGAGCGACACCCGACGCAACGAAGAGCGCGTGAACGAGCACGTGCGCGGCCACGATGCCCGCCAATCCGATCGAAGGCCAGGCAGCCCAACGCTCGGAGACCCCCAAGGAAACGAGCGCGACGAGCACGCCCGGAAGCGCAAAGCAAAGCGATCCCGCGAGCTCCGCGAAGCGGCGGAGTGAACGCGCGAAGCGGCCCTCCGCCAACGCCAACGCCGTGCCGATCACCAGCGCGAAGACGAGCGTGAGGCTCGCGCTCAGGCACGCCTGCAGCAACGTGAACCCGACCGATCGCAACGCGATCCACCCGAACGCGAGCGACAAGCCCCCGCTCGCCCAACCCGAAAGGCTCGTCTTCAGGAACGCGACGAGGGGAAAGATTCCGGCCGCGAGACCGAAGCCCGTGAGCGAGAGCCATGCCACGCGACCCGGTTGGCGCAAAAGCCGGTGGGCTAGAGGCTCCAACGATCGATCCACGCCTTCACCTCGTTGGGAGTTGCCGGCTTCGACGGGCTCCACGCCTTGATCGACGTCGTCGCTTTCATGCAATCCGGAAGCTTGGCCGCGGTCGAGGCGGGCATCATCCAATTCGTCGTCGCGATCTTCGCTTGGATCGTCGGGCCCATCATCAATTCGACGAGTTCACGCGCCTTGCCGCGTCCTTTGGCCACGCCCGTGAGCGCGATCCACTCTTCGACTTGCGGGTAGCCCTCTTCGAGCGGAATGGCGAGGTAACGTTCGCGGTCGGCGGGCGTTTTCTCTTCGCAACGGTGGTAGGACTCCGAGGTCACGTAGCTCCACACGACGGCGCCTTGTCCGCCCATGAAGGCTTCGTACGCCGAGCTCCAGGAAGGGAAAACCCGCAAGGGCAAAGTCTTCGCGGCGGCTTCGGGCAAAGCCTTCATCTCGTAGATCGCGCGAAGCCACCCCATCCCCGGGCTGCTCAGACGAGGATCCTGGACGAGGGCCTTGCCCTTGAGCTTGGCATCGACTTCCTTCCAAGATTTCGGCCATTGCGCCTTGGGAAAACGTTTCGTGTCGGCGATGAACGCGAAGGTCCCGCGATCAAAGACGCGCTCGTCGGAAACGAGCCCTTCCGCGCGAGCCACCGCGAGCGCGGTCGAATCCAAACCCAGCACGATCTCGATGCGGCTTTTGCACCCGCGGCGTTTCTCGCTGCGAAGCCGCCCCACGAGATCCGAACTTCCCTTCGGAGTGACGGCGACGAGCTTGCAAGCGGCGCAGACCTTCGCCCACTCGCCCTGGAGGGCCTCGAAAACGGAGCCCTTTCCGACGAAGGACTCCGAGCTCAGGACATGGATTTCTTTTGGATCTCCGGAACCGCAATCGGCCGCGCGAGCGCCGAGGCTTAGGAAGAAGCCCGCGAGGAAGAACGCTCCGCCGCGGAACGACGCCGATAATTTCGCCACAACCAGATGCCTCCCACGGCGGCCGCGACACCCACGACCGCCAGAACGATGAGTTTCCCTCGACCGGCGACGTCTTTCAGCTGGTCGAAATTATCGGAGTAGGCACCGTAGGCCCAATGACCCAAGAAAACGAAAACGGGGGCGCTCAAAAGCGCGGCCAAGCCGTCCGCAAAGAGGAAACGAACGTAGGAGAATTTCAAAAGGCCGGTCGTAAAGAAGGTCGGAGCCCGGAGCCCCGGCATGAAACGAGCCGCGCCAACGATCCAGGACCCATTCTTTCGGACGAGCTCTTCCGCCTTGCGGATCCGATCTTCGGGCAGAACCCAGCGGCCGAAACGAGTTCGCAAGAAGCGCTGACCGACGTAACGACCGAGGGCGTACGTGATGGAATCCCCGAGCAGGATTCCCACGTACATGAGGATCATGACGAAGATGAGAGAGATTCCGTTCTTGGCCGAGAGAAGTCCCGCGGCCACCAGCACGACATCTTCCGGCAACGGCAGGCCGAGCCCGCAAGCGACCAGAACGAGGAACAGGCCCCACAATCCCAGGTGGCCTTCCGCCGAGCTTTGAAGAAGGTTCTCGAACACGCCGGAACTTATACTCGAACACCCCGGGGTCGTCGAACGACGGCCATGACCGCGAAAAGCAGGGTCACGAGCCCCATGGAGTTCCCTCCGAAGGGATTTCCGGGACCCGACGGAGGCGTGATGCTACCGCAGCCGCCCACCGGCTCCGTCTCATCTCCCTCGACGTTGCGCGCCGGCGCGGTCACGAATTGTTTGGTGGCCGGCTCGGGCTTCGCGCCCTCGCTTGAGGTGGTCTTGGCGAGGCGGAAAGCCTCGGCTGCGTCGATCACCCCGCCCGACTCGATCGGTAGACCGCTCGAGCGCGTCGCCTTCATCATGAGGGCCCGCACCTCGTAAGCCGTCAGCGAAGGATTCAATGCCCGCACGACGCCCGCGATTCCGGCCACGACGGGTGCCGCCATCGAAGTTCCTTTCTTCCGAACGTAGAGAGTTCTGGGGGTGTAGCGCGCGTAGGCGCTGTAGACTCCGGCGTCCGAGCCCTCGCGATCTTCGTAGGAACCCGGCGCCGCCAATTGCACGGTCGTTCGGCCGAAGTTCGAGAACGGCGAAAGTGAGAGACCTTGGTACTGGCCGGACGCGCCGTAACGTGGCGTCACAGAAGCAACCGAAAGCAGCCCCGGTAAGCCAAAGTTCGCGGGATAGTAGGGCGTCCGATCATTGTCGTTCGCAAAGCCGCCTTCCGCGTTGCCCGCGGCCACGACCGAAAGCACGTCCCGATCGTAGAGTCCGCGGAAGGCATCGTAGAGGGCTTGGGAAAACGCATCCTCGCCACGCGCTCCCCAACTCGCGTTCACGACCCGAGCGCCCCGAGCTAACGCGTACTCGAGACCGAGGATCGCCGCCGAAGTGGAACCCGAACCGCCACCGTCGATAAAGCGCACGCCCATGACCTTCACGCGAGCCGCCGCGGCATAAACCACCGCCGCTTGATCTCGTATTGCCTTCACGAGACCCGCCACGTGGGTACCGTGATCCGTGGTCGTCTCGACGAGTTGACCGTTGCCTCGCTGCACATTGGCGCCGAAGACATCGTCCACGTAGCCATTGCCGTCGTCGTCCACTCCGGGCTTCCCATTTTGTTCGGCCGAGTTCACGAGCAAGCCGCCTCTAAAGTAGGGATGCTCGTGGCTCAGGCCGGTATCGACCACCGCGACCGGCACGTCGAAGTCCGTCGACCCGAGCTCCGTCGGCGGATTCGCCTCGCCGAGCCCCAGCACGTCTTTCATCCAAGGCGAAGACGTCTGCGAAGATGGCGGCGCGGTGTCTTCTTCCGAAGCCGGGTGCCATTGCCGATCTTCCTCGACGTACTCGACGTCGGGATGTCCCTCCAAAAGCTCGTTGGCGTTTTGGTCGGCGCTCGTTTCGAGCACGACGAAGCCCGTCTGCCGAAGCTCTAACTTAACCTTGAGTTGACGGGGACGGCTGGCCAGAAAGCGCTCGTTCCGATCGGTGGCCGAGAAGGGTGCGAACCCGTCTGCGATCGTCGGCCTTTTCAAGCGAACGAGGTAGCGCTTCGAAACGCTTGTGGACAACGGGGTGCCCGTTGATGCGCTTTCCGCAGACGAGGTGTCAATAAACCCACATAACGCCACAAAAGAACAATATTTCAGAATAGTTACAGGCTTCATCCGTGAACTCCTGTCTCGACGCAAGGGTCGTGATCTTCCGACAGGTTTTCGGAGGAATTGGGTTAAGACTTGAGAGAAATCTTAAATCTTGCCTACACACAAATATTTGATTTTTAAGATGTATTGGTTTTTTGACGACAGACTTAGACAGGTTTATGAGGCCTTATCCACAACTCCACACGGAGTTATCCACATTTTTGTGGACAAGTCACTCTTTGCCTAAAGAGAGTGATGGAAAGTCGGGACTAAACGCCCTATAGCGGGCGACATGGCCACCCCCCAAGCGAAACCCCAGGCCGTCTCCCACATGCTTTGGTTCTTCGTGTTTCCTTGCCTGATCTTCATGGGTTGGGCGGGATATCGGCTCTTCGACGCGCTCATTCGCCCGAAGCCGCAAGACGTCTTCACGAAGCTCGCCGAAGTCCGCGACGCGAAGTCCTCGGGCGATCGCTGGCAGGCTGCCTACGGCCTGTCGCAGTCCCTTCAAAAGATGATTCACGACGATGAACTCGCGAAGCTTCCCGAAGCCAAGAAAACCGAGATCTTCGAAGGACTCGAAAGCCTTTTGAAGCTTCACGGCTCGGACGCGCGCCTCAAAAAATACGTGCTGCTGACGCTCGGGCAGATGGGCGACGCCCGCGGCCTCGACCCCCTCCACCAGGGCTGGTCCGACCCGGATTCGGAAACGCGCTTCTACTCGCTTTGGGGCAGCTTCGAGCTCTTTAAGAAAGAGCCCTCCCTCAAACAAAGCGCCCATATGAGCGAAGTCGCGGGCTACCTGAACGACGCCGATCCCGCGATCCGCAAGATCGTCTCGGCTTTCCTCGTGCAGGATGCCGCCTATCGCGACCCCGTCGCGAATTTGCTTACGGATCAAGACCAAGAGGTCCGTTGGAACGCCGCCGTCGGTCTGGCTTCGGTGGGCGACCACCGTGCTAAGCCCGTGCTGCGTGAATTCTTCGACCTCGAGAAACTTCGCGCGGTGGGTGCCAAGACGAGCAAGGATCTCGCGCAGCTCGTGGCGACCGGATTCGAAGCCGCCCAAAAGCTGAACGATCCCGAGATCCTCGCCGCGGCCGAAGCGCTTAAGGCCCGCGTTTCGCAAGAAACGCCCGAAGGGCGCGCCGTCCTTAAAGGTCTGGGAGCGATCGGCCGATAAGATCTGCGCAATGAGACGCGCACATCTTTGTTCATCCATCTTTGGTTTTCTCGTGGCCGCCGTCCTCGTTACGGGCTGCGCCTCCAAGTTGAAGCCGACCTACACGCCCGCCTCGGATACCGAGCGCGGTTACTTCAAGGACGCCACGCTCGACAAGAAACCGAGCGAAGTCGCCCTGCAGATCGATCGCAACCGCGACAAGGTTTACGCCTGGGCCGGCATCGTCCTCGACAAGACCGTCAAGCAAGGCAAGCGTTCGGAGTTCGAGATCAACCTTCTCGTCGAACATCGCGACTTCAACTGGCAGGAAAACCTGACCGGAAAGGAATCCGAGGTTTTCATCCTCGAGCCCACCTCGAGCGGCAAGATCCGCGTGAGCGGTCGCTTTACGCGCCCGAAAGGATCGAAGTCCATGCCCGGCAAGGACATGAACAAGGGCTCCCTCGTCTTGGTCTACGGCAAGCCCGACAAAGTCGAAGCCGACGGCACCCTCGTTCTGAAGACGCTCTTCATGCGATCGATCGATCGCAAGTGGCATTCGACCCGTAAAGCCACGCCGTAAAACGTTTTTCTCTTCATTTTCTAGGACAAACGCCGGCACGCCTCGTGCACGGCGTTCCCATGCCTCGAGGACCGGGGCGCAAGCTTCAAGGATGAAGTGCCGGTGAGAACAAGGAGAAGGCTATGCCTCACTTCGAACTCGCCCTGGAACTTTTGAAACTGATCCTGCAGGCGGCCCAAATCGCAGCAACGATTTGGGCCACTTCAAGGCGCCGATACAACAACAACAACAACTAGTTGGAGTTGTATCGGCGTCTGTTTCGTCGACCTTTAATCGAACGTCGCTTTATTCATTCGTAAGACGCCGGTGACTTAAGGAACGAGACCCTGGTCCCCGAGGCACCAAAACAGGTGCCCGCGAAGTTCCCTAAAGCTTCGCGGCGAGGACTTCCGCGACGTCGAGGACCTTGATCGCGTCGCCTTGGCCCTTGCCGTTCACGCCGTCCGTGATCATGACCTGGCAGTAGGGGCAAGCGGCCGCGATGACCTCGGGCTTCTGTTCGAGGGCTTCTTCGACGCGCTCCACGTTGATGCGCTTGCCGATCGTCTCTTCCATCCACATACGCGCGCCGCCGGCACCGCAACAGAGTCCCGTCTGCTTCTTGCGCGGCATCTCGACGACTTCGACGCCCGGAATGCTCGCGAGCACTTCGCGGGGAGCGTCGTACACGTCGTTGTAGCGGCCCAAGTAGCACGAATCGTGGAAAACGACCCGCATCGTGCTTCCGTCCGGACCGGCTTCGACCTTCACGCGACCTTCTTTCACGAGACGATCGATGAGTTCCGTGTGGTGAAGCACTTCGTCGGCCCGGAAGCCGAAGTCGGGGTACTCGTTCTTGATCGTGTTGAAGCAGTGCGGACAGGTCGCCACGATCTTCTTCGCGTTGTAACGCTTGAGCACTTCCACGTTCGCGTCGATCATCGCCTTGGCGAGATACTCGTTACCGGCCCGTCGCGCGGTCTCGCCGTTACAAAGCTCTTCCTTACCAAGGATCGCGAAGTCGACCTTGGCGGCCTGGAGGATCTTCACGAAGGAGGTCGAGATCTTCTTGTTGCGATCATTGAAGCTTCCCGCGCAACCCACGTAGAACAGCCATTCGGCCGTGGGGTGCTCCGAGAACGACTTCACGCCCAGCCCGCGCGCCCATTCGTCGCGCGTGTCGGGCGCCATGCCCCAGGGGTTGGAGTTCGTTTCCCAATTGCGCATCGTCGTCTGGAGTTCGGCCGTCATTTTGCCTTCCATCAGCACCATGTGACGACGCATTTCCACGATCTTGTCGATGTGCTCGATCCCGACGGGGCAGGCCTCGACGCAAGCACGGCAAGTCGTGCAAGCCCATACGGTTTCTTCCGTGATGCCGCTTTCCTCGGAGATGAGCGCGACGGCGGGCTCGGCCGTCGGATCTTTCAACAGCGCGTCGCCCTGCGAGAGCACGTGATCCTTGAAGTCATTGATAAGTTTCATGGGGCGCAGCGGTTTGCCCGTCGTCGCGGTCGGACAGTATTCGTTGCAGCGCCCGCAAGCCGTACAGGAAAAAGCGTCCAGGATATCTTTCCACGTGAACTGCGTGAATTTTCCAACGCCGAAGCTCGTCTTCGTCTCGTCCTCGAAGTTGATCTTCTCGATGCGCCCGCGCGGGCGCAAGCGCGCGAGAAAGAAGTTCGGACCGGCCGCGAACACGTGCAAGTGCTTGGAATAGGGGATGTAAGCGAGGAATCCAAAGACCGTGGCGATGTGGATACCCCAAAGTACCCAAGCGACCTGGTCGAGCATCGGCGCCGAGAGACCGGTCTGCGCGATCAGCTGCCCGAGACCCGCCGAAATCGGACGGATCGCCGCTTGTCCGTGGGGATTGCCGGAAGCGGCCCAGAACGCGAACGAAAAAAGATCCGCGCCGATGTGCGCGCCCGTGAAAGTCAACACGATGAGACCGTCGCGACGGTGCTTCGGAACGTCGGAGAGCGTCGTGTTCTTCAGCAAAAGACGACGGGCCAGGAAGAAGGCCACGGCGACCAGCACGAGCACTTTGAAGATGTCCTGCAGGAGCGCGAGGGCCGGATAGAAAGGCAAGAAGTCAAAGCTGAAACCCGTGAAGAGTCCCTCGAGAATGTGCTCGGCCGATCCCGTCGTGACGACGACGAAGCCGATCATGATGAATCCGTGGAAAAGGCCACGCCAGGGCTTCTTGAAGAGCTTCGCCTGGAACACGACGTTCTTCGTAAAGATCCAAAGCCGCTTCGGCAGATCCCACACGAGCGCCTCGGGCTGCGCGAGTTTCATGAGGCGGAAGAGACGCCAAAAGGCATTCCCCGCCGAGATCCCCGAACAGATGATCAAGGCGATGATGAAAATACTGCGGAAACCGATCTCCATGCTGTGCGTCTCCTGGGGTCGTGTTAGGGTCTAGGCCGGCAGGTTCAAGGGTAACATGACGCTATTAGGTTTTGAATTGGTCTTCCGTCTCCTGTGGGGATGGCTTTTCTTTCTGATGTTCATCTCGCGAAGCGAAACGTCGGAGAGATTTCCGCGTGTCGCGATCTACATCGCGACGGGTTTCGCGCTTTTCGCCGGGTGGCTCGCCCATGGCGGCGGGGCGTTGGGACCGCGCGTTCCCGCGACGCTCGCTCTTCTCGTCCTTGGCTCCGTGCTCTACGCGTTCCTGACTCCGCGCTACGCCCGCACGGTAGGTTTCTTGACGGTGATCGGGGCGCCCTGGCTCATCATCGCCTCGCGACCCCTGCCCGACATCCTGAACTTCTTTCTCTCTTCCTTCCTGCTCGGATCGGTTTTCATGGGGCAATACTTGGGTCACTGGTACCTGAACGCGCCCGGCATGCATATCCGCGAGCTCCGCCGAATCGTACTGGCCGCCGTTTTCTCGGTCGGCTTCAAGGTCGCCGAAGCCGCCTGGACCCTCTTCGTTCGGATCGGGCTCGAGCCTCCCCTTCACGTAGACGTCATGGGGCGACCCGCGCCCCCCTCGCTCGGATTCCAGGAACTATCGATTCCCGATGCCGTGCTCGGCCTTAGCGGAGACGGAGCCTTCGGCCTCGGCTTCTACGGCTTGATGATGCTCGCCATGCGCGCCCTTTGGGGACTGCTCGCCCCCATGCTTCTCGTCTGGATGGTCAAGAAAACGGTCGACGTCCGATCGACCCAGTCCGCGACGGGAATACTCTACGCCCTTTGCGTCATGATCTTGATCGGCGAAGGTACGGCGATCTTCTTCTGGAGGAACTTGGGATGGAATCTGTAGTCCGCGCACCGTGCCGCATCGACCTGGCCGGCGGCACCCTGGACCTTTGGCCGCTTTACCTCTACCACGGCGGACTCGAGCTCGTTCATATGGCGATCGACATCCGGGCCTCGGCGCAACTCAAGGGCAAGAAGGCTCCGCTCAAAAAAGGCTTCTCGCTGGTCGTGCGTAGCGACGACCTCGGTACGCAAACCCGCTACCGCAGCCTCGAGGAACTCGAAGCCTCCCTCGAAAAATCGACGAGCGAAAACCCGCTGCGGTGGGTGAACCGCGTCGCACACGCAAAGTTCCGCGAAGCGGGTATCGGCGGCGACTGGACTTTGCGCACCTGGAGCGAAACCCCGCCGGGTTCCGGGCTCGGCGGATCGTCCGTGCTCGGCGTCGCGCTCGCGAAAGCCCTCGACCGAGGCCTCCTCGGCAAAAAGTCCTGGACGAGCAGCGAACTTTGGAAAATGCAAACCTTCGTGCGCGACCTCGAAGCCGTCGAGAT
>ERZ761607.932-NODE-932-length-41014-cov-6.246564_pt1 | contig 41014 bp, 5 predicted proteins | sample MGYA00511164_ERZ761607 | MGnify/ENA primary metagenome ERZ761607 (study PRJEB28899, sample SAMN02445080) | bioreactor sludge metagenome | biome: EBPR sludge | place: Australia: Brisbane, Thorneside Wastewater Treatment Plant | collected 2011-06-22 ...
TGCGCTGGAGTACCTGGACATCCTGCGCGAGGCCGTCGCCGCCCGCAACGGCTGGAAACGGATCCTCCAACGCTGTTCGCCTCCGCGCCTGGCGCGACGCCCCCGGATGGGGGCAGCGTGATGCGATTGCGCAGGGAAAAGCCGTGCCCTCCTCCACGTCAGGTGGAGGCCGCGGGATGACCAGCCGCATCACCCATCTGGAAATGCTGCGCAAGGAGCTGCGAAGAATGAGCCGTGGCGATCTGCTGATCATCGCCGAACGGGCGACGGTCAAGCAAACCAAGACCATGCACTGCTTGCCGCGCTCGAACCGCAACGCGACACGGACCTGGCGGAGAAAGGAGGCGCTGCGCGCCCCTTCAGTCCCAGCGCGACTCCGATTCGCGGCGGGTAAAGGTCACGCAGCGGCCGTCGGTCAGCAGTTCGCGGATACGCCACGGCACGCCCTCGGCATCGATTTCGACCAGCCCGATGCCACTTCCGTTGAGCAGGCGCCGGCCGTGCGGCGTGCCTTCCGGCTTGCGCGGCACGACCCGCATGTGGCGCCGCCGGGTGAACCAGTTGAGCGGCGAACGCGGCGCGTACAGCCAGCGGTTCGCGCGGTCGAGGACATCGAGCAGACGCGGCGGGAAGGCATTGCGCAGGCCGCTGCTGCAGATCTGCCAGATGTCCGGACCGCGTATGCGCCCGCGCAGCTCGACGTCGTAGACGAAGGAGTAATGCACGTCGCCCGACAGGACGATGAAGTGCTGCGGGGTCCTGGGGTGGCGGAAGATATTCAGGATCGCGTGCGCCGCGCCCGGATGGGCCATCCAGTTTTCGGCATCGACCAGCAGCGGCTGGCCGAACCAGGTGAAGATACGCTGGATGGCCTCGATCAGCTTGACGCCGAAGATCGGTGCCGGCGAGACCAGCAGTACCGCCGGCTGGCCGCGCAGCGTCTGCTGCAGATCGGTCAATGCTTCCCAGCCCATCAGGCCCGAGGGCCGACGTGCCGCCGATTCGGAACGCCATCGGTGCGTGCGGCTGTCGATCACCACCAGCGGTGGAGTCGTCGGCCAGCTGTAGTGCCAATGGTCGAAACCAAGCAGCCGTTCGATGCAGTCCTCGTGCGTCGCGCTGCCCGGCGCAGCGAGGCTTTGCTGCAGCAGCTCGAGGGTCTGGCCAGCGAAGGCCTCGGGACAGTTGCCCCAGCCCTGATTCAGCAGGTAGCCGAGCAGCGCATTGCCGATGACGCGTTTCGAGAACGGGTGGCCGTAGGCGATCTCCTCCCATTCGCGGCTCAGGTTCCAGTCGTCGGTGATGTCGTGATCGTCGAAGATCATCGCCACCGGCAGATGGGCAAACAGCCGCCGCACGGCCGCCAGCTCGGCGATGAAGCCTTCGATCGCCAAGCGTTCGGTCCTGTAGAGCGCGTGCGAGGCCTCGTCCAGCCCGGGCGGTGGCTCCAGAGAAATCCCCTGCCAGGGCGCTGGCGACCACACCAACAGGTACATCGCCAGCACCTCGGCCAGTGTGATCAGGTGATTGTGTGCGCTGTCGGTGGTGAACACGGGTTTCTCGACGCCGCCGAACAGCACCTCCATCAGGGCGTAGTTGCGTCTGTGGCGCGGCAATAGCGTCTCGCGGCGGTAAAAACCCGCAGGGTGGCGGTACAGCGACTGCGCATTCACCACTCCCGTCCGTTCCATCCCAGCCAGCGGCTCGTCGGGCAGATCGAGGCGTGCGATGAGTTGGTGAATCGCCCGCAGCATCGGGCCCGCCACGTCGTCCGCGTAGACCTGGTCGCCGGTCAGCATCAGCAGCGAGGGCCAGGTCGGCAGCGCCTCGTGCGCAGCGCGCTCAGCGTCCGCCGATCGGCGTGTTTCGGGCTCCTCGCCAAGGCAGCGCGCCAACAGGCGGTCGGCCTCCAACAGACCGTCACTGCCGTCGAAATGTGGCTTGCGACAAGAGCCGTGCAGCAGCGCGCCGACGCGCGACGGGAGCACGAAGCCCGGGGAGGAACGTCCCGGATAACACAGGTCCGGCGCCCAATCGGACCAGTCCTGCCAGCCCGCGTCGTCGGTGTCGAGCGGCCGCAGCGCCAGCGTGTAGCCGATCCAGCGGTCAAGCGGCAGCAGCTCCTCGAGCGCCAGGTCGATCAGCAGGTAGTGCAGCCGGGTGCCAGCGGTCAGCAGGCGACAGCCTGCTCCACCCAGCGCCAGCAGATGGCTTTGCGGCAGCGCGGCTCCACAGACGAGTGTCAGCCGCAGCTGCACCGGTTCACGCACCGCTATCCAGAGAGTCAGCCGCTCGCGCGCGAGCCGGCGCAGGATCGGGCCAGCCAGGACCAGCGGGAGTGCGTTCGGCGTCAAAGTCCGACCCGCGTGAAACCGGCGGCGCTGTAGCTGCGGCCGTCGTTCAGCCGCACCGTCGCCTCCGACGCGCCCTCGATGACGTGGTTGTTGGTGAGCACGTGTCCAATGCTGTCCCAGACGAAGCCCGAAGCGTTGCCACGCGGCACGCTGAACACCTTGCGGGTCCACAAGTCGCGCACCCGCTGACGGCTGCTGTTGAACACGACCGAGGGGCTGGTGCGCTCGGAGATCTCGATCGTCGTCTGCTCATCCGCCGCCAGCTCGCCGCGGGCCGCGATCGGCCGCGGCTCGGCAACGCGGCTGATGACGTAGCGCTCCGCCCAGCGCGGCGCATGCCAAACGACAATCAGCAGCACCAGGGCCCAGGTGATCCAGTGTAGGTGGCGCAGGAAGGGATCGGTCGTCAGTGTCACGTGTCGGCTTGTCCATTGTCGGTGAAGGGCACAATCTCAACCCGACCAACTCGCCAACATAGACCCGGCCAATCCCCTTGGCCACGCCCGAAGCGAGGCAGCGCTCGATGCCGGCAGAGTGGTCGGCGGCGACATTCTAACGAACTCGGCGCGAAACTGCCGGCCGTTCGCGCGACCGGCAGGGTAATCGCATGAGTCTTATACAAGACCCAGGAGTTGAGCGCTGAAGGTGTCGGAAGTGACGGCGATCAGGCGCTGAACCGCGATCAAGGGGTTTGGCCAGTCATTTCGCAACTCCTTGAGCGTCAACGATTATTTCGCAGGGTCGACGACCTTGGCATTCATGCGCTTGCCCCGTAGAACGATGCCCCTGCCCTGAACTCAGCCGCTGGCGATCTGCTGCACGAACGTCTTGATTCCCCGCAGCATCATTTCGATCGCCACGGCGACCAGAACCAGCCCCATCAGACGTTCCAGGGCCACCACGAAGCGCTCGCCGGCAATGCGCTGGATGCGCTCGGCGAGGACCAGCACCACCGCAGAAATGGCCATCGTGATACACAAGGCGCCGATCCATTCCAGGCGCCGCTCGGGTGCCTGCGAGACCAGCAGCAGCACGGTGGCCAAAGCCGATGGCCCGGCGATGGCCGGCACGGCCAGCGGCACAATCAGCGGCTCACCCTGCATTTCAGATACGTCGGCATGGCCCGGTTGCGGGAAAATCATGCGCAGCGCGATCAGAAAAAGGATCACCCCGCCGCCGATCTGCAGCGACAGCTCGCTGAGATTCATCAGCCGCAAGAAGCCGTCGCCGACGAACATGAAGGTCAGCAACAGGACGAAGGCAATCAGCACCTCGCGCAGAATCACCCACGGACGGCGCGCGGGCGGCACCGAGCGCAGCGCGTTGGCGAAGATCGGGATATTGCCGACCGGATCGGTGATCAGGATGAGCAAAATGGTCGCCGAGGCGAAGGTGTAGTTCATCGATGGATTACCCGTTGTGCTGCAACGTTTCGCCGAGCGCCGCGGCTCGGGAAAAAACAGCCACGATCGGCTGCCACGGGGGGCGCGAAGCGGCGATGGGATTTACGCTGGCATCTACGCTGGCATCTACGATGAAAGCGGCGACAGGCTACACAGGATGATAGCTCTGCCCACTGCCTGGCGCGAAGCGGCTTGAGCCGCTCGCCGCCGGTTCAAGAAAGCACGCTAAGCGCCGGAACCGCCCCCGCCGCTGCGACTCCCGCCGCCGCCGCACGGGCAAGGACGCCATAATCCATGTCGCTGTGCAAGATGTGGCCGACGGTCGCGCTGAGCAGATAATTCATGAGCAGCAATCCCGGTTCGGCGTTATCGCTTCCCGCGTCCATCTGGTCCACCCGGGCGCGGATGAGTTGCATCTCGTCGAGCATCACCTGGTGCTCGGCACGGTGCTCGGCGAGGTCCGCGTAGCCAAATCCAGCCAGCACCCCCTCCTCGTAGCTGAAATGCTCCTCGAGCGACTCATGAAGCTCGGCCGTCATCAGCTTCAATTGCTCGACGTCGCCTTGCTTGCGCCAGGCATCCGAAGCTTTCATCGCCAGAGCGAAGATGGCTTCGTGCTGGGCGTCGATTTGCGGCTGGCCGATATTCAGACGGCCATCCCAGGCGCTCAGCTGCTTGAGTGAAAAATTGGTCAAGCCGTGAACCCCTGACATACGACCGTCAAACATGGCGCGCGAACCCAGAGCCATCATGCTTCTCCTTTATAATTCAGTGTCCTAGCTCCTTACCAACGGTCATTGCAGTTGCGGCCGCCCCGAATCATGAAAGTCATGACCGTTCCCCCTCTTTCCCGGCCTTTCTCCCGCGAGGGGAGATAGGAGATTCGTGAGTCGCTTGCGCGACTTTCAAGGTAAGCGCCTGGTTAACTCCATTCGGCAGCCACGGCTGCGTCAGAGCTGAATTTTTGGTCATCCTATACGACCTGCCAACGACGAAACGATTCAAAAGTCTCACTTCTGCCTTTACCGAAGCGACGCACTCCTGGCGACAGCAACGCGAACCAAAAGCGCAGGCGAGCAGGCAAGTGGGCGAGTGGGAAAGTAAGGCCGGCGATGCAATCGGTAGCGAGCGGGCGGCGCCGGTAGCAGCTCCCGCTGCATGGGCTGACGGCCCGGTCAGCGTGTGCCGCGCTCGAGCGCCCGTTGATAAAGATCGACGATCATGGCGGCGAGCTGTTCAGCTGAGGCCTGCCCGCCCTGCCCTTGCAGGACAGCCTTGACGATGCCTTCGAGGACGGCTGCATTGAGCACCGGGGCATCTGCCGCTGGCGCGGTGGAAGCTTCCGGAGTCGCCGAGTAGGCGGCCGTAACCTGCGCGAAGGCGCGCGCGCCGCGCCCGGTCGCCAGCCAGTCGACGCTGACGCCGGCTGCGGCGGCAATGGCCAAGGCCCTGTCCAGCGGCGGCATGCGACCATCGCGCAGATAAGTCCTCAGCACCGACTCAGCCATGCCGCAGCGGCGGGCAAACGACGAAACCGACTCCTCGCCGATGACTGCCTTCAAGCGTGCTGCGAGCGCGCTGGCGTCGATGTCGGCAAACGGCCGCTGATCAAGGGTCCGCTCGGGTGTTGTCGCCTTCGGTCGGGTGCCAGAATCGGCGGAAACTCCAGTCATTGGTGACCTACAATAAAACGCAAAGGGGAAACAAGCTCGCAAGAAGTTGTTGACAGATCGCAACATCTTGTTGACAATCGAGCCGAGCATCATATCAGAAAAAGCAAAAGAAGTCCGCGCAGGCGGCATGCGTCGCAAGAGCTGCGGCCGCTGGTAAGCAGCGGCGACCGCTACCGGTCGCCGAGAAACGTAGGTTTTTTGTCCGTTGGCATTGAGTTTTGCAATGCGAGGGGGGAACGAACATGCGCAAGTCTGCAGGCAGCAATTCCGGTCCCGACAGTCACGATCGCGGAGGTCAGCCCGAAGAGCAGCCACCCGCCCCAAGGCCAGGGCAGCGCGACCGCCCGGCATCAGCGCAGCCGCCCCTGCCCTCGCCCGAGCAGTCACCCGCGCAGCCGGTGCTGCGTCCATCTCTCGCGGCTTTAGGAGCCGCCTTCCGGCACTGGCAGCAAGCGAGGATGACGCTCAAGGGCGCAGGTCCGCGAGGCAGACTTGCGGAGGCAAAACTCCATTTCGAGGCCCTCGAGCCGCGCATTCTTCTCGACGCCGAAACGTCCGCAGGGGTCCTTACCCTTGCCGGCAGCATCGACGTTCCCGGCGAGCAGGATCACTACCACTTCAGCGTCGACGAAACCCGCCGTATCATCCTCGACAGCCTGAGCGAGCGCAGCGACCTGAGCTGGCGGCTGGACGGTCCCGGCGGCCTGGTCGGCCAGAGGCCGTTCAGTGCCACCGATTCCCCATACGCCACTCCGCCCGCCTACGACCTGACGCCTGGCCACTATCAGCTGCGCATCGACGGCAAGCAGGATGCGCTGGGCGCCTACTCGCTGCGCGTGCTCGACGCCGCTTCGGCCAGTGCGATCGCGCCAGACACGCCGGTCGGCGACGTACTCGAGGTCGGCAACCAGACCGCGGCCTACCGCTTCCGTGCCAGCGCCGGGGACAGCTACCTGTTCAAGGCCACGGCGCCCGCCTCCGCTTCGCTTTACGGACGCCTGCTCGACCCCTTTGGTCGCCAGGAGGGCAGCAGCTTCGATGCCCGGCGCGATAGCGAGCGCTTCACCGTACAACACAGCGGTGAGTACCTGCTCCTGCTCGAAGGCGCGATCAGCAACCAGGCAGCGCTGGCCTACGAATTCACCCTGCAGGCGATCGTCGACAGCGTCTCGCCCCTGCGTCTCGGCGAAACGCAGATCGCCCACATCGATCAGCCAGGCAAGGTCGCTCACTTCACCTTTGATCTGGCGGCCACGACAGCGGTCATTTTCGACCACCTGAGCAATGCCAGCTTCGCCTGGTCGCTGAGCGGCCCGGCGGGTCAGCAGGTCGCGCGCCGAGTGGCGGGGCAAAGCCCGCTTTTCGATGGCCTGGAACGACTGCTCTTGCCGCCCGGAAGCTATACCCTGTCGATCGAGCGCGACGGCGCAGGGACTGGCAGTTTGCCGTTCCGCCTGCTCGCTGCCGACTCGGCGCAGGAATTAGTCGCGAACGACGTGACCACCGGCCAGCTCGAACGAGCGACCGCCTCGCAGCTCTACAAGATTGCGCTCAATGCCGGCGACAAGCTTTTCCTTGAGCCGCGCGCACTCGCCGGCGGTACGCTGAACTGGCGGCTGCTCGATCCCTGGGGCGTGCGAGTCGCCGGGGCGCCATTCAGGGTCACAGAAAATCCAGCCGATACAGCCGATACAGCCAATCCCGCCGCCATCGCGCCACCGTTTACCGTCACCACGAGTGGCGAGTACTGGCTGCTGCTCGATGGCACGGACAGCAACGCCGCCGACGCAACACTCACCTACGCATTCGCGCTGCATGCGGTCCCCGATCTGGCGCGGCCGCTGACCCTTGGCGAGAGCATCGCCGCATCCATCGTCCGCGCAGGCCAGTCGACGGTCTTCACTTTCGACCTGGCCGGGGAAACGCAAGTGGCGTTCGCGGCGCAGAGCCTGCGCCCCGACATCGTCTGGTCACTGGCCGGGCCACGCGGCAGAGAGGTCTCGGATCGGCCTTTCGACCACGCTGAAGGCAGTGGCGACGGTGCCAGCCAGCTCAGTATCCTGACCCTGCCAGCCGGCGACCACCAGCTGACGGTGCGCGGCATCGCTGCGGCCAGCGGCGATTTTTCCTTTCGCCTGCTCGATCTGGCGGCCGCGCCAATAGTGTCGATCGATGACCGCAGCAGCGCCGTCCTGAGCCCCGCAAACAGCACCCGCGCGTATCGCTTCCTTGCCCAGGCAGGCGACCAGATCGCCCTCGACAACATCACTGACCGTAGCGGCAGCGGTGACAGCGGTGACAGCGATGGCGAAGAAGGCGTCTGGCGCTTGCTCGACCGCTTCGGGCGCGAGGTGGCCGAACCCACCGCCCTACCGGCCGCCGGCCAGCGCTCCGACGCCCGGCTGCTGAGCAGCGACGGCGCCTACACCCTGCTGCTCGAAGGGCGCGTCGAGGTGACGACGCCGCGCGACGGGCATTTCCAGCTCAGGCGCGTCGGCCACCTGACCCCAGCCGAACTGCCCGACGGCGAGCCATTGCCGCTCGAAACGCTGCTTGCCGGCCTGCTGCCCACCGCCAACGCCACCCGGACCTACCGCTTTACGCTTGCCGACGACCGTCAACTGGTGTTCGACGCGCAGGGTGGCGCCACTAGCACGGTCTGGTCGCTGCAGGGTCCGCGCGGCAGCGAAGTCGAGAGCCGCCCGCTGTACCGCAGCAACGCCACCGACAGCAACCCGCTTCTTGATCTGCCGGCGGGAGACTACGCCCTGACCGTCAAAGGCGCTACAGCAACGAACAGTGTCTCCGGCGACGGCGCCTACGCTTTTCGTCTGCTCGACAGTGACCGCTTCCCGGACTTGGCGCTCGGCCAGCGCGTGCTGACGATGCGCGTGGCGGCCGCCTCGACCATCGGCTACCGCGTTTCCGCGACGGCCGGCAGCACCCTGATCCTGGACGCCGTCGATTCCGCTGGCGGCGTCTGGCGTCTGCTCGACCCCTTCGGGCGCCAGGTCGCGCTGGCCTCGGGCGAGCGCATCACAAGCCCCATCAACATCGCCACGACTGGCCGCTACACGCTGCTCAACGACGGCTACTACGGCGCCAAAGGCGCCTCACAGGTCGGTTTCACGCTGGCGCCACAAAGCAAGGTCAGCGCGGCGCTGGTCTTCAACCGCCCGATCAGCGTCGACTCGGCAGGCGTCGGCAGTGTCGCCGAGTATCGCTTCACCCTTGACCAGGCAAGCACCCTCGTCTTTGATGCCCTGAGCGGTCCCCTGAGTGGTCCCACGAGTGCGCCCTCCTCGCGTTGGATGCTGGCCGGTCCGCTCGGCACGGTACGCGGATGGACTTCCTTCCGCGACGATCAGGGGCAGATTTTTAGGCTGGCGCCTGGCGACTACCTGCTGACCCTGGACACTTTCAACCCGCAGGACGCGGAATACCGCTTCCGCGTCCTCAATGCCGACGCCGCCATCGACCTCCCCTCGGTCGCAAACATCAACGAAACGATAGCCGCGGGCGAAACGCGTCTGTATCGCTTCACCGCCGATGCCGGCCAGCGCGCTATCGTCTCCCGGCTCAAGCCCGCTGCCAATGCCAATCAGAAGCTTTCCTGGCAATTGTGGGATCCCTACGGCCGCCCGATCGCCAGCCTCGGCGCGGCCAGCACGGAAACCGAGTTGCCAAGTAGCGGCGAATATCTGCTGGCGGTGTTTCCCGACTTTGGCTACCAGCTGCCGGACCTTTCACCACGACCCATTGCCTTCGCCTTTGCCCTCACGACCTCCCGCACGGCACCACTGGCGCTGAATGAAGCGATCTCCGGCCGCATCGAACGAGCGGGCGAAGCCGTCCGCTACGGCTTCACGCTCACTGCACCGAGCTCACTGTTGATCGACACGGGCCAAACCGGCGGCGCCGACGCTGGCGATTTCCTGTGGCGACTGAGCGGGCCGCGCGGCGAGGAAGTGCCGCCCAAGGCCGCAGCTGGCAATGCGCCGCTGAACAGCTTCGCCACTACCCGCTCCAGCGTGCTGTCGCTGCCCGCCGGCAACTACGAATTCGCCGTATCCAGCCCCACCCTGGCCACCGGCAGCTTCAGCTTTCGCTTGCTCGACACCGCCGAGCTGCCGCTCCTTCCGTTCGAGAGCTTCATCCCGCTGACGCTGCGCCCGGCCAGCGAGGCACAGGCATTCTCGCTGCGTGTCGACGAGGATACTGACTTTGACTTCGACTTCGTTTTCACGCCCACCATCACGCCGACACGCGATGCTGACTGGCGCATCCTCGACGGCCTCGGCAGGGCACTGATCAGCGGCCGCATGACGGAGAGTAATGAACTGTTCAAACTGCCGGCCGGCAACTACACCTTCGTCGTCGACGGCCAGCAAATCGACAACCGCAACGATGACAGCAGCAATACAAGCAGCGATAGCTACGAGTTCGTGCTGCGTCGCCTGCGCGTCGAAAGCCAGGAAATGGCGCTCGGCAGCGAAGTATCCGGGCATATCGATCAGCCCGGTCTGGTTCGCGAGTACCTTTTTTCGATCGACTCCCCAACAACGCTCGTTCTCGATGCCCTGAGCGATGGCGACAATCTGAGCTGGGAGTTGCGCGGACCGACTGAACTCATCCACAGCACGCACACCTTCGGTGGCCAGAGTACCGTCAAGCCGATCCGGCTGGACGCTGCCGGCCTCTATCGACTGCGTCTCGTCCCCGGCTTTGGCAGCACCTACAACTTCCGCTTCCGTCTGCTCGACGCCGGCCAGGCCGAAACCCTGCCTCTCGACAGCGCGCAAACACTGCCGCTAGACCCCGCCAGCCGCCTGCGGCTCTTCCGCATCGACGGCACAGCCGGCGACCGCCTGAGCCTCGACGTCCACAGCCTGAGCGACGGCACGGCATCGCTGCAATTGCTGGCCACCGACGACCTGCGGCGCATCTTCGATACTGCCGCCGACGCCAGCGACCCGGCGATTGTTGCGACTCTGCCGCGCAGCGGCGCATACCTGCTGATCGTCGTCGGCAGAAGCGTCGCCGACGCGCCGCTGACGCTGCGCTATACGGCGACGCTACTCAGCCCGAAGGTCGCGACCCTGAGCGTCGGCAGCGAGACCACCGGAAACACCCGCCTTCCCGAGCTTGCCGATCAATGGCAGCTCTCGCTCGACTGGCCGACACGCCTGCTTTTCGACGGACTCAGCGGTTCCGGAAACCGCTGGACTCTGCGCGCCGCCGACGGCTCACTGCTCGCCGCCGGCGTCTGCGACAGCAACGCCTTCCTTGCCCTCGATGCCGGCGCCTACACCTTCGCCGTCGAGGCCAAGCAAGGCGAAGACCTCGGCCCCTACGCTTTCCGCCTGCGCGACTTCGGCGACGCCGGAACCCTGTCGCCAAACGAGGAGGCAAGCGGAACACTGGACGCCGGCCACGGCGCACAGCTCTTTCGCCTGCCACCGGCGAACGATGGCCGGCCATTGACGCTGGCGGCCCGCAGCAGTGACGGTGCAGCAGGCATGCTCACGCTCTACGACGCCAACGGCATGCTGCTCGACGAATCCGCGCTTCCGTTCGGCCAGCAGATCGAGCTCGACAGCGCCACCGACGGGGAAAGTTTTCTGGTCCTGGAGATCGACCCGCTTGTCGCGACGTCGCTCGACTATGAGTTCAGGGTCCACCAGGCGAGCCCCTTGCGCGCGCAGCCTGGTGAAACTCTGGATGGCGTGCTGACGCACTCGGGCGACCGTGTCCGCTACCGGGTCAGCCTGCCTTTCGCCGCCAGCCTGCCGACGCGTGCCTGGGTACACGATGCCGGCTCGCGCGACATCCGCTGGCGTCTGCTAGCCGCTGGCGCAGATCCCGGTTCGGCTGCCTGGTGGCCCGACAACGACGCCAGCCACACGGAACTGCTCGCCGCTGGGGACTACGAGCTGATCATCGAGGCGACAGACGGGCAAGCCACCTACCGCCTGCAACTGCTCGCCGCCGAACTCGCGGAAGTGCTCTCCCCGATGGACACCAATAGCCAGCTGGCGAATTCTCGCGATGCCGCCATCTACCGCTACGATGTCCGCAGCGCTGGTGATCATCGGCTGCAGATCGCCACCGCCAGCGCCGCACCCCTCCGCTGGACCATCTACGACGCCTCGGGTCGGCAAGTGCAAAGCGGCGACAATCTGGACATCAACGGCGACGCCGCAAGGGTTCACCTCGTTGAGCTTGGCGAACTCGAAGTCGGACGCTTCATGGTCGTCCTCTCGGGCACGGCTGCGAGCAACGCCGAAGCAAGTGCCGGGGACGGTATTGATTTCAGCCTCAGCCTATCGCCAATGCGCCTACTCCCTGGCGATCGATTTTCCGGGCAGCTGAGCGATGACGAATCGCTGCGCAGCTACAGCCTGCAAGTAGCCATCGGCACGCACCTCCAGATCCACGACCAGGGTTCGGACGCGGGCGTCCAGTGGCGAATCCGCGAAGCGGGCGCAGCCCCCGACTCCGGCGACTGGTTCGCTCTTGGCACGGCTCAGCCGGGCAAGAGCGATCAGGAAGCCGACTCACCCGACATCATCCATCTGTACCCCGGCAACTACGCGCTCGACCTATCGGCAGACAGCGGCGCTGCCTTCAGCGTGCATCTGATCGATCTGGAGCAAGTGCCGCAACTGTCGATCGGCGAAACGCTGGCCAGCTTCGCCATCGGCGAACAACTCAAGGTCTTCCGGCTCGATTCGGAACTGCACGGACAAGACCTGCGCCTCGCCATTGCTACGGAGTTATCGACCGAGGAGCCGGCCGAAGAACTCAGCTGGCTGCTTTTCGATCGCTGGTTTGGCCTGCTCGCACAGGGAAGCGACACCGGCCCCTGGATCGAGCTGCCAGGCGAGCGTGGCAGCTACACCCTCGAACTGAAGCGACAAGCAGAGCGCGTCGCCAACGGCGCACTGAACACGCACATCACCCTCGCCGCGTCGGCTCCGCAGAGCCTGCAACTGGACGAAGTGCGAGCAGTCAGCCTGGACGCGTCGAACAGCTACGCGCTCACCTACGCTTTTTCAGTGACCGAGCGTAGCCGCATCGTCGTCGCGGCCTTATCGGAGATATGGGATGTCGACTACGACATCCGCGATGCAGACGATCGGCAGTTGGCCAACAACTACCTGGGCAGCATGGACCACGACCTGCTCGAACTCGTGCCGGGTGACTACCAACTCAGGCTCTACGCCAGCTCGTCACCCGACGATCGCGCCCCGTCGTATGACTTCAGCTTCCGCCTGCTGAACACCGCGGGTGCCGAGTACCCGCTCCTGGAGCCTGACCGGGAAGTCGCCGGCATTCTGGCTCCCGGCGAACAGCAGACGCAGGTCTATCAGCTGCAGGCGCGGGCTGGCGACCTGCTTACACTCGAAGCAAGCAGCGCCAAGAGCTTCGACCGCTATGGCGACAGCGACGCCAGCATGGGCCTGTTCGATCCGCTCGGTCGGCGTCTTGCCAAGCATTGGCTCGGCGACGGCGCTTTGCAGGCGACGGTCGAGGAGTCCGGTATTTACACCCTCGTCGTCTTTGGCGGCGGCCATCTTGCCGAAGCGGTGAACTACAGCATCATGGCAACGCGGGATGCTGGCGATGAGCAAGTGTTGCTGACCAGCGTGCCTCTCGTGCTGGGCCAGGAGCACAGCGACACGCTGGCCGACAGCAGCGCGACCAGCAAGGCTTTTTCTTTCACCCTCGACCGGAGCGGCCTCGCGCTGATCAAGGGTCGCACCGACGACAGCAATGGCGCATGGCAGGCACACTGGGTACTGCGCGACGCGGCCGGCTTGCTTAGCGGTGACCACGGCTACTGGAATAGCGACCAGGCCAGCAGCGAGGTGCTGGCACTCGCCGCCGGCGACTATACGCTTGAGGTATCGCTCGCCTACGGCCCGGGCGGGAGCATTGCTGTTCGGGTCGATAGCGGCGCCAACGCCATCCCGATCGTTGTCGGGCACGGTGTCGGCGAGCGCATCCGCTTCGGCGACTCTGGCGCCAGCATCTATCGAGTCGATCTCGCGGCCGGCGACGAGTATCTCCTCCAGGCCGAAAACAGAAGCGAATGGTCGATTCACGGACCCGATTTTTCGCTGGCGTACCTGCTTGCCGACGACGCGGTGCTGCGCGTCGTGCCATCGCAGGACGGCAGCTGGTACTTCGTGAGACGCCGGGATATCGCTGACGACTCGAGCGTTTCCGTCGAACGTCCACGCCCGCCAATGGCACTCGACAGCCGTATCGAAGGCCAACTGTCAGCCGCTGGTGAAGCGCAGCACCACTATCGCCTTCGGCTGACCGAAAGAAAGCTCCTCTACCTCGATGTGGCAAGAGCCGACTCGCCGCTGCGAATTCTCTTCTACCAGGGGAGCACAGCGCTGCGAGCGATCTACGCCTACACGACATCACGCCCGCTGGAGCCGCTGCTTCTTGAGGCCGGCGAGTACCGCATCGAGGTGCAGACGATCGCGGCCACCAGCAGCGATACGCACTACGCCATGCGTCTGTTCGACCTCGCCGAAGTTCCGAGCCTGTCGGTCAACAGCACGGCGTCCGGTCGCCTGCAGGCCGGCGAAGCGGCGATCTACGCCGTCGATCTTTCCGCAAGGACGCCCCTCGACTACCAGGCGGCCGAACTCGGCGGACTGTACGGCTGGTGGCGCCTGCTGCGCAGCGACGGCGCCCAGGTCGCCGCCGGCTCCCTCGACAAACGCGGGGCGACTGCCGCGGCCCCGCCGCCAGGCCACTACTTCCTCGTCTGGGACAGCGAGCAGCGGTCGGCGGCTGGCGGCGAGGCCGAGTACCGCTTCGCGCTGAAAACGGCGCCGGTGATTGCCCTTGGCGACCAGGTCGGCGGTGAAGCTTTCGCCGCCACCGCCAGCGCTGCCTATCGCTTCGAGCTGCCAAGGGCAACGCGCCTGCTGATCGACCTGGCCCGCAGCGAAGGCGACAGCGCCGCTTTCACCTGGCGGATTTCCCGCGACGGGCAGTTGATCGACCAGGGGAGGCTGGCCAGCGCGGCAGTTCTCGACGATCAACTGCCGATTGTCGAACTGCCAGCAGGAAGCTATCGGCTTGATTTGACAGCGGACACGGATCTCCAGCATGGCGACGATTTCGCTTTCAGACTGCTCGACCTGGCGCAGGCACAAGCCTTGAACCTGGGTGCCCCGATCAGCGGCGAGCGCCTGGCCGGCCAGGCGGCAGTCTTCAGCTTCCTTGCCGCCGCCGGCGACGGCTTGACGCTGGAAGAGCATTCCCGCGACAGCGAGCGCTGGTGGCTGCTCGACGAGTTCGGGCACGAGCTGGCGCGTGGCCAAGGTGCAGGTCGTGCCGGCCCCCTCGCGCGCAGCGGCACTTATTTCCTGCTCCGCGCGGATGGCAGCGAAACCGGAAGTGGCGATGGCGCAAGCTACCGCCACTTCGCCTTCAGCGTCTCGAGCAGTGAAGAATTTGCGCGGTCGCTGGCGTTGAACAATATCGTCAGTACGACGCTCGCCGCGGGCGGCAGCCTCGCCTACCGCTTCACGACCAGCGACGCCGCAACACTCTGGCTGAGCCCACTGAGTGCGCACTTCGCCGCCCACATCGAGGTCCGTAGTGCCGCCGGCTGGCAAGTGTATGCCGCCGACAGCTCGGCCCCCGCCAACACTGCGCCGCGCGCGATCAAGCTCCCCGCGGCAGGAAGCTACATCCTCGAACTGCATGATCTCTCCGGCGGGCTGGCGGCCAGACAGCTGCGCTTCGCGCTCAGTAAGACCGACCCACTTGGGGAAGCGGCGCGCCTGCTCCCGGGCGCCCCGACCAGTGGCAGCCTGTCTGCTGGCCGCGTCCTCGACAGCTATCGATTCAGCATCCCCGAAGGCCGCAGCTTCGTCTTCGACGGCGACGCGAGTTCGGCCAGCGCTCTGCGTTGGCGGCTGCTCTCGGCCGATGGCGTACAGCAAGCCGATGGCGACGCCAGAAGCCAGGGCCCCCAGCTCGCGCTGGCGGCCGGCGAATACCTGCTGTTGATCGACGGCGCTGCCGACACCAGCAGCGGTCGACCCTACACCTTCACGCTGCGCACCCCGCCGGCTACTGCCAGTAACGCGCTGCCTTTCGTATTTGGCAGCCCGGTTGACCGCACGGTCGCCAGCAATAGCAGCACACGCTACACCCTGCACCTCGAGCAGCCCAGCGTCCTCGCCTTCGACAACCTGAGCAGCGGTGCGAATCTGTGGTGGCAACTCCTCGATCCTGCGGGCGTACTGCTCTTCTCGCGACGCATGCTGGACCCCGACACCGGCACCTACGCCAGCAGGATCAACCACGCTCGCTATCGTTCCGGCGAGCTCGCCGCTGGCGATTACACGCTGGTGCTCCGCAACTTCGGCGGCACGCCGGAAAGCTGCAGCTTCCGCGTGCTCATGCTCAACGACAGCCCTCTGCTGGCGCGTGACACGCCAACGGTGATCAGCACCGCGCCGGAGGCTGGCAGCGAGACTTTCCGATTCCAGGCGCGCGCCGGCGAGCGCTACTTCTTCAATGTGCACGACGCCAGCAGCACGTCAAGCTCGGGCGCGGCGCGCGCCGTTGCGCAGTGGAAGCTTCTCGACCCGCTTGGGCGGACAGTTTTCCAGCGCAGCGCAATGGGCGTGGCAAGCGTCGCCTTCGACCATGTGGAAAGCCCGTCCGGACAGCTCATCTACCGGCACAGCCTTCGTGGCGTCGACCAGGAAACGCCGCAACTCCTGGTTAGCGGCCGCTATACGCTGGTGATCGATGGCGCCAGTGCAGCCGCAGACGCCGTGCTGCCGATTTCCTTCAGCCTCGGCCTGGTAGCGCCGGTCAGCACACAGACTTTCGACGATTTCCTCCGCAGCAGAGCCGCGCCTGATCTCACCGTCAGTAGCGTCCGTGTGGACGAGAGCGAGCCGCTGCGCACCGGCCAGGCCATCATCCTCGAGTGGCAGCTCGAAAACCGTGGCAGCGAACCGACCACCGGCAACTGGCACGAGCGCATCGTCGTGCGTAATCTCGACAGCGGCCGCGTCGTCGCCGATGCCTACGTCCCCTACGATGCCGCCGCGCCAGCCAATGGCGCGATTGCCGTCGGCGACACACGCAACCGCCGCCACAGCCTGACCCTGCCTGGCGACGACAGCGCTGCCGGTCGGCTGCGGCTAACGGTCATCGCCGATGCCGACAATGTCATCCACGAAAGCAGCGTCGGCGGCGTCAATGAAGGCAACAACGCCCGCTCCATCGAGATCGATGTCGTCCGGGCGCCGGCCAGCGAACTGCATATCGAAAATCTCGCCTTCGCCGCGGACAGCATTTTCGACCCCGGCGCCGAAGTCCGGGTCAGCTGGCAAACCACCAACCGTGGCCAGCTCGCCGCCGCGCCCGGTTGGCGCGAACGCCTGGAGTTGCGCAACCTGAGCACCCGCGAACTGGTCGCCAGCCTCACCGTGGACGATCTGGCGAGCGCAGAGCCACTGGCCATCGACGCCAGCCGCGACCGCAGCGCGAGCCTGATCTGGCCGAGCGGCCGCGCCGCCGCGGGACGCTTCCTGCTGCGCGTCGTGCCCATAGTGGCCACGGCCAACAGCACCGACGCTGCTCAGCACGCCCAGCCGGCTGAACTGATCCAAGTCGTCGGCCCTGATCTGGAGATCAGAAACCTGCGCGTGGTGGGTATCGATAACGCCGACGTTCAGGCCGGCGGCATGGTGAGCGTCCATTGGGAAAGCTGGAACGTCGGCCGTAACTCGACCGTCGGCGAATTTCCCGAACGTATCGAGATCACGAACCTTGACAGCGCCCAGCGACTGCTCGATCTCAGCGTCCCCTACAACCCGCTCGCCGCCACGGTGTGCCAGCCGCCTGGTGCTATCGCTCCCGGCGAGTACCGCGAGCAAAGCTTCAGTTTTCGCCTTCCGGACGGTATGCGCGCGGTTGGCACGCTCGAAATCCGCGTCAGCCTCGACCAGGACCGCAGCGGTCTCGGTGTCCTTTTCGAAAGCACTGCCGCCGCCCTCGCGGCCGACGCCGAGAGCAACAACAGCGCCAGCGTGCAACTGCTTTCGGCGAGCTCGGCCTACGCCGATCTGCAAATCGAATCCTTTACCGCGCCGGCGACAGGCATCTCCGGCACGCAGATCAGCATCGACTGGCAGGTCGCCAACCGCGGCAGCGCCGACGCCGAGGGCGACTGGAACGACCAGCTCATCATCAGCCGCGATACGGTCATCGGCAATGGCGACGACATCCTTGTCGGCAGCTTCCGGCACAGCGGTGGCCTGCAGATTGGCGAGAGCTACGCGCGCAGCGCCACGCTGGCCCTGCCGTTCATCGCCCAGGGATCGGTGTTCCTCGCGCTGCGCACGGACGCCGACCAGGAAACGATCGAACCCGATACGCGCGCCGACAACAGCGCCAGCGCAGCCTTCCATCTCCAGCTTCCCGCCGCCGACCTCAGCGTCGTCGAAGTCACGGCGCCCGAGTTCGCCGGCAGCGGCGCAAGCGCCGACATCCGCTGGCGCGTACGCAACGAGGGCAATGCCAACAGCGATCTGGCGCTGTGGCACGATCGCCTGCTGCTCTCGTCCGACGCCACGGTCGACAGCGGCGACATCGTCGTGGCCAATGTTCCCCATGCCGGCACGCTGGCGCCAGGAGAAAGCTATCTCGGCGAGTTCACCGTGACGCTGCCGGGCGTCCTCAGTGGCCGCTACTTCGTTCTCCTTGACAGCGACGCCGGCCGCAGGGTCGCCGAGAACGGCCACACTGCCAACAACCGCGCTGCCAGCACGACGCCGCTACGCATCGAGCAGACACCGGTCGGAGATCTGGCAGTCAGCGAAGTCGTCGGACCGACGATTCTGCGCCCGGGCGAGAGCGCCAGCGTCAGCTACCGTACCCGCAATGTCGGAAGCGCGGCCATCGGCACTGCCCACCCTGCCAACACGGTCAGCATTTCCTGGCGTGACCGCATCTACCTCGACCAGGGTGCAGCCGGGCTGCGCGAGGTCGCGAGCGTGCTCAACTCCGAGCCGCTCGCTGCCGGGGCCGCGGAGTCGCGCAGCGTAAGTTTCACGCTGCCGACGGCGACGGCCGAAGGCGAATTCCGCTGGCTGGTCATTGCCGATAGCGACGACCGCATCGACGAGCTCACCACAGACAACAACCGCGCCACCTCGGCAGCAGCCGTGCGCATCGTGCGTAGCGACCTCGCCATCACCCAGGTCGATTATCCCGGCCAGCAGCAGTCCGGCGCGACCCTGCACCTCGAATGGCAGGTGCAGAACCTCGGCGCAGCAACGCTCGGCACATGGAGCGACCGCGTCAGTTTGACCCGCGACGGCGTTTCGCTCCTCTCCGCCGAGCGTTCGCACAGCGGCCCTGTCGACGCCGGCGCCAGCTACCTGGGCAGCGCAGATCTGCTCGTTCCGGTCGACTTCATCGGCGACTACGAACTGCTCATCGTCAGCGACGCCGACGCGCAGCTCGCCGAGCGCAGCCGCAGCAACAATCGCTTTGCCGCGCCGCTGCATGTGCAGCTCGCGCCTCATGTCGACCTGGTCGTCGACGAGCTGACGCTGAACCCGGAAGGCGCCCTACAGCCCGGCGAAACCGTCACCGCCCACTGGCTGACGAGCAACCAGGGCAACAAGGCTACCGAGCAGCCATGGAGCGAAAGCCTGCAACTGCTCAATGCCGATAGCCAGGCCGTGCTCGCCAGCGTCGACCTGGCCAGCGACGGCCCTCTCGCCGCCGGCGCCAGCCGTTCGCGCAGCGCCCAGTTCACCTGGCCCAGCGGCGCCGCCGCTGCCGGGCGCTTTGCGCTGCGGGTGATCGTCGATGCCGGCGCGCAGCTCGCCGAAGCCAATCCCGCCGGCAACGCCGAGATCAACAACCGCGCGGAACTGCTGCGTGTCACTGGCCCGGACCTGCTGCCCGGGAACTTGCGTGTCGAGGCGGCCGATGCGGGCGGCATCCACGCCGGTGCGCCGCTGACGCTTGCCTGGGAAGTACGCAACGAAGGCGCCAGCGCCACCGACGCTGTCTTCAAGGAACGCATCCGGGTGCGCAACGTCGATGCCGATGTCGTCATGCTCGACACGCATCTGGCTTTCGATCCGCAGGCCAGCGTCGACGGACAGCCCGCTGGCCCGCTGCTCCCTGGTCAGCAGCGCCAAAGGCATTTCTATTTCAGCCTGCCGGAGGGGCGCAAGGGCAGCGGCCGCGTCGAAATCACCCTGATCAGCGATCAGAGTCAGAACGGGGTCGGCGCAGTCTTCGAGCACAACTTGCTGGGCGACGCCGAGAGCAACAACAGCGCCAGCGTCACGTTTAACTCGGCGAGCAGGGACTATCCCGACCTGCGCCTGGAAAGCGCCCATGCGCCACAGCGCATCGTCGGCGGCGAGTTCGCCGAAGTCAGCTGGAGCGTCACCAACCACGGCGCGGTGGACGCCGCAGGCGGCTGGAACGACCAGATCATTCTCAGCAGCGACGCCATCATCGGCAATGGCGACGACCTGGTGATCGGCAGTTTCCGACATGAGGGCGGGCTGGGCGTCGGCGAAAGCTACACGCAAAACGTCTCGCAAAGGATGCCACTGCGCAGCGCCGGTCCTTACACCCTGGGCATCCGTACCGACAGCGCCAGCGAAGCCGAACCCGACCCGGGTGCGGACAATCTCGGCAGCGCAGAGCCCTTCGAGTTGCTCACCCCGATCGTCGATCTCAGCGTCATCACCGTCGACGCGCCGGCCATGGCGCGCAGTGGCGAAGAGGTGTCGATCAGCTGGCAAGTGCTCAACCTCGGCAACGCGACGAGCGATCGCGCCCAGTGGAACGACCGCATCCTGCTCTCGGCCGACACCCATGTGAGCAGCGACGACCTCGTCCTTGCCGGCTCGCTGGTCCACAGCGGCGCCCTCGGACCGGGACAGGACTATCGCGGCCAGGCGACACTGATTCTGCCACGCGACCTCGCTGGCGACTACTTCGTGCTCGTCGAGACCAACGCCAATCGCAGCGTCAACGAAGGCGACCGCAGCAGCAACAACACCGCCGCGAGCACCGCCGCCCTGTCCATCAGCCTGACGCCAACATCCGACCTGACGGTCAGCGATGTACTCGGACCCAGCGCCCTGCGGCCAGGAGATTCGGCCAGCGTCAGTTACACCCTGAGCAACATCGGCGGCGCAGCGAGCAGCGGTGCCTGGCGCGATCGCATCTATCTCGAAGACGGCGCCGGCATGCTGCGCGAAGTGGCCAGCCTCTTCAACACCGCCGTGCTGGCAGCCGGCAGCAGTGTCGCACGCAGCGCCAGCTTTACCCTGCCGACATCGCTACCCGACGGCGAATGGCGCTGGCTGGTCAAGACCGACAGCGACGACAGCATCCATGAACGTGGCGCCGAGAACAACAACCTGGCGCGTGCCGGCGCCACGCTGCGCATCGCCCGTGTCGATCTCTCGGTCGCCATTCTCGACCCCGTGACGCAGGTCTCGTCGGGCGAAGCACTGCGTATCGAATGGCGGGTACGCAGCGAGGGCGGCGTCGCCCTCGGCAGCTGGACCGACCAGGTCTTCCTCGCGCCTGCGGATGGCTCGGCCCCAGCGCTGCGACTCGCCGAAATCGTCCGACAAGGCCCCTTGGCGAGTGGCGCCAGCTACGACGCAAGCGCCGATATCCTCGTGCCGCTCGACTTTTCCGGCGCCTATGAACTGATCGTCGTCAGCGACGCCGGCAACGCCATCGGCGATGGCCAACGCGGCAACAATCGCTCGCTGGCACCGCTGCAAGTCGCACTGTCGCCCTACGCCGATCTGGCGGTGAGCGACGTCAGCGCGCCGCAAACGCTGATCGCCGACCCGGCAACGCTCACCGTCACGTGGACGGTCAGCAACCAGGGCACCGGCGCCGGCCGCTTCAGTAGCTGGAGCGATCGCGTGCTGCTCTCGCGCGACGACATCCTCGGCAATGCCGACGACCTGCTCATCGGCGAATACCGCCACCACGGCCCGTTGGCGGCGGGCGAGTCCTACAGCCGCAGCGAAAGCATCCAGCTCGCCGCGCGCAGCAGCGGCCGTTTCAGCCTCTTCGTCGTCAGCGATGCGCGCCACGAGGTCTTCGAGAACCATGCAGAGGCCAACAACATCGCGCGCCTCGCACAACCGGTCGACGTGATGCCGATCGCCTACGCCGACCTGCAAGTCACTTCGGTCACCACGGCGGGACTGGCAGCCAGCGGCGGTCCCTTGACCGTCAACTGGGAAGTGGTGAACAAGGGTATCGGCAGTACCGACAGCGCCGAGTGGTCGGACCAGGTCTGGCTCAGCCGCAACGCCGATGGCAGCGGCGTCGTCGCGCAGTTCGGGAATGCCCGTCACATCGGCCAGCTCGCCGTGGGTGCGCACTACGCGCGCAGTCTCGAGGTGACACTTCCGCAGGGCATCAGCGGCACGCACTACCTCAATGTGCGCACCGGCGGCCCCTTCGAGTTCGTGTTCACCGACAACAACCGCGGCCGTTCGCTGGCCCTGCCGGTAGAACTCTCGGCATCGCCCGACCTGCTGGTCGAGAGCATCGTCGCCCCGGCCAGCGCACAGGAAGGCGCGCTGATCGACGTCTCCTGGAGCGTCATCAACCAGGGCGAGGCCGCCGCCAACGGCAGCTGGGTGGACACGGTCTGGCTGCTGCCGGCCAGTGGTACAGGGAGCGCAATCAGCCTCGGCAGCTTCAGCCATCAGCGCAGCCTGGCTGCAGGAATGCGCTACACGCGCAGCGAACAACTACGCCTGCCGAGCAGGATCGAAGGTCTCTACCGGCTCAAGCTCATCACCAACGCCAGGCTCGGCGCAAGCGGTGAGCAGATCTACGAACACGGCGCAGCCCGCCAGAACAACACCCTGCTCGCCGCCGAAACAACGGCCATCGCGCTAAATGCGCGCCCCGATCTGCGCGTTGCCAGCGTCATCGTGCCCGAGCAGATAACTGCCGGCACGACGACCGCCATCCGCTACACGATCAGCAACCTCGGTGCGGCCCGGGCCAACGGCCGCTGGACCGACAAGGTCTACCTGTCGCTCGACGGCAAGCTCAGCGGCGACGATCACCTCCTTGCCGACATGGGCAACGCCGGCGCGCTGGCGCCCGGCGAAAGCTACGCCAGCGAAACGGCGCCCCTCGACATCCCGATACGCTTCCGAGGCGAGGCCCATCTGATCGTCGTCGCCGATGGCAACTTCAAGCTCGACGAGTATCCAAACGACGCCAACAACGCCTACGCCGCACGCTTCACGGTCGACCCCGTGCCGTTTGCCGACCTGGTCACCAGCCAGGTCGTCGCCCCGGATCAGGCGGTGCATGGCGCCCGCATCGACGTCCGCTATCAGGTCAGCAACCGTGGCAGCGCGACGACGCGCGGCGAAGCGGCGGCCCTCGACAGCTGGACCGATACCATCTGGCTGGCGCGCGACAAGCGCCGCCCGGGTGCGCACAAGGGCGACATCCTGCTCGGCTCCTTCACCCACGTCGGTCATCTCGGCGTCGGCGAAAGCTACCTTGGCGCGGTCCGCGTCACCCTCCCCGACGCGCTGCGCTCGGGCGAATATTTCCTCAGCGTCTGGAGCGACACCTACGACGTGATTCTCGAAGACACGCTGGCGACGAACATCAACAGCGACGACCCGACGCAGATCGACAACAACAACTACCAGGCGCGGGCGATCAGCGTGCTGGGCACGACACCGCCGGACCTGCGGGTCAGCGAAATCGTCGCGCCGGCAACGGTGGCCATCGGCGAGAGCTACCGTTTCAGCTTCCGCGTCGAAAACCGCGGCGACGCCTTCAACGGCCGCTGGACCGACTCCGTCTACCTGGCTGATAGCGCCGACTGGGACGCCGCAAGCGAGATCTGGCACCTCGCCGACTACGCCCAGACGCGCAGCCTGGGCTTCGGCGAAAGCTACAGCGTCAGCCAGACGCTGCAACTCGCACCGTGGATCAAGGGGCGCTACCTGATCGTGCGTACCGACAGCGGCCGCCACGTCGCCGAGGCGGACGAAAGCAACAACGCCCGCGCCAGCGCTTCCCAGCTCAGCGCCGAAGCCGCCGACCTGCGCGTCAGCGAAGTGCGTGCGCAGCCCGACGACGCAGGCGATACGGACAATCCTCGCCACTTCTCGGGCGAGGAAACGACGCTGACCTGGACGGTCACCAACTTCGGCGCCCCGGTGTGGTCGGGCACGCGCAGCTGGGTGGACACCCTCTACCTCAGCCGCGACCCGTCGTTCATCGCCGAGCGGGCCATCCCGCTGGGCAGCGTCGTGCACGCCAACGTCGGCGGCCTCGCCAGCAACGCCAGCTATACCGGTACGGCCAGGCTGCGCTTGCCGGTCGGTGCCGACGGCGAGTACTACGTCTACGTGATCACCGACGCCGAAAGCGATGTCGCCAATCCGGGCATGCGCCGGGCGCGCTCGGAGTTGTCGTCCGGAGGCAGCCTTGCCGGCAGCAGCGCCTGGTATGCCGGTGCGAACCAGGCGAGCGCGGCGAACCCCAGGCCGGGCAGCGTCTTCGAAGGTCTGCGTAACGACAACAACGTCGGCCGCGGCAGCCTGGCCATCACTTATCGCGAGCCGGATCTGCAGGTCGACAACATCCGCCTGGCGCTGGCCGAGGGACAAGGCGAAGCCTTCTCCGGACAGCCGCTGACGATCAGCTGGACGGTGAGCAATCGCGGCAGCCGTGAGACGCGCAGCAACAGCTGGGTCGATGGCATCTACCTCTCACGCGACGCCTCGCTCGATTACTCGGACCACGCTCTGCAGAGCTACGCCGTGCAGCTGAACGACAACGGCCAGGCCAAGCCTCTGCGCCCCGGCGAGTCCTACACCGCGTCGCTCACCACCACTCTGCCGGCATCGATCAGCGGCGATTTCCACATCCTGGTGAACACCGACAGCGCGATCTTCGCCGACCGATACTCCAGCCAAGCGAGCAGCATCCGCGACGGCTTGCCGCCGCTGGCTCGCTTTGGCGATGCCGCCGGCAAGATCCGCGAATTCGCCGACGAAGGCAACAACCTGGCCTCGACGCCGCTGGCGATCAGCCTGGCCACGCCACCCGACCTGCAGCTCGCCGAAGTGCGCGCTCCCGAGCGGGTCATCGCCGGCCAGACTTTCAGCGTCGGCTACCGCGTCGTCAATGGCGGCGGCGACACGCCCGCCGACCAGGGCCGCTGGTACGACCTGGTCTACCTGTCGCGCGACCGTTTCCTGGACCTCAAGCAGGACCGCTATCTGGGCTACCGCGAGCATTCCGGCGGCCTCGCCGCCGGCGGCAGCTACGAGGCCAGCCTGAGGGTCAGCACACCACCGGAAATGCACGGCCCCTGGTACGTCTTCGTGATCAGCGACCCGGCAGGCGCCTGGGGTGGCGGCGAGTTCGGCAGGCTGCGCGAGTTCGGCGGCGAACAGAACAACGCGCTGGCAGCCATGCAACCGCTGCTGATCGAGGTTCCGCCACCGGCCGACCTGGTCGTCACCAATGTCATCATGCCCACCAGCGCCAGCGTCGGCGAGGCGATTCGTATCGACTTCAGCATCACCAATCAGTCGAGCAATGCTGCCTGGGGACGCTGGACCGACGCCATCTACCTTTCCGCCGACAACCAATGGGACCTCGGCGATCAGCTGCTCGGCAAACTGGACCACGACAGTGGCGCTACCGGCCTGGCGGGCAAGGCCAGCTACACCGGCACGCTGAGCGCCTCGCTGCCAGCGCTCAAGGACGGCAGCTGGCGCGTGATCGTGCGCCCCGACCTGTACGACGAGGTATTTGAGGGCGACGAAGGCAGTATTAGTGACGGCATCGCAGGCCCCAGCCTGCCGCCCGGCGAAGCCAACAACCGCAGCGCCTCCGGCGGCACCCTGCAGGTCAGTGTCCCCGAAATGCAGGTCGGCACGCCGCTGCAGACGACGCTCTCGCCGGGCCAGGCGCGCCTCTACAAGGTCGCCGTCGCCGCCGGTGAAACGCTGCGCGTCAGCCTCGATGTCAACGCCGAGACGGTAGGCTACGAAGCCAGCAACGAGCTCTACCTGCGTTACGGCGACCTGCCCGGCAGCTACGCCTTCGACGCGGCCTACGAGCGACCGCTCTCGGCGAACCAGGAAGTCTGGCTGCCGAGCACCCGGGCCGGCGACTACTATGTGCTGCTGCGCTCGCGACAGGGCGCCGCCAACACCCCGGTGACGCTGCGCGCCGATCTGCTGCCGCTGTCGATCACGCGCATCAGCCCGGACCAGGGCGGCAGCGGCAGTACCGACAACGGTGGCAACCCGGTCAACCAGTCACCGCTGTGGGTCAGCGTCGACATCGAAGGCGCCCACTTCAAGCCTGGCGCCCTCGTCAAACTGAGCCGACCTGGCGTCCATGAGCTCGAACCCGAGCGCTGGCAGGTCCTCGACGCGACGCGCATCCGGGCGATCTTCGACCTGCGCGACGTGCCACTCGGGCTCTACGACCTGAGCGTCATCAATCCCGATGGCCAACGCGTCACCGAGGCGCAGCGCTTCCTCGTCGAACGGAGCATCGAAGCCGATGTGAGCATCGGCATCGGCGGCCCGCGCACCCTGACTCCCGGTGAAAACGGCCTGTACAGCGTCTCGCTGCAGAGCCTGAGCAACGTCGACACCCCTTACGTGCGCTTCGACCTCGGCGTCCCCGAAATGGGCTACAGCGAGGAAGTGCTCAATGGCATTGCGCTGCCCTACCTGATCGTCGGCAGCAATGTCGGCGGCCGCCCCGACGGCGTCAGCCTGGACACGGCCGGCAACACCCAGACCTACGGCCCGACGCCGAGCAGCGGCACGGGGCGCCCGGACATCCCCTGGGCCAGCCTCGACGGCGCGCTCAACACCAACGGCGTCAATCTGCTGCCCGGCTACGCCCTCGACGTGGCGGCTGGCGGCTACGTCGGCATGAGCTTCAACGTGCAAACCTATCCCGGCCTTGCCGAATGGCTGGCCTACGACTTCGAGGGCTTGCGCGACAAGCTCTATGCGCTGCGCCCGGAATGGCAGGAACAGGGACTGCTCGACGGCGGCGTGCACGACCTCGACCGCATTGCCGACGGCCTGGCCAGGAAGTTCCTCGCCAAGAACCCCGACGAACACCTGCTGAAAATCGAAAAGCTGGCCATGCCATTCCGCTTCGACATCGCCGGCGCGGCAACGCCGCTGACGCGTGACGAATTCGTCGCCGAACAGCTCGAACACGCCGGCAGGCTGCGCGCGGCGATCCTCGCCGACGCGCCCGCAGCGGCCAGTCTCGCGGCGCTCGCCGCCGACCCCGGGCAATGGGTCGTCGGCTGGCTTGGCGCACTCGAAGCGGCCGGCCTGCTGCGCCCGATCGACGAAGCGCCGCCGATCCGCAGCCACCCCAAGGTCGTCAGCCTGAACAGCACGCTGGCCAGCGGCATCCTGCTCGCCCGCGGCGGCGACGCCTATCGCACCCAGGGCGACCTGCTCGGCTTCTTTGCCACCGTGCAGAAATGGTATGGCGATACCGCCACTTTCGCTGGCGATCCGCAGGCCGCGATCGCGCCGGTCGACTACGAGGAATACCGGCAGGATCTCGCCGGCTTCGTCGAGATCCCGGTGCCAAGGCTGGCCGAGCCTGTGGACTACGACCGACAGGCGTCGCAGGCCACGCACTTCATCAACTTCAATGTCTTTGCCGGCGGCCTTGGCGAACTCGAATACCTGCGCCACATCGGCGTCCTCGACGCCGAGTTCAACCCAGTCCCCGGGCAGACGCTCGACCTCACGCGCTACCTGCAGCAGGCGGCCAGCGACTCTGCGAGCGCGGGCCTGCTCAGCGTGCGCGGACCGCAAGCGGCGCTTGGCAGTGACGGCAACAGCTACGTCCCCGGCGGAACGCCGCTACCTTACACCCTTGACTTCAGCATGCCGGACGGCGCGCCGGCTGGGCAACTGCGCGTGCTGACGCAACTGGACGCCAGCCTCGACGCACGCGCCTTCCGGCTCGGCGACCTGAAACTCGGCGACATCAATGTACACCTGCCGGCCGGCAAGGCCAGCTTCCAGGGCGACTTCGATTTCAGCGGCAGCAAGGGCTTCGTGCTGCGCGTCAGCGCCGGCATCGATGTCGCGACGCGTACCGCCACCTGGCTGTTGCAGGCCATCGACCCGCAGACCGGCGAAGTCCTGCACCATGCCACGCGCGGCCTGCTCGCAGCTGCGACTGGCGAGCCGAGCGACAGCCGTGCGCCACAGCGCGCCTCGCTGAGCTACTCCGTCAGCGCCCACGACGGCGCGCTTTCCGGCGTCGACATCGCGACCAGCGCGCGGCTGTTCATCGACCAGGCGCCGCCCATCGACAGCGCGCCCAGCGTCGTCAAACTCGACGCCGACGCGCCGCGCACGACGCTGGCGGTAAGCGTCCTCGGCGATAACGCGCTCGGCGCGCCGACTTTCGACGTCCGTTGGCAGGCCGCAGACACATTGATGACATCAATCGCGCCCAGCACGGCAGGCGCTGAATTCGCCGGTGGTGGCGGCACCAGTGGCGTCAAGTCGGTGACCCTCTACGTCGCCGAAGACGGCAGCGACTTCCGCATCTGGCAACGCCAGGTCGAGCCGACGATCGGCCAGGCGATCTTCACCGGCAGCGCCGGTAAGCGCTATGAGTTCCTCGCCGTCGCCACCGACCGCGCCGGCAACCGCGAGGCCGCCTCGGTCGCCAGGGCGGTGCTACCCGACGACGGCGCACGCCAGGAAGTCCTCGACGCCATCGGCGTCAATGAGTCGCTGCAGACGACGCCCGAGCTGCCGTTGGCAACGGCCGACCGCAGCTACCCCGCCAATGCACTGTTCGCCGAGGCCTCACGCTTGCTGCCCGGGCAAGTCGCCAGCAGCCAGAGCAGCGATCTGCGGTCGGTACTCGCTCCCTTCAGCCTGCGCGGCTTTGCCGGCGGTTATACCGCCAGCGATGCCGATATCGGCGCCCAGGCGCTGCTCGAGCTGCCGGATCACAGCTTCCTGGCCAGCGCCGGCCGCGAGCGCAACCAGGTTTTCCACCTCGGCAGGAACGGCGAGGCCGGCACTGCCGCCGCTGCCACCGAGGCGACGTACGCGACCACTGCCGCCAGCAACGCCGACACGAACCCACGCCTGACACCGCTGTTCACCCTCGACGCGCCGATCCTCGACATGGCCGTCGACCGCCTCGGCCAGCTCTGGCTGACCACCGGCGCCGAGCTCCTGCAGGTCGACCTGGCGAGCGGCCAAGTCATCGAACGCCATAGCGGCCCGGGCGGCGATCCGCTGACGCATGCGCTGGCCATCGACCCGGGCAGCGGCCGGATCTACGTCTCGTCGGGCAATGGCATCGAGATCTTCGACCCCGGCGAAAGCGATCGCAGCCGCGCCTGGCGGCACTTCAGCAATCAGCGCGTCGGCGACCTCGCCTTCGCCGCCGACGGCCGTCTATGGGCGGTGAAATGGAGCGGCGGCGAGATCACTGCCGCGCAGTTGCAGGCCAGCAGCGAGATCGTCAGTTTCCCGCTCGACGGCCGCTCGGCCGGGCGCGCCGAACTCGAATACCGACTCGCCGGCGTGGTCGACAGCATCGCCTTTGGCGCCGCCGGGACAGCCCTCGACGGGCTCCTTTTCGCCTCGAACAAGCTGCGCCAGCGCGCCGTTGCTGCGGGCGCCGCCAGCAACACGGAAACCACGAGCAGGCCGCAGCAGTCGCCACTGTGGATGATCGAACTCGACAGTCGGCGAGCGCTGCAGGTCGCCAGCGGCGGCAGCCGTGGCGCGAGCGTCGTCGCCACCGCAGACGGGCGCATCCTGATCGCCCAGACGACGCGCATTGACGAGATCTCCCGCTATCGTGCACCGCTCGTGCAGGCGATCACCGTCCCCGACGGTGCGCTGCTGCCGCTGCCGCTCAAGCAGATCGGCGTCGTCTTCGACCAGGCGATGTGGCTGGGCGCGATGGCCGACGGCTCTGCTGCTGCGGCGGACGCCCGCAGTGTACTCAACCCGGCCAACTTCACGCTGAGCGCATTGAGCGCGCCAGGCAGCAGCGCCGGCAGCTCAATCCATCCGGATACCGTTCGCTGGGAGGCGTCGAGCCGTACCGCCTGGCTCGAGGTCAGCGGACTCTCGGCCGGTGAATACCAGATCGACATCGCTGCCAGCCTGCAGAGCGCAAGCGAGACGCCGCTGGCAAGCGGCTATGCGAGCCGTTTCACCGCCCTCGCCGACATGAGCAGCCGGCTGCAGCTCGACTTCAGCAACACCCGCGCCAACCGCGCCAGCGGTGAGATCAGCTACGAGGTCAGCGTCACCAATGTCGGCAACGACGAAATCAGAGGGCCCCTGCTTCTGCTGCTCGACGCCGGCCGCTACTTCACCGAGGCCATTGCCGGCGCCCAAGCGGCAGCGGAAGCGCCATCTGAACAATCCGGACATGGCCAACAGCACTCCGAGCTGTGGACCATCGACCTCAGCGCGGCGCTGCAGGCGCTTGGTGGCCGTCTCGCCGTCGGCGCAAGCATCGCTGGGCAGACCGTTCGCGTCACGCCGGCCAGCGAACTGGCGCCGCGCGCCGGCCTGGTCGAGCTGCTCAAGGGCAACTTCGGGCACGGCGTCTACGCTTTCCCGCAGGAGAATCTGCCGCCGACCCTGGCTGTCGCCGACGAGCTCGACGGCGAGCGGCTAACGCCGGCCAGCGTCGGCGAAGAATGGAGCGCGACGCTCGAAGCGATCGACGCCGACGGCACGCGCTTCTGGTGGCAGCTCGTCGAAGCGCCCGTCGGGGTCACGCTGACGCCAGTGGCCGAACTGACCTCTTCCGAGCAAGGTTCGCACGCCATCGCCACCCTGCGCTGGACGCCTCCTGCCAGCGCCGACGCCAGCACGCGACTCGTCGTGCGCGTCGAGGACGGCCGCGGCGGCGTCGCGCTGCGCGAATTCCTGCTGCCGGTGATCGGCGGCAATCGTGCGCCGGTGATCGAAGGCGCTTACGACCTCAGCATCGCCGAAGGGGAAAGCCTGTCCCTGCCCTTGCTTGCCGCCGACGCCGACGGCGACCGGGTGACCCTGGCAATGCGCAATCTGCCGTACGGCGCCGTCTTCGACGCCGCCAGCAGTGTGCTGAGCTGGACGCCCGGCTACGATCAGGCCGGCGTATGGGAGGCCGTCACGGTCATCGCCAGCGACGGCAAGACCCGCTCCAGCAGTACGTTCACGATCACCGTCGACCAGGCCTACGCGCAGCCGGTGCTGGCCGCCGTTGCCGCGCAAAGCCTGCGCGAGGGCGAGGCCTGGGCACTGCAGCTGGCCGCCAGCGTCCCCGGCATGATCGCCGGGCAGGCGCAGGCCGACGGCACGACGCTCAGCCTCGAGTATGGCGCACGCTGGCTGCCCGGCGGTGCGACACTCGACGCGCAGAGCGGCCGATTCGCCTGGACTCCGGGCTTCGACCAGCACGGCACTTACCGCGTCCCGATCAGCGTCGTCGCCACCTGGACATCGCCTTCTGGGCAAACGAAGCGCAGCGTCGTCGGCCGCGAACTCGTCCTGAACGTCGCCAACGCCAACGGCGCCCCCGTCTTCGCCGCGCCCGAAACCTGGCGCGTGCTCGAAGGCCAGCCGCTACGCATCAGCGTCTTCGCCTTCGATCCCGACAACCCGGCTTTCGAGCCGCGCCTCCGCATGCGTCCGGGCAGCGAAGCGATCGGCCCGGAAATTGGCCCGGAAAGCGCTGCGCCGACGATCAGCTACCAGCTCAGCGGCCTGCCGGCAGGTGCCATTTTCGATGCCGAGACAATGGAAATATTGTGGACGCCGAACGACACCCAGGCCGGCACCTACAGCGTCGTGGTCACCGCCACCGACGACGGCGACGGCACCGGAATGCCGGCGCTGAGCCAGATGACGCTGCCGATCGTCGTCAGCAACGCCAACCGCGCGCCGCAGATCGGCGACCTCGGCAATGCCTTCGTGGACGCCGGCAGCGTGCTCGAAATCCCCTTCAGCGTCCGCGACCTCGACGGCAATCCAATCGCCATCAGCATCAGCGGCTTGCCGCGCTTTGCCAGCTACACCCAGTTGCCACCGGCCGCCACAGGCCCGGACGATGACCCATCCGCTGCGCAACTGCGCGGCAGCATCCGCTTCGCCCCGGGCGCGGGCGACCGCGGCGACTACACGCTCACCATCACCGCCAGCGACGACGGCGATGGCAGGGCCACAGAGGTGCTCAGCGAAGCGCGATCCTTCGTCCTCAGCGTGCGCAGCCTCAGCGAAGCGCCACGAATCGCCGCGCCACAGCAGGTGGTCGCGTTGGTCGGCCAGCCGCTGTCGGTGGCCATCATCGCCAGCGACCTCGACCAGGATCCGCTCACCTGGACAAGCACGGGCCTGCCGCTCGGCGCCGAGTTGATTCCGGCCAGCCAGTACGGGCTGGCAACGCTGCGCTGGACGCCGAGCGCCGACGACCTGGGCAGCCGCGACATCGAGCTGATCGTCACCGACAGCGGCCTGCCGCCACAGGACGGCGGCTTCGGCAATCCCGAACAGCCGCTGCCGAACGTAAGCCGGCACCCCCTGCGCATCCTCGTGCGCGCTGAAAACGCGGCGCCCGAATTACTCGGCGTGCTGGTCAATGGCCAGCCGCTCGCCGACAGCAGCAGCGCATCCGGCGACGCCTCCGCGCTGCAAATCAATGCGCGCGAAGGGCAAGCACTGGCGCTCGAAGTTTTCGCGCAGGACAGCGACGCCGATGCCCTGCACTGGCGCGTCGCCGGCCTGCCGCGCGGCATGCGCTTCAGCGCCGACGGCCCGCGCGCCGCCTTCGACTGGACGCCCGATCTCTTCGCCGCGCAGGACGGTAGTGACCCCGACCCCGGCGCAGTACGCCCCGGGCACTGGCGCTTCAACGTCAGCGCCAACGACGGCATGGCGACCCTTAGCCGCGACATCGAGATCGTCGTCGCCAACGCCAACCAGGCACCGCGCATCCTGCCGATGCCGCTACAGCTGATCAACGAAGGCGAAACCCTGGCGTTCACCGTCGTCGCCGCCGACGCCGATCGCGACGCCGTGCAGCTGAGCCTGGTTCATGACCAGGAAACCCCGCCCGGCGTCTCGTTCAACGCCTCCAATGGCCGCTTCGAATGGACGCCGGAAAACGTCGTCGACAACAGCAGCGGCGACAGCCGCTCCTACACCTTGAACTTCCGCGCCAACGACGGTCGCGGCGCCGACAATTCAATCAGCACGCAGAGCGTTCAGCTACGCGTCTTCGACGTCAATCGGCGACCGCAGATCAGCGTCGGCAATCACGCCGTGCTCATCGGCGACACGCTGAGCCTGCCGGTGGTCTTCGGCAGCGCCAGCGACGGCATTTCGCTCAGCGACCCCGACGGCGCCACCCAGAGCGCAGCACTGGCGATCAGCTTCAGCGGTCTTCCCGAAGGCGCCCACTACGACGCCGACAGCCAGCGCCTGATCTGGACCCCAGGGGCGGGGCAGGTCGGCGACTTCGTGGTCGGCGCCACGGTCAGCGACGGCCAGGCCCGCAACCGCACGGCGTCGGCGGTGTTCACCCTGCGCGTCGTCGCCGAAGCGACGGCCAATGCGCCGAAGATCCTGGTCTCGACGACTCCGGCTACCCCGGCGCTGCCCGGGCAAACGATCCTGGCGAGCGTTCGCGCCGACGCCTGGAGCGGCATCGCGCAGCTCGCGGTGGCCGTGCGCGGCCCGGCGGTCGATTCCGGAAGCGACCCGGCGAACTGGCAGAGCGTGGCGCTGGACAGTGCCGGCCGCATCAGGCTCCGCGCCAGCCAGCCGGGGCTGATCGAAATACGCGTCATCGCCACCGACCGCGACGGCTTCAGCGCCAGCCACTCGCAGACCCTGCGCATCAAGGATCCGGCCGATACCGCCGCGCCGCAACTCGCGTGGAGCGGCGCGATGTCTGCCGCCAGCGCCGATGCCGTGCCCTACGAACTGCGGGCGAGCACGGCCCTGAGCGCCAACATCGTCGAAACGCAACTCATGGGCTGGCAGCTGCAGATCGCTGCGCTCGGCAGCAATCGCTGGCAAACGCTGGCCGAGGCCGAAACGCCAGCGATCAGCGTCGCGCAGACACTGTCCCTGGCCACCCTCGATCCGCAAAAGCTCGACAACGGCCTCTACCAGCTGCGCCTGACCGCCTGGGACCTTGCCGGCCGTAGCAGCGAAATCGCCAGCCGACTGATCATCGACAGCGCCCACAAGACTTTCACCAGCCACAGCCAGGCCGACGCCACGCTGACCCTCGCCGGCCACAGCCTGGCCTTCGCCCGCCACTGGCGCGAACCGCCGCGCGACGGCACGCCGGCAGACAAGCGCGGCGACTTCGGCAACTGGACGCTGCCGCTGCTCGCCAGCCAGCTGAGCAGCGACCAGCCCACAAGCCTGGCCAATGGCGCAATCGCGCCGTGGTCGCTGGGCGCGCGCGTCTGGCTGAGCATTCCGGCCGACCGCGCGGATGCCGACGCCGGCCTGGCCCAGCTTTCCTTCACCCTCGGCGCGAAAAACGAGCGCCTGGGCGACGAAGCCGGCGCACCGCAGGCCTGGCGGCCCTCATTCAGCAGTGACCGGGGCTGGACGCTGCAGGCACACGCCGACCTCGAGCACAGCGGCGCGGACAATCTCCAGCGCCAGGGGGACCGCCTCTACGAGCGCGACAGCGGCCTGCCCTGGGTGCCCAGCGCCTACACCCTGACCGCCCCCGACGGCACGCGCTATATGCTCGACGCGCAAGGAACGATCGAGCGCATCAGCTTCACCGACGGCCAAGCCTGGCTGCTCTCGGACGCCGGCATCGTGGCGGTCAATGGCACCTTCGAAGAGCGAGTCGACCTCCAGCGCGACAGCGCCGGGCGCATCGTCCGCCTTACCGCGCCCGACGGCAGCGGCGGAACCACCGCCATTGTCTACCGCTACGACAGCGCCGGTCGCCTGATCCTCGTCCGTCATCTCGATGACGACGATCTGGGTACCCCGATCGCCTACGGCGCTGCCGGGCAGCTGCTCACCGACCGGCTCACCGCCAATCTCGGCGCCATAGTGAACTGGGCCGACAGCAGCACCTGGGCCGGCGAGTTGAGGGCCGATCAGGTTGTCAGCCTCGCCTTCAGCGTGCGCGAGAGTGAAATCGCGTCGACAATCCATACCCCAGGCGCCCAGGGCGCCGTGATCCTGGCGCTCGAAACGAGGCTTCCCGCCGACAGCCAGCTCGAAGTCGTCGGAGCCCAGATGCTCGGCAGCAGCACCGCAAACGGCAAAGTCACCCAGCTCTTGCGCGTCGGCGAAGCCGGCAGCAAGCTGATTCGCCTTAGCGGCAGCGGCGCGGCACAGCTGCGCCTCAGCGTCGCCGGCGATCTCGACCGCGACGGCCGCGTCGACGCCGCCGACAGCCAGGCCTGGGAGCAAGCCGCCGCCACCCAGGATCCACTGGGCGACATCGACGGCGACGGCCGGATCGGCAGCGCCGACCGCCAGCTCCTCGTCGCCAACAGCGGCTTCAAGGCCAACCAGGCGCCCACGGCAAGCAACACCGCGAATGGCGCTCCCACAACTCCCACAACTCCGATAACTCCGAATACGCTCAAGACCCATACCGGCCTGAGCACGCGAGGCGCCCTGAGCGACATCGCCGAAGACCTCGAAGGCGATGCGCTCTTCTGGCGCATTCTCGGCAGCACTCACGGCAGTGCCCGGCTCGAAGCCAGCGGCCAGGAAGTCAGCTTCACCCCGGAAGCCGGCTACAGCGGCGTCGCGACCCTGACGCTACAGGCCGACGACGGCTTCGCCGCCGGCGCACCGATCGAGTTGTCGATCAATATCAGCGATGCAAGGCTGCTGCAGCTTCATCTCGCACCGCTGCCAGCGCTGCTCAGTGGCCAGTTCGCTCGCCTCCAAGCGATCGCCGACTTCACGGACGAGCGTGCAGTCGCCATCACCGACCCGGCCTATCTCACCCTCAGAGCCACTGATCTGACGCACCTCGGTGGCAGCTCGCCGCCCCCGCTGCGGGTCGATGACGCGCACGATCTCATCCACGCCACCGGCATCGGTCCAGCTCTGCTCATACTTGAGCGCATCGATGTCGATGGCCGCCTGATCCAGGCCGCCGCAGCGATCAACGTGGGCGCCGCGGCACAGCTCTTCGACCCCGACAGCGAAAATGAAACTGCTTACGCCGACGAAGAAACCCTGCCCATCGAGCCCGACGTCTATCCCGGCACACTGACCCTCATGCCCGGCGACACACGACAGCTGAAAGTCCATCTCCTCGAACCCGGAAGCGAGCAGCGAATCGACATCCACACGCCGCGCCAGACAAACTTTGCCGGCACGCCGGAAACGCTGGAAACCTACCTCGACGCGGAGACCGGCGAGAGCTTCGACATCCTCATGCCGGCCACGCCGCCGGTGTTCAGCGGCACTCGCTACATCGTCGCTGATGCCAGCATCGCCAGCCTCAGCGAAGACGGCCTGATCACCGCCCTGCAGCCCGGCGAAGTCACGGTCTCGATCATCCACCTGGCCAGCGCCGTCGATCCCTACGGCGGCATCAGCGAACAGCGCATCGGCCAGACCGACATCCGCCTGCGCGTGCAAGCCGCCGCGCTGACCGACGATGACCCGAGCACCGACGCTCCCGCCGGCATAGCCATTGCCGCCGACCAGGGGGGCGTCGTGCAGGCGGCGAGCGGAGAAACCGTGCTGATCGGTGCGGGCGCCTTGCGAGACGATACGCTGGTATCCATACAGCGCATCGACGTCGCCGAACTGCTCGCCAAGACGGGAATGGCCGCCCCCGAACCGGAACTCCTGCAGACCCTCGCGGCCTTCCGTCTCGAACTCGGCGAACAGGCGAGCAGCGTTCCCGTGCAACTGGCGATCCCCCTGCAGGACGACAGCGGCGTCGAGGCCGGCGACGAAGTCCTCTTTCTGCGTCGCGGCACCGCCCCCGATGTCACTGGCGCCCTGCAGGACAAATGGTGGCTGCTCGACAACGGCTTCGTCGGCACGGACGCACAAGGCCGTCTCGTCGCCCGTACCGCCAGCCCGCCGTACAACGGCGTCAGTGCTTCCGGCGATCTCATCCTGGTGAAGACCCGCACCGACCATCAAACCGGTGCCGTAAGCGTGCGCGGCAACGGCCTCAACGTCTTTGCCCTGACCACGAATTCGCTGGCCATTTCGATGGCCGGAAACCTGGCAAATGGCGGACTGGCAGGTGCCGGAGCGGCAAACGACCTGATCGGCCTATTCGCCGGAATGTCGGAAATCTACGCCATAAACCTTGATTTCGGTGGCGTCTACCAAGTCGTCCCGGTGCAGAAGAACATCGACGACGGCGAGCTCACGCTGAGCATCGCCCCGCCCGCCGCGAGCGGCTCCGGCACCCTCGATACCAGCAGCTCGCCGCGCATCAGCGAGCTCAAGATGCTCGCCTCCGGGAAACTGCAACTGACCCTCGAGGGCCTCCAGGCGCAGGCCGCTCCGGGGATGGCGGCGCAGCCGACAGCCCTGCGCTTGTGGGTCTCCCCGAACCCGCTGCGCATCGATGCGCAAGGCAAGGCACGTTCCAAAGATTGGCACGACGACAGTCAGACAAGGCACGAAGGCATGCGCCTGTGGCAGAAGCTGGTCGATCTGGCGGCGGTCACCCCCGGGGCAAGCCGCATGACGGTCGAAGTCGAGCTTCCGCCACAGCTTGCGCTGGGCCTGCATGTGCTCACCGTGCAGCGCATGCTGCAAACGGTCGACCGGAGCAATCCCGGCGCCAGCCGCTGGCTGGCCAACGGCGAGCCCGGCAGCGTCACTCTCGAAGGACAGAGCGACTTCAGCGTCGTCACCCTGGCCAACAAGATACAGATTTTCAGGGACGGCCAGATCGTCAATGAGCTTCCCTATCTGGACGCCAACGGCAACCCGGTCGTCGGCGGTGGCAGCAAGACCGACCAGATGGCCTTCAGCCTCGATAACCGCCTGCTGTTCGTCGCCGGCGCGCGCGGCAACATCCACGTCATCGACACCGCCACCATGAGGCCGGCGACAAGCTTCAGCGTCGGCACGGCAAACATCAGCAGTCTCGCCGTTTCCGGGCAGTCGCTCTATGTCGCCGAAGGCGGCCAATACGCGCCGACGGGCAGCTATCGTCTCCTGCGCGTCAACATCGACGAAACCTCCGCCGATTTCCTGGCAAGCCAGCAGATCGATCTGCCGGCTTCAGTCAGTGGCCAAAACGCGCCCTACGGCTATATCGACCTGGCCCTCACGCACGGCGCCCACAGCTACCTGGCGGTCACTGCCAGCAAGCAGAGCGTGGGCGTTGCCATGGCGCTCAGCCAGCCGGACAGCGGCAACGTCTTCATCCTCGACCTCAACCAACTGCGGGAGAGCAACGGCCGTCTCACTGCCACCGCTGCCGATGCTTTCCTGCAAGTCGATTTCCCGACCCGAGAAGGCAAGGGGCCGCAGTACATTTCTTCCGCCGGCATCAAGGGCAACACCCTGCGGCTGCTGCTCAGCAACGCGCTCGACCACAACGCGGGACTGGCCACCATCACCGTCGAGTTGAGCGACCTGGGCAGGCTCCAGGGAACACCCACCTTCAAGCAGATCCCGATGTCCGGCGCCCTGCCCGGCATGAACCGCCTCGATGGCAGCTACCAACTGAATATCCAGCGCGCGCAATCGCCAGCCGTGATCGTGGCGCACAAGGGCGCCGAATACGCCCTGGTTGCCGACTACTTCTTCGACTTCGTCGACCCGCTCTACGCCCTCGACGAGCCGCAGAACGGCCCCAGGCAAATGGGCGGCAAGATCGGCATCGTCAGGAATCCGTTTGGGGCGACTCCGGAATACCTGGGCGCGACCTCACCGATCATCGACGCCAACTTCTCGCGCCTGCAGCTCACCGACGCCGGCAAGACCCTGTGGGCAGACATCCGCTACTGGCCGACGATTGGCGAACCGCCGCCACCGAGCGGCCTGCTGGTCTGGGACCTCGCCGAACTTATCGCCGCCGCCGAGAGAAACTCGCTCGCCCGACAAGCCACGCCGCGGCCGTTGCCGATTGACCGGGAGCGCGTCGGTAGCATAACGACACAAGTGGTGGCGCCCAGCAAACTCGATCTCGCCGACAGCCCGCAACTGACTTCCGGCTGGATCTACGGAATGGCCGCCAGCCAGCTCCTGAAACCCGACAGAGTGGAGTTCACTGCACCGGTCGATGGCGGGCAATTCCTCAAGGCGGCCATCGAACCTGACAAGGACGGCAAAGTCCCGGGGATCAACTACGGCGACATCGCCCGCATCGACCTCTTCAAGCTCATCCGTGACCAATACCCCAGCACGCTCGCCGATTTCAAGGACACGGATCTCAACATCAACTGGGAAAACATAGAGGTCGGCGGCGCCGCGCAGTTGGTCAAGGATACCAACGGCTTCGTGCTCACCGCCGAACGCCAGGACGGATTCACGGCGGCGGAAGCCGCGACCAGGGAAAGCTATCAGGGCCTGCAAGCGGTGAATACCGACGCCGGCAAAAAAACGCTCCGCGACAGCGGCATCCTTTTCCTGGCGCCGACAATGGATGTCGATCGCCTGCGCAATGGTGAGCGGCTGCCTGATGGCGATATCACAATCTCGATCAAGGGCTACGACAAGGACGAGCCGGAGAAGCGGTTGCTACTAAAGCTGCGCGCCGTCGACTACACGAAAGCGGCTGGTACCGTGTTTTTTGGCGACCGACCCCTGAACAATCCCGGCTATCACCCGTTTGAAGGCGTGGCCGGCCTCAGTGCTAAGAAAGACGCCGAGAATGATCTTCTCGATATCTGGCGTGTGGAGCAGCGCTTGAAGTACCTTGGCTTTGGCCTGTCCGCGGTGAACACCACGGGAGAAATCACGGTCAACGGCGCCATAGACGACGCAGAGCACATCGCCCTGAGGCAATTTGAGCAAATCGTCGAGGGAAAGCCGGAGTACACCTTAACGTTTACCGAGAAAATAACCGTAAAGGGCAAAATCGAGACAACCACAAAGCCGCTGCCACCAGTAACGCTGTCAAGCGATGATGCGGCCTGGCTGAACGCCTACAACGCGCCGCACTGGCTAAAATTCTTCCCGCCCGGCAACAGGCAGCTCGTGGGCTGGGACGACAAGACCGACCAGACGAAGCCCACTAAAGCGATGGGCACCAGCTGGGTGTTTGATCTAATGGTTGCAGCACAGGCCGAAAACGAGACATCGGAAGGCGTGAGACGCCCAAATCTTTGGTTCGCTGGCACCAACGATCTTGGGAACCGCCTAGGTCTTGGAATTAACACGAACTATATCTCGACACCGAACCAAAAGCACGTCAGCGGGAATGAAATCATAACCGGTGTGGTTCCAAAAACACCACCATCAACAACAATGAACGCCGAAGCTTATAATAACAGCACGTGGGACTATGCTAACTCAACGCGCATTGCTGAATTACTGCTTAACCCTCACCTTAGCAACTTCGATGCCGCAACCCGAACGTTCGGGCAAAATCCGAGCAACGGAACGACCGCGGACCCTGAACCCAACAGGCAAAATGAAGCATTACTGGATTTCATAGTCGTTTACGCCTCTACACAGACGAACGGCAACCGAGAGTCAATAACAATCTGGAATGGAGATGCCGCGACAATTCGCACAGCACTGTTTGGTGAGGGCAACATGGCCAATGGAATAATTGACCAGAAAGCCCTGCTCATCGGAGGCACCGCGTTGAGCATTGGAAGCCAAATGACGGCAAAGTCCCTGGGCAAAGCCATGGGGAACCAAAGGGGAGTAAACTATGATGACTGGCTCGCCCCTCTAGAGAGAGCCATGCTCGAGTTCGACATCGTAACACCAAAACGAATTTCTGCCTTTTTGGCTCAAATAAATCAAGAGTCCGGCGGCCTGAGTAACCTCAGAGAAAGCTTTAACTACTCACAAGACAATCTCGCAAGCGCCTTTTCATACCTGAGAACACACACCTCTCTGGATGCTCACGGCAACACAAGAACACTCGCACAATTGTTGGGCAGGCAAACCGGGGAGAGGACAGTTCCGCAGGATCGACAAATTCGGATTGCCAATACCGCCTACAGCAGTGAAGCGAACTCAGAATTACAAAACGGCAACGCCGAAAGCGGGGACGGCTGGCGTTTCAAGGGACGTGGCGTAAAGCAAATTACGGGCAGAGGAAACTACCAGGCTTTCGCTGATTATTTATCGAATCATCCTGTGGCTGGGCAGCCCACGGGGGCTGAGTTAATGCGAAACCCAGACCTGCTAGCATCAAACCGAGATTTTGCTGCACGTTCGGCAGGCTGGTTTTGGAGGCTCGGATCTTCCGCTAGCAATCTAAACAAGCGTGCCGACCGTTTGAATTTCAGCAAGTCGGGCGCTGAAAGAGTGATATTCGATGGGATTTC
>ERZ761607.938-NODE-938-length-40793-cov-14.207104_pt1 | contig 40793 bp, 45 predicted proteins | sample MGYA00511164_ERZ761607 | MGnify/ENA primary metagenome ERZ761607 (study PRJEB28899, sample SAMN02445080) | bioreactor sludge metagenome | biome: EBPR sludge | place: Australia: Brisbane, Thorneside Wastewater Treatment Plant | collected 2011-06-22 ...
TACATGCTGAAGACATAGGGCGGTTGGTTGCATGAATCAGGCGACAACTATCTTGACTTGTTCCGACCGCTTCACCTCTATAAATGATTCATTGAGCTTCTCAATGATCTTCCGGCGAAACTCATCCTTTGCTCTTGTTTCTTCGCGTTCGTGATTCAGTTTTGCGACAAGAAAAGTAACGACATGCCCCGTAACGGCCACCACAAGTAACTGTATGGCGGCTTTGTATGTTTCCGAATAGATATCAGAAACCTTTCCGGAGCCAGCAAGAAATATGACCACGAATAATGTGACGATTAGAAGCGTCGAAAGCGCCACGAACGCCGTTCTCATCTCTGCCCTCTCAGTTTTTCACGTTCCGTATAACGACAAGCTCAGCCGAGGGGGCGCGTCAGCGCCGCCGTCGGCTGAAGCGCCATGTTATACAAGACATTATCAATAAAGTTCATAGCGCAATCCGAGCTCTTCAATTGCCGCCTTAAACTCATTGGATGAGCGCAAGTACTTGGTCGATTCATAATCCATAAACTGAATACAGATCATAACAAGTCTAAGCTGAGCAAAATCAGTAAAATTCACCAATGACATAAAGTGCGCCTTCCGTTCTGCACTAGAAAACCCTTCGGCGTCACTTAGTTTTTCTGAGGTCATTCTTACTATGATGTAGAAGGCCCTGGATAGTCCGAATATCTGATCTTTTCCGTCTACGCGGTCTAAGTAGTCCTTCACTTGCTGATCTTCTCCCCCCTCGTTTCTTATCTCCTCGATACCACCCTCGATTTTCATTACAGCTTCTACGCCGGCCAAACAAGCCAGCTCACCGTCGTCTTCAAATTCGACCTTAAATGAATCAAAGAGAATCTTCTGAGAGTTAACCAAATTGAAAAACAGCACCTCAAACGAGCGAAGTTTTTCTGTCTTCTCGTTACTTTTCAACTCCATCCGTAGGCTTTTATTGGCTTCGCCCTGCAACGACAATGACTTAATTAGAAGTGCAATAGAAACAAAGCTCAGCAGAGGATTTAGGATGCCTCCAACAAAATCTCCAAGCTGCCCCCAAGTTTCTGAGTCTTCCGAAATGCCGTACCCAAGAATTATATAGAATTGAACGAAATAGGTTAGATATACAATGACTATCAGTATCGCAGCTGCGACTATATATCGACTAGTCTTCATAAAAGCCTTTTACTACGTACTTCACTATCTTTCCATCTCTGAGCCTAATAGGAGTTGTGGATATTCTTAGGTATTTCCACTTATCTCTTTCCAGTCCATTGTTATGGTCGAGGTTTTCAGAGAAAAGCTTTTTTGCCCTTATATTGACTTCTTTGTATTTAATACCAAAGCCAAATGCGGTGGTTTCGTCCTGCCCCTCAATTTGTAGCCTACCGTTACCAGTATGAATATTTAGCCTCGTTACAATAATACTTAAGTCAATCGTCTCATTGGAGGGCGTGGCTTGTAGGACTTCAGCTGTATTTCGGTCAAACTTGGCTATGGCAGTAATGTCATGACTGCTTTTCCGATATCTGATCTTCAGATCATGGCCAAATTTCGTGGAGATTTCATGAATGTTTTCTAGCGATGACACCCGTAGCTGCTTGACAACACCTTCGGCCTTTTCGCCAAGACTGTTCAAGACATTCTGCGCCTTTGCTGAGAGCGGGGTTGACTCCATATATAGCGACTCACTTATGAAGTACGAAATGAGTTCAATGAAAGCCGACCTGCTAATGCTGTTCAGTCTTTTTGACAAGTCTTGATCGTGGATATCCAGGCTAAAGGTATGGCCATAAGAACCCTTAAAACTCTTCTTCAAAGAAGTCCTGACGTTGCTCTTATGAGTCGTAAGCGTCCGCCCAATGCCGTCTTCCCTTCAGCGTAGCTGTCGCTGACGATCACCCCCTCGGAGGGGGCACCCAACTTTGTGCCCACAATGGATTTCATGGACACAAATTTGGACCAACGCCCGCATCGCGGCCCGCGCGGCCCATACCGCCGCCATTCGATCGATTTCAAGCGCACCGTCGTCGAACAGTCGCTGCAGCCGGGCGCCTCCGTGTCGCGTCTCGCGCGCCAACACGACGTCAACGCCAACCAGATCTTCGCGTGGCGCAAGGCCTACCAGGAAGGTCGCCTGGGGGTGGCTGCGTTCGTGCCGATCATCCTCGCCGACACCGACGATGAGGACGCGCCCGAGATGCTCGATACCCCAGCGGCCGCGTTCGGTCGGCTGACGATCGAGCGCAAGGGCGCACGGCTGACTGTCGAAGGACGTCCCGACGCCCAGGTGCTCGCGCAGGTTCTCGCGGTGCTGCTGCGGTGATCGTCCCGCCTGCGGGCACGCGGATCTGGATCGCAGCCGGGATCACCGACATGCGGCGCGGCTTCGACGGCCTGGCCGCGCTCGTTCACACCCAACTCCAAGCCGATCCCTTCAGCGGACAGATCTTCGTGTTCCGGGGCCGGCGTGGAGATCGGATCAAGGTGCTGTGGTGGGACGGCGACGGGCTGTGCCTGTTCGCCAAGCGGCTCGAGAACGGTAAATTCGTCTGGCCGCAGGTGACTCATGGGACCGTGGCGCTGACGCCGGCCCAGTTGTCGATGCTGCTCGAGGGCATCGACTGGCGGCGTCCGGTCAGAACGGCGCCGAATCGCGCTGCATAGCGGCTTATAGGAGCTTTTTAGCGTCATTTGGCGGCGTTTGGCGGCATGCTCCGGTATCATGTCGCCATGTCGAACACCCCTGTTTCCTCTCCTGACGAAGTCATCGCCCTGCGGGCGAAGGTGAGCGAACAGGCCGCCGAGATCGAGCACCTGAAGCTGGTGATCGCCAAGCTGCGCCGCATGCAGTTCGGCCGCAGCTCGGAGCAGATGAACGAGATGCTCGGCCAGTTGGAGCTCTCGCTCGAGGAGCTCGAGACCCTGCGTGCCGAGACCCCGGCCGAACCGCCCGCGCCAGCCGATATGCGCGAGGTGCCCCCGCCCCGCAAACCGCTCCCCGATCATCTGCCACGCGACATTGAGGAGCACCTGCCTTCGGCGTGCGACTGCCCAGCCTGTGGCGCCTCGCTCAAGAAGCTGGGCGAGACCGTCAGCGAGATGCTCGAGTACGTGCCGGCAAGCTTCCGGGTGATCCGTCATGTGCGCCCGAAGTTCGCCTGCAGCCGCTGCGACACGATCGTGCAGGCGAACGCGCCCGCGCGACCGATCGCCCGGGGGCTGGCCGGCGCGGGGCTCCTGGCCCATGTGCTGGTCGCGAAGTATTGCGATCACCTGCCGCTGTACCGCCAGAGCACCATCTACGCTCGGGAGGGTGTCGAACTCGAGCGCTCCACGCTGGCCGACTGGGTGGGGCAATGCAATGCGCTGCTGCGCCCGTTGGTCGAGGCGCTGCGCAAGCATGTGCTCTCGGCCACCAAGCTGCATGCCGACGACACCCCGGTGCCGGTGCTCTCGCCGGGTGAAGGCCAGACCCGGACCGGTCGGTTGTGGACCTACGTGCGCGATGACCGCCCTGCAGGCGATGAGACACCCCCTGCCGTGTGGTTCGCCTACTCGCCCAATCGCCGGGGCGAGCACCCGCAACGCCACCTCGCGCGCTTCAAGGGCGTGCTGCAGGCAGATGCCTTTGCCGGATTCGCGCCGCTCTATCTGGGCGGGGCCATCCAGGAGGCCGCCTGCTGGGCGCATGTGCGGCGCAAGTTCTACGATCTGCACAAGGCGCAGGCCTCGCCCCTGGCGGCCGAGGCGCTCAAGCAGATCGGCCTGCTGTACGCGGTTGAAGAGGCGATTCGCGGCAAACCGCCCGAACTGCGCCGGGCCGAGCGGCAGGCGCGCGCTGGCCCCGTGCTGGTCGCGCTACGCGCCTGGTTCGACGCCACGCTCAAACAACTCTCGCAGAAATCGGCATTGGCCGAGGCGATCCGCTATGCGCTCGCCCGCTGGGACGCGCTCGTGCGCTACAGCACCGACGGGCGCATCGAGATCGACAACAACGCCGCCGAACGGGCGCTGCGCACGGTCGCCCTGGGTCGGAAGAATTTCCTCTTCGCGGGCTCCGACGCCGGGGGCGAGCGTGCGGCGGCGATCTACAGCCTGATCGGCTCGGCCAAGCTCAACGGCCTCGACCCCGAGGCCTACCTGCGTCATGTGATCGGCCGCATCGCCGAGCATCCGGTCAATCGTGTCGATGAGCTGTTGCCGTGGAAGGTCGAGCTGAAGGTGCCGGCTCCCGAACAGAAGGCCGCCTGATGAAGTATCCCGCCGCCGACCCGCTGGCAGCGCTCAAGAACGTGGACTGGCTGATCTCAAATGGGGGCCAGATCTCGCTCGGCGCTGTCGGCCCGGTTGAGTGTGCCGCAGTGGCAAGTGACGAGAGTGAATGCCTGGCGATGCTACAGCGCCGCGATGGTGAATCCCTCCACCAGCTTCTGACCCGCCTCGATGCCGCCATCGCCCGCGCATGGAATGAGGGCGAGTTCACCGACGAGATCAACCCGGACTGCTGAATAACTGGCAAGACGGCGATCGTCGGACGCTTACTATGAGTCTGGCGTTGCGGGATTTTCTCTGTGAGTATCGATTCTGCGATGCATCTGACTGCATCCGAAACGCCCTGCATAGACTCAAGTCCAGCTTTCATGTCGACCGAGTCTTCTTCTGTATCAATTACCAAATCGAAGTTAATAGTCATAACTACCTTGTGAAACCCTCTTCAGTTTCTGCCGCATAACGTCTGAATTCGCAGGCCTGCGCGGCTTTTCGCGCAGGTCCGGTGGAATGATGGGTTCGGCATCACTTGAGCAGCCTTTCGATCTCTATCGCGGCAGTGCTGAGGACGACGCCAACGAAAAGCCAAGACGCACCAATAGCAGAGATGTGGACGCCTCCCGTTCCCGTAGCCTCCAATTTCGAGTGTAGGGCACCATCTTCGGCTTCGCGTGATTGCTTCTCGGCCTTTAGGGCTTCATTGGCCTTTTGGAGTTCTTGATCCATTTCATTCTGAGTCTGAGAGATTCGCTCATGGATCGACACAACGTTCTTCTCAAGAGCCTCCAAGCGTGCTTCAACGGTAGGAGTTGGCACGGGATTGTGCGTTACATAGGCTCGTGCTTTTCCAATCATCGAGCCCATTTCGCATCCCGCGGCCCCAAGCACGATATTTCTCTTGAGCAGGGGGAACCTGCCAAGCCAACCCTTAGCTTTGCTAGTGATAGAGGGGTGCCCAAACAGGGCACGAGTTTCGGAGATTCCCCAAATGACGGTGCCAATACCAAGCACCTGTAATGCAAGACCCGCGAGACGGATGACGGGTTCAGAAGTGCCTGGACGGAGGGCGACGAGGAGGGCGACGCCATTAACTGCCAAGGCTAGCCAGACATGCCGGGCCTCACCCAGCCAAGGCCCAAGCGCCCTTAGACGTGCAGCGAAAGCTGACATACTCCCTCCTGTGATGCCGAACGAATAGGGTTTATCCCTCGCGCCGCAAGCGCCGTTCAGTGCGCGGGCGCCTGCCGCGAGGGATAAGCCTTGTTGAACTGAACCGCCGCTCTGGCGGTGATACTGGGGATTCTACGCGCGGCTCATCCACATTGGATAGAGCGCGACAGGCCCCTGGCATCAGCGGGTCGCCGCTCCCGGCTCAGCGCTCGCGGCCATCGCCGTAATCGGCCGCAATCGTGTGCCGACCGTGCGTCGGGCGTGTGGTGTCGGTCGCGTTCGCCAGTCCGGGAACGTGCCACGGCCTGCCGGTGCGAGCGCCGCATCAGCGAGGATCGAGATGGGGGCGCGTGAGTGTTCATGGTGGCCCATCCCGACAGCGCGGCGGCGGGCGGCGGCTTGGCGTAGACCACCCAGTCGTGCGCGAGCAGCGCACGGCGCCTGGCTTGCCATGCACCCGGCGCAGCGCTCGGATCGTCGGCCAGTTCGCCGCTGCGGTGGGCCGCGTCGAGCCGCCCGACGAACTTGCCGCGAAACGCTATCGAGGCAGCCTGGCACGATTCCTGTTTCAGTCTGCGGTGCAGTCCACACCGATACGCCCGTCGTGCAGCGCCGAGGCGACCAGCCAGGCGCGCGCGCCCGACGCCGCGGCGCACTGCAGGTCGGCGTTCTGGCGGATGCCGCCGGCGCCGATCAACTGCACGTCCGGCCGCAGGGCCTGCACGCTGTGCAAGGTGTCGAGGTCGGGCCCTGTGTCTGCGCCGACGCGGTCGAGCGTCATCACGATGACCCGGTCGGGCCACCATTCGGGGTGGGCATGGCAGCCGCCGGCATCGAGCAGGCTGCCGTCGCGGCGGTCGAGTGACAGAATGCAGTGCGTACGGTGCGTGTCGAGGCAGCGGCGGGCGTGGTCTGCGTCGGCAAGGGATTCGCTGGCGACGATGGGGACGACGCGGGCGGCATGCGGGCCGAGGCGCTGGCGGAAGGCTTCGACCGACTCGGCGTTGCGAAAGCCGCCATCGACCCAGAATTGGGCTGCGGGCAGGTGTTCCAGCAGCGCGGCCAGGATGTCGAACTGCAGGGCGCCGCCCATCAGCGCGTCGAGGTCGGCAATATAGAGCGTGTCGCTCGCCGCACGCGCCAGCAGACGGGGGGCGAGATCGAGCGCGGCGCTCGATTCGCACAGGGACGACCGGATCGGCCGGTAGGCGCTGCGCTCGCCGCGCACGCCGCGGACGACCTGGCCGGCCATCAGGTCGATGACGGGAATGAGCTGCATGACAAGGACTCGACGGATTCTGGTGCTCGAATTTATCAGCGCGGGGGGGCTGGGAGAAGCCGCAGCCGCCGAGCCTGCAGGCGCCCTGGGCGAGTCCCTGCTCGCCCAGGGCGTGCGCATGCGCGACGCGCTGCTCGGCGAGCTGAGCGCCCTGCCCGGCCTGGAGATCGGCGTCGCCGACGCGGGCCTGGCGCCGCTGCCCGCGCCCATGCGCACACCTGGCACTGCCATGCGCCGCCTGCCTACCGCCGGGGTCGACGATCTGGCTGCCTGGCTGCACGCGCAGCAGTCGGCTTTCGACCTCGTGTGGGTGATTGCCCCCGAGACGGGCGACTGCCTGCTCAGCCTGTGCCAGGCGGTCGCGCCGGTGCGCTGGATTGGCAGCAGCGCCGGCGCGATCCGGGTGGCGACCAGCAAGACACGCACCCGCGAACGCCTCGCCGCGCAGGGCGTTCCGACACCGCGGGCGTGGGCGCCTGGCCTGCCCCTGCCCGCGCAGCCGGGGCGCTGGGTGCTCAAGCCCGACGACGGCGCCGGCAGCGAGCACACCCGGGTGTTCGCCGATTTTGCCGCTGCGCATGCGGCGCTGGGCGCAACAGGCGCGGTGGTCGGCTCGGGTGAAGTGCAAGCTGCCGCCGGCATGCCCACCCGATGGACGCTCGAAGCCTGGGTCGAGGGCGATGCGCTCAGCCTGTCGCTGCTGTGCGCCGGCGGGCGCGTCGAGGTGCTGAGCGTCAACCGCCAGCGCTTGACGGTAGCGGCCGACGGCCGGCTCGGCTATGCCGGTGTCGACGCCGGCGTGGCGCCGGTAACGCCTGCGTTGCACGACCTGGCCGCGCGCTGCGCCGCGGCTGTCCCCGGGCTGGCCGGCTTCGTGGGCATCGACTTCGTCCGCCAAGCCGACGGCCAGCTGTGTGTCATCGAGATCAACCCGCGCCTGACCTGCGCCTTTGCCGGGCTCGCCGCACCACCGCCGGCCACCGGCCCAGCGCGCGACGGCGCACGCCCGCCGCGCCGGCTCGCCGCCGACATCATTGCCGGCCACGACGCCGCACTTGCCAACCCTGCCACCGAGTCGGCCCATGCCCCCACCGAACCTGCCTGATACGCTCGGCCCCGACGCCGCGCTCGTGGTGCCTCCAGGCAAGGGCGCGGCCGGCACGTCGGCGCCGCTGATCGGCTGGGACATCGGCGGCGCCCACGTCAAGGCCAGCCTGCTCGAGGCCGGCACCGTCACCGCCATCGGCCAGTGGGCTACGCCGCTGTGGAAGGGGCTGGCGCATCTGGACGCGGCGCTGCACGCCGCGCGCGCGCGCTGGCCGGCATTCGCCCACGCCCGCCATGCGGTAACGATGACAGCCGAGATGACCGACCTCTTCGCCGACCGCGAGGCCGGCGTGCGCGCACTGTGCGCCCACCTCGCCGATCGCCTCGGCACAGCCACCCGCTTCTACGCCGGCGACGCCGGCTGGGTGGACGCAAGCGCAGCCGCCGCGCACTGGCCCGCGGTCGCCTCCGCCAACTGGCTCGCCACCGCCAGCCTGGTCGCACACGCCCGGCCCGACGCCGTGCTGGTCGACATCGGCAGCACCACCACCGACCTGATCGCGATCCGCGCCGGCCGCCCGGCCCCCTGCGGCCGCAGCGACGCGGCGCGGCTGGCAAGCGGCGAGTTGGTCTATCTGGGCGTGGTGCGCAGCCCCCTGTGCGCGCTCGCACGCCGCATCCGCTTTCGCGGACAGGCCTGCAACGTGATGAACGAATTCTTCGCCACCACGGCAGACGTGTTCCGCCTCACCGGCGAGCTCGACCCCGCGCACGACCACTACCCAGCCGCCGACAACGGCGCGCGCGACGCAGCCGGCAGCCGGCTGCGGCTGGCGCGCATGATCGGCCACGACGCACGCGACGCCGGCACCGACGACTGGGACGACTTCGCCCGGCGCTGGCGTGCGCTGATGCTGGCGGAGATCCGGCGCAACCTCGAGCGCGTGATCCGCGCCGCAGCCCTGCCCGCCGGCATGCCCTTGGTCGGTGCCGGCTGCGGCGCCTTCCTGGTGGGTGAGCTCGGCGAGGCGCTCGGCCACCCCACGGTCGGCTTCGACGCCCTCGCCCGCGTCGCGCCTGCATACCGCGACTGGGCACGGGTGTGCGCGCCGAGCGTGGCCGTCGCCCAGCTTGCGGGCGACGCAGACCTGGCCACGGCGCCTGGCGCCTCTCCCCGCACCGCAACAGCGCACGCAGCGGAGCCCCCATGCGCGTCGTGAAGCTCGGCGGCAGCCTGCTGCGCGACCCGCTGCTGCCGGCCTGGCTGGACCGCATCGCCCGCGCCGGAGGCACCGCCGTCGTGCCCGGCGGCGGCGCCTTTGCCGATGCCGCGCGCGCCACGCAGGCACACTGGCAGGTGGATGACGTGGCCGCGCACAACATGGCGGTACTCGGCATGGCACAGTGCGCTCATCTGCTGCATGGCATCGAGCCGCGACTGGCGCTCGCCGAGTCGGTGGCCGGCATGCGCGCCCCCCTGGCCGCAGGCCGTGCCGCGATCTGGCTGGCGCTGGACCTGCAGCGCGACGCAGCCGATGCGCTCACCAGCTGGGACGTGACCAGCGACAGCCTGGCGGCCTGGCTGGCGCTGCGCCTGGGCGCCAGCGAACTCGTGCTGGTGAAGGCTTGCGCGCTGCCGGCAGGCGCCACGCCGGCCGAACTCGCCGCCGCCGGCATCGTCGACCGCGCCTTTCCCGCCTACGCCGAACAGTGCGCGCGCGCAGGCATCGACTGCCGGGTGCTGAACCGCACCGAGTTCGACCGCGCCCTCGGCTGAGCAGCGGCCGCGCGCAAGCGCGCGCCTTGCGCGCGTGAGCCCTAGTGTGGCCGCCCGGCGCGCTGCGCGAGCACGCGCTCCAGCGCCCGGAAGAAGGCCACGGCATGCACCATCTGGTTGCGGTGGCGGTACTCGAAGGCAGGCAGCACGCGCTTCACCGGGCTGAAACGCAGCTGCATGATGCCCACCACCCGCCATTGGCCGTCACCTTGCTTCTCGAGCACCGGTCCGCCCGACATACCGGCCTCGAAAGCGCAGTCGACCGCAATCAGGCCAATCACCGGGCCGCTGTCGCGTGCCCGGCAGCCCTCCTCGACCGCTACACCCGCCCGCTTTCCACCCGAATACGGGAAGCTGATCGTCATCAACGGGCCCTGCGGCAGATAGTCGGCAGAGGTCGGCCGCAGGGTGGGCAGGAAGCCATATTCGCGGCCGAGGCAGTCGTCGAGCTGGAGGATGGCCCAGTCGCCGGTCATGCCGCGCGGGGCGGCCGGATGGTAGTTGCCGAAGTCGACCACGCGCGCCACGCTGCGGTGGCGGAACACGCCCGGCCGCTCGGGATCGGGGCCGATGTGGAAGGCGAGCGCATGTCCGCGATGCGGAACGTCATCGGGCACGCCGATGGGTTCCTCGCTGGAGGCCGCCTGCGCGTCACGGAAGAAGGCCGAGTGGAAGGTCGTCACCGCGTGGCATTCGCCGACCAGGAAGGCGCTGCCGACCTGGCGGCCGGCATTGACCACGATGCCTACCGAGCGCAGCAGCGGCTGGTCGGCGGGGCGGTAAGCGCGGCGGTCGGCAACGAAGACGTTGGCAGCCGCCGCGCCTGCGAAAAGCATCATGCACAGCAGCACGACCGGCAGGCCGAGCACACGCCAGGCGTACACGGGCGCGCACTCGGAGCCAGGTCGCGCGCTCATTGCAGGCTCACACGGCGGGCGCTTCCGCGGCCGTACGCGCTGGCTTTGTCGCCACCTGCGTGGCCAGGCCGTCGATCGCCGCGCGCAGCGCGCGCAGGCGCCGCGGATCGAGCCGGCCCTCGCGGCGCCCCTCGCACACTGCGCTGCGAAAGCCGGCGAAGTCCGGCCCCAGCCGCGCCAGTGGCACAAGGTCGGCGGCGCGCAGGGCGCCGGCCAAGCCCACCATCCGCCCCGCGCCATGGGCGCGCTCGATGAGGGCGCCAAGGGCTTCGGCGCCGAGCAGGTCGAGCAGGCTGCCGGCGTGCTTCGCCTGGGTGTCGGCCATCACCGCGGCAAAAGGCGGCACACAGGCGGCGTCGATTACCGCCGCGTCCAGCCCGTCGTCGGCGATCAGCACCGGCACGATCGCCAGCGGCAGTGTGGCCAGCGCTGCCAGCAGCCCACACGCCGCTTCGCCACGGCCGGGCACGCCGACCTTGACCAGATCGACCCCGCACGCACCGACTGCGCGCGCGCGCGCCAGGATGTCCGCGCCGGCAGCGACCGGCAGGTCGCCGATGGTGGCGCTGATCAGCGGCCGCGCGCGTGCATCAAGGCCACCTTCGCCCGCCCGCAGCGCAGCCACAAGCTCGCGGATCAGCGGCAAGGCCAGGCCACCGAGCGCGCCCGCGGACGGCTCCTTCAAGTCGATGAAATCGACCCCGGCCTGCAGCGCCTCGCGCGCCTCGGCGACGTCGCGCACGCTCACCAGCATGCGCATGTCACACGGCCTCCGGGTTCTCGGCGTAGTAGCGCTCGACCGCGGCATAGAGCCAGTCCCAGGCCGTCTGCTCGCGCGGCCCGGCGGTCTTGTCGATGGCGATCTGCAGGTACTCCATTTCGGTCTCGACCTTGCTGCGCGGCAGCATGCCGAGCCGGCTGACCAGCACCGCGCCCTCGATCACCGCCGCCTGGGCCCGGTTGAAGCCGGGAAAACTGGCGTGCTGCACCTCGCGGCCGCGCCGCATGCGCAGCGTGGGGCGCAGGGCGTCGTCCTGGTCGCCGCGCAGTTCGAGCTCGACGTGGGCGAGCGCGCCCTCCAGGCGACGGCCGGCGAAGCCCTCGAGCGCCACCGTGGGCCATTCGCGGCGGCCGGTGACGCAGCCGGCGAACACACGCACATCGGTCGTCAGATTGAGCACCGCGCAGCGGGTGGCGAGGATGTTGTCGAGCGTGCGCGAGGGCTTGAACGGCATCAGCGCCACCACCGCCTCCTCGCCCTCCCCCTCGTAACGCACGCCCATCGGCGCCAGATGCACCTCGCCCTCGGGCGACAGGGTACTGACCACGGTTTCGAAGATCATGTTTGCGGCTTGTCCTCAACGCTTTCCGGCCGCTGCGCAGGCGCGCGCCGGGTCTTGGTGGATGCGGGGGCGCACCAGGCAAGCAGGTCTTCGGCGGCGCGCTCGACCGCGCAGCCCCAGGCCAGCGGCTGGTCCTGGGTGTAGCGCTTGCCGAGCGACCAGGCGATCTCCGCACGCGCCAGCTCCACCCCCATGTAAAAGGCGTGGCCACCGTCGTCCTCCAGCCCCAGCTTCGGCCACAGCGCGAAAGGGTCGGCGGCGACGTGGTGGCCGTCGCGGTTGTAGACGTGCAGGCCTTGCGTCGAGACCTGCACGCGGAAGTTCGGGTCGCGCACCGCTGCAGCCGTCTCGGCAATCTCGTCCGGGCTGTCGGGAAAGGGGCGCTTGTCATGCACCGTCATCAGCGCGTCGGACAAGCCCTTGGGCAGGCTGCGGGTCTCGCGTGCGGCATGCATGACGCGGCGCGCGACGTCGGCCTCGCGCACGGCGCGCCGCGCATGGCCGCTCACCTGGGTGGTGAGCACGGCCGCTACGCCGAGCTCGGCGGCGATGCCGAACAGAACCGCGTTGATGCCGCTGGTGTCGGCCTCGGTAAGCTCGGTGACATTGCCCACGCCCATCATGATCGCCAGCTCGGGATAGCGCTCGCGCAGGCGCTGGTAGCGGCACAGCGAGGCGAGCAGGCCGAAGGGGATGGGATCGAGAATGGCATCGGCGAGAAAGGGCCGCCCGCGCCGCAGCATGGTCTCCACCGCGGCATGCAGCGAGGCCTCGTCGGACGGCTCGCGCGGGATGATGACCGGGGTCGAGGCGACCTCGTCGGCAATCCACAGGCTGTCGAGCGACAGGCTCAGCAGGTAGTCGGCGCCGGCACGCCCGCCGCGCAGCAGTTCCTGCGGGTTGAGCGAGTCGACCGACACCGCGAAGCCCTCGACCTTGAGGGCGGCGACGCAGTCCTCAAGGTGCGGAAAAGGCGTCTCGGGCAGGCAGCCGAGGTCGATCACGTCGGCGCCGCAGGCGCGCAGCTGGCGCGCCCGCGCCAGCACCCCGTCCACGCCGAGCTGGGGAGCCTCGACGATCTCGGCGAAGATGCGCGTGTCGCAGCGCGACAGGTCGACCGCGCGCGCCGCGCGGTTGAAGTGGCGCGGCAAGTCCTTGAGCTCCTCCGGCCCGCGCTCGACCGGCACGCCGAGGTGGGCTCCGAGCGCGACGAGGTCGCCGCGGCAGCGCCCGGGCACCAGCACACGGTCGAAGCCGGCGACGTCGTGCAGGCGGCGCTGGATCATGTCGGCCGTCATCAGCCCGGCGACCTGCAGGCCGAGTTCGCGCACCTCCCATTCGAAGGGCGCGGGGGCCATGCCGGCGAGCACCTTTTCCAGGCTGTGGTGGGCGAGCCGGCCGGTCAGGAAGAGGATGCGTTCCATGTCAGTGCCAGCTCGTCGAGGCGGCGCTGCAGGCGCTGCTCGAGTTCATCGGGGGATTCGACCACTTCGCAGAAGTCGATGCGGCGCAGGCGCTCGACGTTCTCCAGTTCGATGTTGCGCGGCTTGAGCTCGACCCATTCGCGCGGGGCCTTGGTGACGACCACCGGCTTCATGTCGCAGGCCAGCACGATGCCGGGGATCTCCAGCTTGCCGGCCTGGGCGAAGATGTTGGTGGGCAGCGTGTCGGATATGCCGAAGGCGCACTTCGCGACCGTGTTGCTGGTCGCCGGGGCGACGATTACGGTGTGATAGACGTCGTCGTAGAGCATGCCGACCGGCACCGAGCTGGCCGACTTGTCGCGGAACACGCGGCAGCGCTCGCGCAGCTCGGCGATACGGAAGTCGTAGAGCGGCAGCACCTCCTCGGCCGCCGCCGACAGGAAGAGATCGACCGCCGGCAGGCGCAGGGCGAGCGCGATGCATTCCTGCAGGTAGTGGCCGGAGCCGGTGAGCGCCCAGGCGAAGCGGCTGCGGCGTGCCATGTCGCCTGCAGTGCCGCCCGTCGGCAGCCTGTAATCCTGCTCGTCGAGATCGCCAGGCAGCGGATGCGCGGTATGGGTTTCGGCGTGGGACATCGAAGGGTCCGGTTGGGGCGCGCGCGGCAGGACTCAGGCCGCGTGTCTCGAATGTTCTTGTGATGGATGCTCTTCAGCAACTAGCATGCCCGCCTCGCCACGCACGGCGCGCTGCATGGCCTGATCGATTATAGCCACGGCAAGGACGGGCAAGGCAGCAGGACTGCCCCCACCGATGGCGCGCTTTTCGCTTGAGTGGTGGTCGAACCGCCCTGGCGGCCTCGTCACGCCCCGCACTGCTCGCGCCCTCGCATGGAGACCCCGGCCTTGACCCCACAGCCCAACCCCAGCCCGATGTCCGACACCCTCAACCTGCACACCCACTCGATGCACGACCCGGTCGCCGCAAGCCTCGACATCATCTTCATCGACGGCTTCCTGGGCCAGACGGTGATCGGCATCCACCACGACGAGCTGCACGACACCCAGCCCGTGCGCATCGACCTCGCCGCCGGCCTGCCGCGCAGCCTGGCCTGCGACACCGACCACATCGGCGACACCATCGACTACAGCGAGGTGCGCAGCGCGCTGTGCGAGATGATGGCGAACCACCGCTACCGCCTGCTCGAAGCCTTCGCCGAGGCCGTGGCCAGCCTGCTGCTCGGCCGTTTCGGCGCCCACTGGGTGCGCGTCCGCGTCACCAAGCCGCGCAAGTTCGAGGACGTGGACAGCGTGGGGGTGATGATCGAACGCCGCCGCCGGCAGCCACCGTCCGCGACGGAGCGCCGCGGCCCGGCCGAAGTGCTGAGCCTGCTCGGCGCCGGCATGGTGCCGGGCGAGCGCGGCTGAAGCCCGGGCGCGAAGCAGCAAAAAGGCCGAAGCGAGCGCTTCGGCCTTTTTTCCTGCCGGCAGCAGCCTGCTGACGCAGATGCCTGGCTCAGTTGGCGGCGAAGGGGTGGGCAGAGCTGCCCTTCTTTGCCAGCATCTCGGCGGCTGACGGCTCGCCGTTCACCGCGCGCTTGATGGCCTCGCGCGTGGCCTGGTAGTTGTAGTCCTGGATCTTCTTGTCGTCCTCGGCCAGCCAGTGGATGAAGACGCCGACGCAGACGAACAGGTTGTCGGCCTCATCCGCCGGGATGGTGCCGTCCTCGACACTGTCGGCGACCGCCATGGCCACGGCACGCTGGGCGGGGCCGAACATCTGCACCGCCTGCTTGGCGCCCTTGATGGTGACCTTGTTGAACATCACCGTCGCCGGCTTGCACAGCAGGTTGGGCGCGACGACGGCGAGCAGCGACGTGAAGCCATCCTTGTTGTTCGTCAGCGCAGTGGCGAAAGCCGTTTCGGCCGCGCTTCCCCGCGGTCCGAGGATGAGGTCGATGTGCGCGACCTCGTTCCCGTCACCGACCAGGGACTCCCCCACGAGCATGCGATCGATCTTTGCCATTCTTGTGTCTCCATTCGATGTGGTGGTCTGGCAATCCCGGGGGGGACGCCATCTGTCCGGGAGCGGGTGCGGACCCGGGCATCGCCCCTTTCAATACAGATTCCGTGCCAGCTCGCATGCACATCGCAAACCGGCACCGGCGCGGCGAGGATGCGGTGCCGTGTGTTCAGGCGCCGGCAAAAGCGCGATACACCTGATCAAAAATGACACACCTGTGCCACGCCCTGATCAAGCCCCACACCGAGCCGGCGAGCGAGCAGATCGTCCACCAGCGCCTGCGCGATGTCGAACGCCGTCACCCGCTGCAGGCCACGCCATGCGGCCACGCCATTGACCTCGATGACCTGCGCCCCGGACGCGGCAGCGGCATCGGGCACGAGATCCACGCCGGCGTAGTCCATGCCCAACGCGGCAGCGGCAGCCTCGGCCAGCGCTGCCAGGCCGGGCTCGAGCGCGCAGGCTTGGCAGCGCGCGCCGCGCGCCACGTTGCGCACCCAATGGGCGCTGACGCGCTTCATCGCCGCGCGCGCCTGCCCGCCGATCACCAGCACGCGCCAGTCGAAACCGGGCGCCTGCGGCGACTCGGCCTGCGGCACGAAGCGTTGCAGGTAGGCAAGCCCGGCCAGTTCGCCCAGCGACGGCAGGGCCACGAAACCACCGTCGACCGCTCCCACGCGCAGCACGCCCTTGCCCTGCGAGCCGAACATCGGCTTCACCACCAGGCCGTGGCCGGCTGCCGCCTCGCGCACCAGGATGCGCCTTGCCTGGGCTTCGTCCTCCACCGCCCAGGCCGGCGGGGTCGCGACCCCGGCGCGATGGAGCAGGAAGCTGGTCATCGCCTTGTCGACGCTGCGCTCGATGGCGCGTGCATCGTTGTACACCGGCACACCCAGCTCGCGCAGCGCATGCAGGATGCCCAGGCGCTTGGTGATCTGTTCCAGGCTGCCGCCGGCGATGCCACGCACGATCGCGGCGCATGGCAAGGCCTTGCCGAAGCCGGGGATGAGCACGCCGTGGGGCGAGGCTGCGGTGTCGAAGCGGCACGCCGCGAGATCGACGCAGCGCCCCTCGAAACCCCGCCGCGCCAGCGCCTGGCGCAGCCGGCGCGTGTGCCAGCCGGTCTCGTCGGTGAAGATGGCGACGCGGCGCTCGGTCATGTCAGGGCTCCAGCCACAGGCTGCGCAGCAAGGCCATGTCCACCCCGCCGGCGTGCCAGCTGCGGCCGCTGTCGAGGTTGCTCACCCACACCTCGGCAGGCGCGAACAGCGCCGGGTCGATCTTGTAGAAGTCGTACTCGTAGTCGCGAAAGATGTCGGCGAACGAGCGCCCGTAATCGCGCGAGTTGGACGACGGCAGACGCTGCGCGAGCGCCTGCGCGGCCTCGTCGCTGCCCCTGACCTTGAGGTGCACGCGCCCGCCATAGAGGATGGCGTCGTTGGTGCGCCCCATCGCCACACCGGCGTCGGGGCTGGGCACCGGCAGCGGCGCGCTGGCATGGCCGTCCACCACGTCGGCGAGTGCAAAGCCGAGCTCGTGCGCCTTGTGCATCGCCACCTCCAGCACGCGCGCGACCACCTGGGTGGTGCCGGCCAGGCTGGTGGTGGGCGTCAGCACCACCGTCAGCGCGGCGGGCGGGAGTGCGCAGTCGCGCAGGATCTTGTCGATCACCACCGCGGGCGGCGGGCGGTCGACCTCCAGCACCAGCACGCCTGCCTCGGCGTGGTCGCGATAGCCGAGCTCGGCAAACAGCGCTTCACGGCAGGCCAGCGCTCGCGCCGGACCCGAGCCGAGCGCGAAGAACTTGCGCCCGCCCGCCTCCTCCTTGCTCGCCGCCAGGCTCCAGCCCGCGTACTGGCTTGCCAGGCAGGCCAGCACCGGCTGCGCGCTCGACACCTCCAGCCAGCCCGACCACTGCGCCTCCGTGCGTGCACACAGCCGGACCTCGCCAAGGCCGCCCATGCAGATCTCGCCGATGAGCAGGCCGGCGGCCACGCTGCCGCGCGTCGCGATACCGCCATCGACCAGGGTGACGCCATTGTCCAGGCGCGCCACGCCGACACCGAGCGCGTCCGCATCCTCCAGCAGGCGGGCCAGCACGGGGGCGGCGAGCAGGTTGACGCTCAGGCTGGGGGCACCGCCCGCGTGTGCATGTCCTTCGCTCATCCTGCCTCCCGTATCAGCCCTTGGCGGCGAGGATCTCGCGCGCCTTGTCGAAGGCCTCGGCAAAGCCGAGGTAGAGCGGCTTGTCGGCGTTGCGCATGGCCACCAGCAGGCCGTTCTCGACCTGGTACTTGACGTTGCCCACGGCCAGCGCGCCGATGCCGACCGCGCGCATACCCGCGATCGGCTTGCCGTTGTCCATCACGCCCACGCCTGCGATGCCCTCGGGCGGTACGGCGTTGACGTCGGCCGCCACCAGCAGCCCGGCGGCATGGGCACGGTCGTCCGCGCTCATCACCTGCACCCCGGCAGCGGCCGTTGCCAGCACCACGTCGGCCTCGGCGAGCGCTGCGCGCCGGCTGGCCTCGTCCCCCGTACCCGCGCCGCGCAGGCTGCAGCCAAAGCGCTGCGCGGTCTCGGCCGCAGCACGCTCGGCGTTGGCCTGGTCGCGATGGCTGGCGAGCGTGACCTGCGCACCGAGCCCGGCGGCGAGCACGCCGGCAATACGCCCGACCGTGCCCGTGCCGCCCAGGATCAGCACCCGCTTGCCGGTGAGGTCGGTGCCGTGCGCCACGCCCAACTGCCGCTCCACGCAGGCCACCAGCGCCGCCGCGGTGGTGTAGGCGCCGCTCGGATCGGCGATCACCGACACCTCGAAGGGCGGCACCATGGCCTTGCGCGCCCGCGCCAGCATGTCGGCGGCGAGCATGACGTCGCGCCCGCCGATGAAGATGCCCGTGGCCTTCACGCCCTTGGGGCCGCGCGAGAAGATCGCATCCTGGGTGAGGCCGGTGATCTCGTCGAGACTGACCCCGCAGTAGGGCACGACCACCTGGTAGCCGGCATCGACCGCCATGTTGATGTCGAACGGGCTCATCTGCTTGCCCGGGGTGAACATGTGAAGGATGTAGCTGCGCTCCATGAGAGCCCTCCTCGCCTGGGGTGGGGATGAATGATCGTCTGCGCCGGCACGCCGGCGACCCGGAAGCCCGCGCGGCACCCTCAGGCGCGTTGCAGCGCAGGCGCACCAAGTCCGACGCGCGCACCTCGATTGTTCGCCGTGGTAAGCACCACGCGCAGCGCGGGGTCGAGCGCACCGGCCGCGCGCGCCGCCGCCAGCACACGCTCGGCCACCGCCCGCGAGCGCAGGATTGCGAAGCCGGTGGGCCCCCACGAACTCTGGCCGATCGCGGCCGCCTCGATGCCGCGCAACCATTCCAGCATGTGCCCGACGGCCGCGCTGGTGTACATCGATCCGCCCTGGGCTGGGGCAAAGTAGTCGCCGATGAGGCGCTGGACGTGGCTGACGCCCGCGGCGAAGGGCTCGAAATCGCGCTCGATCACTGCCGGCAGCACCCGCATCAGCACCTGGTGACTGAGATCGGCGGCGAGCGCGCGCGGGAAAGGCGCCAGCGCATCCATTGCGACCCGTTCGGCAGCGCCGCACAAGCCGTCCATGCGCTCGTCCAGCACCAGCATGACCGTCCACTCGGCCGGGAACGTGGCATGCGCGAGCAAGGGCGCGGCGCTGCCGTCCGCCCCCGGGCCGCCATCGAGCAGCAGCCCGCCGCGATCGAAACCGGCAATGCCGACGCCCGAGCGCTTGCCGCGCCCGAGGATCGCGGCCAGCCGGCGGGTCGGCACCTCGAGGCCATGCCAGGTGCAGAAGGCCCGGCCCACCGCGAGCGCAAGCTGGGTGCCGGAGCCGAAGCCCGAGTGCGGCGGCGGTGCGGCATTCAGGCGCAGGCTCAAGGGCGTGTCCAGTCCGGTCTCTCGCTGCAGCAGGTCGAGGTAGCGGGCGATGCGTTCGCGGTTCTCGTCCTGCCCCGGCACCGTGCCCAGGCCCGCTCCGATCTCGACTGCGTTGCGCGCCGCCGCGCTGACCGCAAGCCGGGCTTCGAAGCCCTCGATGACCAGCCCCAGGCTGGCGAAGCGGCGCCCGAGACTGCCGTTGGGGTCGAGAAAACCCAGGTGGAGACGCGCCGGCGCATCGACAGTCACGCTGCGCGCGTGGTGGCGCGTGGACGCTGCTGCGGAACGAAGGAAGCTCATGGTCTTTGAAGGGCCCGGTGACGATGAACGATGACGGTGAACGACAGCGGCGGACGGTGCCGACCCGTGCTGTTTAGCAAGCATCGTTCCATACGTCATCGCCACAACCATCGGCCCGGCAGTCGACCCCGCAATCGACCCACGACGGTTGCAGCAGCGCAGCCACGAACAGGGTGCACACCGTCAGGTCGGCACTCGTGCCGGGGTTGAGGCCGCGCGCCTTGAGCGAAGCATCCCAGCGCGCAAAGTCCGCCGCCTCGGCCGCGGTGGGATCGCGCGCCAGGCGCGCCTGCCAGGGCACGGCCTCGCAACGCACCTGCTCGGCGACGGCGTCGCCGAACTTGCGCCGCAGGTGGGAGTCCGGGTGCGTGGCCAGCCAGGCCAGGTAGACCGCCTGCACGCGCTGCGCCAGGGTCGCGGCCACGGGCGCCTGAAAGGCATCCAGGCCGAACTCGAACACCAGCCGGTAGTCCTCGGCGTACTGTCGTGCGATGAGGTCGCGGTCGGCGGCCAAGGCCATGGCGGCGCGCAAGCCGACCGTCGGCGGCCGCGACACGTCCTCCTCGTCTGCCGCCCCCAGCCCGCCCGGATTGGCGAGCGCGATCGCACGGTACGCGGCTGCCGCGTCGGCGAGGTCGAGCGCCTGCAGGCAGCCCTGCAGCGCGCTGCGCAGACTGCGGCAGCTGCGCTCGCCGGCACGCTCGGCCGCACACACCAGCGGCATGGCCAGCAGGAGGATCCCGAGGTTGGTGTTGCAGCCCACTGCCGCGCGCGTGGCCGCCACCGCCGCCTCGAGCCTGGCGCCGGGCGCAGCCCCGGGCTCGCACAAGGCCGGCGCGGAAACCCTGGCGCTGGTGAGGAACTGCTGCGCCACCATGTCATGCCCGCCGGAGGCGAAGCTGACGTTGCCAGGCTTGCGCACCGCAACATCGAGCCCGCACGCCCACAGGAAGGCCCCCTGCATCGCGTTCATTGCGCATCTCTCTCCAATGTGTCGGTACCGATGGTGCGCAGCACGCCAGTGCCCAGGGCCTCGAGCAGCGCGCAGCGGCGGCTGTCCAGCGCGCGCAGGACGGCCTCGGCGGACAGCCCCTGAGCAAGCACCGTGCATACCGGATCACCGCGCGCATGCCTGCGACCGGCGGGCGGCACGTCGCACACCCAGGCTCGGTCGAGCAGGGCGCGCCCCAGCGCGGCCCCCACCCGCCCCGGCTGGCGTGCAAAAACGGTCTCGAAACCCCGTACGGGCGACCCGCACGCGCCGGGCCGGACCAAACGGCCGGCGCTGGCCTCGACATGGGCGCGCAGGAGCCCGCCCTCGACGGCGTCGTGGAACAGACTGACCGCCGCGGTCGGGCGCGGGTTGAGCTCCAGCACCTGCATGCCGCCCTCGCCATCGACGATGAAATCGATACCGTTGAGCCCACGCAGCGCGAACGCCCCGGCCAGCAGTGACACCGCCCGCTGCACGGCCTGCTCGACGGACAGCGGCAGGGCGACCGGGCCGACACCGCCCCGGTACACGAAAGGCCGCCGCCCCAGCGCCCGGACGATCTGGCGGGCGATGCCGAGGACGCAAGCCTCGCGCCCATCGGCGAGAAAGAGCGCAGAGTACGCCTCGCCGCGCAGCTCGCGCTGGTAATGGAGGCCCGGCCCAGGGCGCACGGGTGCCCCCACCCGCTGCGCCAGGCGTTCGATGTGCCAGCCGCCGCAGGCGTGCGCATCCTTCAGCAGCCAGCCGCTGAGCCGTGCGGGCGGCGCGGTCTGCGAAGGCGGGTGGGCGATTCCCAGCTCGGCCAGCACCGCGAAGAACGTCACCGGCGTGCGCACGTGCCGCACAAGCTCGGCGCCGTTGCCGATCAGCGGCAGCACTGCCGAGGCCGCCTGCAGGAGTTCGCCGTGCGCCTCGAAGCCGCTGCCCGCCACCCAGCCCAGCACACCGCGCGCGCGCAGCAGGTGCAGCGCAGCCAGCAGGCGGTCAGCATCGATCGCCAGCCCGTCGCCACCGATGGCGTACCAGGCGTCGGCGAGCGCAAGCGTGTCCTGGTCGCCGAACAGGTCGAGGGCGATCGCTCGGAAGCCGCTCGCACGCGCACAGGCGGCGAGGCTGCGGGCGGAATACGCCGCAAGGGCGATCGTGGGGGCATCGGTGCGCGGAATCATCGCGGCATTCTGTGCCAGTTCGCCACCGGCACGCCACCGCCCTGCAGTCGGGTCTGCGCAGCCCGCCACGCGCCCTGGCAACGGCTGCCGGATGTCCCAAAAAGTAGCACCTGCCCCATATTTAAGCAGGCGCCCTCAGCAGCGCCACGCACTCTCCGGCGCGCACGCCGCCCACCCACTGCCCTGGTTGCCGGAGATCTGCCGACGGACCCCATGCTTGCCGGCGAATGGCGCGCCGCAGGGCCCTCCCGGCCCGTGCAGGCGGTGCTTCGGCGTGGATGGCACAGCCTTTGCATTGGCAGAACCAGTTTCACGGCCACGACCACCAGCGATGGAGGCAGGCCACGGTAGTCCTCGTGAGCCGCGGCGAGGTGCAGTGCGTTTCGTGTGGCAATACAACTCAGCGTTGAATAGTGAGGAGACAAAAATGAAACAGACCGGGAATCCCGCCCGTCGCAACATGCAGCTTCTGGCCGCCGTATTGCTCGCACTTCCGGGGCTCGCGTCAGCGAATGCCGACCTCAAGGCCAAGATCGACAATCCGGGCAACTGGGCGGCCCAGGCCGGCGACTTCTACAACCAGCGCTACAGCAAGCTGGACCAGATCAACAAGGACAACGTGGGCGACATGCAGGTCGCGTGGACCTTCTCCACCGGCGTGCTGCGCGGCCACGAAGGCTCGCCGCTCGTCATCGACGGCATGATGTACATCCACACGCCCTTCCCCAACAAGGTCTTTGCGATCGATCTCGACACCCAGAAGATCGTCTGGCGCCACGAGCCGCGCCAGGATCCGTCGGTGATCGCGCAGATGTGCTGTGACACCGTGTATCGCGGCCTGGCCTACGCCGAAGGCAAGATCTTCCTGCAGCAGGCCGACAGCACCCTGGTCGCGCTCGACGCCAAGGACGGCAAGGTGCTGTGGAGCGTGGTCAACGGCGATCCGAAGCTCGGCGCAGTCAACACCAACGCCCCGCACGTATTCGGCGACAAGGTGATCACCGGCATCTCGGGTGGCGAATGGGGTGTGCGCGGCTTCCTCGCCGCCTACGACATCAACACCGGCAAGCAGGTGTGGAAGGGCTACAGCGTAGGCCCCGATGCCGAGATGCTGATCGACCCCGACAAGACCATGACCTGGACAGACGGCGAGCTCAAGCCGGTTGGCAAGGACTCCTCGCTCAAGACCTGGCAGGGCGACCAGTGGAAGATCGGCGGTGGCACCACCTGGGGCTGGTTCAGCTACGACCCCGCACTCAACCTGGTCTACTACGGTACCGGCAACCCCTCGACCTGGAACCCCTCGCAGCGCCCGGGTGACAACAAGTGGACGATGACCATCTTCGCCCGCGACCTCGACACCGGTGTCGCCAAGTGGGTCTACCAGATGACGCCGCATGACGAGTGGGACTACGACGGCGTCAATGAGATGATCCTCGCCGACATCAAGGTCAAGGGCAAGGACACCAAGGCGCTGGTGCACTTCGACCGCAACGGCTTCGCCTACACCATGGACCGTACCAATGGCGCACTGCTGGTGGCCGAGAAGTACGATCCGACGGTGAACTGGGCCTCGCATGTCGATATGAAGACCGGCCGGCCGCAAGTCGTCGCCCAGTACTCCACCTCGAAGTTCACCAACCCGAACCACGGCCCCGACGTGAACGTGAAGGGCATCTGCCCGGCCGCGCTCGGCACCAAGGACCAGCAACCGGCCTCCTTCGACCCCAATACCGGCCTGTTCTACGTGCCGACCAACCATGTGTGCATGGACTACGAGCCCTTCGAGGTCGAGTACGTCGCCGGCCAGCCCTATGTCGGCGCCACGCTGTCGATGTTCCCGACACCCAACAGCCATGGCGGCATGGGCAACTTCATCGCCTGGGATGCGGGCGAAGGCAAGATCGTGCAGTCCAAGCCCGAGAAGTTCTCGGTATGGAGCGGTTCGCTCAACACGGCTGGCGGCATCTCCTGCTTCGGCACCCTGGAAGGCCACCTGAAGTGTGTTGATGCCAAGGACATCAACAAGGAGCTGTACAGCTTCAAGACGCCCTCGGGCATCATCGGCAACGTGTTCACCTACCTGCACAAGGGCAAGCAATACCTGGGCGTGTTCTCGGGTATCGGCGGCTGGGCCGGCATCGGCATGGCGGCAGGGCTGGAGCAGGACACCGATGGCCTGGGCGCAGTGGGCGGCTACCGCGACCTGCAGAACTACACCCAGCTCGGCGGCTCGCTGACGATCTTCGCACTGCCCAATCGTTGATGGTGCGGGCACCGGTGGCCGCAGCACGGGCCACCGGCCAGCCCTCCCTGCAACAGGCCGTTTCGATCTCCGCCCCCGGGCCATGAACCCCGGGCGGCACAAGGGATCAGACAACACAAAGACAAGGCGGCGTGATCGAGCCCGCCGATCGAGACCGACGGGCCGCATCGAGCCCGGATGGAGGAGGAGTCATGAGACACAGGCAGTTCGCCATTGCATTCGCCCTGCTCTGCTTCGGTTCCGCGACCCAGGCGGAAGACGCCCGGGCCGCGGCCAAGAGCAGCGCGTCCGACAAGCCCCTGTACACCGTGGTAGACGGCTACAAGGTGGATGCCGACACCTTGCAGGGTTTCCGTACCTGGCGAGCTGCCGCCTGCGACCGCTGCCACGGCGCCAACCAGGAAGGCATGGTTGGCCCCTCGCTGATCGAAAGCCTGAAGACGCTGAGCAGGGACGAGTTCGTCACCGTCGTGCGCGACGGTCGCCTGGACAAGGGCATGCAGAGCTTTGGCAGCGACCAGCGCGTGATGGACAACATCGACCACCTCTATGCCTACCTCAAGGGGCGGTCGGACGGTGCCATAACCCGCGCGCGAGTGAGCGCGATCGAATGAGCCGACGGGACTTCCGATGACTGAGAGCCAAGCCCGACGCCCACGCGTCCCGCACCTCGCCGCCGGCACCGTCGGCGCACTGTCCGCAATCCTGCTGCTGCTCGCGCCCATCGAGGCACACGCCGAGCAAGGCAAGGCCAACGGCCGCGACGCGCTGCGCGTGTGCCAGGACCCGAACAACATGCCCTTCTCCAATGCCGGTGAGGAGGGTTTCGAGAACCGCATCGCCGAGCTGTTCGGCAAGCATCTCGGCGTCCCGGTCACCTACTTCAACTATCCGCAGCGCTTCGTGTTCATCCGCAACACCTTGCGCTACAAGTTACCGGGCGAGGACTACCCCTGCGACGTGATCATCGGGCTGCCGGTGGGCTTCGACCAGGTCGCCGTCACCAAGCCCTACTACCGCTCGACCTATGCCATGGTGATCCCGCCCGGCAAGGGCCTGGACGACGTCGCCACGGTGGACGACTTCCTCGCGCTTGGCCAGGAGCGCCTCGGCAAGCTCAAGATCGGCCTCTATGACAAGTCGCCGGTGTCGAAGTGGATGGATCGCCACAACCTCGTCGACCAGGGCGTGCCCTACCAGACGATCAACGTCGCCATGGATCATTACGTGGGCGACATCATCGACAAGGACCTCGTGTCGGGCAAGATTGACGTCGCCATCGTCTGGGGTCCGGTCGCCGGCTACTACGCACGCCAGGTCGACCCGCCGCTCAAGGTGGTGCCGCTGAAGTCGGAGCCCGGCATCCAGTTCGACTTCGCATTCGGCATGGGGATTCGCCGCGGCGAGCCTGAGTGGCAGAAACAGATCGAGGGCTTCCTGGACAGTCATCAGGGCGAGATCCAGGACATTCTCAAGGCCTATCACGTCCCGCTGATCGACCTCGATCAACGCACGGCGGCGAACTGATGCGCCTTGCGCCATCCTCACCCCATCCGCAGCAGACACCGACAGAGGGCAGCATGCACCGTCACACTCCGATCCGCCTTGCGCAGTGGGCCACCGTGCTAGCCCTGGGCTGCCTCGCACTTGCGGGCAGGCCAGCACTGGCGGCGGCGCAGGCGCAGGACTATTCGGCGGCCGAACGCATCATCTTCATGTCCGAGCACCTGTCTGCAGTCAAGCCGCCGCAATTGCTCGAGTACAGCTTCCGCAAGCACGGCACGCTCGAGGCCGGCTTCGAGGACCGCGTGGCGCTGCGGCTGTCGCCGACCGATGCTGGTGTCTGCTGCGACGCCGAAGCCGACTTCCTCAGCGCAGAGCGGCGCACCCGGCTCCCCGAGGTCGAGGACGCGCGCGCCAACCCCGTCATCCTGTACTTCCTCGAGCATGACGTGCGCGACATGAACCGCCTGACCAAGGGCCAGCCCAACCACTTCCGCAAGCGCATCCGCATGGCCATCTACGACGGCGCCCGGGTCGAGCATCGCGATGCCCACTACCAGGGCCGCAGCGTCGCGGTGCAGGAGGTGTCGATCTCCCCGTACGACGACGACCCCAACCGCGAGCGCTTCGCCCAGTACGCGGACAAGCAGTATGTGTTCTGGCTGTCGGAAGCCGTCCCTGGCGGCGTGCTCGGCATGGCGACACGCATGAACAACCCCGAGGCGGGCGCAGAACCGCTGGTGGTCGAGGAGCTGGTTCTCGATGGCGCCACCCTGCCCGCCCTCCCACCCAGACAGGCGGCACTCGGAAGATGAACCGCCTCCTTGTGGAGCACGCCCGATGAACAAGTCCTTCAAACCCCTCGCGACCGTCATCATCGCCCTTGCCGCGTCGGCGAGCCTGCCGGCAGTGGCCAACGACTTTCCCACCATCGAGCGCGTGAACTACGTGCTCGAGTGCATGCGCGACCACCCTGGCCCGCAGTTCGAGATGTCGAGCAAGTGCTCGTGTGCACTCGATGCGCTCGCGCGCGAGGTCAGCTTCGAGGATTACCGCAGCATGCACACTGCCTCCCTGGCCAACACCATCGGCGGCGAGCGTGGCGGCTATTACCGCGGCAAGCACTGGCGCGGCGAAGTGCGCAAGTACCAGGAACTGCAGGCCAAGGCCAAGAAGGGCTGCTTCATCGACACCTCGGCCGCCAGCCGCTGAGCGCCCCGGTCGCCGACACACCGAGCCCCTGCGGCCCATGGCCGTGCGCACCCTCCGAGCCTCCCGCGCAGGCATCCTCGTAACAGTGCTTGCCGTGCTGGCAGGCGCCGCGGGCGAGTTGCTGGCAACCCAGCCCCTGCCGGTCGATGAGCTGGGCCCGGGCGTGTTCGTGCATCAGGGCCGGCACCAGCCCTGGGCCGCCACCGACGCGGACGATGTGGCGAACCTGGGCTTCGTGGTCGGCTCCGACTGTGTCGCCGTGATCGACACCGGGGGCAGCCCGGCAACCGGCGCAGCCCTGCTCGCCAGCATCCGCGCGGCAACGCCGCGACCGGTGTGCTATGTGATCAACACCCATGTGCACCCCGACCACATCCTCGGCAACCCGGCTTTCGCCGCGCTCGAGCCGCGGCCCCGCTTCGTTGCGCACGCACGCCTGCCCGCCTCGCTCGCCGCGCGCGCGCCCTTTTATCTCCACGCGCTCGGGCGCGACACCGGCGCCACTGCGGGAGCGCCAGCGTTCCCGGCTTACGAGATCCTTGTGGACGACAGCCTCACGCTCGAACTCGGCGACGTCCGCCTGCACTTGCGCGCCTGGCAGACCGCCCACACCGACAACGACCTGAGCGTGCATGTCCCCGAGCGCGGCGTCGTCTTCCTGGGTGACCTGCTGTTCTCGACGCACCTGCCGGTGATCGACGGCCGCCTGCTTGGCTGGCTGGCCGTCATGGACGCACTCTCCGGCCCGAATGGCGGGCTGGCAGGACATCTCGTCGTACCCGGCCACGGCCACCCCACGAGCGAATGGGCGCACGCCTTCGCCCGCCAGCACGAATACCTCGCGCTGGTCCGCGATCGCACACGCCAGGCCATCGCCGAGGGGCGCGGCATTGCCGAGACGGTCGAGGCGCTGGCCGGCACCGGCATCAAAGGCTGGCTGCTGGCAGACGACTTTCATCGCCGCAACCTGACTGCGGCGTTTGCCGAGCTGGAATGGGAAGACTAGGACCACCCCACAGGAGAAGCCATGAACACGCTCAGATCACTACTGCTGTGGTGCACGCTCCTGCTCGGCCTGCCGGGCACGGGCCTGGCGCAACAGGCCGCGGCAGACGACGCGGAGGCCAACGCGACCTGGCAACAGGTGCGCAAGGCCATGTTCCAGGGCCGCGACATCACCAGCCCTGCCCCTGACGTCATCAGCATCGAGGCCCCGGACCGCGCCCAGGATGCAGCCATCGTCCCGCTGTCGATCCGCACCCACATCGACCAGCGCGCCGAGCGCTACATCGAGAAGCTCTACCTCGTCATCGACAACAACCCTTCGCCGGTCGGTGCGGTGTTCCACTTCACGCCCGCCAGCGGCCGCGCCGACATCGAGACGCGGGTCCGGATCGAGGCCTATACCCACGTGCGTGCGATCGCGCAGATGAATGACGGCGAGCTGTTCATGACGACCCGCTTCGTCAAGGCCTCGGGCGGCTGCTCCGCACCGCCGGGCAAGGACATAACGGCAGCGCTGGCCAATCTGGGCAAGATGCGCTTTCGCGTCGAGGCTGCCGCCGACGGCAAGGTCGAGGCCGGCAAGCCGGCACTCGCGCAGTTGATGATCAGCCATCCGAACAACTCCGGCCTGGCCATGGATCAGCTCACCCGGCTCTATACGCCAGCCTATTTCGTGCGCCACATCCAGGTCAGCTATGCGGGCGAGCCGGTGCTGCGCGCGGAGGTGGACTTCTCGATCAGCGAGAATCCCAATTTCCGCTTCTACTTCCTGCCGCACGGCGAGGGCGAATTGAAGGCCGAGGTCATCGACACCAACGATCTGCGCTTCGAGAGCGCGCTGAAGATCTCGCCGCGCTAGTGCCATGCGCCCGGGCAGCGCCTACAAGCCGTAGCCCGGGTTGAGCGCACGCTTCTCGGCCATGTCGCGCACCATGAAACGCACACCGCGCAGCCAGCTTTCGTCGTTGTTGCCGCGCAGATCGACCGACTTGACCAGGGCGACACGACCGCTGGCCGCCTCGATGATCTCGATATTGACGTTGAGGATCAGGTTGCTGACCTTCTGCACCCAACCCACAGCCACATAGTCGCTGCCAAGCCCTGCGGCGAGATCGGACTTGCAATGCACGCAGCGGAACACGAATTCTGCGCTGTTGCGCACCTTGTCCACCAACGCCTGCTGGGGAGCAAGATCCACCGGCCGGTAGAGCCCGCGCTCGGCGATGAGCGCGCGGAACTCGGCGTCGATCATCTTCAGCCGCGCCTGCTGTTCGGCATCCCGGCTGCCATCCGGATGGTCCTCGAGCAGTTCGAAACCGATCATCGCCAGCGATGGCGGTGCGGCAAGGGCAACACCGCCCGCAGCGCACAGCAGCGCCGCCACGAGCAAGCGGCGAAGACGGCGTATCGTTGCATTCATGGTGTTCGTCTCCAGCAGGAGGTGGGATGAGACATTCGGACAGGCGGTGGACGTTCGGCCCTGCGGCCCTGCGGCTTGCTGCGGCACTGCTGTGCCTGATCGCGTTCGCCCCCGCAGCCGTCCTCGCGCAGCTGGACGCCGCGGCGGCCGGGCGCATGCCGCAAGGCCTGGCCGAAGGCGTCCACGTGCTCGTCGGCGATGTCGACGCACCGACGCCGGCCAACCGCGGCGAGATCGGCAACATCGGCTTCGTGGTCGGTGAGCAGGGCACGGTGGTGATCAACTGCGGGGCTTCGTATCGCCACGGTCGCGCCGTGATCGAGACGGCCGAACGCATCGGTGGCAAGCCGGTGGTGCTGGCGATCATCACCCAGCCGCTGCAGGAGTTCGTGATGGGCGCAAGCGCGTTCGCCGAACGCGGCATCCCCGTACTGAGCCATCGCGCCAGTGCCGAGCTCATCGAGGCGCGCTGCGAAACCTGTCTGCGCACGCTGCGCACGCAGCTCGGCGAGGACGAAATGGCCGGCACGCGCGTCGTGATGCCCACACAGCGGATCGACGGCGACACCGTCGTCACCGTCGGCGGACGCGAACTGCAGCTGATCCACCCGGGCTGGGGCAGTTCGCCGGGCGACCTGATCGTACGCGACACGCGCAGCGGGATCGTCTTTGCCGGTGCGCTGGCGGGCTTCGGGCGAGTCCCGGAACTGCGCGACGGCGACATGGCGGGCTGGCTGGCCGCACTGGACAGGCTGGAAGCCCTCGCTGGGCAGGACCGCGACCTCATCGTGCCGGGCTATGGCGCACCTGCCGGCACGCACGCACTGGCCGCCCTGCGCCACTACCTGCGCGACATCGACACCCGGGTGCACGCCCTGCTCGCCGCCGGAACGCCGCTGCTGGAGGCAATCAAGGCCGCGGACCTGCCGGCCTACAGCCACTGGGCGCGCTACCCCTTGCAGCATGAGCGCAACGTGCAGCGGCGCTACCTCGCGCTCGAAAACGAATTGTTCGAGGACTGACAGGGGCGGCGCCCGCCGGCCACGGCGCTCAGCGCCCTTCCAGTTCGCGCTTGAGCGCATCGAGCCCGGCCTGGTAGACGCCGGTCACGGCAGCGATCGCAGCCGCGTCGTTCAACTCGGGCGGCGGATCATTGTTGGGAAAGCCCCGGTAGAAGGCACCGCGCCACTCGACCTTCGAGCCCTTGTCGCCGTCGGCCGTCACCGTAAGGTGGGACACGTAGTTGCTTACCGGCAGCACCGCCACGTCGCCCTTGCTGATCTTGTACGAGTAGCTCATGCGCTCGGCACTGTAGCGGGTGAGCTGCTCGCCGATGCTCGGCTCGCCCTCGCCCTTGAGGACCAGCACACGCTCCGCACCCACTTCGTTCGCCGCGGCGCCGTCGGTGCGGGCCACCGCAGGATGCCAGGACATGTCGTGGAAATTGGCGATCCGCGCCCACACCTTGTCGGCCGGCGCCGCAATGTCGATGCTGAGCTCCACCTTCTGCCGGCTCGGCCCATGCGCCCAGGCGCTGCCGACCAGCAGGCCGCACAGGGCCAGGCTCAATACGCTTCTGCGAGTGGTTGTCATGTCGTCTCCAGGAGTGGGTCTTGATGACTTGCGGGGGATGGCGTTCAGCCCGGCTTGCCGGTGCGCTTGAGCATGCCGCGCTGCGGGTCGTAGCCCCAGGCTGCAAGCAGGAAGAAGACGACCAGGCAAGCACCGACGATGGCGAGCGACTGCACCGACACCTGGCCATGGAGTGCGAAACGGATCGCCTCGACGGCGTGGGTGAAGGGGTTCCAGGTGGCGAGGAAGTGGATCACCCGCGCGCCGGACTCCTCCAGCTTCCACAACGGATAAAGCGCAGGCGAGATGAAGAACATCGGGAAGATGACGAAGTTCATCGTGCCGGCGAAGTTCTCGAGCTGACGCACATGCACCGACAACAGGAGGCCCAGCGCGCCCAGCATCATGCCGGCCAGCACCAGCACCGGCAGCGCGTAGAGCCAGCCGCCAAACGGCACGTCGACATCGAACAGCGCCGCGATGGCGAGAAAGACGTAGGCCTGCAGCACCGACAGCAGGGTGCCGGCGAGCAGCTTGCAGAACAACAGGTACCAGCGCGGCAGCGGCGCCGTGAGCAGCAGGCGCATCACCCCCATCTCGCGGTCATAGACCATCGCCAGCGAGGACTGCATGCCGTTGAACAGCAGCACCATGCCCAGCAGCCCGGGCACGATGTAGGTCTGGTAGGGGATGTAAGTGTCGTAGGGCGGGATGATGGAGACGCCGAACACGTTCTGGAAACCGGCGGCGAACACCACCAGCCACAGCAGCGGGCGCACAAGGGCGGACGCCAGCCGCCCGCCCTGGCGGACGAACTTGGCGACCTCGCGACTGGTGACCGCCTGCAGCGCAAGCAGGGCGTGGGCGAGCCTCATGCACGGCCCTCCCGGCAGCGCCAGCGTTCAATCGATCCGGGCCTGGCCTTCATGCGTCCATTCATGCATCCACTCCGTTCGGCTCTGGCGGTTCAGGGCTTGCACTGGCTGTCGCGGCGGTCGAAACCGAGCGTATCCATGTTGTTGCTCTGGTGCAGGAAGCCCTGGATGGGCGCGCGCTCGATCACCGCGTTGTGGGTGGCGATCAGCATCGGCTGGCGCAACTGGCGATCCCAGTCGCGGAAGTTGAGGCGGTTGCCCTTGAAACCGTCGATGGTGATCTCCTCGCTGCCGAGGTAGGCAACGAGCTTGTCGAAGGGCGCGTTCTCGGTGCGTACCACGGCCTCGACCACCGCCTTGACCGCGATCCACGCCGCCCAGTCGGCGCTGCCCATGTGACGCTTGGCCTGCTTGTCGAAGCGGCCAGTGAGCTGGGGTGCGCCATGGCGCGGCCAGGCCCAGTGCCAGGCCTCGGCCACCAGGCCCTCGGCGCCGATCACCGGACGCGGGCGCACGGTGTCGTAGGGCACGCTGCGCGCAAACTCGCCGTCGCTATCCGCGACGAAGACGACATCGTGATCGGCGCCGGCGGTCAACAGGCCGACATTGCCCTGCTCGCGCTGGCGCGGGTCATTGCTGAGCACGAACTCCTTCCTGGCGACGATCTTCAGGCCGAGCCGGCGCGCGGAGTTTTCGAAGGCGGCGCCGATGAGCTTGTCCTCGTCGCGTGGCCCCTGCAGCAACAGCACGTTGCGCCACTTCTTGAACACCAGGAACTGGGCCAGCGCGTCGGTCTGCATGCCGTGGTTGGGCAGGGTGTGATAGAGGTGAGCCTGGCACTGCGCCTGGCGCAGCGCGTCGTCGGCCGCAGACACGTTGAACAGCAGCAATTCGCGGCCGCGCGTCTTCGCCGCCAGCTCGGCCACCACCGGACCCGGCGCGTCGATCAGGAAGAAGCGCACGCCCTCGCCGTTGAGCCTGTCGAGTTCGGCGAGCAAGGCTGCGGCATCGGCACCCTTTGCGCGCGCGAGCTCGAAGCCCACGCCCAGGGCCTGGCCAACGAAGCGCACCTCGCGGATCGCCACCTCGGCACCGGCAAGCGGCGGCCCGAGCGGACGCGACAGGGTGCGAAAAAAGGCCTTCTTGTCGTCGTAGCGCGGATCCTTGTCCAGCTCCAGGTAACCGAAGCGGATCACCTCGGCTGCCGTGGCAGCCAGGGTGAAGAGCAGCAAGCCCATCGCCAGCGCCAGATGGATGAGTCCAGCCATCGGCGGCGGACGCAGAGCGCCCGCCGCGCAAGCGAGATGCGGGGGGAAACGCAGTTTCATCTTATCGTTCTCCATCCATATTCCAGGTCAGCACCGCGGGCCTCGCCAACCAAGGTCCGACATAGGCGCGACGGTTTCCCGTGGGAGCGGCGCAAGCCGCGAGCCTTGTGTCGCGTCCACCGCCCGCATCGCCTTCAAACCCTCGCGGCTGGCGCCGCTCCCACGGCGGGAACAAACGCTGCGCCGCACTTCCGTGGGAGCGGCGCAAGCCGCGAGCCTTTCGTTGCACCCACAACCTTCGTCGCCTTCAAACCCTCGCGGCTGGCGCCGCTCCTACAGCGGGAACAGGCACCGCGGCGCTCTCCCGTAGGAGCGGCGCAAGCCGCGAGCTTTTCATCGCACCCGCCGACGCCCGTCGCCTTCAAACCCTCGCGGCTGGCGCCGCTCCTACAGGGCGATGCGCGCCGCGAGCCTTACATCAGTCGTCGATCACCGCTGTGTGCGGCACGCGGCCGACCGGCACGGAACGGAGCACCTTGTTGGTCTTGGTGTCGACGATGGAGATGTCGTCGGACAGGCCATTGACGATCACCAGCATCGACTCGTCTCGGCTCAGCGTAGCGCCCCAGGCGCGGCTGCCGACGAGCACGTAGTCCTTGATCTGGCGGCTGGCGACATCGACCACGGCGAAGTGGTTGGCGCGGCCGAGGGTGACGTAGGCGGTCTTGCCATCGCGTGTCATGGTGATGCCGACCGGGGTCACCTCCTCGCTGCGGAAGCCCTTGGGCGCGAAGCTGACCGTCTCCTTGATGGTGTTGGCCTTGGCGTCGAGAATCGTCACCGAGGCGCCAAGCTCGTTGGTCACCCACACCTCGCTGCCGTCCGGGGTGTCGGCGAAGCGGCGCGGGCGGTTACCGACCACCACGTTGGCAAGGATCTCGTTGGTCGCGGTGTCGATCACGTGCACCATGTTGGCGACCTCGGAGGTCACGTACAGGCGGCTGCCATCCTTGCTGACCAGGACGCCCTCGGGCTCCTCGCCAACCTCGATGGTGGCGAGGATTTCATTCTTGGCGACGTCAACCACCGAGACCTCGGCGTCATCCTCGTTGGAAACGTAGATCTTGCTGCCGTCCTTGCTGAAATCGAACATCTCCGGGTCCTCGCCCACGTCGATGCTGCGCACCACCTCGAGTTTGGCGATGTCGATCACATCCACCCGCTCGCTGTTGCTGGCGATGACGAAGATCTGCTCGCGGTCAGCGGTCAGCTTCATGTCGCGCGGGCGTTCGCCGGTGGGGATGGTCTTGACCACCTGGAAGGTCTTGCCGTCGAGCACCGTGACCGCGTTGTCGTTCTCACTGCTGACGAAAATGTAGCCGGTGTCCTTGGCCAGGGCGGCGCCGGCGGGCAAGGCAAGCATGAGCGAGGTGGCCACTGCGCAGCCCAGGGTCTTCAGTCGGTTCATTATTGTCGTCTCCTCATTGGTCGATGGTGACCGGACCGTTCCTGGCCCGGCTGCTGCAAAAAAACGGGGCTGATCCCCGCACGAAAACATCAAGCCGGCGCTGCGGCTCCCGCGCCGGTCATGTCCAGGAAGGCTTCGGCCAGGCTGGCTCTGCCAGAGGCCTGTACCAGCGCAGCCGGCGCGCCCTCGGCGAGCAGCTCGCCACGGTGCAGTACAAGCACGCGATCGGCGGCCTCGGCCTCATCCACCAGGTGCGAAGCCCACAGCACGCCCACGCCGGTGGCCCGCAAACCCAGCACCTCGTCGAGCAGGTGGCGGCGCGAGGCCGGATCCAGACCCACCGTGGCCTCGTCCATGAGCAGCACCGAGGGGCGGTGGACCAGCGCGCGCGCCAGTTCCACCTTGCGCCGGTTGCCGCCCGAGAGCTCGCGCACACGGTCGCCGCGGCGATCGCCCAGGCCCAGGCGGGCCAGCGCGTCGTCGATGCGCGCCGCCGCCAGCCGCGGGCCGAGCCCGTGCAGGCGGGCATGGAAGACGAGGTTGGCCTCGACACTCAGATCCATGTCCAGCGTCATCTGCTGGAACACCACGCCGATGCGCCCGAGCGCGCTCACCGGCGCGACCCGCATGTCGTGGCCGCACACCTGTACCTGGCCGGCGTCGGCATTGAACAGGCCGGTGAGCAGCTGGAACAGCGTGCTCTTGCCGGCGCCGTTGGGGCCGAGCAAGGCCACGAACTCACCGGCGCACACCTGCAGGTCGACGCCCTTCAGCGCCGGCCGCGCGCCGTAGGACTTGCGCACGCCACGTACGGACAGCAACACTTCACGCGCCGAATCAGGCATGTGCATCCCCCTCGCAGTTTGCCCGTGCATGCCCGGCCAGCGGCAAGCCGCCGAGCAGGTCGGGGTGACGGGCCAGCAGCGCTTCCTGCAGCCGCCCGACCTCTGCGCAGCCGGGCTGGCGCGGGCGTGGCAATTCGACCTCATGCTCGAGCACGACGCGGGCTGGCGCAGACGACAGGAAACACACGCGATCGGCCAGCGCCAGCGCCTCGCGCAAGTCGTGGGTCACGAACAGCACGCTGGCGCCGCAGCGTTGCCACTGCTCGACCAGCATCTCCCGCAGTCGATTGGCGGTCGGGGTGTCGAGCGACACGAAGGGCTCGTCCATCAGCAGCAGTTGCGGTTCATTGACGAACGCCCGCGCCAGCGCGACGCGCCGCATCATGCCGCCGGAGAGCCTGCCGGGATAGGCGTCGAGCACGTCACCCAGTTCCATCGCCCGCAGCAAGGCAACGGCACGCTCGCGTACCGCAGCAGCCGCACGCGGGTCTGCCGCGCGGGCGACGAGCAGCACGTTGTCGAGCACGCTCAGCCAGGGCATCAGCCGTGGCTCCTGGAACATGAAGCCGATGTCCTCGGGAAACGCGCCGTCGAGATCGACTCGCCCGCTCATGTCGCGATCGAGCCCGCCGACGATGTTGAGCAGGGTGCTCTTGCCGCAACCCGACGGCCCCACCACGCAGACGAACTCGCCCTGGCGCACGGACAGCCGCAACCCGGACAGGGCAAGGTGCGGACGCCCGCCACGGTCCGGGTAGCGCTTGTGGTCGATCTGGATCTCAAGCATCGCTCAGCCCCTCCAACGGGTCAGCCTGCGCTCGAGCGGGCGCAGCATCCAGGCTTCGACCGTCAGCACCACCGCGGCGAAGGCCAGGGTGTAGGCAAGGATGCCGGTGATGTCGAAGAACTGGAAGAAGACATTGAGCTGGAAGCCCACGCCGTCGCTGCGGCCGAGCAACTCCACCACGAGCACGATCTTCCAGATCAGCGACAGCCCGGAGCGCGCCGCCGCCATCAGGTAGGGCACGAGCTGGGGCAGGTACACACGCAGGAAGGTCGTCCGGCGCGACAGACGGTAGGCGCGCGCGACGTCGAGCAGCTTGGGGTCCACCGCCCGCGCGCCCTCGCGCACGGTGACGATGACGGTCGGGATCTTGTTGATCGCCACGGCCAGGATGGCGGCCCAGTCGTTGAGGCCAAACCACACGTAGCACAGGATGATGGTGACCAGCGCCGGGATGTTGAGGCCGAGCACCAGCCAGGCGTCGAAGAAGGCGTCACACTGCCGCCACCGCCCCATTGCCATGCCCACCAGGGCGCCGATGAGCATCGCCGCCGTGAAGGCGACCACCACCCGGCCAAGGGTGACGGCAAGATGACCAGGGAGCGCCATCGACGCGACTTCGTCCCAGATGCGCGCCAACACTGCAGCCGGCGTGGGCAGCGTGTGGTTGTCGGCGATCAGCGCGCCGAGCTGCCAGACCAGCACGAATACGAGCAGGGAGGCAAGGCGGAGCCAGCGGTCGCGGCGGCTGGCCGGCGACACGCTCGTGGTCTGGGCCTGGTTGCGTGCGTTGGACGGCATGAAGCGTGGCGGATCGATGCTTGCCTGAGTGCCAGCCTGAGCGCGTACCTGAGGCCGCCCCGTCACTGCGCCCCTCCCCGTCGCCAGAAGGTGCCCGGCGCAAGCGCGTCGGACCTGCCGACCAGTGCCGGACCGCCTTCTGCGGCGAGGATGGCGAATACGCGGGCTGCGACACGCTCGGCCTCGCGTTCGCCATCCTCGCCGTCAGCACGCGGGATCCCGGCCCGGAAGCCTTCGCGCAGGGCGATGAAGGTGTCCTCGTTCTCGGCTCGCATCAGCGGCCGCAGCGCCTCCCAGGCCGCATCCGAGGCAAGCATCAGGTCCTTGGCCGCAGCCGAGGCACGCAGAAAGCCCTCGATGGCGCCCGGATTGGCACGTGCCCAGCGCTCGCTGAACACCCAGCCCACCAGCGGCAACGCATCCTCGATGCCCAGCCCTGCAAGGATCTGCGGCATGGTGATGAGCTCGGCCATGCCGGCCGCAGACAGGCGAGCACTGAAGTGCCAGAAGTTCATCGCCGCGGGCAGCTCGCCGCGCATGACGAGTTCGTTGAGCAGGGGCGGGGCGGCAAACTGCGGGCGCACGAAGGTGGCTGCGTCCTCGCCAACCGTCTTGCGCGCATAGGCGCGCAGCAGCAGCCAACTCTTGTCAAGCGCCCCGCCTGCAATGCCCAGGCGCTTGCCCTTGAGGTCGGCAAAGCTCGCGATACCCGCATCCGGGCGTACGCTGACGCCACCCACGGCCTGCGAGTAGGGCGAGAACACATAGTCGCGCCCCTCGCTGCGCATGCGCGAAACCCAGATCCAGTCGTTGGCGATGACATCGACCTCACCGCCCTGGATCGCCACGTTGGCCGCATCCTTGAGCGCCAGCGGAACGATGCGGATCTCGACCCCCTCGCGCTCGGCAAAGCCTTCGCGCTGCATGACGTCGAGCTCCCAGCTCACGGTACCGAACTGCAGGATGCCGACGCGCACCACCTGGCGCTCGGCCGCCACGGCCCCCGCCACCATCGCACCGCCCAGCATCAGCGCACACGCCAGCTTGTTCCAGAACCCTCGCATGAACCCGTGTCTCCATGTCCGCGCCTTTGCCTTGGGGCACAGACGCATTGTTTTTCCGACACCTGCAGATTCCGTGCCACGAAGCCGAAACGCGGCACATGCGGGACACCGTCCGGCGATCTGCCCGACGGTGCGCAGTGTCGCGCGGGCGAACCTGTTCCAAATGGGAACATCAATTGTTCAATCCCGCAGCAGCCCCCCACGAACGCCAGGCACCCCGACTGCGGCTATTGCGCCGCACAAGGCGCCGCGACCGGACATGCATCCAGCCGGCATGGATCCTGCATGTCCGCCCGGACACCCGAATCGCAGGACTGCCGGCCACGCGCAACATGAAGCAACAGCACGACTCGCGCCCCTCACCCGACGCGCTCACGCCGTCCGCACATCCGCCCAGCGCGCTGCAGCCGGAGCGCCATGCACGCCTGGTGACACTGTCGGCCCCCGCCATGGAAGACCTCCACCGCCAGCTCGACAGCCCCTCGGTCACCGTCATCCTGACCGACAGCGCAGGCACCGTGCTGCGCGCCATCGGCACACGCCCGCGCGCGGCGGACACCATCGCGCCCCAGGGCATCGGCATCGCCGCCCCCATCCTGCCGCCCGCCGGCGGTCTGCTCGGCTTCATCGATGTCGATATTTCGCAACTCGGTTGGCTCACACATGCCAACGCCCTGGTGCAGACGGCGGCTCGCATCATCGAGCACCGCCTGATCGAGTCCGAACCGGAAGGCTTTCTGCTGCTGCGCTTTCATCGCTACCCCGCGGTGCTCGGCACGCCGCTCGAGGCGCTGACGCTGTTCGACGCCGAAGGCTGCGTGCTCGCCGCCAATCGGGTCGCTCTTGAACTGCTGGCCTCATGCACCGAAGACGGCGCCACCGATGCGCCCGCCTGCTTCACCACCCACTGGCGAGGCATCGTCGGCTACGCCGCACTCGGCCTGCGCCAGCCCTTCACGCTGCGCGACCGCCGCGGCATGCAGTATTCCGCCCGTGCAAGCCTGCGCCGGGGAGCCCACCCATGACCGACCGCCTCCACCACGCGCCCAGCCTCAAGGCGCATATCAGCCTCGTGCTCACCGCCCTCATCGCGGTAATGATGGCGGTCACCGCCGTGGTCTGGATGCGCGAGACGCGCAATGCCATCCACGAGGAGGTGGAGGCCGCCACCCGCGTCGCCGAGCAATGGCTCAACGTGCTGATTCCCGAAACCCTGGCCGACGGCCCGCAAGCCCGCGAGCGCCTGATGCACCACCTCGAAGCGGTCGGCCGTATCCGCGCCAACCGCCTCGAAGTCTTCGACAGCCTTGGCGGGCGCCTCTACCTGTCCCCCGACTCACCGTACAAGGCCGGTCGCTTCGCCCCCGACGGCTTCGCACGCTGGGTCGAACCCACCGTGGCGCCGCGCAACCTGCCTGCGGGCGAGCTCACCATCGTGCTCACGCCGGACACCTCGCGCGCCGTGCTCGACGCCTGGGACAAGCTCACGGCCGCGCTCGGCTGGGCCGTCGCCCTGCTGATGCTGATCTGGCTCGCCACCCGGTTCGCGATCAATCGCGCGCTCGCACCGGTCGCCGAGATCCACTCGGCACTCGAACGCAGCGCACAGGGCCGCTTCGACCTGCGCCTGCCCGAATACCCTACGCGTGAGCTCGCCCTGCTCGCGCGCAGCTACAACAGGCTCGCCGACAGCCTCGACCAGAGCCTGGCCGAGAACGCCCGCCTCGAGCACGACCAGGCCCTCGCCCATGCGGTGCAACTGCGACTTGAGCAGGAACGGCGCCTGATCGCGCGCGAACTGCATGACGAGCTCGGCCAGGGCATCACCGCAGTGCGCGCCATCGCCGGCGCCATCATCCAGCGCAGCACCGACCAGCCCGGGCTCAACGGCAGCGCACAGGCCATCCTCGCCATGACCGGACAGATGCAGGAAGGCGTGCGTACCATCCTGCAGCGCCTGCGCACCAGCACCGGCGACGATGGCCTGCACGTGGAGGAAGCGATCCGCAGCTACTGCGAACTGTGGGCCAGGCATCATGGCGACATCGAGATCCAATGCACCATCGAACCCCTGGCACAGGCGGTGTCCGACGCCGTCGGCCTCACCATCCTGCGCATGGTGCAGGAGAGCCTGACCAACGTGGTGCGCCACGCCCGCGCCAGCCGCGTCGAGGTGCGGCTGGGACTGCGCGACGGCGACATCGAGATCGAGGTCATCGACAACGGGTGCGGCCTCGGCGAGAATCCGGGCCCGGGCCGCTACGGGCTGATGGGCATGCGCGAACGCGTTGCCGAGCTGCACGGCAGGCTCGAGCTCTGCCGCCCGCCGCAAGGCGGCCTGTGCGTGCGGGCCCGCCTGCCGCACCCCCTCCACACCGAACAAGGATGACCGTGCACACCCTCCAGGGCCTCCGCATCCTGCTGGCCGACGACCACGCCGCCGTGCGCATGGGTTTTCGCCTGCTGCTCGAAGGCGCGGGCGCCGAGGTGGTCGGCGAAGCCGACAGCGGCGAGAAGGCGGTGACCGCCTTCTCCGAACTGAAGCCTGCAATGCTGATGATGGACGTCTCGATGCCCGGCATCGGCGGTCTGGGCGCGCTCGAGCGCCTGCTCGCCCACCACCCCGATGCACGCGTGCTGATCCTGTCCGCACACGACGACGCCCAGATTCCCGCGCGCGCCCTGCGTGCAGGTGCCACCGGCTACCTGTCCAAGCGTGCCCAGCCCCAGGAATTGCTGCGCGCAGTCGCCACCGTGGCCCGCGGCCAACGCTACATCGACCCCGACATCGCCCCTGCGCTCGCGCTCGCGCAGTTCTCCGGCGGTCAGGATCCGGTCACCGCGCTCACCGAAAAGGAGTTCGCCGTCTTCCTGCAGCTCGCCCAAGGCCGCACGGTGGCCGAGATCGCAGACAGCCACAATCTCAGCCCCAGCACGGTGGGGACGCACCTGTATCACATCAAGCAGAAGCTCAACGTCTCCAACGCCGCCGAGCTTGCCCTGGTGGCAATCCGCAGCGGCCTTATCGAAGTCTGACCGGTCTCGAACCAGGCAAAGCTCGCGGCTGGCGCCGCTCCTACGGCG
>ERZ761607.939-NODE-939-length-40784-cov-6.118810_pt1 | contig 40784 bp, 37 predicted proteins | sample MGYA00511164_ERZ761607 | MGnify/ENA primary metagenome ERZ761607 (study PRJEB28899, sample SAMN02445080) | bioreactor sludge metagenome | biome: EBPR sludge | place: Australia: Brisbane, Thorneside Wastewater Treatment Plant | collected 2011-06-22 ...
CATCCACACCCGCATCATGGCCTACAGCGCCAAGTACGCCAGCGCCTTCTACGGCCCGTTCCGCGACGCGGTGGGCAGCGCGGGCAACCTGGGCCGGGCCGACAAGAAGGTCTACCAGATGGACCCCGGCAATACCGACGAGGCGCTGCGCGAGGTGGCGCTGGACATCGCCGAGGGCGCCGACATGGTGATGGTCAAGCCCGGCATGCCCTACCTGGACATCGTGCGCCGGGTGAAAGACGAATTCCGCGTACCGACCTTCGCCTACCAGGTCTCGGGCGAATACGCGATGCTCAAAGCCGCTGCCGCCAACGGCTGGCTGGACCACGACCTGGTGATGATGGAAAGCCTGCTGGCCTTCAAGCGCGCCGGCGCCGATGGCGTGCTGACCTATTTCGCCCGGGATGCCGCCCGATCGATATTAAAACGATAGCAAAAAGCGACCTTTTCATGCTGGGTATTCAGGCTTTTAATCAATAAATTCCCACCCGAGCCCCGGACGCGTCGCCACCATGCGGATCTTTCACATTGACCCCCGCAGCACCCGGGAATTGGCCGAATTGCCCTCCCAGTTGCCGCAGGAGGGATTTTTCTGGATCGGGGTGACCCGGCGGGAGTTCGAGGTCGGACAAGCCCGGATCCAGGAGGCACTTCACCGCCTGGCCGGGTCCGGTCTGCTGGACCTGCACGTCTCGGACGTGTTGAACAACCAGTTGCCGTCGCACCCCGCCTTCACCTCGCAATACGACGTACTGGTTTTTCGCCGGCTGGCCACCGGGCAAAGCGAAACCGACCTGTCGCGCCCCGGCGAGCCGTTGAGCCGCCCTCCCCCACGCCGCTCCGGCCCGCCCATCCTGCACCGGATCGACACCAGTCCGGTCGGTTTCGGGATTTTCGACAGCGTCTTGTTGACCGTTCACCCGGCCAGTTGCACCGTGCTCGATACCTACGCCACCCGGCTGCTGGCCAGTCAGCGGCCGGACGAACGCAGCGCCGGAGTGCGCGCACCCGCCAGCCCGGCCGACCTGATGCTGCGCATCGTCAACCACATGGTTGACGGCTATCTGGACCTGCGCCGCGAGCTGACCCGCCAGCTCGATCACTGGCAGGACGAACTGCTCGACCCCCACGCCCCGTTTCGCAACTGGACGGCACTGCTGGACGCCCGGCTGACGCTGCATCAGCTTGACGATATCTGCGCCGACCAGCGCGACACGCTGGAAGACTGGATTGAGGCCATCTCGGCCTGGCCGGACGCCGACACCGACGCCGGGCGGCGCGATCGCGAATTGCTGCAAGTACGCAGTCGCGACGTGCTGGAGCATATCGAGCGGGTGGTTCATCATGTTCGGCGGCTGGAGCACCACGCCGAAACGGCGGTGCAGATCCACTTTGCCGCGCAGGGCAACCGCACCAACGACACCATGCGCACCTTGACGGCGGTGACCGCCATCTTCCTGCCGCTGAACCTGATCGCCGCAGTCTTTGGCATGAACTTCGAGTTCATTCCGTTGCTGCATGAAAAAGCCGGCTTCTGGTGGACTCTGATGGGAATGGGCAGCGTCGGTGTGGCCATGGGCCTGCTGTTCTGGCGCAAACGTTACCTCGCGCGCAGCGGTCGCTGAGTCCGCGCGGGGCCGCCTCAGACGTAGGGCGGCTGCAATTGTTCTGCCGCCAGCACCCGCTGCACCGCCTCACGGGCCAGCATCCGCTGCAGATAGGGACCCAGATGGGCCCGCTCCCGGGCGGCGCCGGTGGCGAAGTGGCGCGTCCATCGGCACAGGGTGAAAACATAGGGGTCCAGGGCCGAATAGCGCGCCCCCATGAACCACGCCTGCCCGTGGCCCGCCAGCATGTCGTCCAACTGGGCCAGCAAGTCAACGATCCTGCGGTGCGCCGCGGCCTTGACCTCGGCCCCACCCGCCGCGTTGCCCTGCGCCACCCAGCGTTCCGGGTAGAAGTACACGATCAGCGCCGTCTGCAGCGTGTTGGTCAGCCACATCAGCCATTTGTAGAAGTGGGCGCGTTGCGACGTTCCCGTCGGCGGAGCCATTTCCGCCTGTGGGTGGGTATCGCACAGATGCAGGACGATGGCGGCGGTTTCGTACAGCACCAGGCTGTCCCCCGCCTCGCCGGGCGCAGCATCCTGCGTCAGCACCGGGATGAGCCCGTTGGGGTTGAGCCGCAGGTACTGCGGCGACTTGTGGGCATCAAGCGCGCGATCCACCAGCACCCGCTGGTAGGGAACGCCGAGTTCTTCAAGCAGGATGTGAGGCACCATGCTGGCGGTGCTGGGATAGTAGTGAAGCTGGATCATCGGTCGGTTCCGGTCATGGATTGATCGCACGAACAAGAGGCGCCCGGTGCGTCATTTCAGGCCGAATAGCCCGGCGCCGTTCTCCCAGGCCACTTTTCTGGCGACCTCGGCCGGCAGATCACCCAGCCAGGTGCGGTAGCCGGCCATGGTGTCTTCGTAGTACATCCAGCGCTGGTTGACCCAGGTGTCGGAGCCGAGCAGGAAGCGCCCCGGGTACTTGAGCATCAGGGCGCGCCAGTCGCCACAGAGCTTGCCGCCCTCGCAGGTCAGCCCGGGGCGGTAGGAGAGTTCGCCCATCAGGCCCGGGTACCGGGCCAGCAGGGCCTCGACCCGCTCCACCGGTGTGCCGCCGATACCGGTGTGGGCCCAGATCAGGCGTACTTTCTGGCCTTTTGAGGGCGTGGCGGCCATCAGCAGGTCGATGGCCACATCGTCCACGTGCGCCAGCACCACCAGGTTCTTTTCCTCGGCCAGCGCCATCAGCTTTTTCGCCACCGGGCCATGGGCGTTGGCGCTGTCGTAGAGGTGGAATTCGCCGATGCCGCGGTAAGGGCCGGCCGCGGTGCCGCGGGCCAGCTCGGCCAGCACCATGTCGTAAATCGTCTCGTCGCGGAACCAGTTGTTGTAGTCGTCGCGGTTGCGGTACAGGCGGATGAAGGGCACCACGGTGACACCGGCGGCGCGGGTTTCGGCCCGTGCCTCGGCCAGCGCGCGGGTGCCGTCGTTGGGCCGCGAGTTGGCCACGATGGCCTTCACGCCGCTGCGCTGCATGCGCGCCAGCACATCGGGCAGCGGGTGCGGGCCGGCCTGGCCGTTCCAGGCCTCGGTGTTGTAGTGCAGGTGGGCGTCAAACAGCGGGCCGGTGTAGCCGCCGGCGGCCGCGGCAGATGAAACCACTCCCAAAACAAGAGCAAACAATGACCTTCTGACGCTGGGTAACGGCCAAAAAAGCCCAAAATTCAATCCCGAAACCATCGAAGCACCTCCTGACCACGTTGCGATGCCATCCACCACCCTGGGCCACGCCGCCCGCCCGCTCCGGGGCGGCCGCTGGCGGGCGTCCTATCCGACGTGCCGGGCGAAAAACGCCAGCGTGCGCTCGCGCGCCAGTGCCGCTGCCGCCGCGTCCCAGGCGCCGCGGTGGTCGCAGTTGAAGCCGTGGTGGGCGGCATACACCTGCACCTCCACCCCCGGCTGCGCAGCCCGGAAGGCCTGCACCGTGTCCAGCGGAATCCAGCGGTCCTGCTCACCGAAATGCGCCAGCACCGGCACACGCGGCTGGCGGGCGGCCTCTTCCGGCGTGGTCATGCCGCCGCCGTAGTAGGGCACCGCAGCCGCCAGCCCGGACAGCGTGCAGGCGGCGCGCCAGGTCAGCAGGCCACCCCAGCAGTAGCCGACGATGCCCACCTTGCCGCCGCCGGCCTGGGCCGCATGGTCGATCACGGCCTGGATGTCGGCCATCACACCCGGGGCGGGCAGCGCCTCCACCGCCATCTTGTAGCCGAAGCCCTCGTTCATGTCGGCCTCTTCATAGCCGAGCTCGACACCCGGTTTCACCCGGTGGAAGGTCGACGGCGCCACCGCCAGGTAGCCGGCCGCGGCATAGCCGTCGGCCACGGCGCGGATGTGCGCATTGACGCCAAAAATCTCCTGCAGCACCACAACGGCGCCGCGCGGCGTGCCCGCGGGTGAGGCCACGTAGGAGGGAAACGCAAGGCCGTCAGCGGCGGTGAGGGTGATGAAACTGCCCATAAAAACTCCAGAAGGGAAAATGCGGTGATCAGCCGCGTAGCACGCGCTCGACAAAATCCAGCCGGTCCTGGCCCCAGAAAATCTCGCCGTTGATGACGTAGCTGGGCGCACCGAAAACGCTTGCGTCGATGGCCGCCTGGGTGTCGCGTTCATAGCGCTCCTGCACGTCCTGTCGGTGCGACTGCTCCAGCCGCGCCGGGTCCAGCCCCTGCTCGGCCAGCAGCTCGGCCAGGGTCTTGTCGTCGGCGATGTTGCGCTCCTGCGCCCAGCAGGCGGCCAGGATGGCACCGGCAAGCCGCATGGCGGCCTCGGTGCCGTCGTAGCGGTCCACCGCGATGATCAGGCGGGCTGCGTCGTCGCCGCTGACCGGAAAATAGCGAGGCTGCAGGTTCAGGGGCACGTTCAGGGCGGTCGCAAAACGCCGCAACTCCACCAGCCGGTAGGCCTGGCGCTGCGGCGCGCGTTTGGGCAGCGGCAGGCCGCCGGAGACGGGAAATACCTGGCCCAAGTCCACCGGGAGCACCCGCACGGTGGCGCCGGCAGCCTGCGCAATTGCCGCAAAACGGGCGTGGCCCAGGTAGGTCCAAGGGCTCTGGGGCGCGAAATAGTAGTCCACTGTGTGACGCACGGCAGTCTCCGGATCGGGTTGTAATAAGAGTCAGCACCCGCTTTGTAACCTGATTGCGTGAAATCTGCCGGAGCATCCGAATGGACAAGGTACTGCTGATCACCGGAGCCAGCCGCGGCATCGGCGCCGCCACCGCGCGGCACGCCGCGCAGGCCGGCTGGGCCGTGGCGGTGAACTACACCGCCCATTCCCTCGCCGCCGACGAGGTGGTGCGTAGCATCCGCGCCGCCGGCGGCACCGCCATCACCGTGCAGGCTGACGTGGCGGACGAAAGCCAGGTGCTGCGCATGTTCGAACGCATCGACGCGAAATTCGGGCGGCTGACCGGCCTGGTCAACAACGCCGGCGTGGTGGACTTCAGCGCCCGTTTGGACGAAATGGACATGGACCGCTGGCGCCGCATGTTCGACATCAACGTGCTGGGCAGCCTGCTGTGCGCGCGCGAGGCGGTGCGGCGCATGAGCCCCCGCCACGGCGGCGCGGGCGGCGCCATCGTCAACGTCTCCAGCGCCGCCTCGCGGCTGGGCTCGCCCGGGCAGTATGTGGACTACGCCGCCGCCAAGGGCGCCATCGACGCCTTCACCATCGGACTGGCCAAGGAAGTGGCGGCGGAGGGCATCCGCGTCAACGCGGTGCGGCCCGGCCTGATCGAAACCGACATCCATGCCAGCGGCGGCCTGCCCGACCGGGTGCGAGACCTGCAGCACCTGGTGCCGATGCAGCGCGGCGGCACCGCCGCCGAAGTGGCCGAAGCCATTGTCTGGCTGCTGTCGCCGGCCGCCAGTTACACCACCATGAGCCTGCTGGACGTCTCCGGCGGGCGCTGAAAACGCGAAACCCATGAACCCACCCACCATCCGCCACTACTGGGAAGACATGACCGTCGGCGCCGTGATCGACCTGGGCACCGTCACGCCCACGCGCGAGGCCATCCTCGACTTCGCCCGCCAGTTCGACCCGCAGCCCTTCCACCTGGACGACGAGGCGGCGAAGGCCTCGGTGTTCGGCGGCCTGTGCGCCAGCGGCTGGCACACCTGCGCCATGGCCATGCGCCTCATGGTGGACAACTTCCTGCGCGAGTCGGCCAGCCTGGGCTCGCCGGGGCTGGAATCGATCAAATGGCTCAAGCCGGTGTTTCCGGGCGACACGCTGCGCCTGCAGCACCGGGTGATCGACCGCCGCCCGATGGCCAGCCGACCTGATGTGGGCCTGGTGCGCACCGTCTGGGAAATGTTCAACCAGCGCGGCGATCAGGTGCTGCACATGGAGGGCTGGGGCATGTTCCGGCGCCGGCATGCCGCCACCGCCGCAGGCGCGCCCTGAAGGACGTCCCGGCCGCGGGGCGCACAATCGCCGCCATGGACTTCAAACCGCTGATCACCCTGCTGGCCATCGTCAACCCGCTGGCCATCGTGCCGTTCTTCATCCACTACACGCAGGGATTCCCGCGAGAGCAGCGCCAGCGAACGATCTGGATATCGTCCTTCAGCGCGTTTGCGGTCATTGCCACCAGCGCGCTGCTGGGGCTGCAGATTCTGGAGTTTTTCAGCATTTCGCTGGCCAGTTTCCAGGTGGGCGGCGGCATGCTGCTCCTGATCAGCGCGATGAACATGCTCAACGCCCAGCCCGCCGAGGCCAAACCCAGCACCCACGAGTTGGAGGACGGCGCCGAAAAGGCCGCCATGGGCGCCAGCATTGCGGTGGTGCCACTGACCATCCCGTTGCTGACCGGCCCCGCCACCATGTCCACCGTGGTCATTTATGCGGACAAAGCCAAGTCATTCTGGCAATTGGCGACGCTGGTGGGGTACGGCGCGGTGATTGGCCTGGCGACGGCCCTGTGCTTTTCACTCGCGGGACCGATCGCCCGGGTGCTGGGCAAGACCGGCATCAACGTCATGACCCGGCTGATGGGCCTGATCCTGGCCGCGCTGGCGGTGGAGGTGATGAGCGACGGCCTGCACAAGCTGTTTCCGGCCCTGTCGCGCTGACGGATTGGCCCGGGGACGGCCAACCGACGGATTTATTGAAGATTTTTGGCCATACCCAGCGCAAAATCGTCATTCTTTGCTATTGTTTTCGATGAGCCGCATCATTTGATGTGTGGTGTTGCGCAGCCGCTGGGCCAACAGCTGTGTCAGCTTGACCAGCAGTTTGGCGCCCACGGTCGGGTGATCGCGAATCAACCCGGCAATGGCAGCACGGGTCAGGATGGCCGCTTCGACCGGCTCGATGGCGGTGCAGGTGGCGAAACGGGGCTCCCCATCGAGCATGGACATCTCGCCCACCGCCGCGCCGGGACATAACACGGCCAGCCGTTCGGGCGGGGCATCAGCGGCCGGCGCCACGCCCTTGCGCGTCACGGGGCGTTTGGTGACATCGACGGTACCGTCAAGAACCAGCAGCATCCAGTCGCCGCGTTCGCCCTCACGCACCAGGACACGCCCGGGCTGTGCCCGAACGAACCAGACGGCCTGGGCCAGGGTATCGAGCTCTTCCAGGGTAAAGAAGTCCAGCAACTGCGACTGCTGCAGCCACGGTGCGCTGCGAACCGACAGCGGCGCCGGCGACTCGACCCGCTCCAGACCCTCGCGGGTCAGCCAGTTCTCCAGGTTCGTCGGCGCCTGCATCGCCGGCTCAGCGCAGGTTCTGGCGGCCCAGCCACTGAGCGAGGGCGTCCACGGCCGCGTCACTGGCGGCGGTCAGTGCGCGCACGCCACCGCCGGCGTCGGCGCTGGGTGCCGGGCGCTCGGCGCTGAACACCTGGTGCACCGGCAGGCGCCGCTCCGCCCCGCGACCGCCTGCCGCAGCGGGCGGGATGAGTGTCGCCCGCAGGCGCACCAGTGCGCGCGAGCGGTCGGGTGCGTCAAATACCTGGCTGAACTCCTCCAGCTCCAGCTTGAGCTGCGCCAGCGGCGCCTGGCCGGCTTCGAACACAGGTCGATCCTGTTCGAGCCGCGTGCGCAGGCGCTGACGTACCAGATGCGCGGGCGGCATGCTCCAGCGGGCCTGGGCATACGGCCGCAGTTCATGCACGTCTGCGTAGGCCAGGCGGTAGAGCACCGGCACGGCATCCAGCGCGGCCAGCGCATCGGCCTCGGCAAGTACCACAGGCAAACCGGCCACCGCGGGCGCCGGTGGCGCAGCGGCCGCAGACACCGGCCCGAAGTCGTACACCGCCACCGGCAAGGGCTTGTCCGGCAGCGCGGCGCAGCCCCCGAGCAGCGCCAGCGCCAGCGGAAACAACCGGAACGAAAGAAGGGGTGTTTTCATGGGAATGTCTTTCAACGGGCCACCGGCACCGGCGCCACAAAGCCGGCCTCGCCCGGGCCTGGGGGTGTCGGGCCGGTACCGAACAGCAGGGACTGGGGGTTGTCCCCGACGATCTGCGCCGCCCGGCCCACCTGACGGCTGGTCCGCGCCAACTCGTCACCCACGGCGTTCAGGCGCGGCAAGCTCTGCTCATTGAGCGTCGCGGCGCCCTGGGCCAGCGCATCGGCGCCGTGGCCCAGGCGCTCGACCAGGCCACTGTCGTCCAGGCGTTTGAGTGTCTGGCGCAGATCGTTGACAGCCAGCCGCGTATCCGACGCCGTGGCCTGCAGCGCCTGCATGGCGCCACGGGTGTCCTGCACCAATTGCGGAATGGGCGTTCGCACCGGCCCCAGTTGCTGGTCCAGCAGCGTGCCGATATCGCGGGACAGCTTGCCCACACTGGCGGCGGATTCACCCATGCGGCCGACCGCGCCGAGCAGCGCGGCCTGGTTGTCGGCGGCCAGCAGCTGGTTGAAACGCCTGGCGGCCTCTTCGAGCTGCCCCAGGGTGCGACCGCCTTGCTCCGTCAGGCGCCCGATCAGACCGGGGCGGACCGGAATCCGGGGTACGCCGCCATCCGCCGCGACCAGCGGCTCGCGGGAGGTGCCATCGTCATCGAGCTGAACGTGGGCAATTCCGGTCAGGCCCTGATAGCCGAGGGTCGCCACGGTCGAGCGGGTGATTGGCGCTTTGGTGTCGATCGCGATTCGCATCAGCACGTTACCGGGGATCTGCGGGTCAAAGCCGATGCTTTGCACCTTGCCGACCAGCACACCTTTGAGCCGAACACCCGCCTGCACATTCAGGCCGCTGACCGCCTCCGGGGAGCTGATCTCGTATTCCGACCGGATCGAGCCATCGCGCGTCAGCCACCAGGCCATGGCCAGCAGCAAGGCGGCCACCAGCAGCACAAAGGTGCCGGCGGCCAGAGCGTGGGCTTTGTTTTCCATCGAGTCGTACCTCCTAGACCACAAACGGGTATTCGCGCAACAGCTCCATCGCGCGCTGCCCCCGCTCACCCAGGAAAAAATGGTGAATGAACGGATGGGCAAACGCTACCACCTCCCGCGGCGGCGCGTTGACAATCACACGCTGGTCGGCCAACACCGCCACCCGCGTGCTCAATTCGAACAAGGTGTCCAGATCATGGGTCACCATCACCACCGTCAGGCCCAGCTCGCGGTGCAAGGATCGCAGCAGCGCGCAGAACTCGTCGGAGCTGTCCGGGTCCAGTCCGGCCGTCGGCTCATCCAGCAGCAGGAGCGGCGGGTCCATGATCAGCGCCCGCGCCAGGGCAACCCGCTTGATCATGCCCCCCGACAGCTCGGACGGCATCTTGTGGGCGTGTTTGACATCCAGTCCCACCATCTGCAGCTTGAGCAGGGCGGCGTCGCGAATCAGTTCATCGGGCAGGCATTTGAGCTCGCGCAGCGCGAAAGCGATGTTCTCCAGCACCGTGAAGGCCGAATAGAGTGCGCCGTGCTGGAACAGCATGCCGACGCGACTGGATGCCCCTTGCCGCCCCATCTGTTCGGCGCTTTCGCCGAGCACCGTCACGGTCCCGCGCGCCGGGCGGGCAAGACCCAGAATCTGACGCAGGAGCACGGTCTTTCCGGTCCCCGAGCCGCCGACCAGCGAGAGCATCTCTCCGGACGCCACCTGCAACTGCAGGTCCTTGTGCACCACGATGTCGACCCCGGCCTGATGGAACACGGTCCACAGGCCGCGGATGTCGATCACCGGGTGGGCGGCGGTCACGGCGGGAACGGTGGAAGTCATGCTCAGATTCCGATGTTCTTGAACAGCACGGCAAACAGCGCATCGATCAGGATCACCACCGTAATCGAGGTCACCACCGATGCGGTGGTTCCCTGGCCCAGACTCTCGGTGTTGGGTTTGACCCGCAAACCGTAGTGACAACCCACCAGCGCAATCATGATTCCGAAAACCGCCGACTTGCCCATCGCCAGCCAGAGGTTGCTGACCTGCACGGCCCGCGGCAGGTTGTTGACGAAGTACGCCGGCGTGATGCCCAGCGCCAGGTCGGCCGCCAGCATGCCGCCGATCAGCGCGGCCAGGGTGGTCCAGAGGGTCAGCAGGGGCATGGCCAGCGCCAGCGCAATGGCCCTGGGCAGAACCAACCGGAATCCCTGGGATATCCCCATGACTTTCATCGCGTCCAATTCTTCCGTCACCCGCATCACGCCGATCTGCGCGGTGATCGCCGAGCCCGAGCGTCCGGCGATCAGTACCGCCGCCAACACCGGGCCCAACTCCCGCACCAGTGACAGGCCAAGGATGTTGACGATGTAAATCTCTGCCCCGAATTGCCGCAACTGCTGCGACGTCAGGTACGCCAGCACCACGCCGATCAGAAAACCGACCATGGCGGTAATCGGCAATGCCGTCGCACCGATGTGATACACATGACCGGAGATGTCGCGCCACGGCCCCTGCCGCGGAGCACGGGCCAGGCGCGCGATGTCCAGCACCAGTTGACCTATCAGTGCCACGGCGTCGCGCAGGTGGTCGACCAGTACGAGCAGGAAATTGCCCAACCCCAGGAAACGCTCCCAGATCGAACGCCGACGCGGAACGGGCGGTGGAACACTCAGGCGGGCCACACGCTCCAGCACCGCCCGGTGCTCGACCGACACCACCAGTTGACCGGGCCATTGGCGACCCCAATGGTTCCAGAGTATCTGGGCCCCCAGGTGGTCCAGGCGGCGCAGCGCGCCAAGGTCCCAGTGGGCATCCAGCGACGGCCCGACCTGGTCCAGCGCACCGGCCAGACTGTCCCATTGCCCGCTTGCGGACACGGCAGCGGCAGTCCAATGGCCGGTCACCGCCACCCGGTCCGGGGCGTCGGCGGTCAGGCGCTGGCGCTCGATGATGGGTGGCGAAGAAGCTTCGGGCATGGGGTGCGGTGCGAGTGCGGTGATGGTAGCGGAGGCTTCGCCTGGCGGGGGTCGATCGCCGCAGCCGGCGGGACTCCTTCCCCGGCAGCTCACCGGCGCCCGCTTTGCGGTATTGTCGTGATCATGCGCCACGAACGCACCCCCCTGGTCTCGGTGGTCATGCCGGCCTACGACCGCGCCGACCGCGTCGGTGCGGCTGTCGAATCCATCCTGCAGCAGAGCCTGACCGACTTGGAACTGATCGTCATCGATGACGCCTCCCGCGACGGCAGCGCCTCGATTGCAGAGCAGTTCCATGACCGCCGCATGACCGTGGTGCGGCTGCCCGCCAACCTGGGCAACGCAGCGGCCCGAGACATCGGCATGCAACTCGCGCGCGCGCCCTTCCTGGCCGTCATGGATTCGGACGACATCAGTCTGCCGCACCGCCTGGAGCGGCAACTGCAATTCCTGGAGACAAACGCCGAAGTGGATCTGCTGGCGGCTGATGCGACTCGGGTTACCGGCCCTTTGCGCGAGCCGATGCGCTGGCCCCGCGATGACGGGCAGATCAAGGCGATGCTGCTGCATGTTGACGGCGCGATGATCCATCCGACGGTGGTAATGCGCAGCGCCTTCGTGCGATCGTGCGGCATCCGCTACACCGCCGCCATGCGAACCGATGCCGACAATGATTTTTACGTCCAGGCCATGGCGGCCGGAGCGCGCTTCCACAACCTGGGCGAGCCGTTGCTCGACTACCACCGCCACCCGGGCAACGTCACCAACGACCCCCTGTTGCGGCAGCGCAAACGCAGTGTGCGCCGGCGGGTTGCCGGGCTTTTTTTCCCCGAATTGCGGGGCGTCGAAATTGAAGCACTGATTGCCACTTTCGATCCGACCGGCCCGCTGACCGTGCAACAGGCCGCGCATGGACTGAGTGCCCTGGACCATGCGCGGTTGGAGGAGCGTTCATTCTTCGGCGAAAGCCGCGCCCAGGTTCGCCTGCTGGTGGATGAACGCCGCGCAGCGCTGATGCGGGCCTTGCAGCGGGTCGGCGAGGCCTGAGCGCTGCGACCGCGTCGCTCGCTCATCGGCGCCGTCGTTCGACGGCGTCCCACCCCATAAATGAATACCTAAGTATTTACATAACCCATTGATTTCATGTGGTATTTACAACAAAGAGTCCCCCACCACCGAACCGAATTACCGGAAAACCACACAAAAACCGAGAACTAATGCCGCAATAACACAAACTGGATTGACATTCGCGTAACGGCTCGTAACGAAACCCATCAACTGCAAGCGCGCTTCCTACAATTTCTCCACGGCCAAAGGGCTGGAGTTTCCCGTTGACGTGGCCGACCAAGAGTCAAACAGCATGAAAATTTCAAAAATCAGTCTCGCACTGGCGATCGGCTTCGCGGCTGCTTCTGCCTCGGCACAAACCGCCAACATGGCGGTTTCGGCCACCATCGCCGGTTCCTGCAGCCTTGTCGCCAACCCGCTGGCTTTCAGCGTCTACGACCCTTTGGCCGCTTCCCCTCTGGACGTTGCCACCACCGTCGCCGTTACCTGCACCACCGGTGCCGGCGCGACCTTGGCCATGGGCCCGGGTCTGAACGTGACCGGAGCCGGCGCGGGGGCACAGCGCCGCATGCGCGTCGGCGCGACGGCCAACTACCTCAACTACTCCATCTTCCAGCCGTCCGGCACGGCGCCGGGTGACGCCTGCGCCTACACCGCCGGCTGGGGCAATGGCACCACCGCCGGAGCGGTGCTCGCCATCGGCGCGGCGCCGGGGCCCACCGCCCGCAGCTACAACGTATGCGGTCGTATTCCCGCCGGGCAGTCGTCGGCAATCGGCAGTTATGTCGACACCGTTGTGGTCACCGTCACCCTCTGATTGATCGCCCCCATTTCTTCCTACTCGTCTCGAACGGAGTTCCCATGTTTTTCAAGAAGTCCCTCCTCGCGCTCGGCCTGACCTTCGCCGCCGCCGGCGCTTTCGCCCAAACCACCGGCAACATCAACGTCAGCGCGACCGTGCAGGCCGCCTGCACCATCACCACCAACAACCTGGCCTTCGGCAACTACAACCCACTGTCGGTTTCCCCGAGGCAGGTCGACACCACCATGGATGTGACCTGTAGCGTAGGCTCCGTCCCGACGGTGTCCCTCGGCGCCGGCAACAACGTGTTGGGGAACCAGCGGCGTATGGCCAATGGCACCGAGCGCCTGAACTACAGCATCAACCAGCCCAGCGCCAACACCCCCGGTGCAGGCTGCGTCTACACCACCTCCTGGGGTGATGGCACGGTCGCCGGGGCCGCGCTGCTCTTGACCGCTGCGCCCAGCCTTGCCGCACGGACCTACAACGTCTGCGGCGAGATCCCGGCCGGCCAGAGTGCCGCGACGGGCAGCTACACCGATGTGGTGGTCGCCACGGTGTCGTTCTGACGCGGCACGGTCCGCTGAGCCCCCGAATGGCCCGCTCGCGGGCCATTTTTCTTGGTTCTCCCCCGTGGTTCAGTTCGCCCCGCGCCGCTACACTGCAGCCATGCAACGCTCCCTGAGTGCCGCCTTGGTCGCGCTGACCTTCGCCAGCGCCGGCATCACCCATGCCGGCGAGTTTTCCATCACACCGGTTCGGCTTGATCTGGCCAGTTCGGCACGGTCCCAATTGCTGTCGGTGACGAATCTGGGCTCGACACCCGCCCGCTTCATGGTTCGGGCGGCCGGCTGGACCGTCAATGAGGGCGGCGGAGTGGATCTGGTGCCCGACGACAGTCTGCTGGTTTTTCCGGCCAGCTTCACCATCCCGCCCAAAGGCACCCAAAACGTGCGTGCCGGCACTGACCTGGCACCCGCCGATGTGGAGCGCACCTGGCGTATCGTGCTGGAAGAACTGCCCGACCCCAACCCCACAGCCCAACAAGGCACCACCATCAACGTGTTGTCGCAGCTGTCGGTTCCGGTCTTCATGGCGCCGCGCCAGGTTCGCCGTGAGCTGAAGCTGGGCCCACCGGCCGTGGACGGCAACCAGGCCCGCATCCTGGTAGCCAACACCGGCAACGTCCACGCCCTCGTGACCGCCGTTTCCCTCACCGCGCTGCGTGAGCAGCAGGTCCTGGCCGAAGGGCGCAAGGAGGGCTGGTACCTGCTACCGGGCAGCCAGCGAACGTACGCCATCACCGGCACGGCCGCGTGGTGTACGTCCGGGGTCAACCGCTTCGAGTTGCGCGCCTTTGATCGCGATGGGCAACAGCTTGCCCAACAGGCCCTGGATGCCCGCGAGGTTTGCCGCTAGCACCTTGCGCGAACACAGGCGAAGGGGCGGCGGGTGGGTGCTTGGCCTGCTGCTGGTGAGCAGTCTGAAACCAGCATGGGCGCAAACCCCGCCGGAGCGGCCAGCGCTGTCCTCATCTGCCGCGAATCGGGCCCCATCGGCACCGACGGGCCTGCAGCGGCTGGTTCTGCCGCTGGTGACCAACGGAAGCCCGCGCGATCCGGTGACCGCCTGGATAGGCGACAACGCGCTGTGGCTGAAGGTCGAAGATCTGGTGAACGGCGGCATGCTGGAAGGCAAGGTTCCCCGCGAACGGATTCGAATGATCCGTGACCAGGCCCATGTTCGCCTGCAGGAATTGGCTGACCTGCTGGAGTACCGGTTCAACGAGGCCGAACTGAGTCTGGTGGTCGATTTGCGCCAGGAGGCCATGACGGTCAACGCGGTCAACCTGTTGCAGCGGCCTGCGGCGCCATCGGACAGACCGGCGCCCGTTTCTGCGGCCTACCTGAACTATTCGCTGGTGGGTGCCAGCGGTACCGCCCCGACCCTGTTGACCGAATGGGCTGCCAGCTACCGCGGCCACTCCCTGCTGGCGCAGTGGGTCCGCGACGGACAGGGGCGGTCCTACCGCGGCCCGGTCAGCCTCAGCCTCAATGAGCCGGAACAGAAACGCCAGTGGGTCCTTGGCGACACGCAGTGGCCGGGAACCAGTTTGTTGCCGGGCCTCTCCCTAGGCGGTGTGAGCGTGCGCCGCTTCTACGATTTCGAGCCCGGCATCGTGACGACACCCACCATGGGACTGCGCGGATTCGCCACCACACCGTCGACCGTGGAGATACAGGTCAACGGCGCCGTGGTCTCGCAACGCCCCATTCCTGCCGGCCCGTTCGAGCTCACCGGCATTCTGGCGCAAGCGGGGAGCAACGAAGTGGTCGCCATCATCCGGGACGCTTTCGGACGGGAAACCCGGCTCAGCGGCGAATCGCTGTACGGTTCGCCGTTGCTGCTGCAGCCGGGCCTGTCCACCTTCGCCCTGGCGATGGGGCAGCAGCGGGTGGGCGGCACCGGTCCGGCGCCCGCCTACGGCGACACGGTGGTGGCCGGGCAGTTCAATGTCGGCCTTCGACCCTGGCTGACGGTCGGTGCTGCAGCCCAGGCTGCGCCGGACCATGTGGCTGCGGGCGGCGAAATGACCGCGACCGGCCGGTGGGGTGAATGGAGCGGACAGGTGGCGGGCACCCGCACACCCGAGGGCAGCGGCGTGGCGCTGGCCTTGAGCTACCGGCTGAGCACGCCCCAATGGAGCATGCAGGCCGCCACGGTGCGTCGCCAACGACGCTTTGCCGAAATCGGTGCGGTGGACACCGGCCAGGAACGGCTGCTGGAGCAGACCGAATTTTCGCTGGGCCGACGCTTGGGCGGGGTGGACTGGGCATTGCGGTACAGCCAGCGGCTGACCACCGCGCCCGGGCGAAGTCAGCGCTGGAGCCTCGCGGCCAGCCGCCGCTGGAGCAGCCATCTCAACACCCAGCTGGAATGGTCGCGCCAGACAGGCGCGATCACCGAGACGGCGGTTTCCCTGATGGCCAGCTATTCCCTGGACCCGGAGCACAGCCTGACAACGATTGCGCGCCGGGAAGGCGGGCGATGGTCCGGCTCTGCGGATGTCACCCGGACGCCGCAGACGGCGTTCCGCACCGGGTACCGCTTGTCCCACAGCTGGGCCGGCGACGGTCGCACCCGCCAATCGGCCGTGGTCACACGCGATACCCGGCTGGCGCAGCTGGAACTGCAAGCCAGCCATGAAGCCGGGCGGACGCAGGGCGCTTGGCGCGTTTCGGGTGCCGTGGTGGCCGTTGACGATACCGTGGGACTGACACCGCCGGTGCGCGACGCCGTGGTGCTGGTCCAGGTACCCGATGCGCCGCAGGTCCCGGTCCGGGTCGAGGGACGGGAGGTTGGCCAGACCGACGAGCGGGGTCGGTTGCTGGTCCCGGGCCTGTCGTCGTATTCACGGCAGCGGGTATCCATCGATACCGACGCCCTTCCTTTGTCCTATGAAGTCGGCACGGTCGAGCAACGGGTGAGCGCCCCCCTGCGCGGGGCCGCCGTCGCGAACTTCGAAGTGAAGGTTTACCGCGCGACCATGGGTCGCATCCTCGACCCGGAAGGCAAACCTTTCGTCAATGCGGTGCTGATCCTGCCCGATGGACGCCGCGTTGCGACCGGGACCGCCGGCGATTTCGTGATCGAGGGAGCCGCCCCGTCCGGCACCGCCCGCGTCGAACGCCCCGGAGCGCAGCATTCGGGCTGCACGGTCCGATTCCCGGCGCCGGCTTCAGACCGTTCTGCTTTTGTCCGGATGGGTGCTCTACCATGCACACCATGAGTCTGGTCCGTCCTGCCCTGCGATTCGCCGCCTTGACCGCATTGGCCGTCGGAGGACTGCTGGGCGCCACTGGGGCAAAAGCCCAACTGGCGTGCAATTTACGATCGGTCCAGCCCGTGTTGTTCGGCGCCTACAACCCCTTGAGTGCCAACCCACTGGATGCCCAAAGCAGCATCACCGTCCGCTGCACCGGCCTGGGAATCGGCATCATGAGAATCCAGATGGGGCCGGGCCTTGCCGGCACGGTCGGCAACCGGCAGATGCAGCAGGGTTCGTATCGGTTGTCGTACGGGCTCTATACCAACAACGCCCGGACCACCGCCTGGGGCGACGGCACGGCCGGCACGTCGGCGGTCGTGCGGCTGGTCTTCACCGGGCTGGAGTTCACCCAGCAGATTTATGGGCGCATTCCGCCCGCGCAGAATATGCCGGTAGGGCCCTACTCCGACCAGCTGATCGTTCAGCTCGATTTCTGAGATCCCCTTCGTGTGAGATCGATCGCTTCATCGCCCGCGAGGCCTCTGGCCGAGCCCCCGCCCACCGTCACCCGAGGTGTGAAGCCGTGGCTTGGTCTGGTGGCGTTGGCTCTGTCATGCAGCCCCTGGCCCGCCTGGGGACAGGTGACGCCACTGGACCGCCTGGGGGTCGAACAGGAACGCCTGCGCAAGCTGATCGAAGGCAAACCCAAAGCCTATGAAGATCGCTTCATCGAGTCCGCCGTTGCTGACAGCCCCGCCAATCCCACCGCTGAAGCGCCTGGTGTTCCGCCCGACGGCCAACGCTCGACCATGATCGAGACCCGGACCAATCTGGGCCAATCCCGCGACGAACCGGTCGCACTGCGCTCGGCGCAGGAACTAGGGATTCGGTTGCTGCATCGCCGCGAAACGCTCAACCACGGCGAATGGATCATGGAAGCGGACTGGCGGCAACGACAGGGTGATGCCGATACCGTCGTCGGCAACACTCCCTCGTTTGGTACACCGCGCGGTCAACGTCTGACGCTGCGCAACCTGGGATTGCCTCTGACCGAACAATGGTTCGCCGATTCCGTGGCCGGCGATTTCACCGCCGAGATCACCGACGCACTGGCGCGCAGTTCCCGCGCCTCACTGGGCGGCAGCGTGGTGCGGGGCATCGGGGCGCGTCTGTACACCCCGGGGGTGGACATCCGACTGGGACAGGGCCGGCTCGGGGGCCTCAGTGGCGGACCGTTTCCCGGCTTCGAGCCCGATGGTGACGCCCGCCTGGCCTGGGTCGGCGCCAGCTACCGCTTCAACCCGCGCGTTTTTGCCGGTTTTCAGCTGATGGATTTCCATCGCAGCGGGTCGCCCAATGATCCTTCTGGGGCAGCCTTTGAATCGACTTATGACCGGACTCGGTCCCTGGCCTTTGCGATCGGGCATGGCCAGGAACCTGCCGCCAACGGCGAGCACCGCGTTCGGCTGGTGGCCATTCACAGCAATGCAAGAAACCTGTCGCGGGGTGGTCACTCGGCGTGGGGATGGTTCCTCGAAGGCGCGCTGCGGCACGGCGGCCTGCGCCATGAGGCCGGGTTGTACAGCGCCCAGCCCTCTCTGTGGTTCGGCGATCGCGCACTCAGTGCCGACAATCGGGGGGTTTTCTGGCGCGTCGACGGCCGGAGCGGCGCGGTCAACTGGGGTCTGGGCGCGGACTACGAGTTGACCAATCCGGATGGCGCACCGGGCCGTCCCAGCGGACGGCGGATCGGCCTGTCCTCGCACGCCAACTGGCGAATCGATCGGCGAACGAGCCTGGGCTTTTCCTTTGGCAGCCAGTCGAACCGGCCACGGGCCAGTGGCGACTCGGAGCCGTCCAGCCAAGGTCTGCGAAACGCCCATGCGAACCTCTGGCTGCAAGCCGATCGCCCCCAGTGGGGACGCAGTCGCTTCGGACTGATCCTGCAGCGCAACCAGGCCCTGGTGGCCAACGCGCCGGCCGCGACCGGCGAAGAGATTCAGTGGGAACACGACTGGGTGACCGGGCGTTTCGAAACCTTGCGCCCGGAGTTCACCACTGTTCTGGGCTGGGCCCGCGACCGAAGCTCCGGTGATACGCAGACCTACCCCACCGCAGGCGTCAGCTTCCGAGCCTGGCTGGACGCTGACTGGAGCGTTCAGGGGCAGATGCGCCTGAGCTCCCGCAGCGGCAACCTGAGCACTTCGCGGGGCTTGTCGGGCAGCGTCAGTACGGAGCGTCGCCTGTCGCCCACCCTGCGTGGAGGGGCTACCGTGCAGTTGAATCAGGCCCGTGTCAGTGCCAACCCGGCGGGAGGCGTCGACCCCCTGCCGGTGCGCAGCGATGACCGGTCGGCGCTGATCTGGCTGCGCTGGGAACAGGCGCAAGGCGCCCCTTTCGGGCCCATCGGCGTTCGCAATCCGGGGTATTCCGGAAGCGGCGACATTGACGGCGTGGTCTTTTTCGACCACAACCGGGACGGCGATCGCCAGATCGGCGAGGCAGGGGTCGCGGGGGTCGAAGTGATTCTGGACAAGCGCTACCGCACCACCACCGATCGCGATGGACGGTTTGCGTTTCCCCTGGTCACCACCGGCCCGCATCAGCTGACCCTGACGCTGGAAACCGTTCCACTGCCCTGGGGGTCGCCACCGAATCCGATGACTGCGGCGACGGTGCCGCTGCGGGGCAGCGCCGCTGTGCGCATCCCGGTCGTCCGCCTGAACGAATAACGATGAGTTCTTTGGTACTCAGCGGTAACATGATCCCAATCCAAAACATCGACAACAGGCAGTAACTCTTTGTAATTCCGGCATTTTTTCACTCGCATTGGAGATGACAAAGCCGGAAAATCATGGCATGGCGAATCCCCGCCAGCAATTTACGTCCGGAGATTCTTATGAAACCCAGCATTCGACGCCTCGCAACGGTTGCGGCCGTGTCCACCTTGTTCTGTTCCGGTCTGGCCCAGGCTGAAAGCCAATATGGTTACGACCCCGCCGGTGGCGCTGGCGCCCGCACCGCAACGGCGCGTGTCACCATCACGGTCAACACCCCCAAGCTCATCCTCTTGCGTATTGGCGCATCCGCAGCCGGCGCCGAGGCGGTAACGCTGAACAACGGCATTGCCGGCGCCATTCCCGGCGGTGCCATCACCCCGGGTGCGGCCACCAACAACGCTGTGGCCGACTGGGATGGCACGGCACCGAGCTTTGCCGGCGCCACGGCTGGCGCCGTTCGGGCCTACGCGTGGACCAATGCGCTGAACGGGGGCAGCCTGACCGGCGCCATCACCACCGCATTTGCCGGTACCACGGGCGTCACGGACGCCATGATTGATGTGGCCAGCACCACGGTCAGCGGTGGCGGCCTGAACCATCCGGGCGGTGCGTCCACCACCACGGCGGCGGCAAACCTCGCCACGGCAACGACTTTTGCACGCAACGCTGTTCGCTCGGCAGACTGGGTGTATTCGATTTCGGCCGTGAACGGCGCTGCCATTGCAGCCGGTTCGGATTCGATGACCATCACCTACACTGCTACCACGCTGTAATGCCAGGGCACCCGGCCGGCTGACGACCGTGCCGCGCACCCCTTGCGCGGTACGCCGTCTCGGTCGGCTGGCGGCAGTTGCCTCACATCGAAGCGCCTGCCACCCAAGGACTGCCACCATGTCACGTCGCCTCTTCAACACCTCGCCGGTCGCCCGCACGCTGGCGCTGCTTGCCTGCTTTGGCACCGTCCCGGCGGCCTTGGCCGAGAGCACCTACGGGTACGCGGCGGCGGGGGCTGGCACGGTGACAGCCACCGCCCGAGTCAACCTCAGCGTGACCGTTCCCAAACTGATTCTGCTGCGGATCGGATCGGCCAACGCCGTGGTGGACACCGCATCCTGGACCGTGGGCGCCAGCATCCCCGCCGGACCCACGGTGCCGGTCAACGGCAACAACACGGCGGTCAACTGGAACGGCGCCGCGCCCACGCTGACAGCTTCTGCCTCGCCGGCCGCGCTGAACGTGTTTGCCTGGACCAATGCCACCACAGGCACGATCAACTGCGCCTTGGGCGCCTGGTCGCAGGCGGGTGGTCCCGCCAACGCCAACTTCACCGTCACGGTAACCGGCACTTTGGCCCACCCGGGTGCCAACCTGGGCGCTTGCGCATCGGCCGGTTTCACCTCCAACACCCTGCTGTCCGGGACCTGGCAATACGTGCTGGGCGGAACACCTGGGACCTGGGCGGCGGGCGTTTACACCAATGTGGTGACCTATACGGCCACCGGCGTCTGACCAGGGACACCTATGGAACTGCGGCGGGCCGGTGATCTCCACGGTCGGTCGCGCAGGCATCCGCCGGCCTGGCGCCTGCTGGCCGTAACCAGCCTGTTGCTGGGCGTCAGCGCGGATGTGGCCGCCGTGTTCACCTGGGCCAACGTGGCGGTCCCGCGACGGCAGGTCACCCTGCGCATTGGCACCAACACCACCGGCGTCATCGACAACGTGGTCTTCGATGTGACGGGCGCCAACGTCGGCTCCGGCACGGCGGTGACGGCCGGCTCCGGTGACATTTTTGTCCAGGTCACCGTCCGCAAGCCGGTCACCGGCAACCCGGCGCGGGCCCAGTCGCTGACGGTCAACTCATCCGCCGGGCTGACCTGCGTGGGCGGCAGCGGTTGTGGCACCACCGTGATTCCGTTCACCACCATCAGCTGGGACTCGGTGGTGCAGGAAGGCGGCACCTACGCCAACTGGGATGTGCCCAGCGGCACCTTTACCGGCGCAGCCGCCCAGACGCTCTATACGAACAACGTCAACCCGGCTTTTGAAGGCGTCATGGACAGCATCAACACCCTGACTTTTCGCTACGCCAATACGGTCGTCTATCCATCAGGCAACTACACCGGCCGTGTGGTGTTCACGGCGGCATCGCTGTGACGCCCGGGCTGGCCGCCATGCGCTGGCGGATGCGGCTGGCGGCCGTGGCCCTGTGCCTCGGGACCACCAGTGGGGCGACTTTCGCGCAGCGGCTGGACGACAGCGCCTCGCCGCGGCAGACCATTCAGGCACCGCAGGTCCACAGCGAGCGCGGCCTGAGCCTGGCCGACGATGAACAGGCCCGTTTTGCCGTGCTGTCGTTCGGCCGTATCGAATACAAGCTGGCCACCGCCGCCTACAAGGGCCGCCGCGCCCGCATCGACCTGGTCATTCCCGCTGTCGTGCGGGGGCTGATGGCGCCGGACGGATTGCAACTGCGCTGGCGCGGCGGGCGCCTGTTTGCCGACGGCGAAGGGCGCGGAGGTGAGCGGGTGCCGGTGTGGTCTGGCATCGTCGCCGATGCGTGGATGATCGACACCCTGGAACTCACCGCCAGGCTGGAGCTTCGCAAGCTGGATCTGCGGGATACTTCCTTCGGTTTCGAATCCTATTTCCAGATCGAGGTGTTGCCGTGATGTTCCTGCCCCCCTTCCGTCGCTTCGCCCTGGGCCTGACCGTGATCGCCGCGTCGGCGGGGCCGGCCTGGGCCGCGCCGTTTGAGATCGCCGTGTCGCCGTCACGCTTCGAGCTGTCGGGCAAGGCGAAGGCGCGCATTGGCCAGTCCCTGACCATCCACAACGTCGGTTCCCAGCCGACCGAGGTTTCCGTCCGTACCATCGACTGGACCTATTCACCGGAAGGACAGATCGGCTATCACGACGAGCTGCTGCCCGGCAGTTGCCGGCCCTGGGTGTTGCTGGAACGAAAGACCGTGAAAATCGCCGCGCGCAGCCAGACCAACTTCCGCTTCCAGGTGGAAATCCCGCCGGATGCCGCACGCTCGGAATGCCGTTTCATGCTCGCGGTCGAAGGGGTCGAGCCGGCGCACAAGGCGGTGATCGACAGCGGCGGTGCCAGCCTGAGCCTGCCGGTGAGCGGTCGGATTGCGGTGGCGGTCTACGTCGGCGTTGAAGGCGCCGAACCCCGCCTGGAGATGGTGCAATGGGGCGTCAAGGACATTCGTGGCAAGCGCACCCCGGTGGTCACCGTGGTCAACAAGGGGGACGCGCACGGCCGCCTGGAGGGCGCGCTGGAGGCGCAGGATGCCAGCGGCCAGAAATTCGAAATGATTCCGGAGGGAACGCCGGTGCTTGCCGGGCAGACCCGCACGCTGCCGCTGGTGGTCAAGCCCGAGGAAGGCAAACCGCCGGTGGAATTTCGCCTGCCACTCAAGACCCGAGGCACCCTCGAATGGGAAAAGGGTGGATTCAAGGTCGAAGCCGAGTTCCAGTGATCACCTGGACACCCGCCCGTTGCCGCCCTGTCCACGGCGTGGTGGTGGCAACCCTGGTATGGCTGCACTCCAGCGCAGTCGCCGACACCCAGACGGTGACCGCACCGGTCGGCAACCCGACCCAGGCGGTTTCGGTCACGGCCCGGCTGGATTTCACCGTCAACATCGGAAAATTTCTGTTCTTCCGCGTCGGCACCGGCGCGTTCCCCACACCAAGCATGTTTGTGGATACCGTCGCCTTCAGCTACGCTCCCGCCACGATTCCGGCGGGCGCCGTGGTGCCGATCGACGCCAACAACACCGCTGTCAACTGGAGCGGCGGCGCCCCGGGCTTTGCCACGCCGGGCACGACCGTGCTCCCGGTGGAGGTGCGCAGCAACGCCGGGCCGGTCACCATTCGGGCCACCGCGACGTCCGGGCTGGTCAGCGGGGTCAATTCGATTGCGCTGTCCCGGGTCAGCATCGCATCCAGCGACGCCAATCTGCCGGCGCCGACCATACCGAACGCCGGAACCGGGCCGGCGGTGAATGTGATCGGGACGGCCTTTTCCAATCTGGTTACAGTGCGCAGCGCCAACTGGACCTTTTCCTTCAACCCGGTGCCCGCGCCACTGGCCGGCGCCTATACCGGTCAGGTAACCTTCACCGCGTCGGCGCCTTGAGGTGACAGGGTGAAAAAAAGCCGCCCGGCCGGGCGGCTTTTTTTTCAGCAGGTCAGCGGGCCAGGCCGGGTCAGCCGCCGATCACGCCGCCGTCGGTGCGTCGCACCACCACCGTGGCAGAACGCGGGCGCTCGCCCTTGTTGGGCCATTGCGAAAAGGCCGTCGCGTTGCGCGCGATCTGGTTGTCGGTGAGGGTGCTGCCGTCGGCGTTCTTGGGGCGGTTGGGGTGGCTGCCAATCTCGCCCGGGTGCTGCACGTTGATGAACATGGTCTTGCGGTCCGGCGTCCAGGTCACGCCGGTGATCTCGCAGCCCGACGGGCCGACCAGGAAACGGCGGATTTCCTTGGTCGCGGGGTCGGCCGCCAGCATCTGGTTGTTGCCCATGTTGGCGAAATCGCCGGTGTTGGCATAGCTGCCGTCGGTCTGTATCCACAGGCGGCCGAAGCTGTCGAACGCCAGCCCGTCCGGGCTGTTGAACAGGTTGCCGGCGTTGATGTTGGCCGAGGGCTTGCGGGCGTCGGTGATGCCGGGTTGCCCGGCCATGACGAAGATGTCCCAGGTGAAGGTCAGCGCGGTGCCGTCGCCGCCGGCTTCGTTCCAGCGCAGGATGTGGCCCCAGACGTTGTTGCTGCGCGGGTTGGCTTCGTCTACCGGCGGGCGGGCGCCGCCGGCGCTGGTGGTGCCATCAGCGTTGTTGGACGAGGCCGGGCTGCCACCGCGACGGCTGTTGTTGGTCAGGGTGATATAGACCTCGCCGGCTTTCTTGGGATTGGCAGCGATCCACTCGGGCCGGTCCATCATCGTGGCGCCCACCCGGTCGGCGGCCTGGCGGCACTTGATCAGCACATCGGCCTGGCTGGCAAACCCGTTGGCGGCCGTGAGGCCGTTGCTGCCTTGCACCAGCGGAATCCAGACACCCGTGCCCATGGCGTCGCCGGTGGTGGCGCCGGCGTCGAAGCGGGCGACGTACAGGGTGCCGCTCTCCAGCAGGCGGCGGTTGGCGGCGCTGGTGGGGTTGGCCTTGTCGAAGGTCCCACTGGAGACAAATTTGTAGATGTATTCGTTGCGCTCGTCGTCACCCATGTAGACCACGACCTTGCCATTGGGCGCAATCACCATCTCGGCGTTCTCGTGCTTGATGCGGCCCAGCGCCGTGCGTTTGACCGGTTTGGAGGCCGGCGCGAAGGGGTCGATTTCGACCACCCAGCCGAAGCGGTGCGGCTCGTTGGGGTTCACGTCGGCATCGAAGCGCGGGTCGACCGTATGCCAGCGGTAGCCAAAGCCCTCCTTGGTGATGCCGTAGCGCGATTGCCCACCGATGATGTCGGCCTTCTGGTCCTGGAAGCCGGCGGCGATGGTGGCGCCACTGGTGGGCGCGCCGAAGTAGCCGTTCCAGTTCTCTTCGCAGGTCAGGTAGGTGCCCCAGGGGGTCCAGCCGTTGGCGCAGTTGTTCAGCGTACCCAGCACTTCGGTGCCACTCGGATCGGCGGCGGTTTTCATCAGTGCGTGGCCGGCCGCCGGGCCCTGGAGGCTCATGGGTGTGTTGCCATGGATGCGTCGGTTGTAGGGCGAGGCTTTGACATGCTGCCAGGCCCCGTCGGCATGGCGTTTGACATGGTAGACGCCCACGCCATGAGCGGCCTGCGCCTTGCGGGCTTTCTCCAGCGTGAACGGGGCCATCCAGTCGTCAGCCGGCGTGGCGGCTTCGATGGCGTAGAAGTACTCCGGATTGATGTACTCGTGGTTCATCACCAGCAGGCCTTCGTCGCTGCGGTCGCCCAGGGCGTTGCCGGCGGCATTGAAGGGGAAGAACCACATGCCGTCGTGGTTGTCACCAACCTGCTGCTCCTGGTCGGCGGCGGTGTTGCTGGCATCGGCCTTCCAGGCCGGCGCGGTGGGGCTGATGGGTTCGCCCCAGGGCAGGAAAGCACTGGCGACATACCCGGCCGGCACCACCACCGCGTCCGCCATCGAGATGCCAACGGCTGTGAAACCCAGCATTTTTTCGGCGGCAGCCGCCGCGGGCGCCGGTTCGTCGTCACTGCCGCATCCGGCCAGGCCGGTCAAGAACGGCAAGGTCGCAACCCCGAGGCCGCCCAGCAGCAGGCGACGGCGGCTGGGTTGGGCGGCGATCGCCTGCTCGACCACCTGGTCCAGATTGAGGTTGTGGCTGGGGTTGGAGACGCCGTCATCGTCTCGGATGGAATGGGCCATGGTGAACTCCGTGGGGTTGTGGGAAACAAAACCCGCACTGTCACCGCCGGTCATGACATCCGTGTGGCGCCTCCATGGCATTTCGATGAAACCGGGGCCGACGGGACGCCCGCCTGGGCCGCTTTTCATCGGGTTTGGCATCTTTTCGGCCAATACCCAGCGAAAAAAGGTGCTTTTTCGCTATTGTTTTCGAACTTCTGCACGGGGCCAGAGGGCCCACAGCGCCAGCGGCTGCTTCAGGCGTCCGGCCAGTTCGCCCGCCTCGGGGCCCCAGCCGACGAACCAGTCGGCCCGCACCGCGCCGACGATGGCGCTGCCGGTGTCCTGCGCCAGCACCAACCGATTCAAGGACGTCTGCGGCCCGGCCGACGACAGCCAGACCGGGGTGCCGTAGGGAATGCTCAGCGGGTCGACGGCGATCGATCGGCCCGGCGTCAGTGGCACACCCTGCGCGCCGCGCGGGCCGAACGCGGCGTCAAGCCCTTGCAAGGGCTCCTCGCGGAAGAACACCACCCGCGGGTTGCTCCACAGCAGTTCGTTCAGGCGCTGCGGGTTGCGCGCAATCCAGGCCTTGATGCCGGGCCAGCTGGCATCGCGCACCAGGCCCTGGTCCAGCAGCCATTTGCCCACGCTGCGGTAGGGCTGATCATTGGTGCCGGCGAAGGCCAGGCGCACGGAGCGCAGCTGGCCATCCGCCTCGCGCACCTGCAGGCGCCCGGAGCCCTGGATGTGCAGGATCAGCGCGTCCACGGGATCGTTCAGCCAGGCGATTTCGCGGCCCCGCAGCGCGGCGCGGGCCTGGGGCAAGGTGTCGATGTCCTGGCGGGTGAACCAGGGTTGCCCGGCCGGACGTCCGGCAGGTGGCGCGTACAGTGGTACGGTGAATTCAGCCGTGCGTTGCCGGCTGGCGGTCAGCATGGGTTCGTAATAGGCGGTCAGCAGGCCGGCAGTCTGGGCAGTACCCGATCGCGGCGTGATCCGGTACGGCTGCAGGGTCTGGCGCATCCAGGCCCGCTTTTCATCGTCGCTGCCCAGCGACAGACGTCGTACCGCATCACACAGACCGCGCCAGGGCAGCGCGGGCCGCTCGCAGCTTTTGAGCCAGGCGTTCCAGGCTTCGTCCAGCGCATCGGCGTCGAAGCCGGGAAGTTCGGCCCAGTCAACCGGGCTCCAGACGCTGGCGGCCCGCTCGATGACATCGGCCCCGGGTGGTGGTGACGGAGGCGCAGGCTGTGGGGGCACAGGTGTCGTCGGGGGGGCTGCAAGTGGGCCGACGTCGGCCGGGGAATTTGGCGCGGGCGGGCTGGCGCAGGCAGCGAGCATTCCTACAATCGCTGCCATCACAAGAGGCCACAGGAGTCGTTTCATGGGACTGATTCTGCTTGAAGCGCTGGCAGCCGGAATCTTGCTGGTGCTGATCGTCTGGTGGACGATGTTCTCCGGCCGCAAGGGCGGCGAGCTGCGCCGACCCGACGAAGACACCGCAAAACCGTCGTCCGCGCCCGCTTCAGACAAAAAACCTCAGTAGCCAGCGCAATTTGGTGGTTTACAGCTACACTTTACGTAGCACATTGGCCAACTCGACGGCCGAGCGAACTTCCATCTTGTCGAACACCCGCGAGCGGTGCACTTCGACCGTGCGCACGCTGATATCCAGCCGGTCGGCAATCAGCTTGTTGGGCAGGCCCTCGACCACCAGGTTCATGACGTCGCGTTCCCGGTCGGTCAGGTCGGCCAGGCGCTGGCGCAGCCGCGACTGCAGGGAGCGGTCCTCGCGGGCGGCGCGTGACTGGGCCAGCGCCTGCTCGATCCGGTCAACCAGCTGGTTGTCGGAAAACGGCTTCTCGCAGAAGTCGAAGGCGCCGCGCTTGACGGCATCTACCGCCGTGGGCACATCGGCGTGACCGGTAAGGAAAATGACGGGCATGACCGCCACCAGGCCCCGTTCGAGCAGCCGGTCGAACAATGCCAGGCCACTCATGCCGGGCATGCGGACGTCCAGCAGCAGGCAACAGGCCTGCGGCGGAAGGCCGTCGGGACGCAGCCCGAGCATCGGGTCGGACAAGTGCTGCTCGAACCGCTCGGCGCTTTCGAACGCTTCGCTGAAGATGCGCCGCGAACGCAGCAACCAGGCCATGGCCTCGCGCACGCCCCCGTCGTCATCGACGATAAAAACGGTATCGGCGCTCTGCGGTTGCATCGACGCATTCTAGGTGCGCGCATCGCCTGCGCACCATGGCGCTTACCCGGACCGGCTGGCCGCGTCGACCTCTGAACCCGCCGCAAGTTGCTGCGGCGGGACCGCCAGCGAGAACCGGAATTCGGTTCCCCGCGGACGGTTGGGCTGATACTCCAGCTGACCGCCGTGCTGTTCGACCACGGTGCGGCACAGGCTCAGCCCCAACCCCATGCCTTCGGCTTTGGTGGTGAAAAACGGCGTGAACAACTGGCGGGCGACTTCGTCCGGGATGCCCGTGCCGTGGTCCACCACCGAAAACATGAGGCCCCGACACTGCGCACGCGAGGGCACGGCGCGCACGGCCAGGCGCAACAGGCGTTCTTGCGGCGCTACCGCCTCCATCGCCTGCATGCCATTGCGCACCAGGTTCAGCAGCACTTGCTCGACCATGGTGCGATCACACCAGACCGGAGGCAGATCCGCTTCGATTTCCCGTTCCAGCCGAACCCCGAGCTTGCGGGCCTGCAAACTCACCAGCGGGCCGATGGCATCGAACAGGGCCTGTGCGGAAACGGCCTCCCGGCTCTGGTCGCGGCGACGCACAAAGTCGTGCACGCTGTTGATGACTTTGCCCGCGCGATCGGCCTGACCGGCAATCCGCTCGACCGCCATGCGCAGGTCGGACAGGGCCTGGGCCGTCGGTACACCGTGGGCATCGGACAGCAGATTGAGCGAACCGGTGGCATAACTGGCGATCGCCGCCAGCGGCTGGTTGAGTTCGTGGCTGAGCAGGGATGCCATTTCGCCCACCGTGGCCAGGCGGGCGCTGGCCTGCAGGCGCTCCTGCGACGCGCGTGACAGCTCCTCGACCCGCCGCTGCTCGCTGATGTCCAGAAAGGCACTCATCCACCCGGCCTGTTTGCCCAGCACGTCGATCAGCGGCGCCTCGATGATGAGCACCGGGAAACGGGTTCCGTCCTTGCGCATGAAAACGGACTCGAAGCCCTCCCGCGGGGGCGCGTTGCCCGCCAGGCGAATGGCCTGACGCTGCCGGTACTCGTCGGCCATCTCCGGGGGCCAGTACGGCATGGGAGCACTGCGGCCGAGCAATTCCTCCGCCGCAAAACCGACCATGTCACAGAAGGCCGGATTGACGTAGGTGATCCGCCCCTGAAGGTCCCGCGCGCGCAGGCCGGTCACCAGCGAATCCTCCATGGCCTTGCGAAAGGCCAGCGCCTCGGCCAATTCGCGTTCGGCACGCAAGCGCCTGCGGGTGTCACGCGCCAGCAAGGTCAGGACACTGACCAGGGCGATGGACAGGGCGGTGACCAATGCGGTCAGGAGATTGGGAAACAGGTCGGGCGCCGTGCGCCAGCCGTCCACCCGCAGAACCATCGTGTTGCCGGGCAAATCCAGCAGGTGGTTGGCCGTGAAGACCCGGCTGCCACGCCGCGCGCCGCCGTGCATCGCCAGACGGGTGCCGTCCGCTTCGGTGAGGGAAACCTCCTGGCTGCGGGTAACTTGTTTGCCGATCAGTTCGGTCAGGATGTGGTGCAACGAATAGGTGGCCACCAGGTAACCCGAAACCCCACCGCCGGCGCCCAGCGGCATGCACAGCTCCATGACCTCCAGGCCGAGCCCGTCATACATCGGGACAAAGTAGCTCGCGGAATAGGCGGGTCCGTTGAACTTGCGCGCCGCAGTGCAGGCCAGGGCCACGTCCTGGGACGCACTGGCCCGACCGAGACGGTCAAACACGTCGCTGCGGTACGGTGATGCCGAATGCGCCCTGACGGTCAGATCGGCGTCGCGCCATTCCAGACGGACCAGTTCCCGGTGCTGGCGCAACAGCGCATCGGCGGCCAGGCTCCACAGGACCGGTGTCGCCGGCCCGGTTTGCAGCGCCTGGAGGCCCTGAATATTGCGCGTCAGGGCGGTCCGGATGTCGGTGACCGCCTCGGCCGCGTCCCGATCAAGCCGGCTCTGGAACTGGCTGATCTCGTAGCGCCCGGCAAGCCAGACCAGGGTGGCCAGCAACGCCCCCACCAGCGCCACCAGGGCACCCCAGAGGGACCAGCGGCGATTCCAGGTCAATGCCGGCCATCGGGCCGCAAGAGCGCCCGTCACAGTCGCCGATGCCCCAGGGCCGGAAGGGATTGGCGGCATTCGGTCAGGCGGCTGTGGTCCAGGTCGGCGAGGACCACACCTTCGCCCGAGTCGAGCTGGGCGACGATCTGCCCCCACGGATCAACCGCCATCGAATGACCCCAGGTCCGTCGACCGTTTTCGTGCTGCCCGCCCTGCGCTGCCGCAAGCATCCAGCACAGGTTTTCGACGGCGCGGGTACGCAGCAACAGCTCCCAGTGAGCGCGTCCGGTCACATCGGTAAACGCACTGGGGGCCAGCAGCAGATCGGCCCCTTCCCGGGCATACCAGCGATACAGCTCGGGGAAACGCAGGTCGTAGCAGACGCTCAGTCCGATCTGCCAGACGAAGCCGTCCCGCGACGGCAGGGCAAAACGGGTCGGCCGGTCGCCCGGCTGCAGGACACGGGCTTCGTCGTAGCTCTCGCGCCCGTTGTCGAACCGGAACAGATGCAGCTTGTCGTAGCGTGCGGCCACCTCGCCATTTGGCGAATAGACGAGCAGGCTGTTGCGCACCCGGCCATCCTGTGCCGGGGATGCCTCCAGCGGAAGTGTGCCCCCGGCGATCCACAGGCTTCTCTCGCGGGCGGCTTCGGCCAGAAAGGACTGGATGGGCCCGTCACCGTACGGTTCGCGGATCGCGAGCTTGTCGTCATCCCGGTGGCCCATCAGGCAAAAATACTCCGGCAATACGGCCAGTTCGGCCCCTTGCGCGGCGGCCTGGTCGAGCAGACGGCGCGCACAGGCCAGGTTGTCGGCAAGACGGGGGCTGGAGACCATCTGAATGGCGGCAACTTTCATGGTTTTCCTTCCGGGTTGGCTGGCGTCGAGGAGGGGTTTGCGACGACCCGGGTGACGCGAGGGTCGGCCCAGGTGCCATCGATACGAAACTCCTGGGTCGTGGCGCGGATCAGCGGCTGGCGCAGCACCAGTTGGGCCAGGAACGAGCCGATCCCGACGGCGGGATTGATGGCCGTGGCGATCAGCGATGCGGTACCCGCGTTGATTTCCGGAACCACCAGCACCCGAAGATCCTGGGTTTCCCGGGCGATGTCGGCCTCTCCGTCGAGAAGCACGGCAGCATTGATGCCCTTCATCTGGATATTGTTGGTTCGGGCAATACCGGAATCGAGGGTGACGTCGCCACGAATGAAGTCGAAGGCAAAGCCGGCGGAGAAAACATCGCGAAAGTCCAGCGTGAGGCGGCGCGGCAGGGCCTGCAGACTCAGAACGCCCAGCAGTTTGGCAACCCCCGGGTCAGCCTTGAGAAACTGCCCGGACTGAACGGCCACAGCCATCTGCCCGCTCAGCGTGGGGTAGTGCACAGCAAGCGGCGAACCGTTCCAGGCCACCGTGCCTTCCAGCCGTCCGGAGGCGCGGCGGACCACGTCCCGCATGCCCAGGCGTGCCAGAAGGGCGCCGCCATCGGTAATGTCCAGGGCAAAACGCATGTCGGTGCGTCGGCGGGCTCGGTCAGACCGGGCCGAGCTCTCGACTGGCGCGGCCGCCGGGACGCCCCACCGACCGGAGGCCTGCAAGCGGGCCTCGGGGTTGGAAATATTGAATCGGCTCAATAGCCACTCGCGGCTTGTACCCAGGCTCCGGTTGACCGCTTCCACCTCGACCCGACCCATCTTGATGCCTCGCAGTTCAAGCTCGTCCACCACGATGTCCAGGCCGGGAACCGTCTGCGGCTGTTGGTCCAGCAGCGACTCCACCTCGAACTCGGTACCGGACTCCAGGCGCAGGTGCGCCAGCCGCGCAAAGACGCGACCCGGGTTCGCACCTGCGGCCGGCCGGTATTCCAGATAGCCGCCCAGCTGGGCAGAGTCCACATTGGCCTTCCAGGTTGCGCCGTCGCGGCTGGCGCCCACGGTCACGCGGTCCAGTCGACGATGGCCCACCACCAGTTCTCCCGTCCGGATCGACAGCCGCTGCGGCAGGTAGGTCTGCCATTCACTCCGGTCGAGGCCGCTGGCCGCCTCGCCGGTCAGGGCGGCCGCAGCCTGCTCCCAGGCGTCGACATGCAAAGCCGGCGTCCGAATCGTTGCGGAAACCCCGTCGGGGGGCAGGGCCGGCTGGTCCGGGGATTCGGCGCCGACAAGAACCGTCCCTCTGAGCACACGCGGCTGCGACGTCGACAGGTCGCGCACATAACGCACCTGCAACACGCGGCCCAGGTCCAGTGCGATCTGGTCGCGCAGTGTCCCGGCGCGCGCCCCGGGTTGGACGCTCTCGGTGACCAGCTGGCGCTCGAATCGGAGCGGCAGCTGGGTCTCGGCAGGTTTTTGCAGCGGCGCCGGCAGGTTGATTGCCAGCCCCTGCAGACTGCTGCTGATGGACAGCTCAGGCACCCCCCGTCGGAGCGAGAGAACACCGCTGTAGGAGGTGCCGCCCGACAGCAGCCCTGCCGGACGCGACAGAAACGCCAGATCCCCGCCCGCCTGTCGCAAACCCTCGGCCGTTGCCGTGCCTTGTGCGCGGATAACGACGCTGGTCTCGCCGCCGACAATCGGTCGGGTGCCTCCGTCAAGTCGAACCTCCCCACCCAGAAAGCGGGCTTGCGCCCCCACCAGCGCGAAGCCGGATTCGCTGAAAGTCACCAGTCCGCGCAGGCGCGCCAGGCGAGGCGTTGCCGCGCTGATCTGCACGTCATTGCCGGGCAGCGTGACACTGCCCTGTACGCGCGATCGGTCCAGATCCGCCAGCGGAAGACTCAGGCGAAGGCGGTAGTCGGCGTCGCCTGTCGCGGTTGCATCGTCAAGCACCCCACCAGTCATTGTTGACAGGGGCGAGCTGCGCAGGGTGCGCAGCAGGGTATCCACACTGCCACTGGCATCCGCGGTTACGACCACGGTCGAGGCATGACTGAGGTCGGCGATCTGGGCTTCGGCACGGACCAGCCGCAAACCGTCCGCGCCACCGATCGCGCCCCTGGCACCCCGCACCGCCATGGACAGTCGGTCGAACACCAGCTCGCCCTCCAGAGCCGTCAGACGCGGCCACGGCAGTTGATCCCGCGGCTGGATGGATCGGGGCACAAAGGCGAAGTGGGTGTCGCGAACCTTGCCAGCGAAACGGAACTCCCCCTGACGCGGGTCGGCATACGGCAAATCCCACAGGTCGCCACGGATGCGCACGGCCACGTCGCTCGCCATTCCCTGGACAACCGCATCACGGACGTAATGCCGAACGTCCGCCGGGATACCCAGCGGTAGATATCGATGCACACGTGCGCCTTTGGCTCTGACAATCGTTCCCTGCAGGTCCAGCACCCCGGGAAAACGGGATCGGCTGGAGGAAGTCGCCGGATCGCTGGTTCGCCAGGAGCCGCGGGCCTGACCTTCCGCATCGGCGTTCGCGAATCGGACGCTGGCCTGGTTGACCGCGATCGCATCGCCCTGCACCTTCCAGCTGGCCTGGACGTCAAGACGGTCGAAGGCGAGGCGAGGCTCTTCAAATACGCCCGGAAACTCGGCCCACCCGTTGGCAATATCGAATCGGATCTGCCCGCCCCCTTCGTTCAACACCAGATCGACCCGCGCCCCACGAAAGCCGGGGTAACCCGGCGCAGGAACGCCCCCGGTCTCGCGAAAATCCGCCGCGCGGGCGCGCAGCTCCAGATCCCGGCCGTTGACACGGACCTCATACCGTTGCAAGGCACCCCAGGGGCCTTGCCAACGCGCCTCGACCTTCTCCAGTACCCCCGACGCGGGATGCTTTGCCAGCATGGCGTGGGTGCTCGTTCCCAACGGAAGCCGACTGGCCAGTTGACCAAGGACCGCCAGATCCAATCGGTCGGCGTGAAACTCGCCCAATGTGGGCTTTTTCCCCTCGCCGGCCTGATAGACCAGATGCACATTTCCGCCGGGCCAGACCAGGCCATCCGACGTCTCGAACTGCAGATTGCGGGTCTGAAACTCGAACCCGCCCGCAAGGGTCCGGCCGACGACCCGGCCGGTGACCGATTGCAGCGCCAGCGAATCCAGTTCCGGCGCGAGTTGCACAGTGGCACGGGCCAGCGCCAGATCGGCGGCGAGGCCGGTGAGCTGTCCCTGAACCACATCCCCCCAGAAGCGGACCGCGCCGTACCCCTGTCGGACCTGGACATCCAGGGTCAGATGCCGGTGCAAGCGTGAAATGTCTGCCCTCGGGAACTCGCCGAAGATTTGCCCATCCCAATCCGCCCGGTTGCTGGCCTGCCGGGACAACAGCGGGCGACGAAACTGGCCGATCAGGGTAAACCGGTCACCCCAGCCGGCCGGGGGTGACGCCGTCAGGCGCAACTCATGCCGGCGAGCCCGATTGCGAATGACCAGGTCCACACCACTGAGGTCCAGCGGTTCCGCCCCGCGCAACTCATCGGTCCAGCGGATGCGTCCGCCACGAACAACCACTTCACGCTGGGACAGAAACCAGTCGGCGAGGCCCGTATCTTCGCCTCCCCCGGAGGGATCGATGCCGGCAAGAAAGATGCGTCCCTCAGTGTCCCGCCGGACATCCAGTTCGGGGCCGTCCAGGACCAACTGGTCAAACCCGAGCCGCAGGACCGACTGTACCGACAGGGCGACCTGAATCCTGGGCAGTGGCAATGCGGGGCGCCCGAGCGGATCGAGCAGCTGCAAGTTCACCACTTCGACCGAAGGAACCAGCCCGCCTGAGCCGGCTCGCAGCGCGCCGATCTGAACCGGTATGCCCAGGACCTCGCTGGCAATCACCTGCAATGCCGGGCGATAACTGTCGATTCTTGGCAGAATCCAGCCTTGGAGGGCGCCCCAGAACAACGACAGCACCATCGCCGTCGCAATCAGCGCCCACGTCGCGGCGCGCACCAGCGCGGTGACCACTTTCAGCCATCGCGCAGGGGTAGGTGCGGTTTCAAGCATTGGAAAGGCGAGTGTGGAAGGAATTATGACGGGGCAAGTGGAACTGACATCGACCGCGCTCACCATCGGCACCCCCTCCGGCCCGGTCGATCATGTCCCACAGTCCTTCGCCCCCGCCGCCCATTCGCGGTTTGCGCAAAGAATCCGACGCCGTTACGAAACCGACCTGAGTCTGTTGCCGGCGGGACCGCCTGACAAGGCTGCGATATCGGCGATGTTTCACACCTTGCGGCAAAGGGGATTACCGGTCGGCGCAGCGTTGCGCATCGTTCGACAGTTGGTCATGGAACGCCTGATCGTGCTCGATTGCGAGCAGCAGGCCCCACTGGACCTGATCACGCGTGCGGTCACCCACCTGGCGGAATTTGCTCTGGACCAGGCCTGCGAGGCGGCCTACGCCGAGCTGGATACCCGTCATGGTGCGCCGCTGCGCCCGGACGGACAACGGGCCAATCTGTGGGTCATCGGGATGGGCAAGCTTGGCGCCCGCGAGCTGAACGTTTCCAGCGACATCGACCTGATCTACGTTTACGACGAAGACGGGCAAACTGCCGGCACACCGGAAGGCCGAGGAAGAATCTCCGTCCAGGAGTATTTCGCCCGGGTTGTCAAACTCATCTACGGGCTGGTCGGCGAGGTCACCGAACACGGTCAGGTTTTTCGGGTCGATCTTGCGCTTCGTCCGAACGGCAATTCCGGCCCCAGTGTCGTTTCGCTGGGAGCGCTGGAAGAATATCTGTTGGTCCAAGGTCGCGAATGGGAGCGGTTTGCATGGCTCAAGAGCCGTGTCATTGCTCCTGACAGTGCCCTGCGCAGCGGATCGGCACGCAGTCTCGGTGGCGTTGTGCTTCCCTTTGTCTTTCGTCGGTACCTGGACTACAACGTCTTCGAATCGCTGCGCACGCTGCACCGCCAGATTCGAGACCATGCCGCCCGCCGGAGTGCCGGTCATCCGGAGCGGGCCAACGATGTAAAGCTTTCGCGGGGCGGGATTCGGGAGATCGAATTCACCGTCCAGCTGCTGCAGGTCGTCCGTGGCGGACAATTTCCCGAATTGCGCACGCGTCCGACCCAGGATGCACTGCACCGTGTGGCGCGCGCAGGCCTGATGCCACAGGAAACGGCTGATGCGCTCGCACGGGCCTATATCTTCCTTCGCCGCGTCGAGCACCGGATCCAGTACCTGGACGACCAGCAAACCCATGTGCTGCCAACAAGGGACGACGATATTCTGTGGATCGCCCGATCCATGGGGTTTCCGGACAGTTGCGCGTTTCTCGGGGAGCTCGACAGCCATCGCGAGTTGGTTGCCTGTGAGTTTGACCGTCTGCTCGGCGGAGCGGGGGAGAAAGAATGCAAGGGCTGTCAGGGCAAAAATCGCGCTGCACCGCCTCCGGATCTGGAGAGCCTGCTGGAGCGGCTTTCGCCCTTGCTGCGCGAGCGGGTAGGCTTGTGGAGCCAGAACCCGCGATTTGACGTGTTGCGCGATGAAGCGCGTGCCCGACTGATCCGTCTGATTCTGCGGACATCCCAGTGGGTACAGGAGCAGTCCGTTCCCGAAACCGCCGCTGTACGTATGGTGGACTGGATCGAACCCTTGATGCGCCGCGAGAGTTATCTCGCTTTGCTGCTGGAACGCCCCCCGGTCCACCAGCGCTTGCTCCACATGCTGGGCGCGGCCCGTTGGCCGGCCCGGTACCTGCTCAAACACCCGGGCGTCATCGACGAACTGGCCAGCGACGCCTTGCTGGCAGAGCGCTTTGTTCCGTCGGAGTTCCTTTCGGACCTGGAGCAGCGCCGTACCGCGCTGCGCCGCACCGGCGAAGATGACGATGAAAGCCTGCTGAATCTGCTGCGCCGTGCCCATCACGCCGAGGTGTTTCGAATTCTCGCCCGGGATGTGGAGGGGCGGCTGAGCGTCGAGCAGGTCGCCGATGACCTCTCCGCACTGGCCGACGCGGTCTTGCAGGTCACAGCGGATTGGTGCTGGGACCGGCTGCGCAATCGTCACCGGGATCACCCCTCGTTCGGGATCATCGGCTACGGCAAGCTCGGTGGCAAAGAGCTGGGCTATGGCAGCGATCTGGACATCGTTTTCGTGTTCGACGACGACCACGAACGCGCTTCCGAAGTCTATGCGGCTTTTGTCCGCAAAATGATCAACTGGTTGACGGTCAAGACGGGTGAAGGCGACCTGTTCGAGATCGATACCGCCCTGCGCCCCAACGGCAACTCTGGGCTCCTGGTCACCAGCTTTACCGCCTACGCGGACTACCAGCAGCAAAGGGGCAGCAATGCCGCCTGGACCTGGGAGCACCAGGCCATGACGCGAGCCCGCTTCGTGATGGGCAACGCCGCGCTGCGGGTGCAGTTCGACGCGGTTCGCGCCAGTGTCATCACCGCCCCCCGCGACGCCTCAGCGCTCAAGGCCGAGGTGGTGTCGATGCGCGAGCGCGTGCGCGCAGCCCATCCGGTTGCCGCAGACCGGTTTGATGTCAAGCACAGCCCCGGTGCCATGGTTGACGCCGAATTCGCGGTGCAATACCTGGTTCTCTTGCACGGGGCAAAACACCCGTCTTTGACGGATAACGTGGGCAATATCGCCTTGTTGGCCCGCGCAGAGATGGCTGGCTTGCTCCCGGTCGGTGTGGGTCTCGCAGCCGCCCAGGCCTACCGCGAGTTGCGTCGACTTCAGCACCGTGCCCGGCTGGACGAGGCACCCACCCAGATCGACCCGCAACAGGCGGCACCCCAGCGTGAGGCAATTCAGGCGCTCTGGGCACAGGTATTCGAGCCGGGGCCAGCACCCGGATAAGGGGTCGGAGTCCGGGCGATCACAAGGCCCAGTCGTATTCGATGGTCAAAGGGGCATGGTCGGAAAAGCGCTGCGCTTTTTCGATGTGCACGCGCCGGGCGCGCTGCGCAACTGAGGCGGTGGCCAGCTGATAGTCGAGGCGCCAGCCAACGTTCTTCGCCCAAGCCTGGCCACGGTTACTCCACCACGTGTAGCACGCCTCGGTCGCCTCGGGCTCCAGATGCCGATAGACATCGACCAGCCCGCTGTCCAGCAGTCGCCCCATCCAGGCCCGTTCATCGGGCAAAAAGCCGCTGTTTTTCTGGTTGCTCTTCCAGTTTTTGAGGTCGATCGCCTGGTGGGCGATATTCACGTCGCTGCAGATGATCAGTTCTCGTGCGTTGCGGTGTTGCTGAATGAACGGGAAGACGCGGTCGAGAAAGCGGTACTTGGCATCTTGCCGATCGGGGCCCGACGAGCCACTGGGAAAGTAGATGCTGAAGACGGAGAACCGCCGCACGTGCGTGTCGAAGCGCAGTTCGATACATCGCCCCTCCGAATCAAACTCATCCGGATCGAAACCGTAGACCACGTCCGTGGGTTCACGACGGGTGTAAACACCGACGCCGGAATACCCCTTTTTCTCGGCAAAGTGAAAATAGCCCCGCAACCCGGCCAATTGTTCGAAGCGGCCCTGGACATCGGGCGCCTGCGCCTTGATCTCCTGCACGCCCATACAATCGGGGCGAACCTCGTCGATCCATTGTTCCAGACCTTTGGAAGTCGCGGATCGGATACCGTTCAGGTTCAGACTGGTCAATTTGAACAAGGGCTTCCTCATGACGTTAGAAGACCCACACGGGCGGTCGGGAGAACTTGCACAGGCTTTTGTGCAGTTTGCCGTCGATTCCGGGGTGCTTCGGTTTGGTGAATTCAGAACCAAGGCGGGCCGCCTCAGTCCCTATTTTTTCAATGCCGGCCTGTTTGATGACGGCGCCAAGCTGGGCGAGCTGGCCCGATTCTATGCACGTGCCATCGTGGCCAGCGGCATCGAGTTCGACATGATCTTCGGGCCAGCCTACAAGGGCATACCGCTGGCGGCGGTGGTGGCTGTTGAACTCTCCCGCATGGGTCGCAACGTGCCGATCGCCTACAACCGCAAGGAGGCCAAGGACCACGGCGAAGGCGGATCGCTGGTGGGCGCGCCGGTCCGGGGACGGGTTCTGATCATCGACGACGTGATGTCGGCCGGAACAGCAGCCAGGGAATCCATCGCCTTGATTCAGGCCGCCGGGGGCACCCCCCAGGCCGTGGCCATCGCGCTGGACCGGCAGGAAAAGGCAACGGAAGGTGGTGCCGACGTGCCCTGGAGTGCTGTTCAGTATGTCCAGGACCGCCTGGGGCTTCAGGTCTGTGCCATTGCGCGTCTGGCCGATTTATTGCAGTATCTCTCGAAACAGGAAAACAGCGTGCTTTCGACCTACTATGAGAGGGTTGCGGCCTACCGGGAACGCTACGGCGTCGAATGACAGGCTGGCTGGCCATGAGACCTATGCACTTGCGCGCCTTTGCACTCGGAATGTCGGTTTCAGCCGCGGCCCTGGCCCAGGTCGAGCAAGGCATATACACCTGTATCGACGGCAAAGGACGGCGCCTGACCTCCGATCGTCCGATTGCCGAGTGCAATGACCGCGAGCAACAGCAGCTGAACCCCAGCGGAACCGTGCGCCGCCGCATTACACCACCGCCGACGGCTCAGGAGTTGGCGGCGCAGGAGGAGCGGGCACGGCGCGAGGCGGAGGAACGTGCCCGGGTGGCCGAAGAAAAGCGCCGGGATCGTGCCTTGCTGATCCGATATCCGAACAAAGAGACCCATGATCGGGAGCGCGTCGCTGCCTTCAGCCAGGTTGACGAAGTCATTGCGGCCGCGCAACGGCGCATTGTTGAATTGACGACCCAGCGCAAAAAACTGGAGACCGAGATGGAGTTTTACATCAAGGATCCGTCCAAGGCACCAGCAACGCTGCGGCGCCAGGTGGACGAGAACACCCACAGCATGCAGGCGCAGCAGCGGTTCATCAGCGACCAGGAGCAAGAAAAGCGGCGTATTGCCGGGCGCTTTGACGAAGAGCTCGCCAAGCTGCGTCAGCTCTGGCAGCTGGCGGCAGCCCCTGCGCAAACCGCCACGCCGTCAGCCGCCATGCGATAGATCGGCGCCAGCGCGTCAGACCAGGCGCTTGCGCAACGCCTCGTTGACCTGCGCCGGGTTGGCCTTGCCCTTGCTGGCCTTCATGACCTGACCCACCAGCGCGTTGAAGGCTTTTTCCTTGCCGGCCTTGAACTGGGCCACGTTGTCGGCATTGGCGGCCAGGACCTCGTCGATGATCTGGTCCAGCGCGCCGCTGTCGTTCATCTGCCGCAGCCCCTTGGCGTCAATCACGCCATCGACATCCGCACCTTCGCCATTCCACAGGGCATCGAACACCTGCCGCGCCGCGTTGTTGCTCACCGTGCCGTCAGCGATCCGTCCGATCAGCGCGGCCAGCTGGGCCGCCGACACCGGCGCCTGCTCGATGCCCGTTTCACCGGCATTCAGTCGCCGGGACACCTCGCCCATGATCCAGTTGCTGGCGAGTTTGGGTTGGCCGCAGGCGCGGGCAGCGGCCTCGAAATAGCCGGCCATGGCCTTGCTCTGCGTCAGGGTGCTGGCGTCGTACTCGGGCAGACCGTAGTCGGCCACAAACCGCGCGGCCATCGCACGGGGCAGCTCCGGCATGCGCTCCCGCACCTGGTCGATCCATTCCGGAGCAATCACCAGCGGTGGCAGGTCGGGGTCCGGGAAATAGCGGTAGTCGGCCGAGTCTTCCTTGGTGCGCATGGCGCGCGTCTCGCCGGTGTCGGGATTGAACAGCACCGTGGCCTGCTGGATCGCGTGACCGTCTTCGATCTGTTCGATCTGCCAGCGGATCTCGTAGTCGATCGCCTGCTGCATGAACCGGAAACTGTTCAGGTTCTTGATTTCGCGCCGCGTGCCCAGGGGCGCACCAGGCTTGCGTACCGAGACATTGGCG
>ERZ761607.941-NODE-941-length-40664-cov-13.807752_pt1 | contig 40664 bp, 35 predicted proteins | sample MGYA00511164_ERZ761607 | MGnify/ENA primary metagenome ERZ761607 (study PRJEB28899, sample SAMN02445080) | bioreactor sludge metagenome | biome: EBPR sludge | place: Australia: Brisbane, Thorneside Wastewater Treatment Plant | collected 2011-06-22 ...
CGGCAGCGTCAGATGTGTATAAGAGACAGATTTGAAGTATTGAAACAGAAAGGATCATCGAAAACTTAATTTGATTCATTTGTGGCAGTAATTAGAAAATCAAGTTTATATATATGTTTTTGTGTTATAGTGATTGAAACCCTACAGGTTGATTGTACCTTATTTTAGCAAAAAAAAGTTTTAATTGGCAGTTCGGAATGAGGATATGGATTCTAATGCTATCAGTATAAATTATTATAATGAAGCTTATCAATTTTAGGGATAATTAGGTGTTCCGCGAAAAAATGTGGAATTTCGTGGAGCAATAATTTTCTTTTCACATAACGTAAATATTTGGATTATGCAATTGTTGGATGGGAAACTGCTTTCAGCTAATATCAAGAAAGAAATAAAAATCGAAGTTGAGAACGCATTGAATAAAGGACTCAGAAGACCCAAACTGGCTGCAGTGCTGGTTGGTCATGATCCTGCCAGCCAATCTTATGTCCGGAGCAAGATCAAGAGTTGTGAACAAACCGGTTTTGATTCTGATCTGATCAGTCTGGATGAAGATGTTACACAGGAGGATTTACTTCAAATCATTCATCGTTTGAATACGGATACTTTACTTGATGGTTATATTGTTCAGTTACCACTTCCTGCACATATCAACGATGAGGAGATCATCCGGGCAGTGGACCCGGCTAAAGATGTGGACGGATTTCATCCCTTCAATATGGGTAAGCTTTCACTCGGTTTGGAAACATTTATACCTGCTACTCCTTATGGTATCCTGTTGATGCTGGAAAGATACAATATCAAGACTAAAGGTAAAATAGCTGTCGTGTTAGGCAGAAGTAATATTGTCGGAACACCGATGGCTTTACTTTTGTCAAGGAAAGCAGCCTATGGCAATTGTACTGTGATCCATACCCATAGCGCCACAATTGGTTTGACAAATATTTGCAAATCAGCAGATATCCTGATAGCTGCCATTGGAGTGCCTGAATTTGTTAAGGCTGATATGGTAAAACCTGGAGCAATTGTGATCGACGTAGGTATTAACAGGGTAGAAGATGTAAATGCCAAAAATGGATACCGTTTGGTAGGAGATGTTGATTTTGAGAAAGTTGCGCCTAAATGTAGCTTTATATCTCCTGTTCCTGGGGGTGTAGGCCTCATGACGGTTGCGGCTTTGCTGCTCAATACCATGAAGTCTTACAAACAAAAACATCATTTCTGAAAATTGATAATCAGTTATAATGAATACGATTAAATTTACTATATATGCTGATATGGATCCTGAAATGATCATTGCCATCATTTCCGGTTTCCCTTTTCATAGTTTTGTTGAGCTTGAGCATGGAGTTGAAGCATATATAGCTGAAAATGAATGCAGTGAAGGCTTTATCCAGGGCATTGATTCCTTTCTTTTGGAGCATCAGATGTCATATATGGTTGATGTGATCAAATTTGAGAACTGGAACAAAAAATGGGAAGAAAATTTTGAATCTGTTGTAGTGGAGGATTTTTGTTGTATCCGGGCTGATTTCCATAAACCTCCGACAGAAGTCAAGTTTGATCTGATCATCAATCCCAAAATGGCTTTTGGGACGGGTCATCACGAAACAACCCGGATAGTGATCTCTTTGATGCGTACCATTGATTTTATGGGTAAGCAAGTCCTGGATTTTGGCACAGGAACAGGCGTTTTGGCAATTTTAGCTGAAAAATCAGGAGCTTTGAGGATTTTAGCCATAGATAATGATCCTTTGGCAACAGAAAACGCTCATGAAAATTTGAAAACCAATCATTGTGTATCCACTGAAATAAAAACAGGTAGCATAGAAGAATTGTCAAAAGAAGAAATATTTGACATCATCATTGCCAATATAAACCTGAATGTGCTGACAGCCAGTGTCGAAGCGATCAAAGGCAGGATCAAACCCCAAGGTCTATTGATACTTTCAGGTGTCATGCAAATTCACAGGGATTTGTTGTTGCAAACTTATCAGCAGGCTGGTTTTGAAATACATCAATTGCTCGAAGAAGGCGATTGGATAGGAGTCAAATGTATATTCCAGGGCTGATTTATTTTATTTGAGCGATATGATCGTTATACCGTTGCCTCCGTTTTCTTCGGCTGGATGGCTTATTTCCTTTACATCATTGTACTCCTTTACGATATCCCTTACCATTTTTCTAAGTATGCCATTTCCTTTTCCGTGGAGTATTTGTAAAAAATTAGCGTTCGCAAGTATGGCATTATCCAAAAATTCATGTATGGCATCCATCGCATCCGTTTTGGAATATCCCCGGATATCTATTTTTGTTTCAAATTTGCTTCCCGCATCAATGGAGGTTACAATTTTTACGCCGGAATACTTTGAAATAGGTTTATCAGTTGGGATAAGATCTGAAAGTTTGACGGTCATAGAGATGTGACCAAGCTCTATTTCCGCTTTTTTGTTCATGATTGCCGTGATTTTTCCTGTTTCACCGCCGGATTTTAATTTTGCATAGTCACCGGCTTTCAGATGTTTCCAAAGGTGTCCTGTACTATCTAACACCGCCTGATCAAGTTTTTCAGCCTCTACTTCGAGTTTTTTCTTATCTTCTTCCAGTTTTTTTGCCAGAGCGATCGCTTCTTCCAGTTTTTTTTCTGTTTTTATTTCCCTGATCGCATCATTCAGTTCTTTGTTTTTCTTGTTGATATCAACCAACGCAAATTCTTTTTTTTCCAGTTTAAGTTTTGCCCTCCGGTAATCCAGATCTTTATAAAGATTGTCATAGTTTTTGATCAACAAATCGATTTTTTTCTCTTTCTCGAGCAATTCGTCCAGCTTTTTATCCAGGATTTGCTTTTCCGACTGGAGTTCAATCACTAAATCTTCTATCCTCTTGACATTTTTACCCGTTTTGAAACGTGCATATTTCAATATTTCTTTATCCAAACCTGACTGTTGCGCTATTTCAAAGGCATACGAACTGCCAGGTTTTCCTAATTCAAATTCGTACGTTGGTTTCAGGTTTTCCTGGTCAAACAACATGGAAGCGTTTACAATACCGGGTGTCTTGTACGCGTAGAACTTTAAGTTGGAATAATGGGTCGTGATCAATCCAAAGGCCTTTGATTTATTCAATGCTCTTAAAACAGCTTCTGCAATCGCTCCTCCTATTTGAGGGTCCGTCCCTGAACCGAATTCATCTATCAGAAAAAGCGTTCTTTTCTCTGCTTTATCCAAAAGCGCTTTCATTGTAACCAACCTGGAACTATAAGTACTCAAATCATCTTCCAGAGATTGCTGATCACCGATATCTGCCATGATTTGGTGAAAAATACCCACAGTTGAATTTTCATTTGCGGTGATGAGCATGCCTGACTGTAACATCAATTGGAGTAACCCGACAGTCTTCATGGTCACAGATTTTCCTCCGGCATTGGGTCCGCTCAAAATAATGATCTTATTAGGTTTGTGCAGTTCCAATCCAAATGGCACTACCGGCAATCCTGATTGTCGGTTTTTAAGGTAGAGTAACGGATGAAATGCCTTTTTGTACCCGAAATGTGCTTTGTCTATTACATTGACCCGGTTGGCATTCATCGAAACAGCCATAGCTGCCTTGGCATAAATAATATCAAAACTGCCGATTTGATGGTAAAATCCGAGCAATTGACTTCCGAAGGGACGCAATTTGTCAGAAAGTTTCCTCAGAATTTTATAAATCTCTTTTTTGTATTCGGATTCCAGCTCAAACAGTTCATTATTTGCAGTGATCAATTCTTCAGGTTCAATAAATACTGTTTTCCCGGTAGCTGAATCATCGTGAATGATTCCCCTGATCTTTCTTTTGTGCTCAGCTGGAACACTTAAAACACGCCGGTTATTCCTATAACTTTCAAAAGCATCACTCAACAATCCCTGTTCTTTGTATTTTTGGGCAACACCGTTAAATCTCTTATTGATTTCCAATGTCTTTGAATGGATGGATTTATGGATGGCATGCAGTTCAGGAGATGCATCAGGCCTTATTTCTCCCGATTCATCCAGCACTTTATCCAGGCCAAGAAATAATTCTTCCGGAACAAACAAGAATTTGGCAGATTCTGTGAGTCTTGGATACTTTAAGGATTTTTCTCCGCTGAAAAATTTGTAAACACCATTGGATAATCTAATCAGGTTATCGATTTTTACGACAGATTCAAGACTTAAAACGTAACCGGAAACTGCCAGGTAACTCACTTCGGTCTCTATGCTTTCGTAACTTCCTAGAGTCAGTGGATTAGGAGATAACAGAATTTTTTTCAGTTCATCAACTGCCTCAAGTTGATTGTTAATTGCCTCAGGATCAATAGATAAATGCAATGTCGTAAAATGTTCTGTTCCTAAAGGGCCGAAGCAAAATGATTGTGCAAATTTGAGGACTTTGTCAAATTCGAGAGAAGAAATGATATGATTAGGAAAAAAATACATGTTGATACTATTTTTTTTTTTTGTGACATGTCTCAAATTGAATCAGCGGGATAAAATCCATATGATCTCAAACTAAAACAATCCACGTTGAATGGTTTTTTTGAATGGATCGATTAAAAGACGTCAAAAATACTGACAAATATGAATATAAATCGTAATTATGCAGCTCATTAGTCAATTTTTTTCAAACGGTTCCAAACTTTTGTTGAACTCATGGAATTGAACTGAAGTGAGTATTTGATTCCCTCCAAAAAACATTATAATGAAGCTATTCGTTATTAGCGAAGATGGTGTTTAAAACAGTAACATGAAGCATTTATTTTTGATTTTATTATTTGGGTTTTTTTTAGTAAGTTGTGATAATGAGTTGGATATTTCTGAAGATTGGAAAAACATTCCGGTTGTGTATGGGATAATTGATCCTTCTGATACAGCTCATTATTTCAGAATTGAAAAAGCATTCTACGATCCTGATATCGATGCATATACAATTGCAGCTATCGCTGATTCCATTTATTATAAAGTTGCAGATGCATATCTGGAAGATCCTAAAACAAAACAAAGATTTTCACTTCAGAGAGTGGATGGTAATCTTGAAGGTTATATAAGAAATGAGGGCGTTTTTGCCCAAAGTCCGAATTATCTCTACAAAATCCTGGACAGTGAGTTGAAATCCGGATTAAAATCCAGTCTTGATTTTAAGTTGATTATAAATCAGGGTAAAGATACCATTTCTTCCAACACTTTGATTGTCAAGGATTTTAAGTTTACCAATCCTAAACCTGGTGAAGTGCAGAGACTTGATTTAAACTATCAGAATAAAATTAGCATACGCTGGTCTTATGCAGAAAATGCACATTTTTATGATGTTGGGATCAGAATAAATTATCGAGAACGCAATCTTCAGGAATCAACCACCTGGAAGAACAAATCTATTGAGTGGACAGCAGAGAGGTATGTCACCACCAACAATATCATGGTTCAGGGTCAGGATTTCTTTGTTAATATTGGCAGTCTGATCGAAGAAGATCCTTTTGTCGAAAGGGAATTCAGGAATATGGAATTTATCATTGCAGGTTTTGGAAAAGAAATATTTGATTATATAAGTATTTACGGTGCTAATCTGGGAATTACAGGTTCACAGGAAATTCCATTATATTCAAATATAGTAGGTGGAATCGGCATTTTTTCAGCCAAAAAAACGATTGAAATTGGTGATTTGCTATTAGTAGAATCATCTCAGGATTCATTGATCTCAGGTATTTATACGAACAAACTGAATTTTAAATAGGAACGATGGATTTTAAGTGGAGGTTCCTCTTAGAAAATATTCTGTTAATATGGTAATAAGATCTTACTGAATTCCTAATTTGCGGTTGATTCGGATCCATATTAAGTTCATATTTTTTTTACCCTAAAAGTCGCGGTATGAAGAAATTAAGATTTTCATTGGTAAATCTTGCATTATGCATATTGATTATTGTTTCGGGAGTCACCGCGCAGACGAATCAGATGCTGCTTGGCGATCTTCAAAAAGACGATTTTTTGCAGAGTCCTTACAATTTGTGGTTTACAGAAAATTATCATTCATATGAAATTGATAAACAAGCCTTAAGCGACATCAATCTTTTGCAGGAGGATTTAACTGTGATCGCTTTTTTGGGTAGCTGGTGTGGTGATACCAAAAGGGAATTACCTCGTTTCCTCAAAATATTGGAGTATTTATCTTTTCCAGAGGGAAATATCAGGCTGATTGGATTGGACAGGGCAAAACAGGCACCGGTTTATCTCGAAAATATCTGGAATATCGAATATGTACCTACTTTCATCATTTTAAAAAACGGAATTGAAATAGGTCGCATTATCGAACAACCGTTGATCACTCTGGAAGAAGATCTTAAGCAAATAGTTGGTTTAAAGTATGTTGAAAAAACTGGTCAGAAAGTGCTGAGGACCATCAGAAAAGCAGATACAGCTCCTTATTTCGGACAATGTGAACCAGGGATAGGGCAGGAAGGAATTGCAAAATGCTCAAAGGAAAATGTTTACTCATTTTTCAAGACAAATTTAAGTGGAACTTCTTCTGATGGATCATTGAAAGGTAAAGCATCAGTGAAATTTATAATCGATGTAGACGGACTTGTAAAAAATATCCGTGTAACTCATGCAGATACGAAAGCTTCTGAAGCCGAAGCTTTCAGACTTGTCAATAGAATGAATCATGCTGGATCAGCATGGAAACCTGCTAAAATGGCCGGGCAACCAATCCCGGTTAATCACAAGGTATATATCAGTTTTAGCAAATGACCATTTGCGTATTTTGAGAGATCTCCCATCAGGTTGGTTTTTATGGAAGATAATTTTTTAACGATCGATAATGAATGTAGCGGTGTATACCGGGAAAAAGGCTCTAAATTTATTGCTTATGCATTTCCATGTGGCGATGTGGCAGCTTTTGAAGAAAGACTCGTATTGCTCAAAAAAGAACACCCAAAGGCCAGACATCATTGTTACGCATATATACTCGATCCATCCAATCAACAATACAGGTATAATGACGATGGTGAACCAACGGGCTCAGCTGGTCTCCCCATTTATAACCAGTTAAAAAGTATGCAATTGAAAAAAATTGCAGTGGTAGTAATCCGTTATTTTGGTGGGAAAAAACTGGGTGTTCCCGGCTTGATCAATGCCTATAGGGAAGCTACACAGGATGCATTATCTCAGGCTAAAATTGTGGAAAAATATGTCGAAGATTTATTTGAAATTTCTTTCAGGTTTGACCAAACAGGATTGGTCATGAGGGTTATTAATGCAGCCGGAATCAGGGTGTTGGAAAATGGATTTCATGAATCGCCTTATTTGATTTTTGCTGTGAGACAATCTTTGTCCCGGGATGTGAAAGTCAGAATGTACGCTTTGCTTCTTAGCAGGAACGTATCAGATATCACCGGAGATGAAATGATACCAGGGTTTAAATTTGAAAAATCAGGAGTTGTCAATGCTTAAAATAGGAGTCACAGGAAATATCGGTTCAGGAAAATCACAGGTTTGCAGAATTTTTGAACTTCTGGGAATCCCGGTTTACTATGCGGATGAAAAAGCTAAGGAATTGATGATCAATAATAAAGATCTTGTCAGTTCAATTAAAACTTTAATTGGAACTGAGTCATATTTTTCTGATGGTGGACTCAACACTGCATTTATCAGTGAACGTATTTTTAAGGATAAAAGTTTACTCGAACAATTGAATGCATGGGTGCATCCTGCGGTAGCTTTTGATTTTATGGATTGGTGTTTAGCACAGCAAAGCCAGTATGTCATTAAGGAAGCAGCTCTTTTGTATGAATCTGGCTCATACAAAGATCTGGATGAAATTATTATGGTTACAGCACCGGAAAAACTCCGGATCCAAAGGGTTATCGGACGCGACGGGATGACTGAAAAGCAGGTTTTAATGCGCATTAGAAATCAGATGGATGAGAAACTTAAAATTGAAAAAGCTGACTATATCATTCGAAATGACGGAGATGCCTTTTTAGTCCGGCAGATTTTGAAACTGCATAATCATTTTTTGAATCAAAGTTTTTAGTCTAGCGGACCTCATTTATTTAGTTTGGAACAATCTGTTGCTTTATTGACTTTCAATCTAAACTGAGAGCGAAGATTTGATTTGTATTTCATGAACGAATATCGTGTCATATCGTTACTTTCTTGTTCAAATCTTAAAAACTATTATACCAGTATAATATGCTACGTACAGCATGATTCTCAGAATTTTTTTATTTGATTTAAACATCGCCAGTATCAAGTATTTTTCCGGCAAATAATACTTCTGAAGAGGGATATTTTTATTTGATAAGAAAGCTTCCGTCAAATGCTAACGGTAGCAGATCGCGGGCAGAAGAAAACTTGTAATACTTCCCTGTATCATCCTTTAATAATATTTCAATAGGAGAATTGAAACGCTGTTCGTATTCAAGGATCACCTGGCGACAAGCTCCACACGGTGGGATAGGTTTGGATATTTTACTTTGGCGGTTTGTTGCTACCACTGCAATTTTTAAAGGTATTGCTTCAGGGTAAAGAGCGCTGCAACTGTACAATGCAACACGCTCAGCACACATGCAGAGTGGATAGGAAGCATTTTCCTGGTTGGAACCTGGAACGACCACCTCATTATTCAAAAGAACTGCCGCGCCAACATAAAAATTGGAGTAGGGTGCATAAGCTTTTTCGAGTTGGGCTTCAGCAAGTTCAAATAATGATTGTTCTTCTTCCGATAGTTCCTGTATGGAAGCATAGGACTCGTATTCGAATAAATTAACCAGTTGTAACATCATTATTTAATATATGTGTAGGATAATATTATCAAAAAATGAGCCAAAATGTAATATTTAGGGATCCGCATTTAATTATGACAACAAGATCTTTTCTTTTGCTTCAGCATAACGCAGATTCTCTTCACTTAGTTTTTGGTGCTCATTTTGCAAAGTTTCAACAGCTGATTTTACATCGTCCATAATTCGGTTGAGTGCCGCAAGGTTTTTTTGAGCTTTTTGTTGAAACACAAAGTCGGCGATCAAATTGTCAAAGAATACATCCAGGATCGTATTGAAAGATTTGAGATCCAATTCTTCAGCCTGGAATTTTACACCGATACTGGCCAGATCTTTTTCAAAATTATCCAATGCGCGGATAGATTCATTGGCCAGTTGTTTGGCATCGTTGATGGCACGTTTTCTGTTATATCCGCGCAATTTTGGTCTTCTTTTACCGGTTTTTTCCCATTGGCCCAAATTGGAGGCTTCCCTGAGTGCCAGAATGGTCAGGGAAACCTTTTTCATAGTCAGTTTGCCTGAATTAATGATCGATTCTGTCAATTGGAGTCTCCTTTCATTTTCCTGTATTTCAAGTAACAATTTTCTCAGTCTTTTACCCTGTATGGAATCTTCGTCTTTCAGCTCTTCTTCCCTGACTTCCAGCAATGACTTCAATTCTTGCTGCTTATCCTTTAGTCTACCTGTTTTTCTGGATAAAATCCCGAGTTCGTATTCCAGAGAATTCATATCTTTTTTACACTCAACGCATTGCAGGTTTGTTTCATAATATGCAGTTTTTGCTTTTTCCAGTCTGACTTCCTTATTTCCAATGAAGGAATGGAACATGGATGTAAGGCTTTTTGATTCAAGCGATTCTATTTCATCGTAAAGTCTGAGCAGTTTGGTCTCCAGTTCATCAAATGTCCTGTTGAGTGAATCCATTTCTGCCATCCTTAATCTGAAATGATCATTTACCAGGATCAGCTGGTCGATTTCCTTATTGATTTCTGATATTTTATCCTGAGTGGAAGACATTTTTTTTATTGTAAAGATACAAACAAAATAGTAAATTTGTTTAGTTTTGAGGGTAGACTGATATGTTTGCAATTATTTTTTTATTTTTTAAAACGGGTGCCTGGTTGGAATAAGCTGGTATTAGAAATTTACTAAATTCATCTTTTTTTTATCAGGAATAGTATAATAATTTTAAAATATAATAAATTTAAAAAGATATGAGTATATTTAATGATTTCAAAAAGATTTTATTTGGAGCCAAAGCTGTTGTAAAAAATGCTGCTGAACCTCCTGTGGTACAGGAGCCGGTGAAAGAAGATAAACCAGCCGTTGAGACCAGGGAAGATCTGGTAGCTGAAAGTGAGCGAATTCTGCAAAGTCTGAAGGAAGAGTATCAGGATAAACCTGAACCCAAGAAGGAAGGTGCTGCTGAGAGTGCAAAGGAAATATGGGATAAAACGAAAGAAAAAGCGAAAGACATCGCTGAAGATATAAAGGAGAGTGAACTCTATCAGAAAACTGCGGAGACTGCAGAAAAATTTGGCGACGCTATTCTTGATACCGGTGAGAAGTTTTATGGAAAAACGAAGGAATTTATGGAAGGGCCGGGAAAAGAGATGGCAGAAAAAGCTAAGGATATTTCTGAAGATGTCGGGGAAAAGATCATGTCAGCAGGAAAAACGGTGCTTGGTAAAGCAAAAGACTTTTTTGAGGAGGCAGGTGAAAAATTGGAACAAACGATTAAAAAAGCTGATGAATTCGCTGCTGAAGAAAAAGCTAAGCCAAAATCTGAATGGGCAGAAAATCCGGTAGATCTCAAAAAATCGACTTTAGAAGGTAAAGATAGCTTTTTTGAGAAAGCGGCAAGATATGCAGATGGAGATTTTGGTAAAGATGTTGAAATCATCCCGCCAAGCACTCAAAAGGACAAAAAAATTGAACCTGTGGAACTGCCTGGAATGGATGATAAGGATGAGGATGGAGATGCTTTAATTGATGATGCTGAAGTGGTGGATGGCGACCCTAAAGCTTAATATATAAATTTTTTTTTAATATTTCAAAAAATTATTCTTTAAAATCAATTGCATCAGGCAGCGCAATAAATGATTTGATTATCTGTATTAAAAAAGCCTGACTAATAAACATGTCAGACAGGGAAATTATTTTAGGTTGTTTACAGAATGATAGAAACTATCAAAAGGTATTGTTTGATAAATACTCTGGTATTCTGATGACTGTTTGCAGGAGATATTTTCCGGATAATGCATTAGCCGAGGATGCTTTGCAGGATGGTTTTATACGGATTTTTCAAAGCCTTAAACAGTTTAATTTTCAAGGATCATTTGAAGGATGGTTGAAGAAGGTGGTAGTCAATGTGGCGCTCAGAAAAATCCAGACTGAAAGAAAAGTCAGAGATTGGATGGAGTTATCTGCCGCCGAAAATAAAGAATTTCATTGTACTTCTATCGACAAACTGCAGGAAGAAGATATTCTGACAATGATCGGTATTCTACCTGTCGGATACCGAACCGTTTTTAATATGTATGTGATGGATGGTTTTTCACACAGGGAAATATCAGATGCTTTAAATATTACTGAGAGTACTTCCAGGTCACAACTCGTGAAGGCGCGGCAGATGCTGCAAAAAATGATAACAGAAACGAATGAATCAGACTAATTATGGATCAATTTTTTAAGGACAAACTCGATCATTACCAATCTAAGGTTCCCCAAACAGCCTGGCAAGATCTGGAAGCCAGGTTGATAGAAGAACAAGGGAAGTCAAAGCCTTATTTGTGGATCATTCTGATCGCTTTGGTATTACTTACACTTGGTTACCTATTCTATTCAGACTTTTTTGCCGAAAAAGAAAAGGAACCGGTTGAACTTGAAAATAATGCCATCGCTTCCATAGACGCTTTTCCTACATCTTATCCTGTGAATTGCCTGAATGAGGTGAAAGTTCAAACAAAAAGTAGCTTCGATCTGATGAACGGGGCATTACATCAAAACCATTCAGGAATTGGTGAAAACTTTTCAAATTTATTGGATATTAATAGGGTCCGGTATACTGATTCTGACTTGATGGAACCAAATTCTGGTGTAACTGAAAACCTGAAAAGTCACGGATCACTCACATCTCCCCCGCAAACACTTCCTTATAAGGCCATGATTGACAGAAAAAGTGAATTGAAACTCTTATGGCCTGGCATCAATAATCATTGCTACTCCAATCCAAATCATTATTTTTTTGCTGAATTGAACGCAGGGATCGATTTTCCTTTTCAGAAGCTGGGAATTCAGCATTTTGCCTCTGAAAATCAACATTACCTGACTGAAAGAGCAGGAACTGAATTCGGGTCAGTATCTTATAATGTGAACCTATTGGCAGGTTATATGCACCCTACAGGGTTGCTTGCCAAAACAGGGATACAATACGCCCAACTAAATGAGAAATTTTATTTTGTTAAACAGAATATGATTAAAATTCAAACCCAGATCACCATAGATACAATGTTCAACGAAGATGGTAGTTATAAAATTCACAGAGATACCACAACCATTGAGGTTATGGGAGAAGAAAAACTGACAACCAACAATCGTTTTAGTATGGTCGATGTTCCGGTTATTATGGGCTACCGCTATGCCGGTTCAAATTTTGGACTTGAATTTAATGCAGGACTTATTTTTAACATTTTGAACTATAGTTCGGGGCGAATTTTTGATGAAAGCATAGAACCCACTTATTATGGTGCAGATGGAAATGGTTATTTTTCCCCTTTTAAAACCCGGGTGGGATTATCCCTTTATGCTGGAGTCAGGTATATGACCGGATTTTATGGGAGTACTCAGTTCTATATCGAACCAAATTTGAGGTACTATTTTAATTCTTTTTCAAACAGCGATTACCCTTTGAGCCAAAAATATCTGGTTATGGGAATCAGTTCGGGAATGAAATATTTTTTCTGATCCAGCGAATAAATGCCTGAACATAGCTCCATAATATCAGTATCTGAAACTGATTGAGATTTTCTATCCATTGGTTTAGCTAAGGTATCAGTTTTATCCACTCAACAAAATGCCTGAATTATTTGTCAAAACAAAATCCTGGTTTTTCATCCACGACTTTTAATTCCAGAGTTTGACTCAGGGTTTGCATTTGAGGAAAATTTGCCCGGCAATGACTGAATTTTGTTTTGACTTTTCTGCCTTACCCGACTTTGAGTATATTTACAAAATTCATCTGAGGGATTCTTCCCTTGAAATCACACTTTAAAGGGAAGTAGTTATATATTTGTGAAATAAAAAAAAGTTTATGGATTTCGTTTTGGATTTATTGAAAATTACAATTCCGGCATTGGTTGTTTTCCTTACTGTTTTCTACCTGATGAGAACGTATATTAAAGGTCAGATCAGTTTAAAGCATCTTGAAATTCAGGGAGAATTGCAAAAAAAAGAAAGTCAGACATTCCCCTTGCGCCTGCAGGCTTACGAAAGGATCATCCTGATGTGTGAAAGGCTTTCCCTGGATCAAATGTTGCTTAGATTAAGATCAAAGGAAATGAGTGTTTCAGACCTGAAAAATGTGCTGATCCTTGCTGTAAATCAGGAGTTTGAACATAACATAGCACAGCAACTTTACGTATCTGTGACACTTTGGCAGATCATCAAAACAAGCAAGGATCAATTGATAGAACTAGTTGCACTGGCTGCCAATGAATCTGAATCCCAGGACGCACTTTCATACAGCAATAATTTATTAAAGCATATTAGTCAGAGTAATCCCATCGACACAGCAAAAAAAGCCGCTATCAAAGAAGCTCAGTCGTTTTTTTGAAAAAGAACAATTAGCAGGAAAATCTGATTCAGCTCAATTTTTTGCGCTTGATTTTTGTTTCGATGTTTTGGTTCCAGGATATCTGCAATATCTCTGATTCAAATTCTAATATGGATTTTTTTAAATGGATTGAATTTTGACATTTTTTAATACAAATAATTATGACAAAGCACCTTATTCTCAGATTTTCATATATGTTGACAGTGTTATCTATACTGTTTTTGACATCCTGTTATACTTTATATCAACCTGTAAAATCTGATGGTTCATATGTCAGAATAGACCACAGGATTACCGGCGAGAGCGAGGCCATCAATATGCTGATCAAACCTTACAAACAGCAATTGGAAAGTGAAATGAATACAGTCCTGGCCATGATCGGGACAGAACTTAACCGTCAGAAACCTGAATCAACTTTAGGTAATTTGGTCGCTGATATCTTGCTGGTAAAAGCGGCTGAAATAAGCGGCAAAAAAGTTGATTTTGCCATTCAAAATTATGGAGGCCTGCGGATAGGCCAAATACCAGCCGGCCCTATCACCAAGGGAAAAGTTTTCGAATTAATGCCTTTTGAAAATTATTTGATGGTAGTGGAAGTTCCCGGGAGTGATTTGGTACAATTTGCTAAAAAAATGATAGAATATGGAGGCTGGCCAGTTAGCGAAGGGATCAAAATTACCGGGAAAGGCCAGGAATTGGATGGTCTTGAGATAGGTGGACAACCTATAATTGCTGATAAAATATATACTGTAGCAATGCCCGATTATATAGCAGACGGAGGAGACAACTGCATTTATTTTGTGGGAAAGCCCCGTATCAATACCGGAGAGTTGATCAGGGATGTCTTGGTAAAATGGTTTGAAGATCAAGGTAAATCCGGAGATATTATCCGGGGAAAACTCGATGGACGATTTATATTAAATTAATTCTGAATAACTTATCAGTCAAGAAATGATCCTGTTTGTTCCAAAGGATATTTTCCATAACATCTGCACTTTTTTTGGATAGTGAAGCGGGATAAAAATTAAATGGAAGCATTATGAGAAAAAGAAGTTTGATTAATCTGGGAGTAATATTATCTCTGATCCTGACCACCGCAGTTTATTCACTTGGGCAGACTGTTCAGGATAAGTACATCAAAATCACTATATTACATACAAATGATACGCATTCCAGGATCGAACCTTTTCCGATGGATGGCAGTCGTAATCAGGGACTCGGTGGTGTTGCCAAAAGAGCTGAAGTTATACGAAACATCAGAGAAGAAAATGAGCATGTTTTACTCCTGGATGCAGGCGATTATTTTCAGGGTACACCTTATTTTAATTTCTATTCGGGGGAACTGGAAATTATGCTTATGAATGAACTTGGTTATGAAGTCGCAACCATTGGAAATCATGAGTTTGATCTTGGATTGGACAATCTTGCCAGGCAATTGGGCAAAGCAAAATTTCAGATCGTAAATGCCAATTACGGAATAGAAGATACTCCGCTTGAAGGGATTCTTAAACCATATACTATTATTCGAAAAGGTCCGATAAGGATTGGGGTTTTTGGCCTTGGCGTTGAGATGCGGGGGTTGGTTCCTGAGAAATTTATTGGAAATACAATCTACAATGACCCTGTTTTAGCGGCTAATGAAACTGCAGCCTACCTCAAAAATGAAGAAAAATGCGATTATGTGATCTGTCTTTCACATCTTGGTCTTGAATATGATGATGCCACCGCATCTGACCTTGTTATAGCAAAAAACTCTCAAAACATTGATTTGGTGATTGGTGGGCATACACATAGTTTTTTGAATGAACCAATAAGGGTCATGAACGCAATCGGAAAAGAAGTATTGATCAACCATGCAGGTTGGGGCGGGATAATTTTAGGAAGAATAGATGTGTTTTTTGAGCCTAAAACCCTCAATAAATGGTTTAAGAGTGAGAATATCAAAATTGATTGAGTGGTAACTATCTCTTAATTTTTTGACGCTTAAATCCTTTTATATTATGATTGATTTTATACATTATAGAGTCAATAATTCATGATAATTTAATGAAAGTTTTTATATTTTTGTGATTCGAAAAACAATAGAATAGGAGGTTCATCCTTTGTTTTAAAGTAAAAGAATTTTAATCGTTTAATAAAAATCAAGCTGAAGATCCGATGATGCTCACGCATGAAAAAGTTTGGACTAAATGTTTAAAGACGATTGCTGAGCATGTCACTCCTCAGGCTTATAAAACTTGGTTTGAGCCTGTCAAACCAATTGGATTGAACAATGATTCCTTATTGATCAGAGTTCCGAATAAATTTTTCTTTGAATGGTTGGAGCAACATTACATCGATCTGTTAAAATTGGCTATCAGTAAAGAACTTGGACCCAAAGGCAGGTTGGAATACCAGATTTTTGTTGAGAACCATCGCGATATCAAAGGGAATACCATTGAAGCCATGCGAAAAAAAGGAGAAGCCCTGCATGCTTCTCAAAAAGCTGGAATTGATCCTGCTTTGAAGGATTTTATGTTTAGTTCCGAGTTGAAACCTGAATACACTTTTGAAAATTTTATCGTGGGCACTTGTAATAAACTTGCCAGGAACGCAGGGATAGCCATTGCAAAGAACCCGGGTAAAACCGCATTTAATCCACTGATCATCCATGGTGGCGTAGGCCTCGGTAAAACACACCTGGCTCATGCCATTGGCAATGAAACACTGAAAAACTTTCCTGATAAAAGGGTTTTGTACACGAATACTGAGCGGTTTACAAATCAAATCGTTCAGGCCTTGAAGAATAATGTGATGTACGATTTCATCCATTATTATCAACTCATTGATCTCTTGATCATCGATGATATTCAGTTTTTGGATGGCAGAAAAAAAACCCAGGAAATATTCTTCAATATTTTCAATTACCTCCACCAATATGATAAACAGATCATCATCACTTCTGACAGAGCGCCTAAAGATCTTGAAGGGATTCAGGATCGATTGATTTCCAGGTTTAAATGGGGGTTGACGACTGACCTGCAGGTTCCCGATGTTGAAACGAGGATAGCTATACTGGAAGCGAAAATGAATCAGAAAGGGGTGGAAATGTCACATGATGTTATAGATCTGATCAGTCAGAATATAAAAAGCAGTATAAGAGAATTGGAAGGTGTTTTGGTTAGCCTGATTGCAACTTCTGCACTTACAGAGCATGAAATTGACCTGAATCTCACCAATCAGGTGATCGAAAGTTTTGTGAATCATATTCAAAAAGAGATCACCGTCGAAAATATCCAAAAGTTGGTAGCAGATTACTTCAGTATTCCGGTGGAAGATCTAAGGAAAAAAAGCAGAAAACGTGAAGTGGTTGTTGCCAGACAATTATCTATGTACTTCGCAAAGGAATTTACTTCGGAATCCTTAAAAAATATTGGAGAGTTTTTTGCCAAGGATCACTCGACAGTTTTATATTCTCATAAAGCGGTCAGAGATATGATGGATACAGATACAGGTTTTAAAGACATAGTAGAAAAGCTGAAAAGGCAGGTCGAATTCAGCTTAAATTCGAATTGAATTGAAAATCAATTATTTTGTGACTCTATAACAGATTTTGTCGCTGCAAATATAGCTAAAGCTGATGCCAGCAACAAACCCAAAAAAGGGATGAGCAATATGGTCAGGTAAACAGCACCATTGCCCAAAGCCAATCCTCTGTTTTCCTTGGTCCATGAAAGTAATTCTTCCATTGGTTTTTTTCTGGTCAATACCAATTGGGTATAACAACTGCCTATATAGTAAGACTGAGTGATGAAAAAACCGATCAATCCGGCAACAGGTACGATGATTCCCACTACACTAAATAATATGGTCCATAATATCTCTTTGTAGAATGCCCGCCCCGTGATCCTTAAAACATGTTTAAAATGCTGTAGATAAGTATATTTCAAATTTATTCTCCCTGAAGAGAACATGTTGTCCTCTAATTTTCGGCTCAGGTTGTCCAGTAATGGAGCGACAGCTATGAATATGATATATTTTACCAACATGATGGCAAAAATGTAGGTGAAAGGAACCAGATGTAAAAATGTATCTGCTGCTTTTTTCCCAAAACTGAATGGATATAGCTCTGTAAAATAATCAGCTATATAAGCTCCTGTTTTATATGCTGTAAATAATGCGCTGAGACCCAGGATGGAAGTAATAAAAGCTACAATAGCCATATAACCCCAATTTCCAGATTTTTTCAGTATATGCAGTATGCCGATGTAATCGAAAATTGCTTTCTTAATCAAATCCATATTAATCCTCTGTATATAGTTGATCCAATTCGTTAATTATAGCCAGGGCAGCATCAAAATCATCTTCGAGAACCTGTAAGCTAAATGCTCCTGCTCCCAATGGAAATAAAGTCGAAACAATCGCATTAGATATGATGCAATGAATACCTTCTTCGTCCAACCTGTGTTTGTACATCATGGCTTTTGCTTCATCTGAAAACTGCTTGATCGTTAGAATTTTCATATTGATTTATTTATTGTAAGATCCTGTTTATACTGTTCATTATTACTTTTCTTGAGATGTGTTATTCCGGACCTCTTTTATCAATTCCTGACAAGCACCATACAATAGATCAAAAACTTCCTGATAATTCCTGGTAAAATATGAGTCAGGTACAGATCGGTTTTGTTCAGGAAAACTATAATTCAGGATCATCCGGATTTTATCTTTCTGCATTCTATTTTTTGCCATTCGGTTCAGGTCGTTGTAGTTGGATGCATCCATTGCCAGAATAAGATCAAAGTATTCCAGATCATTTTCAGTGATTTGTCTGGCTTTAAAATGCCGTATATCAATGCCCTTGGCCAGTGCTACCTGCTTGGAGCCATCACAGGGAGATTCTCCGGCATGGTATGAACCTGTTCCGGCTGAATCAACATATACATCCAGTTTATACTCTGAAGCCAAATGATGTAAAATTCCATGAGCCAGTGGAGACCTGCAAATATTCCCTAAACAAACAGCAATTATCTTCATTCTGCAATTTACTAATTCAAACTCAAACAATCAATGTAAAAATAGCAAATTAATTTCTTTCGACATTGTTTGTTGATGTAATAGATGGTCGTTTTTTATAATTTTACAGTTAATTTTAAAAAATTAACGGAAATAATTAGTTAAATGAAGTATTTGGTAATCAGAATCCAGGATCTTAAGAAACTCAGAATGTCAATTGGTAAATGCTTTAGTTTGATTAATTGAAAACAAATTGATTTATAAGATTTGTTAAGAATGTCAAAAATAATCATTTAAATAAACTAAATGCGATACAGAGCTCAGATCAGTTATGTCGGAACAAACTTTTGTGGTTGGCAAAACCAGCCGAATGGAGTATCTGTTCAGGAAATCCTGGAGAACCGACTGTCCATCAAGTTGCAGCAAGAAATACAAATCACAGGTTGCTGCAGAACAGATGCCGGAGTGCATGCTTTGAAGAGCTATTTTCATTTTGATTATGAACATGAATTACCCATTGATTTTTTGTATTCGATGAATCATTTATTGCCATTTGATATAGCGCTCAGGGATGCAGTATTGGTTAATTCAGATTTTCACGCACGTTTTGACGCAATGGAAAGATCCTATATCTACAAATTGCATGGACGTAAAGATCCTTTTAAACAAAACAGAAGCTTTTATTTTCCACAGATAAGGGATGTTGATAAAAAAGTATTGGAAGAGGCTGCTTTGATTTTTAAAGAGAACCGTGAATTTGAACCCTTTTGCAAAACGATGTCTGATGTAAAAACAAAAGTATGTGAATTGAATGATATATATTGGCATTTTGATCTGGTGAATGATGAATATGAATTTCATATTAGCGCCAATCGCTTTCTGAGAGGAATGGTCAGATTGATCGTAGGTGCCAGTCTTCAGTTTGGATTGGGCAAAATGCACATTCAGGAATTGAGGGAATCATTTAGAACTCAATGTCCATTGAGTAAACCTTGGTCTGTGCCCGCCGAGGGATTATATCTGAAGGAAATAAAATATTCTGAGTAATGACTTTGCCGGTAAAATCAGGTGGTATCCTGAACAAACCTCAACCGGATTGTCACATGAAAAATCAGAGAAATAAAAAAAGCGGGGCTATTTGCTCCGCTTTTTTTATTATATCAAAAATATGTTATTTGATGGCTTCGGCGATTGAATACAATTTGTGTACATCTGGAGTGATGATGAACTCAATTCTTCTGTCGTAAGCTTTTGGGTCTTTTCCCTGCATGATTTCTCCGGAAGTGACGGCATCAGCACGACCTGAAGCAGATAATTGTTTGGATGGTACACCCAGCTTTATCAATTCTCTCACAACATTAACTGATCTTGAAGTGCTTAATCCCCAATTGTCTTTGAACAAATGTTTTGTTCTGATCACAGGATCATCATCTGTATGACCTTCAACAACAACATCCATTTTAGGATTCTTTTTAAATACTCCACCTAGTTTTTTAACCACGTCCAAACCTGTTTTGGAAATTTTATCACTTCCTTTATCATATAAAACCCTGTTTGGAAGGCTCACATATAATTTGTCAAATTTTTCAGTAATTTGGAGATCGCTGTCAATTATGGATGAGAAAGCTACTTTTAATTCATTTTTGATTTTAGCCAATTCTTTTGCTCTTTCTTCAGATAAATTCTGAAACTCGAGTTTTTGTTTTTCAGAAAGTTTAAAATTATTTTCCAACTCTCCATATTTGGCTGTCATTGAAGCATTTTTATCCTCAAGGGATTTCATTTGTGCATTTAAATCTGACAATTTTTTGTCGTAATTAGCTTTTTGTGCATCTTTATCAGCCATCAGATCTTTGTATTTCTTTGAAGAAACGCAGGAAGAAAACAACAAAGAACCGATCAAAGCTATTAAGGAAAGCAATCTAATTGTTCTCATTTCGAATAATTTTTTTATTAAATAATGTTAGTTTATACAGTTTAACAGCGCGAAAGTAATAATTCTATTTAAATTAAAGAAGTTTTAACAAAAATCTTACCAAGTTTTCAATATGATGTTCTGAAGTTAAGGAATATTGAATTGGGAAACAACAGAATACTCTAAACCTGGAATGATTTGTAATTCCTAACCTTGACGAGCCAGAACCAAAGAGGAAGATTATTTAAGAATCCCCCTACGGGCAGGCCCCTACGGGCAGGCCCATACGGGCAGGCCTCTACGGGCAGGCCCATACGGGCAAGCTCTACGGGCAGGCCCCTACGGGCAGGCTCCTACGGGCAGGCCCCAACGGGCAGGCTCTGATTAAGGATTTTTGATTTAAGAAGTCCAACACATCTATAATCATAATTCGTTAATCCTTTGCTTGCCCTTATGAGCCTGCCCGTATGGGGGTAAGACCCCTTTGGATTTACATCCTACGGGGTAAATATTCTGTGTGGCATTATTTCTAAGATCAAAATAATTTAAATTTCCTCCAAAAAATACACCAATTCAATTTTTAAGACACTATCCTCGAAGTCAGAACTGTAAATCCAAATGAATATTGTACAAGGGTTAAATTGTCGGAATTTTTAAATTTTTAATTGCATTTATTGACTAAAAACTTAATATAAATAAGAGAATTATTTAAGGTGTTATTCGTAAAATGATGCTACACATCTATTCAATATTGCTGACAAGTGAAATGAAATTATTGATAAAGAACACTTTAAAAATATAAGTTTTTTTTAATTTAAAAAAATCAAATCTTCACTTTAGATGTATCTGGTTCAACTTTTTTTTGATATCATTTGAACATATATTTTTTACTTGGTGCACAAATTATTATTTAAATATAGACTAAATCTAAATAAAAGGTTTTTATACAAGTATGCAATCATTTCGTTTGCATTAAATATATCTAAAATTATATTTGTGATACCAATAGTTTTTTCAGGATATTGATTCAATTTTAGCTATCGAAAAAGTTTTACGAGATGATACATAAAAAAATGTGGAAAACCCTTTTCCTGCTTGTTTTTGTTGCAGCCGTTAGTCAAAATATAATTGCACAATCAGCGGAAGAGGGCGCCAAACTTTTTGAGCAAAATGCCTGTGGAGCATGCCATACTAAAGACATGAAAACCGATTTGGTCGGACCTGCGCTTGCAGGAGTCAGAGATCGCTGGGACAATATAGATGAGTTGTATGAGTGGGTCAGGAATTCTGACCAATTGATCAAAAAAGGCCATAAATATGGAAATGCCTTGTTTGAAAAGTACAACAAGGTACCCATGAATGCATATCCAAATCTAACAAATAAAGACATTGAATCGATCTTGCTTTTTATTGAGAGTGTATCAGGTAGTGATGCAACTGCAGATGGTGGCGCTGGTAAGGATGGGATAACCCAGGCATTGATAGACAAAGGTAAGGAGGTTTTTGATAAAAATGCCTGTGCTGCATGTCACTCCAAAGATATGAAAACTGACTTGACCGGCCCGGCATTATCCGGTGTAGTTGACAGATGGCCTGATAAAAAAGATCTTTACAGATGGATACGGAACTCATCCGAAATGATAGCAGAGGGACATAAATACAGCGTGGAGCTTTTCGAGAAATACAAAAAAGTTCCTATGCTTCCATATCCAAATCTTACCAATGAAGAAATTGATGCAATATTGGCTTATATTCAATATCCGGATGGATTGCCGGCAGATACCGCAGCGGTCGCTGTTGAGGCGCCTGTGGCAAAAGATGAAGTAGCATCCAAATCATTTTGGGGAAGCACGATTTTTTACATATTACTAGTTGTTGTTTTAGGAGCTTTGGTGTTGTTTCTGGCAATGAAATTGGCACATCTGAAGAATCTGCTGGAAGAGAAGTATTATGGAGAAAAAGGGAACCACAGTATATTTAGTGTATTCACCAGCAGGAATATTTTAAAATATGCAAGCTTTGGGTTGATAGTATTCGGATTGTTTTTTACGGCTGTCAAAGCCATGAACCTGGGAAGGCAACAAAATTATGAGCCTGAGCAACCGATCCTGTTTTCTCATGTAACTCATGCAGGAGTAAATAAAATAGATTGTCAGTTCTGCCATGATGGCGCATCTAAATCAAAGCATGCTGTAATTCCTGCAACAAATACGTGCCTCAAATGTCATAAAGCGATTAAAGTTGGCTCAGAATACGGTACGCAAGAGCTTACGAAAATATATGCCTCCATTGGCTATGATCCTCAGACCAACCAATTCATTCAAAATTATGATGAAATGAGTCAGGAAGAGGTCAAAAAGATCTTCACTTCATGGATAGCCAAACAGAATCAGGATTTTGATGATAAAGCAGTCAATGAACAATGGGACTTAATCGTGAAATCATTGACAAATGAATTGAAATCCAAGGTTCAGGGTCCGATCATGTGGAAAAAAATACACAATTTGCCAGATCATGTATATTTCAATCACGCCCAACACGTTGCAGTTGGTAAACTCGATTGTACCGAGTGTCATGGTCCGGTGGAAGAAATGAAAGTGGTAAGGCAATATTCAACTTTATCCATGGGATGGTGTATCAATTGCCACAGGAAAACTGAGGTGCAGTTTGCTGACAATCCATATTACAATAATTTTGCAAAGTTCCATGAAGAGATCAAAAAAGGTACCAGAGATCAGGTTACCGTTGAAGAAATCGGGGGATTGGATTGTAATAAATGCCATTATTAATCAATAACAGGAATTATAATTTCCATCAAACAATATATATTTTCCACAGCAGATGGAAAAACAAAAAATAAGCAGATGAAAAAAGACAACTCAAATAATGTTTGGATCGGAGAACTGGACCTGAAACGGGATCCGGAGTTCATGGAAAATGCTTCAAATGAGTTCAAGGATACGCCACTATTCGAAATGCTTGGCGAAGAAGGAGTTTTGACCAATCAAAAATCCAGCAGAAGAGATTTTTTAAAGTTCCTGGGATTCGGAGTGGGTGCAGCAGTAGTGGCAGCGGGTTGTGAAATTCCTGTTAAAAAAGCTATACCATATGTGATCAGACCTGAAGAAATTGTCCCGGGGTTGGCCACATATTATGCATCAAGCTTTGTCCGGTCAGGAGATTATTGCTCCATTCTGGTCAAAACCAGGGATGGAAGACCGATAAAAATTGAAGGGAATGAATCTTCTGAGGTTACTTTTGGGGGTACCTCTGCACGGGCTCAGGCTGAGGTTTTGAATTTATATAACACCAACAGAAATAAAAGCCCTTTAAAGAAGGAAGGAGATGCTTATAAGCAGATCAGTTGGAAGGAATTGGATGACGAAGTCATGAAAGGGTTAAAGAACGGAGGTAGTATCCGATTGGTCAGTCATACCAATATGAGCCCTAGCAGCAGCAAGTTACACAGCGAGTTCGCCGCATCTTTCGCTGATGCAAAAATTGTGTATTATGACCCGGTTTCTTATGCCGCTGTTCTGAGAGCTAACGAATTAACCGTAGGACAAAGGGCTTTGCCTGAATATAGATTTGAATTAGCGGATTTGATCGTTAGTTTCAATGCTGACTTTTTAGGTACCTGGGGTTCACCTATTGAAAACGCACACCGTTTTATGAAAAACAGGAAACCGGACGATCCGAAAAATGCAAAAATGTCGAGACTTGTTCAATTTGAATCTCATATGTCTCTCACCGGTTCAAATGCTGACAACCGTATACTGGTTAAACCTTCCGAACAAAGTTCAGCGGCTGTTGCATTATACAATAAGGTAGCCAGTTTGAAAGGAGCCGGAAAGATTAAAGCCTTGCCATTAAATGAAAAAGCTAAAAAAGCAATCGACAAACTCGGTTCTGATCTGGTAAAAGCAGAAGGTAGATCCATAGTTTTAAGCGGAAATAATTTTGTCGGAGAGCAGATCATCATCAATGCGATCAATCATTTGCTTGGTAATTTCAATAAAACCATAGATTTTACACATGCGGATCTGACCAGGCAGGGTGACGAATCAGGGTTAGCCGGGTTGGTGAAAGAAATGGAAACAGGTAAGGTTTCAACGATCATTTTCCTGGATTGCAACCCGGTTTATGATTATGCAGGCCGTGAAACCTTCAGGGAAGCTTTGAAAAAAGTAAAATCCAGGGTTTCCACAGCTTATAGCCTGGATGAAACTGCCAATGTATGTGATTTAGTGGCACCTAATCATCATATGATGGAAAGTTGGGGAGATGTTCAGCCCAAACGCGGCCATTATAGTTTGATACAACCAGTGATCAGTCCGCTTTTTGATACCAGACAGGCTGAAACCAGTCTTTTATTCTGGGCAGGTAAGGCACAGGGTGTCAAAGAAGAGGTTTACTTCAATTATTTAAAGGCAAACTGGACAAGTTTGATTCCGGGTGATTTCTTTCCTGGCCAGACTTTTGAGAACAGATGGAATCAACTTTTGAAAGAAGGGGTTGTTAAAGCATCAGTATCTCAAATATCTGTTGCTTTTAAAGGAAATGTAAATGATGCTGTAAGTATGTTGCCAAAAACAGGCAACACTCCAATAGAGATTTCGTTCTATGAAACTGTTAATATTGGAAATGGTCAATATGCTGAAAACCCCTGGCTTCAGGAAATGCCAAATCCAGTGGACAGAACGGTCTGGGGTAACCATCTAGCCATTCCAATCAGATTTGACGGTGTCAACAGGTATGAAAGCCTCAATAATTTAAAAGATGGTGATATCGTATCCGTCGAATTGAATGGTCAAAAACTTGAAGTGCCGGTTGTTAGAGCATTTGGTCAAATGGAAGGAACGGTTTCACTTGCTTTAGGATACGGTCGTTCAAATGCAGGAATGGTGGGAACCGGAGTAGGTGTGGATGCGAATGCTATGCTTTCAGTTAAGGACGATCTGACAGTTTATTTTGGCGAACAGGTTTTGATTTCTGAAAAGATAGCTAAAGACAAAGATTTTGCAAGTGTTCAGTATCATCATACGATGGGTTTAAAAGCTGCTGACGGAACTACGGGTGAGCAAATCAATGCAGATGAAAGGGAACTGGTAGATGATTTCTGGAAGAATTTCACTTCCGGTTTCCAGGGAGCCTTGACGGAACGGTCGATCATTTATCAATCCAATTTGAAAGAATTGGATGATAAAACGAAGAGTCTTGCAGAGAAAAGAGCAAAATTTAAAAAGCTGAATGATGCTCAGATTTATAACGGCTATGATCAGAATTATGCACTGGGACATCATTGGGCGATGCACATTGATCTCAATGCATGTACCGGATGTGGTGCCTGTACGATTGCCTGCATGGCTGAGAATAATATTCCCGTGGTTGGGAAACATGAAGTTCACAGGCATCATGAGATGGCATGGCTGAGAATTGACAGATATTTTTATGGGGATTTCGAAAATCCCAATGTTGTATATCAGCCAATGTTATGTCAACATTGTGATAATGCGCCTTGTGAGAACGTTTGTCCAGTAAATGCTACCAACCATAGTCAGGAAGGATTGAACCAAATGGCGTATAACAGGTGCATCGGAACAAGATATTGCGCAAACAACTGTCCCTACAAAGTCAGAAGATTTAACTGGCTGGATTATACAACGGCGGATATCATGAAAGGCAATGAACCTGCCCTGCATTTGGGAAATAAAGAGTATAATGAAGAATCACTGGTTTTTGGTTCAGACAATCTGACCAGAATGGTTTTAAATCCTGATGTAACTGTGCGTTCAAGAGGCGTAATAGAAAAATGCAGTTTTTGTGTTCAACGCTTGCAGGAAGGCAAGCTGAATGCTAAAAGAGAAGAGAGGAAATTGACTGACAAAGATGTACGAACTGCATGCCAGATGGCTTGTGCTACAAATGCGATTTCCTTTGGAGACAGGAATGATGAAGAAAGTGTTGTTACTAAAAAAATGAATTCACCTTTAAGCTATTATGTTTTGGAAGAGGTGAATGTCCGTTCTTCCATCAGTTATTCCATGAAGGTGAATAACAGGGATACAGAGTTGAATGCTTAATTGCTAAATAAATAAGAAAAATAGAATTCTAATGATTGCACCGGTATCGAAAATTAGAGAGCCATTAGTTTATGGACATAAGACCTACCATCAGATCACAGAAGATTTGGTAGCGCCAACTGAAAAAGCACCGTCTTTGTCATGGATGTTGGTTTTTATTCCCGCACTAGTGTTACTTGTTTTTGGTGTGTTTTCCATTTATTGGACCATTTATGTTGGAATTGGAACATGGAACCTCAATAAGACCATCAACTGGGGGTGGGACATCACCAACTTTGTATGGTGGATTGGGATTGGCCATGCTGGAACCTTGATTTCAGCCATTTTGCTACTTTTCAGACAAAAATGGAGAACAGGAGTTAACCGAGCAGCCGAAGCGATGACTATTTTTGCAGTTATGTGTGCTGGTTTATTTCCATTGATTCACATGGGACGTATTTGGGATGCATTTTATATCATGCCTTATCTGAATACCAGAGGTCCGGTATGGCCGAACTTCAATTCACCTTTGCTGTGGGATGTATTCGCAATTTCAACTTACCTGATTGTATCTTTACTTTTCTGGTATACTGGTTTAGTACCTGATTTAGCTACAATCAGGGATCGCTCAGCTGGTCTAAGAAAGAAAATCTATGATTTCTTTTCCTTAGGTTGGACTGGAGCAGCAAAGCACTGGCAAAGATGGGAATATCTATCATTGATACTTGCAGGATTAGCCACTCCTCTGGTTTTATCAGTACATACAATAGTAAGTTTTGACTTTGCTACCTCAGTGATTCCTGGCTGGCACACGACTATTTTCCCTCCTTACTTTGTAGCAGGCGCTGTGTTTTCTGGTTTTGCAATGGTTCAGACGCTTATGCTTATTTCAAGGAAAGTACTGAATTTTGAACAGTACATTACACTGAATCACATTGAGTCAATGAATAAAGTGATACTCACTACGGGTTCCATAGTAGGTGTAGCTTACCTGACAGAACTATTTATCTCCTGGTATTCAGGATATATATATGAACAATTCGCATTTTTCAACAGGGCTCTCGGTCCATATTGGTGGGCTTATTTTGGAATGATGTTTGCCAATGTGGTTTCTCCTCAGTTTTTCTGGTCAGGAAAGATACGGAGAAGTGTCGGATGGACTTTCTTTTTATCAATTTTAATCAATATAGGTATGTGGTTTGAACGATTCGTAATCATCGTATCTACTCTTGCCAGAGATTTTCTTCCTTCCAGCTGGAGTTTTTATTCTCCATCCTGGGTTGAGATTGGAATTTACCTTGGAACATTTGGATTGTTTTTTACCATGTTTTTATTATTCACCAGGGTAGCCCCAGTCATTGCCATAGCCGAAGTGAAACATATTTTAAAAACATCCGGTGATCAGTATGTTGGTAAAGATGCAGAAATACAGCATTAAACCATTCATGAGCCATTCAATAAGTAAAAAATGAAAAGAAACAAAGAAATTATTTTTGGATTATATGGAGATGAGCAAGACCTGCTGGCTGCTGTAAAATCGGCGAAGGACAGAAATCTTGAGATTTATGATGTTTATTCTCCCTTTCCGGTTCATGGTTTGGATCCGCTTTTAGGATTGAGAGAATCAAGACTGCATATTGCTGGTTTTCTGTATGGTTTAACTGGTGCATTGATCGCATTTTTAGGAATGAGTTGGGTTTTTACCAGGGATTGGCCGATTATTTTTGGGGGCAAACCATATTGGTCAGTTCCGGCATTTGTTCCAATTGTCTTTGAAGTTACTGTATTGCTTTCTGCGATTGGAATGACGATTACATTTTTCGTTGTATCAGGCATGGGATTTGGCGTCAGTAATGAAACTTTGCATGACTCTATAACCGATGATAAGTTTTGCCTTGCTTTTGATAAGGCGGAAGCAGATGAAGCGACTGTCAGGCAAGTTTTGCAGGAATCTAATGCTGAACAGGTGCATGAAAAAATGATAAAGGCATAATAAGATACATGGAATTTGGATTGTTTCGGGATTTCGAATTTCTGTCAATTCAAGTTAACATTGTATGTTTTTCATCTAAGAATTCAAATGGCAGATAAAAAAAATAAAGAAAATACATATGAAAAATTATATCAGACTTAAGTATATATTACCTTTTATCATAGTAACACTGCTGTTATTCTCCTGTTCTGATGCTTCTGTGAATTCAACAGGTAGCGAATATATGCCCGAAATGGTACATTCTATTGCTTATGATGCAAATACCTACGGTTATTACAAGCGAAATAATTATTCAACCGAAGATGAGTATTTCAAATATGCGCAGCCTCGGTTACCTGTAAAAAATACAGTCCCAAGGGGGAACGCGGTGTCGGAAAGTCATGCATATTTTTTCGGATTTTCAGAAGAAGAAAGAACCAGGGCTTCCAGGGAAATTGTGAATAACCCCTTGACAATCACAACAGGAAATCTTCAAAAGGGCAAGGAACTTTATACGATCTATTGCGGTATTTGCCATGGTGAAAAAGGAGATGGTAAAGGCTATCTGGTGAGAGAAGATGGAGGTAAATATTTGGCTTTACCAGCTAATTTTTTGTCTGATGACCTGGTGAAATCTTCCAATGGGCGATATTATCATGCCATCATGAGAGGTAAAAATATGATGGAACCATTTTATGATAAATTGAATGATCATGAAAGGTGGCAGGTGATACAATATATCAGATCACTGCAGGCAGCCAGTAAAGGTTTGGTTTACAATCAAGTTGAAAACACTTTCAACAAAACAGATAAACCCCTTGGAAAAGCGGATGACGAAAGTTCTAAAGGTCAACCTGCAGCTGAATAATAAAGACATGTCTGGAATAAATTGGACTCCAGAAGAAATAGAGATTTATTAAAATATATCATTAAAGATATGAATCGATTTGAATTTAGCGGAAAGTTGAGGATCACTCTTTTGATCGGTATTGGCATAGGTTTGTTGAGCATGATCCTTACATATTTTATAGGGGATGACGACTTAAACAGTCGATTCTGGTCAAACTTTTTACATAATTCCAGTTTTTTCACTGGTATTTCCCTTATGGCAGTGTTTTTTATTGCAGCCTCTGTGACAGCCTGGGCAGGATGGTATGTTGTCTTTAAAAGGCTTTGGGAATCCTTCTCGATTTTTCTGTTCGCCGGGCTTATACTGATGACCATTTTAGGCATTGGTAATTATTTTCAATGGCATTTTTTATATCATTGGGCGGATGACGGTTCAGTCGCACATGATGCAGTACTCAAAGGGAAATCTGCTTTTCTAAATAAAAACTGGTATCTGGTTGGCGGCCTGCTGATTATGGGGATATGGATTTTCTTCAGGCAAAAAATGAGGCGCTTATCTATCATGGAAGAAAAGCAGATCATGGGAGATTACTCCATACACCAGAAATTGCGGATATATTCAGCAGTTTTTTTGCCAATCGCTGGATTTTCAAGCGCCGCAATGATTTGGTTGTGGTTGATGTCATTGGATGCACATTGGTACAGTACTTTATATGCATGGTATACAGCTTCAAGTTGGTTTGTGGCTTTGGTGGCGATGGTGATTATCACATTATTATTCTTGAAGAAATTGGGGTATTATGAACAAGTCACAGATGAACATATTCATGATTTAGGTAAATTTCTATTCGCGTTCAGCGTATTCTGGGCTTATCTGTGGTTTAGTCAGTTTATGCTGATCTGGTATGCAAATGTTGGAGAAGAAACAGTCTATTTTAAAATCAGAAAAGATGAGTATTCCTGGTTGTTTTATGGCAATGTGGTGATTAATTTTGTAGTTCCCTTTTTTGCGTTGATCGCCAATTCATTTAAAAGGCACAAACTTTGGCTGGTAATTATTTCAGCAGTAGTATTTGTTGGACATTGGCTGGATTTTTTCCTGATGATCAAACCCGGGGTTCTGCACACCGCACATGAATTGATTGGTCATGGTATTGAAAATGAAGAAGTTCTCATGCACCATCATCATCTTCCTGCCGGTTTTGGATTTCCCGGATTATTTGAAGTCGGGACGTTTATCGGATTTTTGAGTTTGTTTTTGTTTTTGGTATTTAGTTCACTGGGAAAAGCTGGCTTAGTTTCCCAGGCTGACCCATATATTGAGGAAAGTTTACATCATCACGTTTAAATCAAAAGAAATGATAATATTTTTGTTGAAAATTTTGTTTTGGACAATTTTGACAGTATTGGTTGGAATTTTGATAGAATTATTCGGCTTTATCGGGTGCAAGGTTGAAAAAAATAATTAGATTATAGTGCTTTTAAAAGCATTTTCCGTATTGTTTGGAATTAAATTTTCCATTTGACGGAATTTATCGTGTAAAAAACCATTGTTTTTCTTGATAAGCAATGGTTTTTTTTTTTTAACCTTATTTAAACGATGAGAAAATATTAAAGCCACGTTAAACTGGGTACTGAATTCAAAGTCAGAAGCATGAAACAAACTCAAAAATTTCAGTGAATGTTTTGGAGCAATTTCATCAATTGATCTGCCTGATTTTTCCTGCTGTATTTGAAAACTTCAGGATTCACCTGTCTAACCCACTGGTTTTTTTTATATATTTGGTATTGGGAGCATAGGAACTCTTTCATTTTGCCTTTTTCATTTCTTTCCAGTGTGCAGCCCGCATTGCAGGATGAAATTATTTTTGCTGCATCTCCATGCTTTGGACCTATGCAAATGATTTTGTTTCCGCTGGCAAGATATTCGAATAATTTGCCCGTCAGTATCCCTTCTGCATGTTTGGTTTCCGGAATGATTAACAGGAGTACATGACAGTTTAATTGATAGTGGATAATTTCATTATGAGGTACACCGGGTATGAATGAGGTGTATTCATTTAGTTTGGATTGAATGATCGAATCCTTAATATTTTGATGAATATTCCCTATGAAATTCATTTGAAAGTCGTTGAACAACCCTGTTTCAACCAAACCATTTAGTACTGACAAAAAAGATTCGGGATGATATTCCAAAGACATTGAACCTGTGTAATTGATAACGAATTTATCAAAATCCTTGATAATTTTTGCAGGCTCAAAATCAGCTTCATCGAATCCGTTGGGTATAATTGTGAATTTATCTTTCGGCAAATCCTGTAATTTTTGTAGAAATAATTCTTTAAGACTTTCACTCACAGTTATAATTGCATCTGATGACTCAAGTGTTTTTTTCTCATAATATCGGTCAATTTTTTTTGATAATTTACTGTGATATAAAAGTGGATAGTAGTATATATCCGTCCATGGATCCCTGAGATCCGCAATCCATTTGACCTTAAGCAATTTTTTTAATTTTCTGCCAATTAATTGAGTTGAATGAGGCGGAGAACTTGTGATAACGACTTCAATCCCATTTTTCAAGATTAATTCCTTTGCTTTTTTTATTGCAAAATAATTCCAGAATTTTCTCGGATCCGGTATAAATAAATTGCTTCTTAGGAAATTAACCGTTTTTTGCTTCAGGGAAAAGTTATCTACATTTGAGAAACCCGCAATCGGAATTTTATTTTTCCCGACAATTTTTCCATAGATGTTGATAGGTTCAAATGATTTAGTTTTGTGTATATGAATGTTATCGGGTATATCTGAAATAATGCTGTGATCGGTCATAGAATAACTGGCATATTGCTGATCTACCGTCAAAACATGAATTTCAATGTTTTGTACTGATAAGTATTTGACCAATTTAACCCATCTTTGAACACCTGCACCACCGCTGGGTGGCCAATAATAAGTGATAATCAAAATTTTCTGCATGCTCCAAACAATTAACTTTAGAAAAATCAAATCGAAGATTTGCCAGGCAATGCAAAGTACTGACAATTTCCAATAATTTTAGTGCATTCCAGGTTTATTTCATAAAAACTGGTTCACTGTTTTAATTAAAAAAAACTTTGTTTGTTTAGATTGATGACATTCAGTCGTTTAGCATAAGATCTATGTATGGCATCAAAACAGTAATTTTCTTTAATTCCAACACGTTTTATCATAAATGTTCTTCCTATTCAAACAGACTGATAATCAAAACGGCTTGCAATGCAAATAAATGTGAAAATTGTTCAAATGCCAATCGACACTAAATTAAGCTTTTTAATTACTTTTGAAGTTTGAGTCTGCTCCGAAAAGTCTTTGCCCCTGAATCTTTTTTAAAAGGGACTTTTAATTTGTTGATTTTCAATCGTTTCCCTTTAATCTTGTGTTGACCTTCAGCTTCAATAGGTTGGGGCAAAAAAGATAGAAATCAATAAATCGGACTTTCCGGAGCAGACCCATGTGTTAAAAACAACAGTTGAAGGTTAGTATGAATGCAAAAAAGTTTTAATCAATTAGATATTTGATAGTTGGGAATCATCTCTAAACAAAGCAGCAGAACCAGCCTGATAGGTTTTTTGGGTGTCGCCATTGGCGCATTGAGCGTTATGTTTGTTTATCCATATGATAGGAATTTGTATGGATACCTGCAGTATATTTTTTCATATGCATATCTTTTGGGACTTTTGCTCAGTTTTGGAAGTCTGGGTTTGATTGTTAAGTTTTATCCGGTATTTTTATCAAAGAAAATTCAGGGATTTTTTCCCTTGGTCTTAGGTATCATTTCAGCTTCAGTCATTGTAGTCACACTCTTCATTATCTTACTAAAGCCTTTCGTTTATGATGCTTTTGAATTTTTGAACTTTAATGTCCGGGTGATTGAAGAAAGTCAAAACACCATATATCTGCTGGCACTTTTACTGGTGTTCGTGATCGCATTTAACCTTCATGCCTCTAATTTCAATAGAACCATAATACCTACCATTCTTTTTGAATTTTTACATAAGTTGGCTTTACCTATTCTCATACTGGCAAGCTTGTACCAGTTAATTGGCCCAGATAAAGTAGATTATTATTATTTGTTTTTCTGGCTGTTCGTATTTTTATTGTTTGTGATCTATTTGAGGAAAATCAATGCACTTGAAATAGCAAAACCACAGTTCCAAAAAATTCCGCTGGAATTAAAAAAGGAAATTGGTGTTTTCATGCTTTATAGCGGGCTGAACCAGCTTGGTTCAAGTCTTGTTTCGAAAATCGACATGATCATGATTGCTGTATTGATCTCATTTACAGACAATGGAACTTACGGAATATTGCTTTTTATGTCAAATATCATTGATATACCGATACGATCCATCAATCAGATCGCTTCACCAGTGGTTTCCAAATCAATTGAAGGTAATGATATGAAAAATGTTGAACAGATATATCAGAAATCTTCCTTGAATGCGCTTATTTTCGGACTTTTGCTTTTTGTTTTATTGTGGTCAGTATTGCCTGACCTGTTTAAAATTATGCCCAGAAGTGATGATATGATACATTATGTCTGGGTTTTCTTTTTCCTTGGAATCGGCAAGCTGGTAGATATGGCATTTAGTGTAAATGGTTTTATTATTATATACTCAAAATTCTTCAGGTATAACCTATTGTTTTTAGGTATTTTAGCAGTTACAAATATTGTTCTGAATTATTGGCTTATTATGGAAGAAGGTATTTTGGGCGCAGCGATTGCTACAGCGTTTTCTATTGTGAGTTTTAATATTGTCAAGCTCATTTTTATATGGAAAAAACTCAGGATGTGGCCATTTACCAAGCAAACTTTTCTGGTGGCTGGTCTTGGAATGCTTATGATAATTGCTGTTCATTTTTCAGCTTCCATAAATAACCCTTTTTTGGATATCGCGATAAAGTCAACTTTGATACCCCTAATCTTTTATGCTGGTTTAAAATGGTTGAAGGTTAAAGCGGAAGTCATTTTTCAGTTTGAAAGGATTCTGTCAGCGATTTTCAGGTTGACTGTAAAAAAATGATCTGCTTAATTATTTTAATCCAAAACAAATTATTTTTTTTGCTAATTAATACGTTAAATAATTCAAAATGAGCATCAAATTCAAGCCTCTTTTACCTCATCTGATCGCAATTTCGGCATTTTTGGTCATTGCGGTCATCTATTTTTACCCTCAGATAGAAGGAAAACAATTATTGCCGGGAGATATCGTCAGCTATCAGGGCATGTCCAATGAATTGGTAAAACACAAAGAAAAAACCGGTGAAACTGCACTTTGGACGAATTCCATGTTCTCCGGCATGCCTGCTTATCAAATCACAGGTCCTCAGGAAAAAAACCTGATGAAGTATGTCGAAAATATCCAGAGATTGTTTTTATCCCGTCCAATCGGGTATTTTATAGGTGGCATGACGGGGTTTTATCTTTTATTACTTGTATTGGGATTGAGTCCGTTGCTGAGTGGGGTAGGTGCAGTCCTTTTTGCATTCAGCACTAATAACCTGGTGTTATTCGAAGCGGGTCATATGAGTAAGCTTGCTTCAATTTTTAGTATGCCATTGTTTTTTGCCGGATTGTTTTTGGCTACTAAGAAAAAATATCTTCTCGGTGGTGTGATATTTAGTGTAGGATTGGCTATAAATATCTACAACAATCACTTTCAGATGACTTATTTACTTGCTTTGATCACCGGCATATTGATGATATTCTTATTTTTTGACAGCCTGATTAAAAAGAATACCGGTCATTTTCTCAAAATGACGGCAATTTTCATTTTAGGTGCTGCACTGGCAGTTGCGACATCAAGTTCAAAATTATGGACGACATGGGAATATTCCAAAGATACCATGAGAGGTAAGCCTATTTTAGAAATTCCTCAAGATCAGGAAGCTGTATCCAGCTCAGAAACTGATGGGCTTGAATGGAATTACGCTATGCAATGGAGCAATGGATGGGCTGACCTGCTTTCTTCTTTTATTCCCGGGGCAACAGGCGGAGGATCTTCAGAACCGGTTTCTCCTGATTCTGAGTTCGCTATAAAATACCGTCAAATAACAGGGGGACGATCAACTGCCAATTTACAGGCTCCATTGTATTGGGGAGATCTGCCGTTTACCAGCGGACCAATTTATTTTGGAGCTATTGTATTTTTCCTGTTTTTATTTGGAGCTCTAATTGTGAAGGGATCCATGAAATGGTGGCTGGTTGCAGGGGTTTTACTGACGATGATGTTTTCCCTGGGAAAAAACCTCGAATGGTTTAATCATTTCTTTTTCGATTATTTTCCCATTTTCAATAAATTCAGATCGCCAAATTCAATTTTAAGTATCACTGCATTACTCATCCCATTATTGGCTGTCCTGGGAGTAGGTTACCTTAAAAGCATGGATAAAAAATTATTATTCAAGCCATTATATATTTCTTTTGGAATTTTGGGTGGTATCAGTTTTATACTTGCTATTGTGGGACCGTCTTTGTTTGACTTTAGTGCTCCAGGTGATGATCAATTGAGTCAGGCCAATATTCTTGTAGAAACGATAGCGACGAGAAAGGCTTTACTGACAAGCGATAGCTTCAGGTCATTTTTTCTGATGCTTCTTGCAGCAGGCAGCATTTGGTTGTATCTGAAAAATAAAATCAAATTGAATGTTGTCATATTGATCATTGGATTGCTTGCTTTTGGCGATTTGTTTGTTGTCAATAAACGATATATCAATTCAGAAGATTTTGTCAATAAATCCAGGGCATCTGCTGTTTTTAATCCCCGGGATGTTGATAATCAGATTTTGCAGGATCAGGATCCTCATTACCGGGTACTGGATCTTTCCATCAATACTTTCAACTCTTCCATGAGTTCATATTACCATAAGACCATTGGCGGATATCATGCAGCAAAACTCCAAAGATATCAGGATTTGATTGATCGTCATATCACCAAAGGTAATATGAGTGTTTTGAATATGTTGAATGCCAAATATGTCATTCAGGGACAACCCGGACAGGAATCTGTTCAGGTTAACGATCGTGCATTGGGAAATGCATGGTTTGTAGATTCATTGGTAGTAGTGAAAAATGCAAATGAAGAAATCGATAGCCTGTCTAACTTCAATCCCGGCAATAAAGCTTATATCCATGAAGAATTTGAGTCTTATTTGGAAGGATTTGACCCTGTTAAAAGTGGTAATATTAGTTTGACAAAGTACACACCGGATATATTGACTTATGAGTCAAATGCAGGTAGTGATCAGTTTGCTGTTTTTTCTGAGATTTGGTATGGCCCGGATAAAGGTTGGAAAGCGTTTATTGATGGTAAGGAAACTGATTTTATCAGAGTGAATTATGCGCTGAGAGGGTTGAAGGTGCCATCAGGTAAACATGAGATCATCTTTGAATTTAAGCCTACATCATACTATCTTGGAGAAAATATTTCATTGATGAGTTCCGGTCTTCTGTTACTCTTGTTAATTCTGGTTTTGGCGACTGAATTCAGAAGATTTATGAAGCCCTGATAAAAATGATTTTTGGAATAACATCGTTTTCAGATTGCTATTGATAAAATATCAAATACCGTTTTAATTCAATTGTTAATTAGGTGTTAAACAAATAACAAATTATGTATATGTGTTTGAATTTTTAAAAATAGATATAATTTTGCATGCATTCTGAAACATATTAACCAAAAAAAATAAACATTTGTACGATGAGAAATTTATTGCTGATAGCTTTTATAGCTACATTCATTTTTGTGGGCTTTTCATCATGTAAGGAAGATGCTGTTAAAGAAGAAGCCAGACAGGAATTAAATACCGGAACTGCTCAAAATGCTGAGACCAGAATGCCTGATGCACAACCTGTTATGACTCCACCGGAAGGTGCAACTGAAGAAATTGCGATGGGTCCTGTTACTACGGTTGAATATGAAGGTGAAGTTCATGATTTTGGGAAAGTTATGGAAGGAGACATTGTTACTCATGTATTCAAATTCAAAAACACTGGTGATGAGCCTTTGATTCTCAAAGATGTAAAAGCTAGTTGTGGATGTACTGCTCCAAGTTGGTCAAGAACTCCAATTGCTCCGGGTAAAAAAGGTGAGATTGAAGTTAGATTTGATACGAAAGGGAGAGGTCAGGCAGGTGGTAAACCTGAAAGTAAAAGAATTACTGTGACTGCAAATACAGATCCAAATCCCACATATTTGACTATCAAAGGCTTAGTCGATAAAAAAGCTTGAGATGTTCTGATGAAGTTTTATGATATTGGGCAGTTTGTTAAGCAGACTGCCTTTTATTTTTGTGATCTCAGAAAATCGATCATCTTACTAAAAGCAACACTACGGTGGCTGATCTGATTTTTTTGTGTCAGATCCATTTGGGCAAAGCTGGAAAGAAAACCTTCCGGGATAAAAACCGGATCATACCCGAATCCACTTTCTCCGGCCGGTGTTTCTGATATTTTCCCTTTTATGATCCCTTCAAAAATGTGTTCCCTTTTATCCAAAATAAGGCAAATTACGGTTCGGAACCTTGCACGCCTGTTTTCCTGACCGGAAAGTTCTTTTAGTAGTTTTTTAATATTGTCTTCGCTTCTTTTTTGAGGCCCGGCATAACGGGCTGAAAAAATTCCGGGGGCTTGATTCAACGCTTCAACTTCCAATCCAGTATCTTCACTGAAACAATTAAATCCGTATTTTTTGTGAATAAAGGAAGCCTTTTGCCTTGCATTCCCTTCTATGGTACCAGCAGTTTCCGGAATGTCTTCATCGATTCCACAGGCAGACAAACTAAGCACTTCATACGTATCCAAACCATCAATGTCAGCCAACAGTCGGTTTATTTCGAGCACTTTGTGTTCATTTTGAGTGGCAAATACCAATTGTTGCATATTAGAGCTATTTAATTTTAGATTAATTAAAGTATCACTATGTCAAATGCATCCACTTTTTGGATTTTCTGCAGGATTTTTTATATGCTTCCTGTCGGGACATCTGATAAACGGTTCAAAAAAAACAAATCATTGGTATTTCATTTTCAATGATTGCCATAATCCCTGCTTTTTCAAAGTGTCTTTCTGAAGTTCCTCAAGACTGAAACTAAACATACAGAGAAAATTACCGGTAGTGATCCATTCATTTAGTGAAATATGCAGATTCAGGTCTAATTGGTCTTTAAAATTTCCAAAAAGAATGGTTTGACCCGATGAAGGAGTTTTTAATAAATCTCTGAAGGAATATTTTTTTAGAATGTCAAGAACGACCAGTTCACATTGAGTGGTTAATTCAAAGCCTATGGCTTTAATTATTTTTTCGAGGAAAGCAAGGTTAGCATCTGTCAATTCGGTTTTTTGAATGCAAATCAAAGGTCCCGGATAATCCCGGTTTCCAAATTGAAAATCCGGAATTTCATTTTCAGAGAAGGCATAAATATTTTCGTTCTCAAATAGTGTAATAATATTTTCTACATCCATAGTTTAAATATGATTTCTGATAAACTGAAAGTATAAAGGATCCATTTATCCGGGAGATTATTTCCACTATTTCACTGCAATTCATTTGTTTTCCACTTTCCTCGGATTAAATATAAAATGCTCAAAAACATCATAACCAGCCAGTAAATCCATTCGCTCATCCAGGCTAATCTCAAGTCTAATTGAAAATACTCTATCACGAGATAAATATAAACTAAATAAATGATGATCCCTATGGCTTCTATCCAGAAAACAATAATGGTATTTCCTGTAGCTACAACGGCATTGAGCCAAATCACTCCAAAACTAATCAGAAGCATGGCGGCGCTTACTATTCGCAGAATTTGAACACCACTTTCATAAAAACCTTCCTCTTGTCCGAATAATGCAAGGAAAATATCTGGAAATAAGTTGATCAGAATAATGAATGAGGCAATTCCTGTCAATGATATTTTCATTATTTTTTTCATTATTCTGAAAAAATCATCAGTTTTTCCCTGACCCAATAAATTACTTAAAACAGTATTGGCGGTCGATCCGAAAGACCATGTAAATATGCCACTCAAACCAAATAAATTGCGCATAACTTGAGAAACAGCTTGTTCTTCTATGGTATAATTACGATTGATCAAAATAAAAAATATCCACCAGGCAACAAGGCTGATCGCATATTGCCCCATTAAAGGCAAGCCCTGTTTAAAAACCAGCAACATCGTTTTTGACTTTAAAGACCATTGATAGCTGATTTTATGTTTTTTAGACAGTTTAGTCCATTTAATGACTAAAAAGACGATGATCATTCCTGCAAATTCTGCTATTACTGAGGCAAGCGCAGCTCCGTTGAAACCCATTTTTGGAAATCCTCCGATACCAAAAATGAGTAAATAATTCAGTGCCATATTAACGATTGCAATCCCAACCGCTCCAAAAAGCAGATACTTGCTTTTTTGTAAACTGATAATATAAGCATTTTGCATCTGGTAGGCAAAAAGGAAAATTAAACCCCAGACCCTGATCCTGAGGAAGCCGGCAGCCATCTCAGCTTCTATTTTTTCCACACCGGACCATATAAGAATGTTATCAATAAATAAATGAGTGAATCCAATGGTGAGTAATGCAAAAGTAGTGCCTACGGCAAGGCCATGCCATAAAGTGGAAAAAATCAGATTTTGACTTCCTTCACCTGCCCGCCTGCTCATGATTGAAAGGAGTGCATTGTTCAAACCAAAACCTACAGCAGAAAAAATCAAATAATACACACCGGTCAAACCTGCCAGAGCAAGTTCTTTACTACCCAGATGTCCCAGAAAGACTGAATCCAAAAGATAGTTGAGTTCAGGGACAAGCTTTGCAAGACTGATGGGCAGGGTCAGGAAAATGATGCCCTTAACGGATGTATTGACTTTTATAATTTGTTTTTGGCTCATGTGAATTTACCAGCGAAGCGCATATTTTTTTTTCAGGATCGCAAAGCTACATAATGAAATGCTCGAATAAAAGTGTTGGTGACATTAAAGTATTCCTGAAATTTATTATATGACAGTTTTGACTGAATTTAGCATTATGATATGAAAAAACCATACCGATTTAGATTCTGATTTTTATATTTAATGAGAAAATTGGGAAATATTATTTGGAAATATTAAAATATTCAATATTAAGTGTTTTTTATATAATTATTTAAGTCTTTATTTAGAATAAATGATAATTTTGTTATATCTTGCAGTAGTATATAGAACAC
>ERZ761607.943-NODE-943-length-40558-cov-4.643804_pt1 | contig 40558 bp, 33 predicted proteins | sample MGYA00511164_ERZ761607 | MGnify/ENA primary metagenome ERZ761607 (study PRJEB28899, sample SAMN02445080) | bioreactor sludge metagenome | biome: EBPR sludge | place: Australia: Brisbane, Thorneside Wastewater Treatment Plant | collected 2011-06-22 ...
AGATGTAGGTGTTGCGGACCATGAACTCTTTCAGAATGTCGTTCTGAATGGTTCCGCTGAGCTGCTTCTGGCTCACACCCTGTTCTTCGCCCGCGATCACGTAGAGCGCGAGGATCGGCAACACCGCGCCGTTCATCGTCATCGACACGCTCATCTGATCGAGCGGGATGCGATCGAAGAGGATGCGCATGTCGAGGATCGAGTCGATCGCGACGCCCGCCATGCCGACGTCGCCCGCGACGCGCGGGTGATCGCTGTCGTAGCCGCGGTGGGTCGCGAGATCGAAGGCGATCGAGAGGCCCTTCTGACCCGCGGCGAGGTTGCGGCGGTAGAAGGCGTTCGACTCTTCGGCGGTGGAGAAGCCGGCGTATTGCCGCACCGTCCACGGCTGCTTGACGTACATCGACGAGTACGGCCCGCGCACGTAGGGCGGAAGGCCGGGCACGCTGGCGAGGTGATCGACGCCCGCGAGCGCGCTCGCGTCGTAGCGGTCGGCGACCGCGATGCCCTCCGGCGTGGTCCAGGGCGCGCGCGCCGCCTCGGCTTCGGCAGGGGGCGAGGGGAACTCGACGTCGAAGCCGACCTCGCCGAAGTCCGGCAGCCGCGACATCTCGTCCGTGCTGTCGACGCGTCGTTCGGTCATGACCGCTCCTCGAGCGCGCGCAGGGCGCGAGACAGAGTGGAGAGCACGTCGTCGCCCGCGAAGAGCAGGTCGTCGACACCGCGCTTGCGGAGCGCTTCGGCGACCTCGGGCGCGGGCTTGCCGGCCACGAGCACGAGCGCCGCGCCCTTGGCCTTGAGCGCGGGCGCGAGCTCCGTCGCTTCGTCGGCGTGTCGCGCGTCGGCGCAGACGATCACTGCGAGCTCCGCGGGGCGCGCCGCGATCTGCTGGGTCGCGCTCGCCACGTCGTTCGTGCCCTCGTTCGCGTCGGCCGACCACGCGTCGAAGCCGGCCGCCGCGAGCAGGTTCTGGGTCCACGTGAGACGCGCGGCGTGCTCGGCGAGGGGCCCGAGGGTGGCGAGGAACGCGCGCGGGCGGTGTCCGTGGTTCTTCAGGAAACGATCGCTGCGGTCACGGAGCGACTCCCACGCCGCCGCCGGACGCAGCGGCGTGAGCGGCTCGGTGTGCAGCGACGCTTGGCCGGTGCGGAGCAACATGCCCAGCGAGAAGACGTCGACCCCGAGACGAAGCGCGGCGAGCGCGCTCTGCGCGATGCGGCCGGGCTCGGCTTCCGTCTCGCGGAGCACGCGCACGAACGCCAGCAGCGCCTCGTGGCGTTGCTCGGGCGTCGCGTCGCCGAACGCGTTGCCGATCTCGACCTCGACCTCTTCGAGCCGGACCGGATCGCGCTCCACCGGCGTCTCGTCGAGGTGCGGGAACTCGCTCACCCCGAGCACCGGCTCGCGTCGCGTCGCGACCTTGCGCAGCCGCGCCGCGCGCTCCGCGTCGAGCACCGCGCTCACGCGCCCGTGGCGCAGCGCGCGCATCATGCCGCCCGTGCGCTCGATGTCTTGGAAGATGCCCCACGCCTCGCGCGCGAACGACGTCGTGAGCGACTCGATCGCGTAGCTACCCGCGGCCGGATCGTCGACCGCGTCGAGGTGCGACTCCGCGCGGAGCACGAGCTGCGTGTTGCGCGCGAGGCGTCGCGCGAACGCGTCGCTCGGCCCGATCGCAGCGTCGAAGGGCGCGCAGGCGATGGAGTCTGCGCCACCGAGCGCGGCCGCGAAGACCTCCGCGGTGCCCCGCAGGAGGTTCACCCAGGGATCGCGGCGGCTGCGGCGCGCGACGCTCGCGTGCACGTGCAGCTCGATGCCGCGCGCTTCCGCCGCGGCGGCGGACGCGCTCATCGCCTTGGCCCAGAGCCAACGCATCGCGCGAAGCTTCGCGATCGACTCGAGCACGCGGTCGGAGGCGCCGAGCGAGAACACGAGCTGCTGCGAAGCCGCCTCGAGGGAGAGGCCCGAGTCGAGGAAGGCGCGCACGTAGTCGATGCCGGTCGCGAGGGCCCACGCGAGCTCGTGGGGAGGCGTCGCGCCCGCTTCGAAGTAAGGCCGCGTGCTGACGAGTCCCGCGCGCACGCCGGGGAGGTTCGCCTGCGCGAACGCGCCGAGCTCACCGAGGCTGCGGCGCGCGGTGCGCCAGCCCGAGGGCAACGAGCCGCCGCGCGCGAGGGTCGCGATGGGGTCGGCACCGAAGCCGCCGCGGAGCGCGCTGGGATCGACGCCGCGACCTTCCGCGACCGCGACGAGCGAGAGCGCGACCGGCAGCGCGTCGGCTTCGGGCTCGAGCTGCACGCGGACCTTCGCGAGATCGACGGTGCGCAGGACGACGTCGAGGTCGCCCGCGGTGAGCACGCGCGTGCCGTGGTCGAGGCCCGCGACGAGCCAGATCGCTTCTGCGCCGCGCGCGAGATCGTCCGCGATGGCGGCGGAGGTGATCTCCATGCGCGGGTCGTCGTGCTCGGGCTGCACACGCCACGCGCCGCGGCGAAGCGGCACGTCGCTCGGCAGCGCGCCCGCCGCCTCGACGTAGAGCGGTTCGAGCGTGGTGTGCGCGGAGAGCGGTGTGCGGAGCGAGTCGGCGCTCGTGCCGCGGAGATCGGCTTCGACCTTCGCGCGCCACTCCGCGAGCCCCGCCGCCGTGAAGCCTTCGAAGAAGGTGGATTCCACGCCGCGGGTGTACGTTATGCCGGGCCAGGCGTCGACCCCGTGGGGGTGAGCGTGCAGTCGCCACGCGGGCAGCGTGCGATTCGACGTCCTCGCGGTCTCGAAGCTCAACCCCGAGCGAGGCGTATTTGCGCCAAAGACTCCGGCCCCAACCAAAACTCATGAAGCGCGTCGAGGCCCGACCGCTGCACCAGGTCCAGATGTCGTCGCTCGACGTGGATGTGGGGGATGACCCCCATGTAGTCGGTTCCGGGACGAGGCGGCTGCCAAGGTCCGTCCAGGAAGAAGACGTTTCCATAGACCCAGTCGATGGGGCGATCCTGCTGCGACCAAACCGCGAGAACCACACGCAGGTCGGACTCGTTCGCCCAGGCGAAGCCGTTCGACTCGACCAGAAAGGCGGGAAAACTACGTCTAACATCGGCGTGCTTGCCGAGTCGTTGGCGCAATTCGCGGGGCACGGACTCGAGCCACTCGTCGAGCGCACCTTCGGAATCGAACGCGCCTGCGAGAGCGCGTGGAGTGAGTGCGTAGTGGATCATGACGGACTCGGGCGCGCCGGACACGAGCGGTGCGACGATCCGGCGACTCGGATGAGTCGCCGGTGTGGCGTCCGCTCACTCGATGCCGCTCAAATCGTAGAACACGCGCTCGTCGGCGCCGGGCTCCACTCGGATCGAGCGCGTGTGCTCCGTGCCGTCGCGATCGACGATGCGCAGGCGGACCGCGCCGGACGGGACCTCGGCGTTGCCGATGGGCGTAGTGCCGAGGAGACGCTCGCCGACGTAGACCTTCGACCAGGGGCGCGTGTTGATCGAGATGCGGCCGACCGCCGCGGGCGCGGCTTCGCGCGGCGGCTCGGCCTCGCGTGGGGTCTCTTCGCGCGGCGTTCCTCGGGGACGCGTCGCGACCACCACGCGACGCAGGCGCGCCTCGACCTCGAGGGGCCGCCCTTCGCGCACCGTCACGCGTTCGGTCCAATCCGCGAAGCCGTCGAGGCTCATCGTGATGTCGTACTCACCGACGGGCAGATCGCCGATCGCGGTCGGCGTGGTGCCGGGGACGTCGCGATCGCCGATGTGCACCGTCGCGCCGGGAGGCTCGCTGCGGAAGGTGACCATCGCGCCGACCGCGACGGGCTCGCTCGGCGCTTCCGTCCCAGCGCTCGGAACGGTGGGGGTCGTGCCGGGCGGGTTGGCTGGAACGGTGCCGGGGACGTTCGTCGCAGGCGGCGTGGTCGCAGCGACGGCGGGCAGGTTTGCCGCCGCGGCCGCAGCGACCGAAGCGGCGCCGCGCATCACCCACCACGCGCCGACTCCGCCGCCGACGAGGAGCACGACCAGCAACGCCAATCCGACGTAGAGGCCGGTGCGCGAACGACGCGGTGGCTCCTCGTCGACGAGAAGCGGCTCCGCGCCGAGGTCGAGGATGCGAGGCGCTTCCGTCGAAGGCGGCGGGAGGGAGCTCGGCGGGGGCGACGGGATCGAGATGCCCGAGGGGCGATCGAGGAGCTGGAAGCTCTGCCCGAAGGGCGTGGAGTCGACCGCGGGACCGCGCTGGATCTCTTCGCCGAACACGCCCTGCAGGTACTCCGCGAGGCGCGGCGCCGACACGACCTCGTGCTGGGTCGCGAGCCAATGCTCGAGCGCGTACTGCATCGCGGCCGCGCTCTCGAAGCGGTCTTCTTGCCGCTTCTGTAGGGCCTTCTGCACGATCGCGTCGAGCGACTCCGGCAAGTCGGGGCGGTACTTGCGGACCGAGGGCACCGGCTCCTCGATCACCGCGCGCATCGTCTCGTATTGCGTTTTGCGGTGATACAGCGGGCGCCCGGTGAGCGACTCGTAGAGCACGACGCCGAGCGCGAACACGTCCGCGCGACCGTCCATCGGCTCGCCGAGGCATTGCTGCGGCGACATGTACGCGAACTTCCCCTTCACCTGACCGTCCTGGGTCTTGGTGTGCTGGAAGCTCGCCTTCGCGATGCCGAAGTCGAGGAGCTTCACCGAGCCCTCGAAGCTGACCATCACGTTCTGCGGACTCACGTCGCGGTGGACGATGCCGAGCGGCTCGCCGACCTCGTCCTTGAGGTTGTGCGCGTAGTGCAGGGCGTCCGCGACCTGCGCGCAGATCTTCACCGCGAGCGGCGCCGGGATGCCGCCTGCGTCGCGCGCCTTGCGGATGAGCTTCCCGAGGGCGACGCCGTCGATCCACTCCATCGCGAGGAACCACGAGCCCTGCTCTTCGCCGAACTCGTAGAGGTGCACGATGCTCGGGTGGTTGAGGCGCATCGCGAGCCGCGCCTCGTCGAAGAACATCGTCCGGAAGGTCTCGTCGTCCGCGACGTGCGCGAGCACGCGCTTGATGACCAGATGACGCGACCCCGCGCCCTGGACGGTCGAGGTCTCGCGGGCGAGATAAATCTCGGCCATGCCGCCGACGGCGAGGCGTCCCAGGAGCTCGTAGCGTCCAAAAGCACAGATGGCCGGAAGGTTCCGGACCATGGTCCGCTCGGCGGGCACGGCCCCAACTATAGCGGACGGCGTTCAGAACGCCGGTACGAAGCGTAAGGTCGGCCGCAACATGTAGGTGACGGGGGTACCGACGCCGCCACGCCCTTCTCGACCTCCCGGTCGACCGCGCGCCGAACGAATGGCTCGCAGAGGTCGAGTCGGCTACCGTCGCCGACCGTGACGAGCCTCCACCCTTCGCTCTCCGCTCGCGCCTGCGCGGTCACCCTGGCGCTGCTCGCGCTCACCGCCTTCTCCGGCACCGCACGCGCACAATCCGCCGCGGTCGCGCTCGCGGAGATTCGCGAGCAGATCCTCTACGCGAACTACGACGCCGCGATCACCGCTGCGCGCACGTTCCTCGAGCGCACGGATCTCGACGCGCAGAGCCGCGCGCTGGGGCTGGAAGTGCTCGCGACCGCGCATGTCGCCAACCGCGATCAGGCGGCGGCGGACGAGACGCTGCGGGAGCTCTACCGACGCGATCCGGGGCACCGACTCTCCGACGGAGACGCGAGCCCGCTCGTGCAGGCCGCCTTCCAGCGCGCGCGCGAGCGGCTGCCGGAGACGCTCGCGGTACGACTTCAGCACGACCGCCCGGTGCTCGCGCGCCGCGAGTCCCCCGAAGTGCGGGTGACGGTGTCGGAGGGCATGGAGGCGGTCCAAGAGGTGCGCATCGCGTACCGCACCGGCGGGGCGCCGCGCTTCGCGAACCTGGTGCTGAACCTCGACGGCACGACGGCGGTCGGTCGGCTCCCGCTCGTGGGCGCGCCGAACGAGGCGCAGACGATCGAGTACTTCGTGCTCGCGCTCGCGCCCTCGGGCGCGCCGCTCGCGCAGCTCGGCGACGAAGCGCAGCCGCTGGTGCTGGAGGTCCCGGCGGAGCGTGGCGTGGCGACGCCGCTCGGTCCGACCACGGGTCCGACCGAGGTCGAGGAGAGCTCGTCGAAGTGGTGGGTCGGCGTGCTCGTCGGCCTGGTGGTGGTCGCAGCGGGTGGTGTCGCGCTCGCGTTCCTGCTGCGCGAAGAGGCTCCGACGGGCAGCCTCGGCAGCGTCTCGCTTCAGCTCCGTTGATCGACGTGCTCGATCGCGACCGTTCGTCACGTGCTCGATTGCAACGCGTTCGATCGTGACGTTCGCACTCGTTCGATCGCGGCGCCCACGTCGTCCCCTCTTCTTCGCGCACCGTGCGCGCACTTCGTGAGGTCCCGGTGTTTCGAGGACGCATTCGCTCCATTCACTTCGTAGGCATCGGTGGCGTCGGCATGAGCGGCATCGCGGAGGTGCTGCTCGACGCGGGCTTCGCGGTGTCGGGCTCCGACCTGCGCGAGAACGAGTACAGCAAGCGCCTGATCGAGAAGGGCGCGACCTTCTTCGCGGGCCACGCGGCTTCGCATGTCGAAGGCGCCGACGTGGTCGTGTTCTCGAGCGCGGTGCCGAAGGACAACCCCGAGCTCGTCGAGGCGCGTGCGCGCGCCATCCCGGTGATCCCGCGCGCCGAGATGCTCGGCGAGCTGATGCGCCTCAAGGACGGCATCGCGATCGCGGGCTCGCACGGCAAGACCACCACGACCTCGCTGGTCGCGACGGTGCTGCGCGACGCGGGCCTCGATCCGACGGTCGTGATCGGCGGCAAGCTCAACGCGCTCGGCAGCGGTGCGGCGCGTGGCGCGGGTGATCTCCTGGTCGCGGAGGCGGACGAGAGCGACGGCTCCTTCCTGCACCTCACGCCCGCGATCGCGGTGATCACGAACATCGATCCCGAGCACCTCGATCACTACGGCGACCTCGCGCACGTGAAAGAAGCGTTCGTCGCGTTCGCCAACCGCGTGCCCTTCTACGGGCTCGTCGTCGCGTGCCTCGATCACCCGAACGTGCAGGACATCCTCCCGTCGATCGACAAACGCGTCGCGACCTACGGGCTCGCCGCGCAGGCCGACTACCGCGCGCGCAACCCGCGCATGAGCGGGCTCTCGGTCTCCTTCGACGTGGTGCGGCGTGGCGAAGAGCTCGGCACCTTCGAGGTGCGCATGCCCGGGATCCACAACGTGCTCAACGCGCTCGCGGTGATCGCGGTCGCGGACGAGCTGCGGGTGCCGCACGACGAGCTGCGCAAGGCGCTCGCGACCTTCGGCGGCGTGCAGCGGCGCTTCACGATCGTCGCCGAGCACGCGCTGCCGCAGAGCAAGCCGAGCGACGAGCCGGTCGTGATCGTGGACGACTACGCGCATCACCCGGCGGAGATCGTCGCGACGCTCGAAGCCGCGCAGCGCGCCTACGGACGGCGGCTCGTCGTCGCGTTCCAGCCGCACCGCTACACGCGCACGCACCACCTCTTCGACGAGCTCGTGCGCGCGTTCAACCGCGCGGACGTGGTCTTCCTCTCCGACGTCTACGCGGCGGGCGAGGCACCGATCGAGGGCGCCGACTCTGCGAGCTTGGTCCGCGCGATCCGCGCGCACGGCCACCGCGACGTCACGCACGTGGCCAAACGCGGCGACCTCCCGGAAGCGATCCGCGCGCGGCTTCGGCCGGGCGACGTGGTGCTCACGCTCGGTGCGGGCGACATCACACGCACGGGCCGTGAGCTCTCCGCGATGCTCGCGGGCTGACCGCGGCGCATCTCGCGCCCAGCAGCAGGGATCCGTCCTTCGGCGCTCCCAGGCAGTGAAAACTTCCAGTGTTCGCCGTCCGGACGAAGCCGGACTTCGCGCCTCCTCGCGGATCGAGCCCGTTAGGATCGTCCGCGGAGGTAGGCATGAGGAAGGCTTCGAACCGACGTCTCTACGTCGTGATGGTTGGCTTGTGTGGGCTGCTCGCGTTCGGCTGCGGCGACGACGACGGGCCCGGGGATCTCGACTCGGGGCCCGGCACCGACGGCGGAGGCACCGACGGGGGCGGCGACGTCGACGGCGGCGGTGACGTCGACGGCGGCGGCGGTGACGTCGACGGAGGAACGACCGAGCCGACGTGCGGCGCGGGCGAGCAGCTCTGCGGCGAGGACTGCGTCGCGGTGCGCACCGATCCCGCGAACTGCGGCGGCTGCGACGTCGCCTGCGAAGAAGGCCAGGTCTGCAACCTCGGCACCTGCGCGGCGGAGTGCGGCGAGGATCTCACCGAGTGCAGCGGCGGCTGCATCGACTTGCAGAGCGACGACGCGAACTGCGGCGAATGCGCGAACGCGTGTGGCGAAGGCTTCTCGTGCGCGGCGGGTGATTGCGCGTGTGGGAGCGGGCTGCTCGAGTGCGACGGCGCCTGCACGGACGTGCTGACGAGCCCGAGCCACTGCGGCGAGTGCGGCAACGCCTGCGGCGACGGCGAGGTGTGCAGCGGCGGCGAGCGCGTCGAGGGTTGCCGCGCGGGCACCACCGACTGCGACGGCGCGTGCGTCGACACCACGAGCGACGCGACGAACTGCGGAGCGTGTGGCGTTCTCTGCGCGCGCGATCAGTCGTGTGTCGACAGCGCGTGCGGTTGCGCGGATCCGTTGACCGCGTGTGGCGATCGTTGCGTCGACACCGAGCGCGACGCGTTCCACTGCGGTCGTTGCGGCAACGTCTGCCCGCGCGGGCAGTTCTGCAGCGAGGGCGCGTGCGTGGCCGACTGTGGCGAGCTCGCGGAGTGTGGCGGCTCGTGCGTGGACACGTCGACCGACGACGCGAACTGCGGACGCTGCGGCGTCGTGTGCACGGGCGGCCGGAGCTGCACGAGCGGACGCTGCGCGTGCGCGGCCGGAGAGCAGCCGTGCGACGGCGTGTGCACCGACACCTCGACCGACGTGACGAACTGCGGCGCGTGTGGGCGAACCTGCGCGCGCGGCCAGAGCTGCTCGAGCGGCATCTGCCTCGACGCGTGCCCGGCCGGTCAGACGCGCTGCGACTTCCGCTGCGTGGACACCGACAGCGACCTCTTCAACTGCGGGGGTTGCGGGAACAGCTGCGGCTTCACCGGGAGCTGCACGGACGGCACGTGCACCTGCGGTCGTGGGAACACGCTCTGCGACGGCTCGTGCGTGAACACCTCGAGCGACCGCAACCACTGCGGCGAGTGCGGAACCGTCTGCAGCGCGCGCCAGACGTGCCGCGGCGGCGACTGCGTCGGGTTCGGGATGATCTGAGCGAAGGCTCGCGGGTGGGAGCTTCGTGCCGTGGAGGGTCTGGCAACGGACCCTCGGAGAAGCTGAAGCCCGCACGCTCCGGCGAGGGCCCTCGGGACACCGGGGGCTTCGTCGTTCCGTCGCGTCGCGGTGTTCGTGGTGCCGCCTCCGCCGCTTATTGGACGGTTCGCCGCCCTTCGTGCGAGGTGATCCGAGCCGTGCCCGTGGTGCGTCGTCGATCCGACCTCGAAGAAGAGGGCCCCGTGCGCGCGAAGCCGCGCAACGTGCGCGTGCGCGCGCGTGAAGAAGAGGCGCCGGTCGACGAACGCCCGCGTCGCAAGGTCGAGGTGCGCACGCGGCCGGAGCCCGCGCAGCGACCGCGGCGCGGGAAATCGGCGGCTGACCCCGCCGACTCGGGCAAGAAGCTTCCCGCGTCGGAGCCCGAGTCGGCACCCAAGTCGGCGAATCGTCGCGTGGAGCGAACGAGCGTGCCCGAGGATCCGGCGGACGCGCTCGCCGTGACCCCGCTCGCGTCCGTGCCTCCGCCGCCGCGCGGGGAACGTTTCGCGCGCGCACGTCGGATCGCCCTCGGCACCTTGAAGCTCGTCGCCGTGCTCGCTGGCATCGCAGGCGCGGTCGCGGTCGGTCGGCTCACGCGCGACTACGTGCGCACGTCGCCCGCCTTCGCGATCGCGACGATCGAGCTCGAAGGCCGCGCGCGCCTCGAGGAGAGCGACGTGCTGCGCGCCGCTGGCGTGTCGATCGGCACCAACGTCTTCGAGCTCGCGCCGGAGGACGTCCGCGCGCGCCTGGAGCGTCATCCGTGGATCGCCTCCGCGGAGGTGGAGCGTCGCCTTCCCGGTACGTTCCGGCTGCGCATCGTGGAGCGCACCCCGAGTCTGGTGCTCTCGCTCGGTCCGAGCCTGTACCTCGTCGACGAGAGCGGGAGCGTCTTCAAGGAGGTCGCGCCGGGCGATCCGGTGGACCTTCCGATCGTGAGCGGCATCGACCGCGATCGTTTCCTGCGCGAGCGCGCGTGGCGCACCGCGCTGCTCTCGGAGATCGACGTGCTGCTCGACGATTGGCGTGCGGCGGGGTTGTGGCGACGCGAGCCGATCGCGGAGATCCACGTCGAGGCCGACGACGGGTTGGTGCTGCACGTCGGGGAGGACGCGATGGAGGTCCGCCTCGGGCGCGCACCGTTCTTGCCGAAGCTGCGCAAGCTGCGTCGGGTGCTCGACCGGCTCGACGCCGAGAGCTCGCGCGCGCTCTACGTGCATCTCGACAACGTGCGACGTCCGGATCGCGTGGTCGTGCGGCTGCGCGAGGAGCCCGAGCCGGTGGTCGAAGCCACGCCCGAGGCGAGCGCGGGCGCGCCGACACCGGGCTGATCACGTCTCGCGCGTACGCGTTTCGCTCGCGTCGATCGCGCGATCCGCGACGGTGCTTCGATGCGCGGTCGTCGCGGTCTGCGAAGCAGCCGAGACCGCGGACCCTCGGGACGCGCGGTATCGCCACGCCGACGAACTTTCTCGTCTTCCCGCGGAACCTGTCCCGAGGACCGCTGTCGGTAGCGGGCATGGACGGTGGCGCTCCCGAACGAACGGGCGCCGCGCGAGCCGGAGAGTGTGTGCGATGGAGCCCCGACGCGAGTCGGATCCACGAGGTCGGCGGGGTCAGCCGCCGATTAATCCACGCGCCCTTCCCGACCGTCCGGACGACGCGGGTCGTGGGCGGAGCTCCGTCCGTCGACCGCCACGAGGCAGCACGAGGAGGACGATCATGGAGACGACGACGCTGGGGACCGAGACGACCGAACGCTACGTGCCGCTCGCACGCGCGCCGCTCGCGAACGCCGCGGAGCTCGAGACGTCGGAGGACGTAGTCGAGGTGCGCGTCGCGTGGGGCGACGACGTGCTGGTGATCAAACACGTTCGAGCGGGCGAGCGCTTCGTGATCGGCGAAGGCGACGACGTGGACTGGCTGGTCCCGGCGAGCCTGCTCGGCGTGACGCGCCACGTGCTCGTGGAGGAGGGGCGCGTGGTGCTGCCGCCGAGCGCGGTGACGACGGGCGCGGGCGACGACGTCGCGCGCTTCCACGTGGGCGACTTCGAGGTGCGCGCGATGCGCACGCACGCAGGGAAAGCCGCCGAGCGGGGACGCGAGCTCGATCGGCGTCCCGTCGCGTACGTCGGCGCGACGCTCGCGCTCGCGGGGCTGATGATCGTGGGCTTCTCGCTGGTGCCGCCGAAGAGCGCCGCGCTGAGCATCGATCACCTCGACGCGCGCAGCCGGCTCGCGGCGATCTTCCTCTCGCCCCCGGAGACGGAGACCGAGGAGCCGATCCCCGAAATGGGTCCGTCGGGTCCGGCGGGCGGTGAAGGGCAGCGGCACGACGGCGACGAGGGCGCGATGGGCGATCCCGCCGAGACGCGCACCAACCGCCAGTACGCGGTGCGCGGCCCGCGCGACAACCAGAACCCCACCCTCGCGCGCGATCGTTCGCCCGAGGCGGTGCAGCAGGTCGGCGCGCTCGGTGCGCTGCGTTCGATCGCCGGCACGTGGAACGCGCCGACCTCGCCCTACGGCGCAGCGATGGCGATCGGTCAGGATCCGATGGACGCGCTCGGGGCGCTCTTCGGGGCCGAGCTCGGCTCGAGCCACGGCGCGCTCGGGCTCGGGCTGCGCGGCACCGGCCGCGGCGCGGGCGGCGACGGTCGCGGCACCATCGGGCTCGACTCGCTCGGCGACACCCTCGGGCACGGCGGCGGCGCGACCTGCGATCCGGGTGTGACCTGCCGAGGCTACGGCCGCGTCGGCGGGCTCGGGATGGGGCGCGCAACGCAGACGCCCCGTGAAATGCGGGTCGGTCCGGTGGAGACGAACGGTGGGCTCTCCAAGGAGGTCATCCGCCGTGTGGTGCGGCGCCACCACAACGAGGTGAAGTTCTGCTACGAGCAGGCGCTCCGCGCGCGTCCGGACCTCGAAGGTCGCGTCACGACGCGCTTCATGATCAGCCCGAGCGGTTCGGTCGCGGCCTCGGTGGTGCAGAGCTCGACCCTCGGCAGCGGCGAAGCGGAGCAGTGCATCACGCAAGCCATCACGCGCTGGAGCTTCCCCGCGCCGAGCGATGGCGGCATGGTGAGCGTGACGTATCCCTTCGTGTTCTCTTCGGCGGATTGAGACGCACGGAGAATCGCGAACCTCCGAGATGAGACTGACGTTTTTGGAGCAGGCCGCCAGGCCGAGCGACCCGACGTCACGTGAGCGTCGCCGTCAGGCGACCGAACCATCGAATCGAGCCCGCTTCGGCGGGCTCTTTTCGTTGGTTTCAAGCTCGACTCGACCCGGTTTACTGGAAACGAGCGCGTCGGCTCAGGCCGTGCGTCGGGCGTCGAGCAACTCGAGGAAACGGGCTCCGAAGATTCCGTCCTTCGCCCGCGCGTCGACCGGCAGCCGCTCCACCCAGCCGCGAATCTCGCCGTAGTCGTAGGTGTGGGCGGCGTCCGGGAAGCCGTAAGGCGCGTCGGTCCCGTAGAGGCAACGTTCGGGGCCCATCGCCTTCACCGCGTCGCGCACGAGGGCTTCGTCGACGTAGGGGCTCGAGAGATCGACGAAGAGGTTCGGGCAGTCGCGGCGGCGTCTCCAGAGGTCGCCGAAGAAGGGGAAGCCGGCGTGCGCGGAGACGATCGGCAGCTTCGGATAGCGCGACGCCATCGCGTGGAAGTCGCCCCGCGCGCCGAAGCCGAGGTGGATGAGCACGGGCATGCGCCGCGCCTCGCACCACCGCAGGATCGGGTCGAGCACGTCGGTCCGGTAGTCGTGCCAGTGAGGGTGCAGCTTCACACCGACGAAACCGTCGATCGCCGCGTAGCGCTCCAGGGTCCCCATCACGTCCGGATCCGCGCGCGGATTCAAGAAGATCCACCCGAGAAAACGATCGCCGTGGGTGCGCAACACCTCGGCGATCTTCTCGTTGTCGGGGAGCGGATAAATCGGAATCGTCCGACCTCGCAGCTTCAGATCGCCGTTGTCCGTGAGGGTCGCGCGGTGGATCTGCTCCGCGAGAGCGCGCGTGGCGCGGTGGCGCATCAACCGACGTACCGTCGCCAGCAGGAGCTCGGGCGTCTCGGGGATCGGCTCGTTCAGCGCGGGAATCAGCACGACCTTCTGCACCCCCGCGCCGTCCATCTTCGCGAGCGCGTGTGGGAGATCGAGCATCCGCGGCTCGTAGTGGGCGTGCATGTCGACGATCATCGCGGGCGAGGATACCAGCGGCGTCGCGACCGCGGATCGTCGCGCTCACGCCCGCAGGCGCTCACCGAGCACGCGCATCGCGGAGCGCAGATCGAAGCGCGGCTTCCAGCCGAGGCGCTCTTGGCTCTCCTTCGTCGAATAGGTCGCGATGCGCGTCAGGTAGCGCACCGCGCCCTCCGTCATCGGCGCGGTCACGCCGAAGCGCTGCAGGGTCGTGCCCGCGCGCGCTGCCGCGAGCGCGACCGCGCGAGGCACCGAGACCTTCGGCTCCGGCGCGCCCGCCGCGTGCGCGAGCTCGGTCAGGTACGTGCGGTAGGTCGAGTGCTCTCCGTCGTGGAACGTGAACACGCCGCTCTTCGCTTCGGGTCGATCGAGGCAGAGCACGAGCCCTTCGACGAGATCGTCGATCCACGCGTGCGCCATCCGGCCGCGCCCGCCGCCGATCAGCACCGGCACCCGACGTCGCAAGAGATCGAGCGGCCGGTTCACCCACGGCTCCGAGCCCGGCCCGTAGACGTCGCCTGGGCGCGCGACCACGAGCTCCGGGCCCTCGCGCTTCATCGCGTCGCGCACGATGCGCTCCGAGAGCGCTTTGGTGTCGAAGTACGGGACGCCGGTGTCGTAGACGAGCGGCGTGCGCGCGTCGGCATCGGGCCCCGGATCGAGGCCGAGGGCGGCGATCGACGAGACGTGCACGAGCCGCGTGACGCGGTGGCGACGCGCGGCGGCGAGCACGTTCTCGGTGCCGCTCACGTTCACCGCGAAGGTGAGCTCGCGCGCGACCCGGTCGTCGACGATGGCCGCCGCGTGCACGATCGCGTGCGGCCGGTGGTGCGAGATCAGCGCGTCGACGTCGCGCGCGTCGGTGACGTCGAGGTGCTCGATGCCGGGCGCCTCGCGCAGGTCGACCCCGACCACGCGACGGCCTTCCCCACCGAGGCGTTCGAGCAGCGCCGCGCCGACGAAGCCCGCGGCGCCCGTCACGAGCACGTCGGGGCGCGTCGTCACGGGAAGAGCTCTCCGTCGCGCAGCCACGCGCCGAAGCGCTCGCCGAGCATGATCGTGGGCAGGTTCGTGTTCGACGAAGGCACGGTCGGAAAGAGGCTCGCGTCCGCGACCACCAGCCCCTCGACGCCCCACACGCGGCCGCGCGAGTCGGTGGCGGCCCGTGCGTCGCGACCCATCGGCACGGTGCCGCACGGGTGGTAGCCGCTGCCGGTCTGACGAAGGATCCATTCGCGGATCGCAGCGCGGGATCGGAAGTCGCGCTCGGAGGGGAGCGCGAAGCGCGCGAGCTCCGAGAGCGCGGGCGAGCTGCCGAGCAACCAGAGCAGCTCGACCGCTTCGAGCGCGAGCTCGAGGTCGTCCGGATCGGCGAGCAGCCGCGAACGAATCTCGGGTGACGCGTGGGGATCGGCGTTCGCGAAACGCAGCGTGCCGTGGCCGCGCGTCTTTCCGACCTGGAACATCAGGCTGACCATCGGGACCTCGAGCCCCGAAGGAAAGGGCACGAGCGAGCCCGCTTGCACCTGGAGATCGTTGAGCTGGCCGTTCGCGCGCGAGGTGAAGCGGAGGGCGGTCTGGATGAGCGGATCGCGGACGTCGCAGACGCCCGGCCGCGGCGAGAAGAAGACCGCGCAGCCCGGGTGATCGAGCAGCTTGGCGCCCACCGCCGGCACGTCCGCCACGAGCTCCACGCCGAGGCGCGCGACCTCGTCCCGCGGGCCCACGCCGCTGCGCAGGAGGATGCCCGGCGTCGCGATCGCGCCCGCGCTCAGCACCACACGCGAGGTCGCCACGACGGAGACCTCTCCGCCGCGATCGTCACCGGTCCGACGTTCGATCTCCACGCCGACGACCCGCTTGTCGCGGAAGAGCACCCGCCGCACGTGCGCGCCCGTCGTCACGCGCAGGCTCGGTCGACGTCGCGCGACGTCGAGGTAGCCGCGCGCGACGTTCTGCCGCACGCCGTCGATCTTGTTCATCGCGTGCGGGCCGTAGCCCGTGCTGCCAGGCCGGTTGTGATCCTCGGTGCGCGCAAAGCCGAGGCTCGCGCAGGCTTCGAGGAACGCGGCCTGCCAGGTCGTGAGCTCGTGCGGCGGATGGCGACGCAGCGCGATCGGTCCGTCGTCGCCGTGCCAAGGCTCGTGGCCGAAGTCGAGATCGCGCTCGAGCCGACGAAACGCGGGCAGACAGCGATCGAAGCGCCAGTCGTCGAGCTCCCACTCGTCGAAGTCGTACGCCTCGCCGCGGATCGCGATGCAGGTGTTCACTGCGGTCGAGCCGCCGAGCACGCGGCCACGCGGGAAGAGATGTTCGATCGGGCGATCGACGGGGCGGTGTCGGTAGCGCCAGTCGTGCGCGCGGTAGGAGTTGCGCGTTCCGTCGCGCACGTCCGGCGGCAGCGGCGCCTCGGGTGGGAGATCGGGACCGGCTTCGAGCAAGAGCACGTCGCGCGACTCGTCCTCCGACGCGCGCGCGGCGATCACCGCGCCGGCCGCGCCGGATCCGACGACGACGACCTCGGCTCCGGATCGCATTCAGCGAGCGCGGCGACGCGCAGGAGCGGGCGCGGGCTCGGCCGGAGCGGCTTCGGCGGCGGGAGCGGGCTCGGGCTCGGGGGCAGCCTCGGGAGCCGGCGTCTCCTCGGGGGCGTCGTCCATGCCGTCGTCCCACTCTTCTTCGACGACCTCTTCCTCTTCACCCGCGGTGTCCTCGACGTACATCGCGAGGTCGGTCTCCTCGAGCGGCGGGCTCGCCGGGAACGGATAATCGGGCACCGGCGTCTCGCTTCCGCAAGCGACGAGCGCGAAGAGCGCGAGGAGGACGAGCTTCTTCATCGGCGGGATGAAGCCACGGAGGTCGGCCCGCACGCAAGAGACGTCGCCGATCGGAGCGAGCGACGCGTGGTGGAAGGGCGTCTCGAGCCCGAAGGTGCGCTCCCGCAGCCTTCGATCACCCGCTACCGATACGACCACAACACCTGGTCGCTCCGCACCGCGCCGCGATCGACGACCAGGTGCTGATAGGCCCCCTGGAGCTGCACGTCCGACGCGTGCTGTCCGAACTGCGCGCGCAGGAAGTGGCTCAGCTCGCCGATCGTGAGCACACGATCGCGGGGCGGCATGTCGGCGTCGCCCGTGACCGCGAGGCGGAGGAAGTGGCTCAGGTAGCCACCCGCCTGGAACTGGCTCGCGACGGCCGAGAGCACGTCCTCCTCGGACGAGAAGTAGCCGACGCGCCCGGGCCGCGTGATCAGATCCTTCGCGAAGCCGCCGCTGAAGCACGCGTCGATGGCGATCATCGAGAGGCGTGCCCGCACGGGGTCGAAGAGACGCCCGAGCTCGTCGTCGAGCAGCGGACCGTCGTGCATCACGAGGTACTCGTCCGTGCCGTCGATCTCACGTTGATCGCTGCTGCCCTGGGTCTGACCGCCGTGGCCCGAGAAGAAGAAGACGAACACGTCGTCCGGCCCCATCTGGGTCGCGAAACGCTGCATGGCCGCGCGCATGTTGCCAGCCGTCGCCTGCGCGTCCGTGAGCACGACCTGGCGGCTCTCGTCGAGCAGACCGCGCTCGCGAAGCGCCTGCGCGAGCTTGATCGCGTCGTTCGCGCACTCGGGGAGATCGCCCACGCCCGCCGGGTAATCCGTGATGCCCGCGAAGAGCCCGAACACACGCCCGCCTTCGCCCGTGCCGCCCGCGTCGGCGGGACGCGGCACCGAGGTCCCTCGACCGAACGAGAGCTCGTAGGCACCGACCTCGCCGGGTCGGTAGCTCGTGACGGTCACGCGGTAGGTGCCCGCCTCCGCGGCGGGGAGATCGACACCGGAGTTGCGGGTCGAAGGATCGAGATCGTCGTTGTCGAGCTGCTGACCGCTCGGGGTACGCACGATGAGATACGGGTCGAACGCGGTCGACGCGAGGCGGATCTGCACCGATTGACCGGGCTCGAAGGATCGCTCGAAGACGTCGGAGAATTCCCCCGACTGCAGCGTCTGATCGCCGCTCGCGAGCGCGCCGCGCACCGCGTCACCGGTCACCGGCGTGGGAGGCGTCGTCGGCATCGTGGGGGTCGTGGGCGTCGTCGGAGTGGTGGGAGTCGTCGGCGTCGTCGGCGGCGCAGAGCCGTCGCGCGTGACCACGAGCTCGTACGCGCCCGTCTCGCCCGGTCGATAGCTCGTCACGAGCACGCGGTGCTCGCCGGCCTGGCGCGCGACGAAGTCGACCACCGCGTTGGTGCTACCGCCGCCGGGCGGATCGTCGTTGTCGTGCTGCTCGCCGCCCGGCTCGCGCACGATCAGGTAGGAGTCGAACGCGGAGCTGCGCGCCTCGATGCGCACTCGCTCGCCCGCCGCGAACGTCAGCGTGTGCGCGTCCACGAGCTCGCCGCTCTGCAGCGTCTCGTCGCCTTGCGCGAGCGCTCCCGCCACCGACTGCGCAGCTCCGGTCGGAGCGGTCGGTGTCGTCGGCGTGACCGCGACCTGCGCGCCCGTCGCTGCACCCATCGGCGCGACCGAGAGCTCGTAGTCGCCCGTCTCGCCCGGGCGATAGCTCGTGACGAGCACCTCGTAGCGACCCGCGGCGGTCGTCGTGTAGAGCAGCCGCGAGCTCGTGACGCCCGGGCTCTCGTCGTCGTTGTCCTGCTGCGATCCGTCGGGCGCCTTCACGATCAAATACGGATCGAACGCGCCCGAGCCGAGCCGGATCTCGAAGGTCGCACCGGCGGGCCAATCGAAAGGGAACGAGTCGACGAGCTCGCCGCTGCGCAACGTGCGATCACCGGAAGCCAGCGCACCGCGTTGGGTCTGCGCGGGCCCGCTCGGCGTCGAGGGCGTGGTGGGCGAGAGCGCGCTCGCGACCATCGCGGCGAGCCCCGTGCGCGCCGAACCGACCTTGAGCTCGTATTCGCCCGCGAGCCCCGCGCGGTACGCGGTCGCGACCACGCGATACGTGCCCGCGATCGGGAGCTGCACGTCGAGCATCGAGCTCGTGGTGCCGCCTGCGTCGTCGTTCTCCCAATGCCGTCCGTCGGGACCGATCACCATCAGGTACGCGTCGAACGCGTCGCTGCGATGTTCGACGTGGAGCGACTGACCGGCCGCGCCCTGGAAGACGTAGAGGTCCGCCGACTCTCCGGTCGGGAGGCGCACGTCGTCGGCGTCGCCGAGCCGTGCGCGCACCGGGGCGTCGATCTGCACCGTGCGACCCACCGTCTCTTGCGGGAGCTGGTGGTGGTTGCGCGCGAGGGTGGGCGTCGTCATGCGCGAAGCCGCGGTGAGCGAGACGCGGTAGCCGGCTTGCGCCGCGGGGCCCGGCGAGAGCATCTGCAAGCGGTGCGGACCGGGCTGGGTGATCGCGTAGATGCCGCTGGCCGACGCCGAGAGCGGGCGCCCCGCGGGATCGACCACGATCGCGAGCGGCACCACGTCACCGACCGCTTCGATGCGCAGCTCGAGCGGGCCTGCCTCGCCGCCCGCCACCACGAAACGATCGGAGAAGCGACCGTCCGGCAACGCTTCGTCACCGGGCGCGAGGCGCCCCTCCTGAGATGCGCCCGCCGCGAGCACTGGCGCCGCCGGCGTGGTCGCCGACGCGCCGCGACGCCGCACCACGACGCGGTACGCGCCCGCCGCGCTCGCGTTCGCGCTCGTCACCGTCACCTTGAGCACGCCCGCGCTCGCCACGAGCACCGACAGCCGGCTCTCGTTGCGCTGACCGGCGAAGTCGTCGTTCGTCAGCGCACCCGCGCCGGGCGGGGTCACTTCGAGGAGCGGATCGAACGCGTCGGAGGTGAGCACGATGTCGAGGGCGTCGCCCGCGCCCACCGGGACGTCGAAGGTCGCGCGACCGGCTGCGCCTTGCGCGGCCGTGAGGGTGCCCGCCTGATCGAGGATCGCCGGGCCTTCGGTCGACGTCGGCGGGGGCGGTGTGGTTCCGTCGTCTTCCCCGCCGCAGGTCGCGCAGCTCGAGATCAACGCCCACCCGAGCCACGCCACGATTTGCTTCCGCATTCGCGCCTCCACGGACGGAAAGCTACCGCGAGACCGTGCGCCCGCGCCGACGAAAGTGATGGTGGTTCTGCGAGCGGGCCGAGTGACTTCGTGAGGCTCGGTCTGCGGGTGGCCCCCGCGAAGGGGACGAGTGGGCGCAGCGCGACCCGCGCCGCACGACGCGTGATATCGTTTCACCCGTGCGAACCGCGCTCTTGATCGCGCTCCTCGGGCGCATCGGCTGCGAGCCGATCTCGGCGAGCCCCGACGCGTCGTTCGACGCCGCCGCAGAGCCCACGAGCGACGCGGGGAGCCCATCGTTCGACGCGGGTCGCGACGGCGGCACCGAGCGAGCTGGATCCCTTCGTCGAGCACCACATCTCCGCAGGCGGCATCCCCGGCCTCGCGGCCGCCGTCGTGCGCGATGGCGAGATCGTGTGGACGGGCACGTACGGCTACGCGGACGTCGAGAGCGCGCGCCCAGTCGACGCACACACGCTCTTCATCGTCGCGTCGATCTCCAAGACCGTGATCGCGGCGCTCGCGTTGCAGCTCGCGGAGGATGGCGCGCTCGATCTCGACGCGCCGCTCGACGAAGTGCTGCCGTACGCGGTGCGACATCCTGCGCACCCGACCACGCCGATCACGGCGCGCATGCTCTTCGCGCACACGAGCGGGCTGCGCGACAACTGGCTCGCGCTCGGGCGCGTCACGACGGAAGACCACGACCACCCCATGTCGCTCGCGGAGTTCGGCGAGCAATACGTGACCGAGGAGGGGTCGCTCCACGACGACACCAACTTCGGCGATCCGCCCGGCGCGCGTCGCGTGTACTGCAACGCCGGCTACGGCCTCCTCGGACATCTTCTGGAGGTCGCGAGCGACTCGCCGCTCGAAGCGCTCTCCGAGGCGCGTCTCTTCGGCCCGCTGCGCATGGACGGGCCGAGCTGGTTCTTGCGCGACACCGACCTCGCGCGCCTCGCGACACCATACTCGTGGAGCCGCCGCGACGGCTTCCTCCCGAACCCGCACTACGGCTTCGCGCATTACCCCGCGACCTCGTTGCGTGTCAGCGTGACCGGCCTCGCGCGCTTTTCGATCGCGATGCTGCGCGGCGAGCTCGACGGCGTGCGCGTGCTCTCCGACGCGAGCGTGGACGAGCTCGGACGCGCGCAGTTCCCGAGCGCGAGCGGCGGCCAGGGGCTCGCGTGGAGCTGGCGCACCGTCGGGTCGCGGCGGTGGTTGGGCCACTCCGGCAGCACCTACGGTGCGAGCGCGTTGCTCTTGATCCAGCCGGAGGAGCAGCTCGCGATCGTGCTGCTCACGAACTCCGACGCGTACCTGCGCAGCGAGTTCGGCTTCGAGGACGGTGCGAACGCGATCGCGACGATCGCAGAGCGGCTCGACGCCGAGGCGGCGACGGTCTCCGACGCGGCGCCGTGAAGCACGCCTCACGAGCGCGCGCTGCGTCCCACTCGATCGAAGTGGGCGCGATCGAAACGGCGCGATCGCGCGTGATCGAAACTGCCTCGAGCGGCTCGTGGCACGGACCTTGTGTACGCGCGCAGAACGCGCGGGGAGCGGCACACGCCGACACATCCCACCCGAAGCGCTTGGACGGCACCGATGCGAACGATCCGTTTTCCTCTCTCCTCCCACGCGCAGTGGGCTCCGTTGCTGCTCCTGCTCGCCTGCTCGGCGAGCCACACCCACGATCGTGACGCGTCGGCGCCACCGTTCCGGATCGACGGCGGCCTCGACGCGGGCCCCATCGCGCGCGACTCCGGCCCGATCGCGGACGACGCCGGCCCGCCCGCAGACGCGTGCGAGCGCGCCGCCGCTGGCGAGCCGAACGTCGCCTGCGATCCCGCGACCTTCGAGACGTGCGCACGCGAGGTCGCGGGCGTTCCCTGCTGCTCGATCTCGTTCGAGTGCGAAGCGGGACGCGTCGTCGCGCGCGACGGCTTCTGCACCGACGACTGCGCGCAAGGGTGCCCACTCATCACCGACTCGTTCGACTGCGCGGTGTCGGGCTGCGAGTGGTTCACCGGCGGCTGCGGTCCCGCCCCCGACGGAGTCGTCGAAGGCCCGCGTTGCATCTGGCCGCGCGGCGACGCGTGCACGAGCGACGCCGACTGCGACCCGAGCTCCGGAACGACGTGCGTCTCGTTCTGGGTCGATCCCTGCGCCGGCTCGACGTGCGACGCGTGTGGCGGCGAGGCGCGCTTCTGCTCGTCGTGGATCTCGCTCGACGGCGAATGAGCACGATCGTTCGCGCTCGACGGAACGTACGCGTGCTCGCGACGTAGAGTGCCGACGATGAGACGTCGCGAGCTCTGGAGCGGTACGTGGTGGGCCGGCGCGTTCGCGATCGTGGTCGGCTGCGGATCGCGCTCGGGCCTCGACGAAGGCGAGACACGACGCGATGCGGGCACTCTCGACGCCAGCTTCCGGGACGCCAGCGCCTTCGACGCTCCGCTCGACGCCCCCTCGCCGGATGCGGCCGCGACGCCGTGTCGCTGGGAGCCCGCACGCCGTGACGGTGAGCTCGTTCCGCCGCGGCGCGTCGACCTCCCTCGCGCGATCCTCGCGACGGATGTGCAGATCGTCGCGTACGACCGCGGCTTCTTCTTCCTCGTGCCCGGCGCGCCCGATCGCGACACGCTCGCGAGCCCCGTCGCGTACGGCCGCCTCGACGACGTCGTCGGCGCGGAGCCCGAGCTCTTCGAGGGCTCGCGCTTGATCGGCATCGTGGAGAGCGGGCTCGCGCGGCACGGATCGACCTCGAGCTTCGGCATCCTCTGCAACGCCGGATTGGTGCCGCGTCCCGACGACGGTCGACTCGGATTCGTGTTCTCGGATGCGTGCACCGGCTTCGTCAGCGGAGGCGATCGTGCGTTCGCGTGGCTCACGCGATCGGGCTCCGAATCGCAGATCGCGGAGCTCCGAATCGTCGAGCGCAGCGAGCTCGTGGAGACCTTCCACGACGTCGCGACCGTGTTCCCGCCCGAGCTGCTCGGTGCGACCTTCGATCCGCGCGAGCGGCGCGCGGTGTTCTTGGTCGGCGAGATCCGCGGCGCCGCGTCGATCGATCGGATCTACGTCGCCGAGCCCGGCGCGGCGAGGGTACGCGCGGTCTCGCTCCCCGCGGTGGAGGGCTTTCGGCGCTTGTTGGACCTCGTCGCGCTCCCGAGCGGCGAGCTCGCGTCGATCGATCTCGCGGACGTGCCGGTGCTGCACGTGTTCGACCTCGACGGAGTCGCGCGCGACGAGCGGCCCGCGAGCCTCGACTTCTTCGCGCGTGGCCGTCCGGACGACGCCGACCTCGCGGCGTACGAGGGCGGCGTGCTCGCGAACGTCGGCGGCGTGATCGTGGACTTCGCGAGCGACGGCGCGCGGCTCGTGGTCGACGAGCTCGCGACGAGCGATGCCTCCGCGCGCGGCTTCGACGTCGCGCTCCACGGACGACACGCGGTGACGGCCGCGGCGTTCGTCGACGGTGAGCGTTCGACGGTGGTGCTGCGGCACTACGAATGCCGTTGAGCGCGCCGCGCGGTGCCCAGGCGTGGTGCCCCGAATCGCTCGAGGACGACGCACGAGCGAGGCCACGACGATTCGCTCGAGAGCGAGCCCATGACGACGTGCGTCGCTGGCCCGCCGACCGCGACGCGCCCAAGCTCCGCGCGATGCCCGAGCTGCCCGAAGTGGAGCACACACGCGCCTTGATCGAACGTGCGATCGGGGGACGTCGCGTCGACGCGCTGACGCTCGCGGACGATCCGATCGTGATCGAGGATCCGACGCGCTTCTCGGAGCTGCGAGAGCGTTCGGTCGTCGCGGTGAGACGGCACGGGAAGGTCGGTTGGATCGAGCTCGATCGTGCGCCGCATCTCGTGTTCCACCTCGGCATGACGGGCGCGTGGCGCGTGCCGGGGGTCGAGCCGATCGCGCTCGAGTCGACGCCGAACGAGATCGATCGTTCTTGGCCACCACGCTTCACGAAGATCGAGCTCGTCGCGGGCGACATGCGGATCGCGATGACGGATCCGCGGCGCTTCGGGCGGCTCTGGGTGCGTGACGATCCGCGGCGCGAGGCGCCGATCGCCGAGCTCGGCTTCGACGCGCTGCACGAGCTGCCGTCGGTCGACGTGCTCGCGAGCGCGCTCACTCGACGTCGCGGCTCGATCAAGGGGCTCCTGCTCGACCAAGGCTTCGTGGCCGGGATCGGGAACTGGATCGCGGACGAGGTGCTCTTCCACGCGCGGCTCGATCCGCGGCGCTCTCCGGCCGCGCTCGATCGCGACGAGGTCCGCGCGCTGCGCGACGCGTTGGAGGTCGTCGTCCGCACTGCGGTCGCGGCGGACGCCCGAAAGGATCGATTCCCGCGCGACTGGCTCTTCCATCGACGCTGGGGAAAGGTCGCGGGGCAGACCACGGAGGACGGTCATCCGATCGAGCACGTCGTCGTCGCGGGTCGGACGACCGCGTGGGTGCCGACGCTCCAGCGCTGACGGATCGGACGCGGTCTACACTCCGAGCGGGCATGGCTGCGCCCGCCGACGCTCGTGGGGCTCGCGCTCGTTCGCGCGCGCTGGTAGACGTTCGCCATGGATCGCCCCGCTGCACTGCCCTTGCCGGTCGATGCGTTGCCCGAGGCGCTGCGTCGTTTCGCGTCTGCGGACGCGCCCGGCCCCGCGCGGATGATGGCGGCCAAGGGCGTGGTCCCCGTGAAGGGCGGAGACCTCGTCACCCTGCTCTGTCAGCTCTCCGCCGATCCCGACGAGAAGGTCGCCACCGCCGCACGAGGCACGCTCGAAGGGCTCCCACCCGCCGTCCTCTTGCCCGCGTGCGCGTCGCCGCTGCCCGAGTCGGTGCTCGATCACCTCGCGGAGGTCTTCGGCAGCCGCGACGACGTGCTCGACGCGATCGTGCAGAACGCCGCGACCTCGAGCGGCACCATCGCGATGGTCGCGCGCTTCTGCAGCGAATCGATGAGCGAGCTCATCGCCGTGAACCAGCAGCGCCTGCTCGCCGCGCCCGCGATCGTCGAGGCGCTCTACAAGAACAAACGCACCCGCATGTCGACCGCGGACCGCCTCATCGAGCTCTGCGCCCGCAACGGCGTCGAGCTCGACGGCATCCCCGCGTTCCAAGCCCACGTCGAGGCGATTCAAGGCCAGCTCATCCCCGAGCCGACCGACGAGCCGCTCCCGTCCGACCTCGCGTTCGCCGAGGTCCTCGCCGACACCGACGACGAGGATCCGATCGACGTCGACCCGGTCGAAGGCACCGAGACGCTCAAGGAGAAGTTCAAGCCGCTCTCGTTCCGCATCCGCGAGATGACGTCCTCGGAGAAGATCCGCCTCGCGCTCGTGGGCGACGCCGCTGCGCGCCTCTTGCTCGTGCGCGACGTGAACAAGCAGGTCGCTTACGCCGCCATCAGCTCGCCTTCGATGGGTGAGAGCGAAGCGGCGGCCATCGCGCACAGCCGCGAGGTGTCCGAGGACATCATCCGCTTCATCGGCAACCGCAAGGAGTGGACGAAGAGCTACGAAGTGAAGCGCGCGCTCGTGTTCAATCCGAAATGTCCGATCGGCACCTCGCTACGTTTCCTCGCGCACTTGCGACCGAACGATCTCAAGGCGCTCTCGCGCAGCCGAGGCGTCCCCAACCCCGTGAAGACCGCGGCCAAGCAGCGCCTCGACAAGAAGGCGACGTCCTGAGCGCGTCGCTTCGCCGACGTGCGCTCATCCGCAAAACCGATCCCCAGCAGGAGCTCCATGTCGTTCTTCAAACGTCTCTTCGGTGGAGGCGAAGACCCCGAGGTCCGCGCCGAGCGTCTCTTCGAGGAAGGACAGCTCGGCCCAGCGAAGCTCGCGTTCGAGGATGCGCTCGCGCGTGCCACCGACGCCGACAAGCGTGAGGCGCTCGCGCTTCGCATCGACGCCTGTCTCGACGGGCTCGCCGAAGCGCGGCTCGCGGAGGCCGAGCGCCTCGCCGCGACGGGGGAGCTCGTGCTCGCGCACGAGGAGCTGGGCCACGCGCTGGAGGTGGTCGCGAGCGAGGCGCTGCGCACGAAGATCCGTCAGGTGCGCGACGGGCTCGAGCGAGGACACGCGGTGGAGCAAGCGGCCTCCGAAGAGCTCACCGACGAGGAGCGCTGGGTGCTGCTCTCGGGCGCGTGGGAGGACGCGCAGGCCGACGAGTACGAGGACTACGGCGAGGCGTTCGTCGAAGCCGTGCTCACCTTGCACGCGGGCAAGGTGAAGGAAGCGCGCGCGAAGCTCGAGGCGGTGCTCGAGGACGCGGAGGCGCCGCGGTATCTGTGGCTCGAGGTCGGACGCGCGCGTCTGCTCGACGGAGATCGCGCGGGCGGACGCGAGGCGCTGGTCGAGCTCGTCGAGAGCATGGCGGAGGACGAGCGTGGGTTGCCGCTGCTCGCCGCGTACGTCGAGCTCGCGCGCATCGCCGAAGAAGAGGAGCAACACGAAGAGGCGGTCTCGTTCTACGAGCGCGCGATGGAGGAGTTCGACGAGGACCCGCGCCCCTACTTCGCGTTCGGTCGTTACCTGCGCGAGCAGGAGCTCTTCTCCGAAGCGGTCGACGTGCTCCAGGCAGGCGCGCAGCTCCTCGACGAGAACCGACCGGACCTGCTGTACCTGCAGGAGGTCGGGCTCGCGCTCGCGGACGCCGGACGCGACGACGACGCCATCGCAGCCTTCGAGGGCATCGTCGGCATCCTCACCTCGCGCAAACAAACCGACTTTCCGCCCGCCGGGACCGAACGTCTCGCGGAGCTCCACGAGAAGCACGGCAACCCGCAGCGGGCGGCGGATCTCTACGCGACGCTCGCGCGTGGGAGCGACCGCGACGGGCACTTCCGCTACCACCGCGAGGCGGGGCGTCTGCTGGCGGAGCTCGGCCTGAAGGACGAAGCGCGTCGCATGTGGACTCGCGCGCTCGCGCTCACGGAGGACGAGGCGGAGCGAGCGGCCCTGCAAGCCCGGCTCGACGCGTGAGCGGGGCCGTGACCGAGGTCGTGAGCGGGACCGCGATCGAGGCCGTGGAGGGCGACTGCGTGCATGCACGCGCCTGGTCGGCGGGGTGCCCATGAGGACCCCGCTCGTCCTCGGCGTCGCGACCACCAGCGGAGTCGGCGTCGGCCTCGCCCTCGGCCCCTTCTTGCTCGGCTGGGGGCTCGTCGTCGCGTCCGCCGTCGCCGCGTTCGTGTTCGCTTTCGGGCTGCGCCGCGATCCGGGCGAGCCCGTCCTGCGCGACGCGCTCTTCGCGCTCGGCCTCTTCGTCCTGGGCTTCGTCGCATCGAGCGTCCCCCTCACCCTCGACGCGCTCGCGCGCCTCGACCCACGCTTCGCGCTCGATCTGCTCGAGCCGCTCGAGGTCGAGACCGCCGACGCCGCGCGCGCGATCCTCGTGTGGCGATGGGGTGCGCTCGGGGCGGTCGGCGTGGTCGCCCTCGGCGCGGCGTGGTGGTGGCGCGCGCGTCCCGTTCGTTGAGTCACTTCGCCGAGACGCTCGACCCGCGTCGCTCCCACCCCGACCGACCCTCGCGAGCGCCCTCCGCGTCGGGCTGCTATCTTGCGAAGGCCTCGAGGCGTGGACCCGGAACACCGGGCCGCGACCGAAAGGAGAGGACGTCGAGATGAGCGAAAACAAGCCCGCGGGTGCGCCCGCGAGTCGCGTCACCGTGCCCCGCCTCCTCCGCATGAAGCAGAGCGGCGAGCGCATCGCGATGGTCACCGCCTACGACGCGACCTTCGCGCGCATGATCGACGAAGGCGGCGCCGACATCCTCTTGGTCGGCGACTCGCTCGGCATGGTCGTGCAAGGCCTCGACACCACGCTGCCGGTCACGGTCGACGAGATGGTCTACCACTGCCGCGCCGTCTCGCGCGGAGCCCGCCGCGCGCTCGTCGTGGGCGACATGCCCTTCCTCAGCGCGCAGATCACCCCCGAAGAAGCGCTCCGCAACGCGGGCCGCTTTCTCTCCGAAGGCGGCGCGCACGCGGTGAAGCTCGAAGGAGGACGCAGCGCCGCGCCGACCGTGCGACGGCTCGTCGACGCTGGCATCCCCGTGATGGGCCACGTCGGCCTGCTCCCGCAGTCGGTGCACGCGATGGGCGGCTTCCGCGTCCAGGGCAAGACCGAGGACGCCGCCGCGCGCATCCTCGACGACGCACACGCCATCGCCGAAGCGGGCGCGTTCAGCGTGGTCCTCGAAGGCGTCCCGAGCGATCTGGCGGCCCAGGTCACGCGCGAGCTCGGCGTGCCCACCATCGGCATCGGCGCGGGGCCCGAGTGCGACGGGCAAGTGCTCGTCTGCTACGACCTCCTCGGCCTCACCCCGGATCTCAAACCCAAATTCGTCAAGCGCTACGCCGAGCTCTATGCCGAAGGTCGCGACGCCGTCGCCCGTTACTGCGACGAAGTCCGCGCCGGAAGCTTCCCGAGCGACGAGCACGGCTTCGGCAAGGTGAAGCGCGAAGCGAGCGCAGATGCGGACGGGCCGGAGACGCCCGCGCGAACGGGCTACGGGCCGCAGGCTTGAGCGGCGTAACCTGAGGACGTTCGGCTCGGAGCCGCGCCGAGCCGACGTCGTTGCCATCGAGCCAACGGCGATCCGAGGAGCGAATCATGCAGGTCGTGCGGGATCCGAAGACGTTTCGAGAGGCGTGCGAGGCGGCGCGAGCACGCGGAGCGCGCGTGGGGCTGGTGCCGACGATGGGGGCCCTGCACGAGGGCCACCTCTCACTCGTCGACCGCGCGAAGCACGAAGGCGCGACGTTCGTGGCGCTCACCATCTTCGTGAACCCGCTGCAGTTCGCCGCGCACGAAGACCTCGGCCGGTACCCGCGCACGTTGGAGGCGGACCTGGAGGCGTGTCGTTCACGCGGGGTGGACCTCGTGTTCGCGCCCGAGGACGGCTCGATGTACCCGCCGGGCTTTCAGACCGAGGTCGCGGTCGGTGAGATCACGAAGCGTTGGGAAGGCGTACACCGGCCGTCGCACTTCGCCGGCGTGACGACCGTGGTCTGCAAGCTCTTCGCGCTCACCGGACCTTCGGTCGCGGTGTTCGGACGCAAGGACTACCAACAGTGGCGGGTGATCGAGCGGATGACGCTGGATCTCGATCTGCCGATCGACGTGGTCGGACATCCGATCGTACGCGAGGAGGACGGGCTCGCCCTCTCGTCGCGCAATCGGTACCTGTCGCCCGAGGAGCGCACGCGCGCGCTCGGCATCGCGCGTGGTCTGCATGCTGCGAACGAAGCGTGGCGCGCGGGCATGCGAGACGCGGACGCGCTCCGTGCGATCGTCCGCGGCCCCGTGGAGTCCGCGTTCGACTCGATCGACTACGTCGCGGTGGCGAGCCCACGCACGCTGGAGCCGCTCGAAGGGAGCGCGACCGAGGCGGTGATCCTCGTGGCTGCGCACGTCGGCCGCACGCGGCTCATCGACAACCTCGAGCTCGCCTGATCACGAAACGCAGCTCTCCAGCGCGCGTCCTCCAGCTCGTCGTCCAGCTCGCCTTTCAACTCGCATTCTCGGGGTGCTCGTCTGCGGCGTCCCAGCCCACGCGAACGACCACGGTTCACGCGCAGCCATCGACCGCTCGCCCCGCCCTCGCGCCCGCTCGCCGCTCGGGTGAGCGTTCGCCGCGGACCGGCGTGCGCGGGCCGCGCCTCTTGGGCTATGCGGTGTGCCCATGGGTGTCACGAGCTTGCTCGGGAGCGTGAAGTCGGCTCTGCCGTTCCGAGGGGAACGTGGCGAAGGGCGTCGCACCGACGAGAGCCCGCGCGGGACCGCGGTGCCTCGGCTCTCGGGCGCGCTGCCGCTCGCCGGCCACATGGTCGAGTTCCAGAAGAACCCCTTCGAGCTGCTGCAGCGCGCGTGGCGCGAGGGCGGCGAGCTCGTCGAGATCGAGCTGCTTCGGCAGCCGACCGTGCTCGTCACGGGGCCGCAAGCGAACGAGGCGTTCTTCCGCGCGCCCGACGATCAGCTCTGCCGCCGCGAGGCCTACAAGCTGATGACGCCGATCTTCGGACGCGGCGTGGTGTTCGACGCGCCGGGCTCGCGGCTCGAAGAGCAGATGCGCCTCGTGATGATGTCGCTGCGCGACGTGCCGATGCGCACGTACCCGCCGCTCGTCGAAGAAGAGACGATGAAGATGCTCGCGAAGCTCGGCGACGAGGGCGAGCTCGATCTGCTGCACTTCTGCAAGGAGCTCTTCCTCTACACCGCGACGCGCTGCCTGATGGGCGACGACGTTCGCGCGGGCGTGGATGCCGAGTTCGAGGACCTCTACGGGAACCTCGAAAAGGCGATCAACCCGATCGCGTACTTCTATCCGCACCTGCCGATCCCGACCTTCAAGCGACGCGACGCCGCGCGCGCGCGGCTGGTCGAGCGCGTGACGACGATCCTGGAGAAGCGCGCGCGATCGGGCGCGACGGTCGACGACGGACTGCAGCGGCTCGTCGACGGTCGCTACACGGGCGGCGAGAAGCTGAGCCCGCACGAGATCACGGGGATCCTCATCGCGATCATCTTCGCGGGTCACCACACGAGCGCGGGCACGCAGACGTGGTCGGTGATCGAGCTCTTGCGGAACCCCGCGGTGATGCGCCGCCTTCGCGAAGAGACCGACGCGCTGCACGCGCGCGGCGAGCAGCACGACCTGCGCGTGCTCCGCGATCATCGCCTCGGTCGCAACCACCTGCGCGAGGTGCTGCGTCTTCACCCGCCGCTGATCTTCCTCTTCCGCAAGGTGCTGCGCGACTGGCACTACCGCGGATACGTCGTGCCCGCCGGGCAGATGCTCTGCGCCTCGCCCGCGGTCAGCCATCGCGTGCCGGAGACCTATCCGGATCCGGAGCGCTTCGATCCGGATCGTTTCGAGCGCGGTGAGGCCGACAATCCGTTTTCCTACATCGCGTTCGGCGGCGGCAAACACAAATGTACGGGCAACGCGTTCGGACTCTTGCAGATTCAGGTCGTCACTCAGGTGCTCCTGCGCGAGCTGGAGCTCGAGCTCGTCGATCCGCCCGAGAGCTACGTGCACAACTACAAGACCGCGACCGTGATGCCGCAGGGCCCCGTGCGCGTGCGTTACCGGCGCCGCGCTCGACGTCCGCAGGTCGCGGTCGGCGCGGCGGTCTCCACGTCCCAGCCGAAGGCCGATGCGAAGCCGCTGCGTCGCCTCCAGCTCGTACCGAATCGCCCCGTGCGCGTGACGATCGACCGCCAGCTCTGCCAGGGCCACTCGGTCTGCGTCAGCGAGGCGCCCGGAATCTTCCGATTGAACGCGGACGGCGAAGGCGAGGTCTACACCGTCTCACCGTCGAGCGAAGCCTACGAGCGCCTCGCGCGCGCCTTCGAGCATTGCCCCAATCACGCCATCGTCGTGCACCAAGACGACGCGGCCGGAGAGCCCTCATGACCACCACCGTCGACGCGATCAACCCGAAGCCCACGAAGACCTACTCGCGCGCCGAGCTCCAGCAGACGATGGACGGCTGGCTCGAAGCGAACCGCCGCGCGGAGGCGGCGGGCGACTGGATCACCTACCTCGGCCCCTTCTACACGGACGACGCGGTCTACCGCTGGAACGTCGGCCCGAACGAGGAGTTCGTGGCGCGCGGCCGCAAGGAGATCGAAGAGGTCGCGATCGGCTACCAGATGAAGGGCTTCGACGGGTGGAGCTACCCGTACGAGAAGGTCCTCATCGACGAGAAGCTCTGTGAGATCGTCGCGTTCTGGAGGCAGGTCGCGCCGGTGAAGCGCGCGGACGGCAGCGACTACGAGGTCGCGGGCGCGGGCGGCTCGTGGTTCAAGTACGGCGGGGACGGGAAGTGGAGCGAGCAGCGCGACTTCTTCGATCTCGGCAACGTGATCGCGCTCTTCGGCGAGCTCGCGGCGGACGGCCACCTGAGCCCGGTGATCAAGCAGAAGATCCAGCAGAAGATCAGCAGCAAGACGCTGCTGCCCGGCCACCGTCACCTGCGTCCGCCTCCGTCGCTCGCGGACAAGGTCCGCCACGGCGCTGCGCTCGCGAAGCTCTTCCTGCTCGGGAAGTGATCGTGACGACGATCGTGCTCGCGAGGCGCCTCCCGTTCTGGAAGTGATCGCGACGGGCACGAACTGCGACGGACAGAAAGACGGCCGCGGCGTGAGCGCTGCGGCCCGTCAACCCGTCAGCCGTCAGCCCGTCAGTTGGTCAGGAAGCCGACCGCGATCGCGAAGGCGAGGAGCACGCCGATCACCGCGAGGAAGACCACGGGGCCCTTCTCGCTCGTCTGAGTCACCGGCATCTCCGTCGGAGCGTCCTTCGACTTCGCGGACGGACGCGCCTTCGGCTCGGGCTCGGGCTTCGCTGCGCGCGCGGCCACCGGAGGCTCGTTCGGCTCGTCGGCCTCGTCCGCATCCGGGTCGTCCGCGCCCTCGTGACCTTCGGCGTCGTCGCCCTCGTCGAGCTCGTCGTTCGTCTCGTCCGCGCCCTCGGCGCCCTCCGCGCCCTCGGTGCCTTCGCCGACACCGCCCTGCTCGAGCTCGTCGTCCACGCGGCGCGCGACGCGCTTCTTCGGCTTCTGCTTCTTGCCTTTGGCCATGGTTCCTCGTCGGTCGCGCGTGACGTCGGAGCGCGACGCGCGCGTGTCGCCCGAAGGCGGGGACCCTCGGGTCCCGAAGAAAGATCCCGGCGATCGAGCCGCCGGAGGTCACGCACGAACGCGCGACCCATCGGACATAGCAGCTCGGATGCCCCGGGGGAACCCGCGGCCTTCGACGCTCGCCGGTTCCGGACCTCCGCGCCGCGACGCGCGCTTCCACACAGTCAGCACGGCGGGGTGCTCGCTACCGTCCGCCGCGATGACGACCGTGATCAACCCCTCGTCGCTCGCGACACCGCGCGGCTACTCGAACGGGCTCGTGATGCCGTGTGGGCGGATGCTCTTCGTCGCGGGGCAGATCGGCTGGACGAAGGAAGCGAAGCTGGTGCCGGGCGGGATGGCCGCGCAGTTCGCGCAGGCGCTCACGAACGTCGCCGACGTGGTTCGCGAAGCGGGCGCGCTCCCGGAGCACGTCGGGCGTCTCACGATCTACGTGACCGACAAGCGCGCGTACCTCGCCGCGACCAAGGAGATCGGCGCGGCGTACCGCGAGCTCTTCGGCAAGCACTACCCGGCCATGGCGCTCGTGCAGGTCGCCGACCTGCTGGAGGACGGCGCGATGGTCGAGATCGAAGCCACCGCGGTGATCCCCGATTGAAGCGTCCGCGGCACGTGGCGAGCCCCAGAGGAACGACGATGATCGGAGCGACGACGAGCTTTCGGAGCGAAGTGGACGCGGACGGCGTGGCGACGATCACGCTCGACCGCCCCGACCGCATCAACTCGCTGACCTTCGAGGTCTACGGCGAGCTGCGCGACACGTTTCGCTGGCTGAAGGAGCACGGTCCCGAGGTGCGCGCGATCGTGCTGCGCGGCGAAGGGCCGAAGGGCTTCTGCTCGGGCGGCGATCAGCACGACATCATCGCGGAGCTCTTCTCGCGCGACATGCAGGGGCTGCTCGGGTTCACGCGCATGACGGGCGCGCTCGTGCACGCGATTCGCACCACGCGTCCGCCGGTCGTCGCGGCGCTGCACGGCGTGGTCTGCGGCGCGGGCGCGGTGATCGCGGCCGCCTGCGACGTGCGCATCGGCGCGCCCGACACGCGCTTCGCGTACCTCTTCCCGAACGTCGGGCTCTGTGGCGCGGACATGGGCGCGGCGTACTTGCTCCCGCGCATCGTGGGGCTCGGGCGCGCGACCGAGATCCTCTTCACCGGCGATTGGGTGCACGCCGAGCGCGCGGAGCAGATCGGCTTGCTCAACCGCGTGGTGCCGGCGGAGCGTCTGCGCGAAGAGGCGGACGCGTTCGCGCGCAAGCTCGCCAAGGGCCCCGCGTTCGCGCATGCGATGACCAAGCGAATGCTGGAGTACGAAGCGCACGTCGACTTCGCGACCGCGATCGAAGCCGAGGCACAGGCGCAGGCGATCTGCATGCAGCACCCCGACTTCCGGGAGGCCCACGAGGCGTGGAAGGAAAAGCGCGCGCCGCGCTATCGGTGAGCTCGCGATCGATGAGCTCGCGATCGATGAGCTGGACGAGGAGCAGACGATGAGCGTGTCGATCCCGAGCCACCCGACGTTTCCGTACGAGCCTGCGTTCGTGCCGGACGCGCTGCTGCAGAGCGCCGCCGCTCCCGCGCTCGCGCTCGCGCACGAGGCGGTCGCGATCGAGCACGCCGCGCCCTCGCCCGGCGAAGGATTGCGTCGTCTGGTGCGCTTTTTCGGCGAGCGCGGGCTGCTCTCGCTCGTCACCGACGCGCGCTTCGGGGGACGCCACGAGCGCATGTCGTCGATCGGGCTTTGCCTCGTGCGCGAGCGGCTCGGACACGCGTCGCCGCTGGTGGAGCTCGCGTTCGCGATGCAGGGGCTCGGCTCGTATCCGATCACGCTCGCCGCGAACGACTTCGGCGCCGAAGAAGCCGCGCGGGTCTGGCTCCCGAAGGTCGTGCGCGGCGAGGCGGTCGCGGCGTTCGCGCTCACCGAAGCCGACGCGGGCACCGATCTCGGCGGCCTCGCGACGCAGGCCACGCGACGGGGCGATCGCTACGTGCTCACGGGTGAGAAGCGTTTCATCTCCAACGCGGGCGTGGCCGACGTCTACGTGGTGTTCGCGCGCACGAGCGACGGATCGAGCGCCGGATCGAGCGCCGGCAAGGTCAGCGCCTTCGCAGTCGACGCGAGCTCGAAGGGCCTCTCGGTGCGACCGCAGTCCGTGCTCGGCGGACACCCGATCGGGGAGCTGGTGCTCGACGGTGTGGAGGTCGACGCGTCGATGCGGCTCGGCGACGAAGGGCGCGGCATGGCGCTCGCGCTCGGCACGCTGCATCGCTTCCGTCCGACCGTCGGCGCGGCCGCGCTCGGCTTCGCGCAGCGCGCGCTCGACGAAGCCGTCGCGCACACCAAGTCGCGCCATCAGTTCGGCGCGCCGCTCGCGGAGCTGCCAATCGTGCAGGCGAAGCTCGGCGAGATGGCGTGTGAGCTCGAGGCCGCGCGCCTGCTCGTCTACCGCGCGGCGGCCGCGATCGACGCGGGTGGCGAGCGCGGCGAGATCGCGCGCAAGGGCAGCATGGCGAAGCTGGTCGCCACCGAAGCCGCGCAACGCGTGATCGACGCCGCCGTGCAGCTCCACGGTGGCGCGGGCGTGCTCACGACCGGTGTGGTGGCGCGGCTCTACGAAGAGGTGCGCGCGCTGCGGATCTACGAGGGAACGAACGACGTGCAGAAGGTGCTGATCGCGCGCGAGCTGCTGCGTTGAGCCCGCGGCCTCGACGGCACGGTGCATTCCGCGTCAGCAGCAAGCTCGGCCGCTCCACGCCTCCCATCCTTCACGCACGACGAGGGCGGCGATGACGAGCGCAGCAAGGGGATCGGCCCACCACCAGCCGAACAGGCCATTGAGCCCGACGCCGATTAGGGCGGCGACGGATAGCCACCAGCACGCCATCGTCTGAAAGGCGTCGGCTTCGAGGGCTTCACTGCCGAGCTCCTGAGCGAGCTGTCGCTTTGCGCGAGCCAGCCAAACCATCACCGCGATCGAGAGCGCGAGGAGAGCGCTGCCAACGGGGCTGAAGGCCGGTTCGTCGCTGGTCCATAGGGTCTGCGCAGCGTCGAACGTGATGTATGCGGCCAGCAAGAAGAGCGAGCCGGCCACTAAGCGGCGCGCCCTGTGCTCGACGGCCTCGAGGCGCTCGCCGCAAACCCGGGGGTCGCGCTCCGCGCGCAAGCGCCAGATCATCACGAGTGCCGACGCGCACTCCACGAAGCTGTCGATGCCGAAGCCGAGGATTGCCACGCTGCCAGCCACCAGGGCAGCCACCACGGCAACGATCCCCTCGACGAGGTTCCAGCCAACGGTGAGGTACTCGAGACCGAGTGCTCGGCTCACCAACTCTGGTCGGAGGTCGGGCGTTGCCGCGGGACAGGCCGCTTTGCCACACGACGTTGCTGGGGCGATGTTCTGCATGGGACTCGGGTCGCGGACCCTCGACACGGGTCGAACGCTCGACTACTATAGCGGCTAGTAGATGCGTTGCCACGACAGGAGCTATCGGTGACGTTCCGCCTTCGGTCGGGAAAGAAAGGCCTGGAGCTTCGTCTTCACGACCTCGAGGCGACGATCATGGACGTGGTGTGGGGCAAGAACCTCACATCGTTTGCGGTCGGCGACGTGCTTGCGATCCTGGAGAGGCAGCGGGACATCGCTTACACGACGGTGATGACGACGGTGACTCGCCTCTACGAGAAGGGGATCCTCGAGCGCGAGCGCGATGGCAAGCGGTACCTGTACTCTCCGAAGCTCACGCGCGAAGAGTTTTTGTTGTCCACGGCACGCGAGGTGCTCGACGAGGCAGTCGGGGGCCACCAAGCGATGGCCATGCTCGCCGAGAAGGTCTCAGAGGCCTCCGCGGGTGAGCTCGACGACCTCGAGGCGCTCATCCAGAAGCGGCGAGAGGAACTGGCGTGATCGAGGCAACGTTCCCACTCCTCGGCGTGGCGTTCGTCGCCCTCGTCGTGCTCCCCGCGTTCGCGCTGCTTGCGAAGGTCGGGCTCGTCATGCTCGAGCGCGACGAAGTGGGAGGGCCGCTTCATGGGCTGAATCTCCGCTACGTGCTCCTGTCGGGGTCCAGCGTTCTGCCGATCGCGTGGCTTCTCTCGGCGGGTCTGCATCAGGCGGAGTCCGGGACGTCCGCCCACGCATGTTTGTTCGATCACGAGACCTCCGAGCTGTGCCTCGAGCCGGGGTTCTTCTCCCTCGTTCTGGCGGTCTTCGTCGTCGCTTCGTCGTTCGGCACGATGTGGAGGCACCGTGCTGCGCGGGCCTCGTCGAGCGATGCTGCGCACGCACTGCTCCGGCGGCTCGATCGCATCGCGTCGAACGACCCCGTGCTGGCGAGCCTTCGCGGTCGCATCGTCGTCACCGACGACCATGGCTTCGCACTCGGCACGCACGGACTCCTCAGGCCGCGAGTGTTCGTCGGGACTGCGTTCGCCGGACGCGTCTCTGACGAGATGCTCGCGAGCGCGCTCGGACACGAAGCCCAGCATGTCCGTGCCCTCGATCCGCTCCGCTACTTGATCCTTCGGGTGGCGCTCGGCGTGAACCCCGTCGGACGCGCACTCCTCGAGCCCCACTTCGCGCGATGGCAGGCTGCGCGTGAAGCGCACTGCGATCGCGAAGCCGTCATCCTGGGTGCGGCTCCGCTGCCGCTTGCCGATGCCATCGTGATTGCGGCTCGGCCTGGCGCCCGCGAACCCGTCGCGCTCGGCGCGCGCGACACCGCGGTCCTCAAGTTCCGCATCGGCATGCTGCTGGCTTTCTCAGAGCAAGCTCCGACCCGTTGTTGCCACCAAGGTCTCTCGACATTCCCGGTGGCGATGGTGCTCCTGCTCGTAGCACTGCTTCTTCCGCACCATACGGGGACCGCAGTGCTCGATCTGCTCCACACGAGCACGGAGCGCGCCCTCACCTACTTCTGGCGCTGAGGAACCCGATGCCTCGACCACACCGTACACGTTTGTTCGCATCTACTATGTCGATTAGTAGGTTTGTGCTCGTCGCGGTAGTATTGCTTGCGTGCGCGAACGCATCCGCACAGGTGCGCGGCGGCACGAGAAGCGCGCCGCCGTCGCATTCGAGGAGCGGGGCAGATGCCCACGTAGAGTTGCGCCACGCCGCGCGAGCGGATCCCGTCCCGGATCCCGCCGCTGGAAGCGAGGTGTCGCTCGAAGGCATCTTGGCGTTTGCAGATCGGCGCTCGCCCGTGCTCACCGTCGCACGAAGCACACGCTCCCGTGCGGAGGCGGCCCGCGTGGGCGCGTCGCTCCGACTGCCGACGAATCCCGAAGTGTCGGTTGCCGTGGGTCCACGCATCGGCGTCTCGGGCACGGGCGTCGATGTCGACGTCTCACTGATGCAGCAGATCCAGATCGCGGGTGAACGAGGTGCACGCCTCGACGCCGCCAATGCACTTCGCGATCTGACCGAGGCCGAAATCGAGGTGATTCGTTGGGCGGTGCATTGCGACGTGCATGCCGCGTTTCACCGAGCGATCGTCGACCAGGAGCGCATGCGTCTCGCCGAGCGCGTGGTGAGCTTTCAGCGAGAGGTGTCTCGGGTCGTCGACCGACAGATCGCAGCCGGAGAAGCATCGCCGCTCGCGCTGAGACTCGCACGGGCCGAGGTGGCTCAGGCGGAGCAGGTTCTCGTCGCTGCCCAGCAAGCGTTCTTTGCCTCGCGCGTCCGTCTCGCCCAGCTCTCGGGCTGGCCCGTCGACGCACCACCGATGCCGGTTGGTGCCGCCGGTAGCCCCGCAGATCCACCGCCGCTCGATCGACTCCGTGAAGTCGCTCAGGCGCGCCTTCCGAGTCTCCGCGCCAACGCCACGCGAATCCGAGAAGCGGAGGCGCGATCGACGCTCGCGGATCGTGAGGCCTGGCCGCGTCCTTCCCTCGGCGTTCAGTATCGACGTGAGGGCAATCCGAGCGCGGAGGGCGCATATGACGTCGTGATGGGCGTCGTCTCCATTCCCATCCCGAGCTTTCAACGCAACCAAGGAGACCGCGCGAGGGCGCGCGCAGACGTGACGGTTGCAGAGGCCGAGTTGGAGGCGTCCCGACGCCTCCTCGATGGCGAACTCGCCGCGGCCCGCAGTGAGGTCGCCGCCGCCGCTGCGCGCGCCCGCGCGTACGGCACCGAGATCCTTCCTCTCTTCGAGGAGAGCCTCGCACTTCTACAACGGTCGTTCGAGCTCGGCGAGATCGACCTTCTCGCTCTCGCCATCGGGCGCGAGCGCCTGCTGCGCATCCAGAGCGACGCGCTCGGTGCGCAACAGGACTACTTCGTCGCGTTGGCCAGGCTCGAGCGGGTCGTTGGCGTCGACCTACGCGACCACGAGGAGAGCACCCGATGAACCGCATGCTTCTGACGTACTTCGGAGTCGCCTTGGTGGCCTCGGCTTGCAACGAGGGCAGCCTCGAGGAAAGCGGGCACGCCGAGGAAAGCGGGCACGCCGAGGCAAGCGGGCACGCCGAAGAGGCGGGCGACGGACACGACGAGCACGCCGAAGAGGCGGGCCACGAGGACGAGCACGAGGACGAGGTACATCTCTCGGCCGAGGCCCTCGACCGCGCCGGCATCCGTGTGGCTGCCGCGGAGCGTCGTGCTCTGACGGGCGGCGTAGCGATCCCCGCCGAGGTGCAATTCGAGCCGAGCAGCACGGCGCACGTCGGGCCACTGGTGCCCGGCCGCATCACCCGTGTCTCAGTCGCGCTGGGCGAGCGCGTGCGCCGTGGCCAGCTCCTCGGCGTCGTCGCCTCCAGCGATGTCTCGACCGCCCGTTCGCAGCTCGAACAGGCACGCGCGAGACTCGCCGCTGCGGAGTCCACGCTGCGACGCCAACAGCAGCTCTCGACGGAAGGCATCGGGGCGCAACGGTCACTCGTCGATGCGGAGGCGCAGGTAGGCGAGTTGCGCGCCGAGGTCGAGGGGCTGCGGCGTCAACTGTCCGTGTTCGGTTCGGGCCGAGCAGGGGAGCTCTCGTTGACGGCTCCGATCGAGGGCGTCGTGGTCGCGGTGAATGGGACGCTGGGAGAGACGGCCACGCCGGACCAGGCCACGTTCATTGTCACCGACCCCACGAAGGTATGGGTGCGCGGCAACGTGCCCGAGCTCGAGTTGGCGCGCGTCGAAGAAGGCTCGTCGGTCATCGTCCGGCTCCACGCGTTTCCCGATGTCGCGATGCCTGGCAGCATCACGTACGTCGCACCGGCCCTGGATGAACGAACTCGCTCGCTTCCCGTTCGCGTGACGCTTCGGGCTCCCGACGCGCGGCTTCGCAGTGGGCTCTTCGGAAGCATCGAGCTCGTCGGCGGAAGCACGGACGAGCGCGTGCTCGTGGTGCCCGCCGACGCGGTGGCGACACTCGACGGTCAGACGGTGGTGTTCGTCCCCGCCGACGAGCCGAACAGCTTCCGCCCTCAGCCCGTCGTGCTCGGGCGTCGCGCAGGCGGCCTCTTCGAGGTGCGGTCGGGGCTGGAGGAGGGCGCGAGTCTCGCAGTGAGCGGCGCCTTCGTTCTGAAGAGCGCGCTGCGTAGCGGCGAGCTCTCCGAAGGCCACGCGCACTGAGGGACAAGCGATGAAGAAGCTCCTCGAACTCTGCCTGAAGTGGCGCCTTCTCGTCTTCGCGTTCGTCGCCATCGTCGCGGCCGTGGGCGTCCGCAGCGCACAGCAGCTGCCCATCGACGCGGTCCCCGACATCACGAACGTTCAAGTACAAGTGCTGACGAACGTGCCGGCGCTCGGTCCCGTCGACGTCGAGCGAACCATCACGTTCCCTGTCGAGTCCTCGATGAGCGGGCTCCCCGGTGTCGAACAAATTCGCAGTGTGTCGCGGTTTGGCCTGTCGGCGGTGACGATCGTCTTCGAGGAGGACACGGACCTCCTTCGAGCGCGGCAGCTCATCTCCGAGCGGCTCGTGCAAGCGCGCGAGCGGCTCCCCGAAGGCGCCTCCCCCGAGCTCGGTCCGTTGAGCTCGGGCTTGGGGGAGATTTTCCAGTTCGAGGTGCGCGCGGAGGACATGTGCGCTGCCGATCTGCCCGACACCGACGAGTGCTACACGCCCATGGAGCTACGCTCCGTGCTCGACTGGTTCGTGGCCTACGAGCTGCGCTCCGTGCCTGGCGTCGTCGAGGTCAACTCGTTCGGCGGCGAGCTGAAGACCTACGAGGTCGAGGTCCTTCCGGACCGCCTGCGGGCGCTGGAGGTGTCGCTCAACGACCTCTTCGAGGCCATCGAACGCAACAACGCCACGGCGGGCGGCGGCTACCTCGTGCGCTCCGGCGAGCAGCTCCTCGTGCGGGGCGAGGGTCGCATCCAGAGCCTCGACGAGATCGGCGACGTGCTGATCGAGAC
>ERZ761607.945-NODE-945-length-40516-cov-7.207583_pt1 | contig 40516 bp, 39 predicted proteins | sample MGYA00511164_ERZ761607 | MGnify/ENA primary metagenome ERZ761607 (study PRJEB28899, sample SAMN02445080) | bioreactor sludge metagenome | biome: EBPR sludge | place: Australia: Brisbane, Thorneside Wastewater Treatment Plant | collected 2011-06-22 ...
TGCCGTCGTTTCCAGCCGCCGCGACGATGACGACGCCGGCGGCGCGGGCCTGGTCGTAAACCGCCTGGGAACCCGGCGAGAAGCCAGTCCCGCCGAGGCTCATGCTAAGAACATCGGCGCGGCGCGACGGCACCGTGCCCGAATCGTTAGGCAAACCGGCGGCAAAGCGTATCGCCTGCTCGACGTCGTAATCGTAGCCGCCGCCGATCCCCAATGCCCGCAGCGGCATGACCTTGGCGCCGAAGGCGACGCCGGCCACGCCAACCCCGTTATTGGTCGCCGCCACCACCGTGCCGGTGACATGGGTGCCGTGGAAGGAACTGCTCCCGTCATCTTCGGAATGGTCGCCGGGATCGTCGGGATTGGGATCGATGCCATCGCCGTCGCCGGCGACGGCCGGGTCCTTGATGAAGTCGTAGCCAGCCACCAACTGCCCCTGCAAGTCGGGATGGCTAAGCGCCACGCCGGTATCAATCACCGCCACGATGGCGCCGGCGCCCGTGGTCACGTCCCAGGCCTGCGGTAAATTGATCTGCGGGTAATGCCACTGGTATTGGTAATAGGGATCGTTGGGAACGAACAACGGTCGGCGAACATAGTTGAGTCCGGCGGCCGCCACCTCCGAATCCAGATTCAGCGTCTTGACCTGGTATAGCGTCTTCAGCTTGTCCCGGGCGGCCGGATCGGTGGGCCGAAACCCGCCGGGGAACGGGGACGATTCGGTGCTGGCCAAGGTCCGATAGGCCGCCACCTGCTTCAATCCCGCCAAATCGAACAGAACATTCCGCTGTCGGGTTTCATGCTCCCGGCCCGCGAATCCGCCCAGCGCATGCACTCGCGCCCGCAGCCCGCCTTGAATCTCGGCCCGCTGATCCGGGAAACGCACGATGGCCTGGCCCACGGCAAACGAATCACTCAAGCGCAGGCTGGCGGCGGCCGGCCCCCGCGCTGGACCGATGGTCAATTCATAGCGGGACGCCCCTCGACTCGCTCCCACCAGCACCAGATAGTCGCCCGTGGTCTTGACCGTCAACGACTCGACCCGAACCTGACCGGCCGAGGCGTCGAGCAGATTGCCGTCCAGATCGGCCAGACCCAGGTCCAGATCGGCCTGGACGCCATCACCGGCGATGGTCAGCGTGATCCGGTCGCCCGCGCTCAAGCTGACTTGGTACACGTCCACCAGGTCGCCGACGGCGCGCGACCGGCCTTCGGGACCACTGCCGGGCTGGTTGACATAACCCGTCACGACAACGGGATTGGGAAGAGACTGCGCGGTCACCGCGGTATCGTTGGAAACGAAGATGGCGTTGGGGTCGTTGCCATCATCGCCGTCCACGACGGTCTCGACCACCGCATCGAGCGTTCCAGGCGCCGCGTCAGCCTTCAAAGAAAGAGCTGAATCGTCGCCGCCAAAGCTCGCTCGCAGCGGCAGGCTGACCAACCCCAGCAGGAGAAGCGCATATAAAAGCCTCGATTTCATTCACTATCCCCTTTCAAAACAAGCCCGACGGGCGCCAGTTGCTAAATACGATGGATTTTGCGCTGAACTTCATGGGCAATAATCGTGCCCTAATCCTCGCCATCCCCGAATGGGACTACAAGAAGTCGTCCAGCCGCGCGGGTTCCCAGGCGGCGCGCTGCACTTGCCAGTCTCCGCCGCGCCGAACCAGTTCAAGATCAAAACGATACAGATCGGCGTTCATCCCCGCCAGTTCGCCGGCGCTCACCACGGGTCGACCGGCCATCGCCGCCGCCACGCTGACCGTGGCGCGATCCGGTTGCAAAAAGGCAATGTCGCGAACTCGGGTGAACAGATGGATGGACTGATTACGCAGGAGGTGCAACCGGACCATATTTTCCATCGCCTTGCGGTCATTGCCCTGGGCATCGGCGTAGTCGTTCGCGATCAACGCGCGCAAGCTTGGCGCGTCGCGCGCCTCAGCCGCGATCTGGGCTTGGGCGACCAGCGTCCGAATTTGGACCTCGGGCGAAGCGGCGTCACGCGAGCAGGCGACCAGCAGCAACGCCAAGGTCATTGCCGCCCATGCCGGCATCCGGAGGCGGCCGCGGATTATCGTGGGCAACGACGTTTCCCACGGCGCCCGCCGGCCTGGATTACAATCGACGTTTGGTCTGTCCATCATTCTCACCCGCGAGAGAAACTTCATCTATGAACCATCGCTTTGAAATTCTTGAGCAGTCCAGCGGCTATCGCGGTTTCTTTCGTCTGGAAAAATACCGGCTGCGGCACGAACTGTTCGCTGGCGACTGGAGTTCGGAGATAGTCCGCGAATGCCTGGAGCGTGGCCACGCGGTCGCTGTCCTGCTCTATGACCCCGAACGCGACCAGTTGGTTTTACTGGAACAGTTTCGAGTCGGCGCGCTGGCGTTTCCCGGCGGCCCCTGGCTGCTGGAAATCGTCGCCGGGATCATCGACCATCCGGGCGAAACCACCGAGGACGTGGCCCGGCGGGAAACCATCGAGGAAGCCGGCTGCGAACTGCTCGACCTCGTGCCGATCCACCACTATTTGGTCAGTCCGGGCGGCACCTCGGAGAGCATTACCCTGTTCTGCGGGCGGATCGATGCCGGCACCGTCGTCAGCGGCGTGCGCGGTGTCGCCGCCGAGCACGAGGACATCCGGGTGCATGTGGTCTCCCGGACCGAGGCGCTGGCGTTGCTGCATTCCGGCCGAATCAATTCCGCCGCGCCGATCATCGCCCTGCAATGGCTGGAGTTGAATCGGTCGAAGCTGCTGGAACGCTGGCGAGTCGCGCCCGGCTAAATCCCCAGCCGGCGCAGGTCTGGGTCGGGCTGCGCCCGTTCCCAGAGCGTCCGAAACAATTCCCGCAGTTCCTTCATCCGCTCGCTCGGCTGGGGTTCGTACCCGCCGATCAACCGACGCGGATCGCTGAACCGCAGCAACGCCCGGTCGTCGGCGATGGCGAACATCTGCCCCAACTCGGGCCGGTCCGGCGCCTCTTCTCGACTTGGGGTGCGCAGGATCAAGGCGGTGGTCAGCCGCTCGGTCAGCCGCACCAGCCCCGGACAGTCGCTGCGCCACTCGCGGGCCGGCGGCAACAGTAGATGAAAGCGAATCTTGGGCTGGTTCACCACCCGGTTGCGGATGGCGGCGAGCACGTCGGCATCGTTGTACAGATCGGGACGCATCAATGGCGTGTACAGATGGAGCGTGCGCCGCATGCCATCGAGCAACTCCAGGAAAGCACGCCGGCCATCGTCCAGCCCAGCCAGCGGAATCAGGGAAGGTTCGTCAGGGTTCGCCATCACCGCCACCTCGCTACTCGGGAAAATCGTTGCTGTCAACGATCAATTAAAGACCAGGACGCGCCGAGGTTCACTCTTCTCCGCTCTTCGCGGATCGTCAAGGTGCGTTGCTCCTTTCGGTTCGGCGGTTACCCGGCCCAACATCGTGCCGGCCTTGGATCGCCCAACAGCCACGGCGACACGGCTGTTCTACACCTTGCGCGCCTGCACGGCGGCATTGCCGGTGTAGCTCGCCGGCGTCAACGCCAGCAACCGCTGCTTGGCCTCGTCGGGAAGGGCCAGATCGGCGACAAACGCCCGCAGGGTTTCGCGCTCCACCCGCTGGCCGCGAGTCAGGGCCTTGAGTTGCTCGTAAGGCTGTTCAAGGCCATGGCGGCGCATCACGGTCTGGATCGGCTCGGCCAGCACTTCCCAGTTGTCGTCCAGATCGGCGGCCAGCGCCGGCGCGTTCACCTCCAGCTTGCCGATGCCCTTCAGGCAGGATCGATACGCGACCAGCGAATGCGCCAGCCCGACCCCTAGGGTCCGCAGCACGGTCGAGTCGGTCAGATCGCGCTGCAAGCGGGATACGGGCAATTTGGCGGCCAGATGATCGAGCAAGGCATTGGCCACGCCCAGATTACCCTCGGCGTTCTCAAAATCGATCGGGTTGACCTTGTGCGGCATGGTCGAGGAGCCGATCTCCCCAGCCACGGTCTTCTGGCGAAAATAGCCGATGGCGATGTAACTCCACACGTCCCGGCAGAAATCCAGCAGCACGGTGTTGACGCGCATGACGGCGTGGAAGAACTCCGCCATGTAGTCGTGCGGCTCGATCTGGATGGTGTAGGGATTCCAGTCCAGGCCCAGGTCATCGGTCACGAAGCGGCGGGCGACATCTTCCCAGTCCAGTTCCGGGTAGGCGGCCAGATGGGCGTTGTAGTTACCGACCGCGCCGTTGATCTTGCCCAATAACGGCACGCCGGCCAGTTGCGCCCGCTGCCGCTTCAGCCGATAGGCTACATTCGCCATTTCCTTGCCGAGCGTGGTCGGCGAAGCGGGCTGGCCGTGGGTGCGGGCCAGCATCGGCTGGTCGGCGTACCGGTGCGCCAGGCGGGCGATGGCGTCGATCATCTCGTCCACTTGTGGCAGCAACACCTGGACGCGGGCTTCGCGCAGCATCAGCCCGTAGGCCAGGTTATTGATGTCCTCCGAGGTGCAGGCGAAGTGGATGAACTCGCCGACCGCCTCCAGTTCGGCGCTGCCGGCGATCTTTTCCTTGAGCAGGTATTCCACCGCCTTCACGTCGTGGTTGGTGATGCGCTCGATGTTCTTGACTCGCTGGGCGTCGGCGGGGGTGAAATTCTGGACCAGCCCCTCAAGCAAGCGGTTGGCGGCTTCGCTCAAGGGCGGAATCTCGGGAATGCCGGGATGATGGGCCAGCGCCTGGAGCCAGCGCACCTCCACCAAGACCCGGTGGCGGATCAGGCCGAACTCGCTGAAAATCGGCCGTAACTCGGCGGTTTTGCTGGCATAGCGGCCATCGATGGGGGAAATGGCGGTCAGAGCGGTCAGTTCCATGGGATCGGTTCCTAGGTGGCGCGGACGACGGATCGGTCACGCCATTTTAATCCCGCCCTCCCGCCGTCGCCCGGAAAATCACCGCGCCCAGAATGATCACCCCGCCCAGCAGCGCCAGCGGCCCCGGTCTTTCCCCCAGCAGCAGAAACACCCACAGCGGATTGAGCACCGGCTCGATCATCGGCAACAGAATCCCTTCCACGGCCCGAACATGGCGCAACGCCAGCGCGTACATCGCATAGGGCAAACCGAGCTGCACCACGCCCAGTAACAACAATCCAATCCAACCGGTCGCGTCCGGCATGGACTGAAACATGAACGGCACCCCAATCAGGCCCGCCAGCAGATTGCCCAGCACCAGCGCCGAAATCGCCGATTCCTCGCGATGGCGGCGCAGGAACAGGGTCAGCCAGGCGAAGCAGAACCCGCTGGCCAGCGCCACGCCGTTGCCGAGATAGCCGTCCAGGCTGAGCTGGTCGCCAAAGAACAGCAGCATCCCAGCCATGATCGCCGCCAGACTCAGCCAATCGTTGCCACGCGCCCGTTCGCCCAGAAACCAGGGGCTGAACAAAGCGACGTACACCGGCGCGGTGTATTGCAGCAGAATGGCGTTCGCCGCCGTGGTCAGCTTGTTGGCGATGACGAACAACACCACCGTGCCGGCGTAGGCCACCGCCGCGCCGATCTGCTCGAACGAACCGGAGAATCGCAACTCCTTGCGGAAGATCAGCGCGATCACCGTCGCGCCGATCAGGCTGCGCATCCCGGCGATGGCCACCGGATTCCAGTCCACCCACTTGATCAGTAGCCCGCCCAGACTCCACAGAATCGCCGTCGCCAACAACATCAGCACGGCACGGCGATGGGCGGGATCGGCTTCAATCCGGGTCGGCTCGTCTGAAGTCCCACTCGCCTCGGCGCTCATGCGCCGCCGCCCAGATAGGCATTCCGAATCTCCGGATTGGCCAGCAGCGCCTCGGCCCGATCCTCCAGCACGATCCGGCCCACTTCCATCACATAGCCGCGATGGGCCAGCTTCAGGGCGGCACGGGCGTTCTGCTCCACCAGCACGATGGTCACCCCCGCCTCGTTGATCTCCCACAGGGTCTGGAAAATCGCCTTGACCAGCAACGGCGCCAGGCCAAGGCTCGGCTCGTCCAGCAACAGGACGCGCGGGTTAGCCATCAACGCCCGACCGATGGCCAGCATCTGCTGCTCGCCGCCGCTGAGGGTACCGGCCAGTTGCTCGCGGCGTTGCGCCAAGATTGGGAACAGTTCGTAAATCCAGCGCAGGGTCTCGGCTACCTTGGCCGTGTCCTGGCGGGTGAACGCACCCAGATTCAGATTTTCCCGCACGGTGAGGGCACCGAAGATACGGCGGCCTTCCGGGGCCTGGGCGATGCCCATCCCGACCAGGTGATGGGCCGGCAGTTGGTGAATCGGGCGGGACTCGAAACGGATCTCGCCGCTGGCCGGCCGCAGCAGACCGCTGATGGCGTGCAGAGTTGTCGTTTTACCCGCGCCGTTCGCCCCAAGCAGGGTCACGATCTCACCCTGCTGAACCTGAAGGTTGATACCGTGCAGCGCCTCCACGTTGCCGTAACGAACGCGCAGGTTTTCGACTTCAAGCAGCATGGTGGGAGCATTCCAGGCGAGTACGGTTCAGGACCATAAGTCCGCCAGTGGAAAAGCAATGGCCTCAAAGGGTACGGCGCGCACCTCGTCATCCTGCTGATAAACATGCTCCAGCGACCAGCGCCCTTCTCTCAGCACAAACACTTCCAAGGTTCGTGGCGCGGGATCGATCAGCCAGAGAAACGGCATCCCCTGCGCGGCGTAAATCGGCATCTTGTCCGCCCGGTCGGTTCGAGCCGTACCCGGTGACAGCACCTCGCACACCCAGTCGGGCGGCAGGGTGAAAAAAGCCGTATCCGGCATGGTGGGTAAACGCTCCCGCCGCCACCCGGCCAGATCGGGAACCAGAATATGCGGGCCGAGATGCAATTCCGGCTCGTCCAGAATCCACCAGCCACCCGGACCGCCTCGGCCTTTTTGAAACGGGCCTACCAGTTCATCGCCGATGGCTGAACTGGCTACCGCATGTTTGGGCGCGGGGCGTGGATGGGTGATCAGCTGACCATGAATAATCTCACCCACCAAGTTTTCGGGCAGATCGAACAAGTCTTCGTAAGTGGCGAATTTGCGAGCGGTCGCGGACATGGCGCGGAACTCCGTTAAATGCACCGAGGGACGACGCTGATTTTGCCACGGATTAGGGTCCAACACCCGGCCAGATCACTCCATCCCCAGCAGCGCCCGTTCCTCGTCCAGCGTAGCCTGTTCGCGCTGCTGCAAGGCCCACATCTGGGCGTACAAACCACCCTGTAGCAGCAGTTCGCGGTGGCTGCCCTGTTCCCGCACCCGGCCATGATCCAGCACCAGGATTTGATCGGCGTCCACGATGGTCGACAGGCGGTGGGCGATCACCAGGGTCGTGTGTTCGGCGGCCACGGCCCGCAGAGCCTGCAAAATCGCCTGCTCGGACCGGCTGTCCAGCGCCGAGGTCGCTTCGTCGAAAATCAGGATGCGCGGCCGCTTGAGAATGGCCCGGGCAATCGCCACTCGCTGTTTCTCGCCGCCCGACAGCTTCAAGCCGCGCTCGCCGACCACCGTGTCGTAACCGGCCGGCAGCGCGGCGATGAAATCGTGCAACTGCGCCATCTGGACAGCAGCGACAATTTCCTCGCGGCTGGCGTCGGACCGGGCGTAGGCCAGGTTGTAGTACAACGTGTCGTTGAACAGCACGGTGTCCTGCGGGACGATGCCGATGGCGGCGCGCAGGCTTCGCTGGGTCACGGCGCGAATGTCCTGTCCGTCGATCAGGATGCGCCCGTCGGTCACGTCATAGAACCGGAACAGCAACCGCGCCAGCGTGGACTTGCCGGCCCCGCTGGCCCCCACCACCGCCAGCTTGCGCCCCGGCGGCACGCTGAAGCTTACGTCGAATAAAATTTGCCGGTCCGACTGGTAGCCGAACCGCACGTTGTCGAACCGCAGTTCACCGTGCGTCACCCGCAAGTCGGTCGCGGCGGGCGCGTCGCGAATTTCCGGCGTCCGCTCGAACAGGCGCACCAGATCGTCCATGTCGACCAGCGCGTACTTGATCTGCCGGTAGACGATGCCGAGAAAATTCAACGGGATGAACAGTTGTAGCAACAAGGCGTTGACCAGCACCAGATCGCCCAGGGTCATCGAGCCGGCGGCGACCCGACCGGCGGCGGCGACCATCATGATCGTCACGCCAATGGCGATGATCCCGCCCTGACCGAAGTTGAGCACCGACATCGAGGTCTGGCTGAGGACGGCGCTGTTCTCCCAAGCGGTCAGCGTGGCGTCGCAGCGGCGCAACTCCCAGTCCTCGTTGCCGAAATACTTGACCGTTTCGTAGTTGATCAGACTTTCGATCGCCTCGTTGCCGGCCTGTGACTCCAGCCGGTTCATCAGGTGGCGGTGTTCCATCCGCCAGTTGGTGATCGCCAGGGTGAAGGCGACATAAGCGGCAACGCTGCCCAAGATGATCAAGGTGAAGATTGCGGGATAGCGGCCCAGTAGCACCGCCGCCGCCAGCAGGAATTCCACCAGCACCGGCAGGATGCTGAAGGCCAGATAGTTCAGCAGCGTGCTCAGGCTGCGCGCGCCCCGCTCCAGATCGCGGCTGATGGCGCCGGTCTTGCGCTCCAGGTGAAAGCGCAGCGACAGATCGTGCAAATGCGCCAGGGTGCGCAGGGTCAGCCGGCGCATGGCGCGGTAGCGGACCCGGGCGAACAGCACGTCGCGCAGCTCGCTGAACAGCGCGTTACCCAGCTTCAGCACGCCATACGCCAGCAGCAACGTCATCGGCAGCAGGACCATGGTTTGCTGGTGAGCGTCCAGGCGATCGACGATCTGCTTGAGCGTCAGTGGGACGCCGATGTTGGCGACCTTGGCCAGCACCAGACAACCAAGCGCCAGCAGCACCCGGCCACGATATTCCCAAAGATACGGCAACAAAGCGCGCAGATTGGCTCCGTCACGACGTTCCTGACGAGGAGATTCGGTAGAGCGGAGATCGGGACGCATTGCTGTTTGCTGGAAAAGACGAAGGGCCATCCCGAAGGATGGCCCTCGCAGCGCGATGAGGCTAGGAACGAACGATCAATTCGACGGCGCCGGCGCGGCATCCGTCTTGATGCCGGTTTCACCCAGCATATAGACGACGGCGTCCTTGATGTTGGTCTCGGTCAACGAGGAACCGCCGCCCTTAGGGGGCATGGCGCGGATGCCAGTGACGCTATGTTTCACCAGGGTATCCAGGCCCTGGGCGTATCGCGGCTCCCATTGATCCTTGGCGCCGACCTTGGGCGCGCCCATCACGCCAGCCGCGTGGCAAGCGGCGCAAACCTTGTTGTAAACCTCCTGGCCAGACAGTTTCAACTCGGCGCTGGCGGCGGCGGGCTTGGGCGCGGTGAAGGACACTCGGGCGACCGGTTTGATGCGTTCGAGCACGGCGGCCTGCTTGCGCGAGCCATCGTCGGGAGCAATGTTGCCGACGACGCCCACCAGGGCGGCCACCATGAACAGCACCACAGCCAGTAACACCAGCGCCGAGATCAGGACAACGAAGGTGGTGACAAAGGATTTATCTGCGACTTGCGAACTCACACTCTCACCTCACTGAACGCTTTCTCAACCTGTTCATTCCCGGCGGCGTCGCGGCCAACTCGGATTCGATTCGAACGCTTCCCCTCGCTCCGGTCGGAGATTCGCGCGGCGCCGCCGTGGCTGGGAAGGTCTTGGCTTGGATTTGTTATCTTTTGTTTAGGAGAGCTAAACATATTAATTATAGCGTTATTCAGCCAGGTCTGGAAACCACCGAGCCATGCCAGACGAAAGGTCAATCGCCCGGTGAATTTACTCAAACCCACCGCGCGGGCTGGACGCGGAGCGACGGGCGGGGCACAATACGCCCCCTGTTCTCAATGCGCCCGTAGCTCAGGTGGATAGAGTGTTGGCCTCCGAAGCCAAAGGTCGTGGGTTCGAGTCCCGCCGGGCGCGCCAGTTTTTTCAAGTAGTTACCCACAAGTTCCCTACCCTGCCCCCCACGCCGCGCATTCAACCGCCGGCGCAACCAAGCGGTTGCGGGCCGAGGATGACCGGCTCCGGCTCCAATTCGACCCCGAACGCCGTCCGCACCGAGGCTCGAATCGCCTCCGCCAACCGCAACACGTCCTCGCCCCGCGCCCCACCGCGATTGACCAACACCAGCGCCTGATGCTCGTGGACACCCGCCGGTCCGATATTCCGACCCTTCCAGCCACAGCGCTCGATCAGCCAGCCAGCGGCCAGTTTCACCCTCCCATCCGGCTGCGGGTAGCGGGGCAAATCGGGATGTCGGCCAGTCAAGCGGGCAAAAGCCGCCGCGTCCACGACCGGATTCTTGAAGAAACTACCGGCATTGGGGATTCGCGCCGGGTCCGGCAACTTGCGCGAGCGAATCGCCACCACCGCGTCGGAAACGTCCCGCGCCGTCGGCGCGGCGATGCTGCGCGCTTCCAGCTCCCGCGCCACGTCGACGTGGCCGGTAACCGGTTGCCAACGCTTGGGCAATCGGAAGGTCACGGCGGCGACCAGATAGCGTCCGGCCGCCTCACGCTTGAACACGCTGTCCCGATACCCGAACTGGCAAGCGGCGCGGTTGAGGACCACCGTTTTACCCATCTCCAGATCGACCGCCTCCAGTTCCTGGAATCGCTCGGCCACCTCCAACCCGTAGGCGCCGATGTTCTGAATGGGCGCCGCGCCGACCGTGCCCGGAATCAGCGCCAAGTTTTCCAGACCCGGCCAGCCTTGATCCAGGGTCCAACGCACAAAATCGGGCCAGCTCTCCCCCGCGCCGGCGCGCACGAACCAGGCGTCGGCATTTTCGGCAACGAGCGCCCGCCCGGGAATGCGAACATGCAACACCAATCCCTCGAAATCGCCGGCCACAATCAGATTGCTGCCGCCACCAAGCACGAAACATTGCCGATGTTTCCATCCGGGCGTGGCGATCAAGCCGGCCAGTTGCGAGAGCGTCTCGATGGCGGCGAACCAGGCGGCGCGCGCCGGCAGCCCAAACGTGTTGAGGGCTTGCAGCGACTCGTCGCGCGTCAATAAGGCAACTGATGAACTCATGAACGATTCATCCAGCGGGTGGAGCACCAACCGCCAATCTCGCTCTCGCGGGTGGGGAAATCCGGACGATAAAAAAACCCGCCGCATGGGCGGGTCTTCGCCATCCAGCCCAACTCTCAGGCCGGCGCCGGCAATGCAGCGCGCAGCTTCTTCATGGCGTTGCTTTCCAGTTGCCGGATCCGTTCGGCGGACACCTGGTATTCAGCGGCCAGATCGTGCAGGGTCGGCTTGTCGTCACTCAGCCAGCGCCGCCGCACGATGTCGCGGCTCCGCGGGTCCAGTCGTTCCAGCGCCTCGCCCAACCGATGGGCGGTCCGCGCTTCCCAATCCTCCCGCTCCAGCGCCTCGGCCGGATCGGCTTGCTCGTCGCGCAGGTAAGCCGACGGACCATGGGCTTGCGCCTCGTCCTCGCCCTCGGCGTTGGGGATCGGATCGAAGGCGACATCGTGACCGCTCAACCGCGACTCCATTTCCAGCACCTGTTCGGGACTGACGCCCAATTCGCGGGCGACCGTGTTCACTTCCTCGTGGTTCAGCCAGCCCAGACGCTTCTTGGCGCCGCGCAGCCTGAAGAACAGCTTGCGCTGAGCCTTGGTGGTGGCGACCTTGACGATCCGCCAGTTGCGGAGAATGAATTCGTGAATCTCCGCGCGGATCCAATGCACCGCGAACGACACCAGCCGCACGCCATGGGCCGGATCGAACCGTTTGACCGCCTTCATCAGGCCCACGTTGCCTTCCTGAATCAGATCGGCCAGCGGCAAACCGTAGCCGATGTAACCACGGGCAATATGCGTCACGAAGCGCAGGTGCGCCACGACCAGTCGCCGAGCGGCTTCCAAATCGTTGCGCAGTCGCAGGCGCTGGGCCAGTTCCTGCTCTTCCTCGGCGCTCAGCATCGGCACTTGGTTGACCGCCTGGATGTAGCTTTCCAGACTGTCGACCGGCGCCGGCAAACTCCTCATGCGTGGGACCAGCGCTGTCATCATCGTCGTTCACTCCCCCTCGATTTGGCATGGACCTCATTTTAGCACTCGCGCCATTTGAGTGCCAAACCGGGCTGGAGTTCCCTCACCGCCACCCTGAATGGATCAATCGACGGGTTCCTCGTCCAGCAAGGCGGCGACGAACTCGGCGGCGTCGAAGGTTCGCAAATCCTCGATGCCTTCACCGGCCCCGATGAAACGGATCGGCAGTCCCAGCCGGCGGGCGACGGCGAAGACGATGCCCCCCTTGGCGGTGCCGTCGAGCTTGGTCAGGATCAGCCCGGTCACGCCGACCGCCTCGTGGAATTGCACCGCCTGGGTGAGGGCGTTCTGGCCGGTGCTGGCATCCACCACCAGCAACACCTCGTGCGGGGCGGCGGCGTCCACCTTGCCCATCACCCGCTTGATCTTCTTGAGTTCCTCCATCAGATTCGATTGGGTATGTAACCGTCCGGCGGTATCGGCGATCACCACGTCCAGCCGCCGGGACTGGGCGGCCTGGATCGCGTCGTAGATCACCGAGGCCGCATCGGCGCCGCTTTGCTGAGCGATGACCGGAACCCGGTTGCGCTCGCCCCAGATCCGCAACTGCTCGACGGCGGCGGCGCGGAAGGTATCGCCAGCGGCCAACAGCACCGAATGATCCGCGTCGCGCAGCCACTGAGCCAGTTTGCCGATGGTGGTAGTCTTGCCCACGCCGTTGACCCCCACCATCAGGATGACGTAAGGTCGGGAATCGCTGGGTCGCCACGGTTGCTGGCAGGGCGTGAGGATGGCGAGCAGTTCCTCGCGTAGGGCCTGGAGCAGCGCCGGGACATCGTTCAACTGCTGGCGCGACATCCGTTCGGCCAGCCGCCTCATCAAATGCTGGGTGACGTCCACGCCGACATCGGCCAGCAACAGGCGGCTTTCCAACTCTTCCAGCGCCTCGTCGTCAAGCTTCTTGCCGGTAAACCAGCGGGACAAGCCGCTGACCAAACCTTGGCGGGTGCGCCGTAGCCGGTCGCGCAATCGGGCGAAACGTTCGGGCCTGGGCTCCGGGGAATCGACCGACCCAACCGCTGGTTCGAGCGCGCGGTTCCTGCCAAAAGGCAAGTGAATGGGTCGGTTCAGGACCTCGAACAAACTGGGTTTTCTGACCGGTGGGTCAGCGGAATCGGGCTTGAAGTCGGTCATGACGATCATCCGGCGAACACTGGGACCACGCCTCCCGGATTAGGGGCGTGGCGAAGAGCAAACCCGCGCGATTCAATCCGTGGCCAGCAACGCCCGGTCGATCCGGGCTATCCAGATCAGTGCCTCGTCGTGGGTCAGCAGCAAGATTTGGAGGTTATTGCGGTAATCCTGCCAGGACTGCTCAACGCACTCGGTCATGGCGTCCGCGTAGTCGATCACCAGCCTCTCCGGCGAATCGGCGATTCGCGACCGCGCCATATGCTCCGCGCCATGGCGCAAGCACACCAGATAGATATCCAGCGTCTTGCGCACCGCGCCGAGCACCCCGACGCCCATCAACCCGCCGAGTCGCAACGCGCATTGCAACGCCAGCAGATTCACCGTCTGGTTACGCTCCATCATCCTGTCCAAGGTTATCATGACTTATTTCAACCTTGATCGCGTTCATTTATTGCATCGCAACATAATTTGCGGCGGCCGTCAAGCCAATTCGTTCCTGGCGCTTCACTGGTTATGACAACGATGCGCGAACCCTGGATTACGAGTGCGGGTCGTCCGCAACCGCGGGGCCGATCGATCGTGGTTGGACAAAGCCGCGAACCGGGGTCATACCGCCACCGGCGCCCGGATGGCCGGATGGGCCCGATAGTCGACGATTGCAAAGTCCTCGTAGCGGTACTCCGCGAGCGCGGCCGGCCGGCGGTGAATCGCCAGGCGCGGCGCCGAATAGGGTTCGCGACCCAGTTGCAAGCGGGCTTGCTCCAGATGATTCCGGTACAGATGACAGTCGCCGCCGGTCCAGATCAATTCGCCGACCCGCAGGTCGGTCTGCTGGGCGACCAGATGCGTCAACAACGCATAGCTGGCGATATTGAACGGCACGCCAAGGAACAGGTCGGCGCTGCGCTGGTAAATCTGGCAGGACAATTCGCCATTGGCGACGTAAAACTGGAACAGCGCATGACAGGGCAACAACCGCATCCGTTCCAGCTCGCCGACATTCCACGCCGACACCACGATTCGCCGTGAATCGGGATCGCGCCGCAAGAGATCGAGAGCACGGGCCATCTGGTCTATATGCCGACCATCGGCCGCCTCCCAGTCGCGCCACTGCTTGCCATAGATCGGTCCCAGATCGCCGTTTTCGTCGGCCCACTCGTCCCAGATCGTCACCCCATGCTCGCGCAGGTAACGCAGGTGAGTGTCGCCGCGCAGAAACCACAGCAGCTCGTGAATGATCGAGCGCAGGTGCAGCTTCTTGGTCGTCACCAGCGGAAAGCCGCGCCGCAGATCGAAGCGCAGTTGCGCGCCGAACACGCTGAGCGTTCCCACCCCGGTCCGGTCCTCCTTGCCCACCCCCTCGGTCAGCACTCGCCGCAATAGATCAAGATAGGGTTTCATGGCGGGGAATCTTGCCACTCCATTCCTCATCAAAACAGTGGCATTTTATGGTGCAATGCAATATAGTGACTCCAATCTCACGAAGCATGAATGGGTTACCGCGCGTTAGGATGATGGTAATGACCGCCAAAGCGACCTCCTCGATTCAAGTGATTGCTCGGCTGTCCCGGCTGCTGGACGCCCTCGCCGCGCACGACGAACCCGTCAGCCTCAAAATCCTGGCCAGCACCGCTGGCTTGCACCCTTCCACCGCATTTCGCATTCTGGCGTCGCTGATCGAGCATGATCTGGTCGAGCGCGGCGTGAACGGTCGCTACCGGCTGGGCGCCAAGCTGCTGTGTCTGGGTGACCGCGCTCGCAGCCAGACCAGCCTTCAACGCGAGATTCGCCCCTTGGTGGAGCGACCGCGTAACTCGGCCGGTGAGCCCGCCCGTCCAGGTGGTCGCGAGGATGGCGCGGCCACTCCGAACGCTTGCTAGAGGCGTCAGGGCGCGAGAGCCGGTTCAGGCACATTCCGGCCTCCGCCCGCTATCGCATGGGCAATGCCACGATGAAGGCAGCGCCCTGACCGATCTCACTCTCCACCCAGATGCGTCCATTGTGATGCTCGACGATCTTCTGGCTGATCGGCAGTCCCAGCCCCGTGCCCTTGGGCTTGCCGACCAGACTATTGCTGACCTGATGAAATTTTTCGAAGATCAGCTTGTGCTGGTCCTGGGCGATGCCGGGGCCATTGTCACGGACCTCGATTCGCCAGCGATCCGCCACCGGCTCCAGTCGAATGACCACTTCGCCGGCCTGCTCCGGGCAGAACTTCACGGCGTTCGACAACAGATTGATGATCACCTGCGTCAGCCGGTCGTGATCGCCAGCGATGGTCACCGGCTGGTCGCCCAGCTCCTCGCGCAAGGTCGCGGCCTTGTCGCGGAACAGTTGGCTGGTGGAGTTGATGGCGTCCTGAATCAATGCCCGCAGATCGATTTCCTCGACACGCCAGTCGATCCGGCCCGAATCGATCTTGGCCATGTCCAGGACCTGATTGATCAGCCGGGTCAACCGCTCGCTTTCCTTGACGATGATGCCGAGGAATCTGCCACGCTGCTCGACCTCCATGTCGGGGTTAGCCAATAAAATTTCCGAAAAGGCGCGAATCGAGGTCAGCGGCGTGCGCAGTTCGTGGGTGACGGTCGAGATAAATTCGTCCTTGAGTCGATCCAGTTCCCGCAGCCGGTTGTTGGCTTCGCGCAGCTCGGCCGAGGCGGCTTCCAACTGGCGGGATTGTTGCTCCAACCGACGGCTGTACTCAATCACCTGGGTGCTTTCGTCGAGGATGGTCATCACTTCCTCGATACTGAGCACCTCGCCCATCACGATCGAGGAGATCATCACCCGGGCCGAGGCCGCGCCGATCGCGCCCGCCAACAGCCGCTCGGTGTAATGGATCAACCGAGGGTCGGCTTGTAGCGGATAATTGCCGTCGCTGTCCAGGTAGCGGTTGAAGGCTTCGCTGGCGCGCTGTGGGCCAATAAAACGCGCCAACAGGTCGTGCAGTTGGACGGTGTCCACCACGCCCCGCCACAGCAACGCATCGCCGTCATGGCGCTCGCGCTCGAACACGTTGACGAACTGACTGCCTTGCACCTGTTCGATGGCGTTCGGCCGGCTCAACACCGAGCCGAACACCAGGCCGCCAATGTTGACCAACATGCTCCAAAACACGGAGTGCATGTAGGGGTCCAGGGTTTGCAGGCCGAACAGGGCGTAGGGCCTAAGCAGTTCCAGCCCGAACAACCCGCGATCGACGAAATCCGCGCCGATCCAGCCGGAACGGGCCATGGCCGGCAGCAGCAGGGTATAAGCCCAAACCAGGAATCCGCCGCTCAGGCCGATGAGCGCCCCCCGCCGGTTGGCCCGCTGCCAGTACAGGCCGATCAGGATCGGCGGCGCGAACTGGGCGGCGGCGGCGAAGGAAATCAGGCCGCTGGCCACCAGGGCGTAGGATTCGCCGATGAACCGGAAATACAGGTAGCCCAGCAGGATCAGCGCCGCGATGCCGACGCGGCGGATCCCAAGCAGCAGGCCGGAGAGATCGGAACGGCCGGCCAGCCAGCGCGGGTTGGCGCGCAGCAGGATCGGCATCACCACATCGTTGCACACCATGGTGGACAGGGTAAGAGTTTCGAACATGATCATGCTGGTAGCCGCCGACAGCCCGCCTAGGAACGCCAGCAGCGCCAGGGCCGGCATCCGTTCGGCCATCGGCAACGCCAGCACGAAGGTATCGGCGTCCACGCGGCCGTCGGCGAAGACCAATCGCCCACCCAGGGCGATCGGCAGCACGAACAGGTTGATGACGAACAGATAGAGCGGAAACAGCCAGGTCGCCTTGCGGATATGGGCCTCGTTGACATTTTCGACCACCAGCACCTGGAACTGCCTGGGCAGGAACAGGAACGCCATCATCGCCAGGAACATGAGCGACAGCCAGCCGCCGTAACCGCCCGGCACCACTTCGAAGCGCATCAACGCGGTCAGCTCCGGCCGCGCCGCCGCCTGCTGGAACAGATCACCGGGACCGCCGAACATCACGAAGGTCACCACCACGCCGACCAGCACGAAAGCCACCAGCTTGAACAGCGATTCGAACGCCACCGCCGCCACCATGCCCTCGTGGCGCTCGGTGATGTCGATATGGCGGGTGCCGAACAGGATGGCGAAGGCGATCAGCACCAGCGCCACAAAGAAGGTGGTGTCGGTCCAGAACGGCTGGTGAACCGAGGAAGTGGGCATCGCCACCACCGGATACTGGCGCAACAGGCTGAAGCTGGTGGCGATGGCCTTCAACTGAATGGAAATGTACGGCAGGATGCCCAGTACGACGATCACGGTCACCATGCCAGCCAGCAGGCTGCTCTTGCCGTAACGGGAAGCGACGAAGTCGGCGATGGAAGTGATGCGGTGAACCTTGGTGATGCGCACGATCCGCCGCAACACGAACCAGAACAACACCGCCATCAAGGTCGGCCCCAGATAAATCGGCAGAAAATCGACTCCGCTCTTGGCCGCCAAGCCAACGCTGCCGTAAAAGGTCCAGGCGGTGCAGTAGATCGCCAGCGACAGGGTGTAGATATAGGGATTGGCGATGATCGAACGGCCGGCGTCGGCGCGCTGGTCGCCGTAGTAGGCGATGCCGAACAGCACCCCCATGTAGGCCAGCGCGCTGGCGATGATGACGCCGTCGCTCAACATTCAGGGCAGTCCCGTCGGATTCGCGTCGCGAGATCGACGACCTTCGGTGGGCGCGGCTTCCGGCTGGGCGGCGTTCCCCAACACGACGGGCTGATCCGGTCGGTGGACTTCCGAATGCTCCACCACCACGATCAGCACGACGATGAGAATCAGCCATGCCAGATAAAGGTAGAGATAGAGCAGGGGCACTCCAAACGGCATCCGCGACCGATCGAACAGATCCAGGATCGGATAGTTGAGCGCCAATACCCCAACGACAAACAGGATAACGATGTATTCCTTGGATTGTTGTCGCATCCCCTCTCCTCTCAGAAATGGGACATAGTCTTGCGAACCTCGACCATCTTGTCGGACGCTGCCAGTGCTTGGCCGAGGGTCTCGATCCCCTGTGCCTCCAACAAATCCAGCAACTTGAGAAACACTTGCGCGGTCACCAGCGAATCCCCCAGCGCGGTATGGCGATTCTGCACGTCCACGCCCAGCCGGTCGGCGATGGCGTCCAGATTGTGATCGTCGGTGTAGTCGTGCAAATAGCCGGACAGCAGCAGGGTATCCAGCACCGGATTGCCGAACCGCACGCCGAGCTTCCGTTCCTTCAGCTTCAGGAACTTCATGTCGAAGGCCGCGTTGTGGGCGACCAGCACGGTGCGGTCGTCGCCGACGAAGGCGCGAAATCGCGGCAGCACCACCTCAAGGCCGGCCTTGTCCCGAACCATGTCGTCGGTAATGCCGTGAAAGCGGATCGAAGCCTTGGGAATCAGCCGGCCGGGATTGACCAACTGGTCGAAGCTTTCGCCCGCCAGCACTCGGCGATTGACGATGCGCACCCCGGCGATCTGAATGATCTCGTCACCCTTGGAGGGCGCCAAACCGGTGGTCTCCGTATCGAACACCACGTAAGCAAGCGCGCCGAGCGGATGATTGACCAGATCACCCCATTCCTGGCGATCCTGCTCGCCCAGGGAGAAGTCGTAGAATTCCGGCCGCCCCGGCGGCGCCTCGGCGGGTTCCCGCCACTGCCGCGCGGACGCCGGCAGCGGCAGGCGCAACAGCGAGTAGCCGCGCCGACGATGCGACTGGCTCCACAGATCGCTATTGTGCCGGCGCAGCACCTCGCCCACCGTGGTCGCGCCCACCAGGTCTTGAACGTGTTCGCTCAGCCAGCCTTCCAACTGGTGGGCGGGCAGTGGTTGACCCAGCCAGATGATGTCCAGATAGACGCGGCGATTCCCCAACAGGCATTCGATCTCGAAGGTGTCGCCGACCCCCTCGGCGCGAAGCTGATCGAGCAAATACTCAAGCAACAGCCTGATCGAGTGGTTGTCCACGTTCAGCCAAAGCGGCATACCCACCATGCTGACTCGCGGACCGGCGCGGTCTTGCAAATGATGGATAAGGCTGCCCAACAGATCGGTGGAGTAGACATCGTTCATCGGCCAGCGACTGGCGTACAGGTTGCGCAGGTCGAGCGTCAATTCCTGCAAGCGCTGGCTCAGCCGCTCGCTTTCCTCGACCACCACGCGCTGAAATACCTCGCGCTGCGCCCGATCCATGTCGGCGAACGTCATGACGGTTTCCGCCGCCGCGCGCAGATTGGCCAGCGGTCGGCGCAAATCCTCGGTGCGCGTCTTGATCAGGGAGCGTTCCATCTGTTGCGTGACATCGCGAAAGGCAATGACGAAAGCGGCGCCCCGCTCGCCGGCGCCGGGCAGGAGGCTCATTCGACAGTGGAACATGGTTTCGTCGTCCACCGTGGCGCAGACGAATTCGGCGTCATCGTCAGGCTTGCCGTCATCCGCGTTGCGTTGGCGGTAATTCAGCAATTGCAACGTGCTCTCGATGGGTGCGCGGGTCCACAGCTCGTACAGCGAACGGCCCAGCCCCAACGCCGCGCGGCTGGGCAACAGCTTGAGCGCCGCCGGATTGTAAAGCAGGATGCGGGCGTCCCGATCGCAGACCAGCACGCCCTCGGACAATTCCCGCAACACTGCTTCCAGCCGGGCCTTCTGTTCCTCGATTTCCTGGGTGCCGATGGCGGTGGCGGCGACCACCTCGCGGCGGGCCTTGTGCAGGGCCTCGCCCAGCTCCAGCAACATGGCCGGAAACTCCCCCAGCCAGTGCTGCCTGGGCAACTCCAGCACGTAGCCGGGATTGCTGCGGGTGATGATCCGCGCGCCTCGGGCCAACGCGCCGAGCGGGATGAAGCAATTCCAGTCCAGCATCACCCAGGCCACGGTGATCCCGCCGACGATGAAGAACGCGGCCAGCGCCAGCCAAAGCAGGGTCTGGTCGCGCAGGTCCGGGTCGGGAACGACCAGGAACACTTGCCAGCCGATCCAGACCAGGGCGGCGAGCGTCAGGCTGCCCGGAACCAGCCACAGCAGCCAAAGCCGGGTCCGGTAGCCCATGGCGGCTCAGCCCGCTCCCGCCAGTAGCTCGCGAACCCGCTCCACCACTTCCTGGGTCGAGAACGGTTTGGTGATGTAGTCGTCGGCGCCCAGCGCCAGACCCTTCTCGCGCTCGACCTCGCGGCCCTTGGCGGTGAGCATGATGATTCGGATGTCCTTCCAATCCGGGTTGGCGCGAACCGCCTGGCAAACCTCGTAACCATTCTTGCGCGGCATCATTACGTCGAGCAGCATCAGATCGGGTGGTTCCGCCGCGATGGCGGTCAACGCCACCTCGCCATCGGAAGCGGTGCGTACTTGAAAACCCGCCTGCTTCATCAGAAATTCCAAGGACAGGACGATGTTCGGTTCGTCGTCCACCACCAGAATCTTGTTGGCCATATCCACATTCCTCGGTCGCCAAGCGATCTCGTTCAGGCGGGTATTATGGTTATTTTTCCGCGTTATTGCGCGCCACGCCGCCCTCGCGCGGCTCCGGTGGACTTTCCGGTTTCTTGTCGGCCGTGTCCTTGGCCAGGCCGCCGCTGGCCTTGGCGACCGCTTCCCAGAATTTCTGCACCATCTCCATCGAGCTGAACTGGGTGGGCAGCAGTGGCTTCATCAGGGCCAGAGCATCAAAGTTGATCACACCACGTTGCACGTTGTCTCTAAGAACCTGCATCACATCATCGTGCAAGGGTTGCACGTTCGGCAGGCCCAGAAACTCGCGCATTTCCTGGGCGGTCGCCTCAACGCTGACATTCACTTTCATCGAAAGACTTCCTCGGGCTTGGACGGGACGATCCGCGTCGCCATGGGTTCGGCGAGGCGCTGGTGGACCGGGGGTCATTATCAAGCATAGCAGGAGTAGCAGCACCGGTCTTCCGGCCGGCATCGCCAACGGCGGCCCGGCCTGGGCAAGGCCGACGGGAAGCGCCGCCAGCGAGTGGCTTGGGCCATGCGGGACGCGCGCCGGAACATTCGTTCGAAGCTTGCTCTTTTGTACAAATTATGTATAAATATTGCTGGTGAACAGTGACTTGATAACGATTTTTCCAGCTATTTTGTCCAACTATTGACCGCGCTCCAACGGGCGGGAGACTTCCGACATGATCAAGGCAAACCGCAACCGCCATGGCCTGCCCGGCGACGGCCTGGTCCCCATCCGCACGGTATCGAGCCTGACCGGCGTCAACTCGGTGACGCTGCGCGCCTGGGAACGCCGCTACGATCTGATCAAGCCGGTGCGTACTCCCAAGGGGCACCGGCTATACACCATGGCCGACGTGGACCTGATTCACCAGGTGGTGGAGTTGCTGGACAACGGCATGTCCATCGGTCAGGTACGACGGGTGCTGGACGCCGACCAGGAGCGGTCCGAACCAGCGCCGACCCTTTCGCCCGACTTCAGTCCCTGGCGCAACTATCAGGAGCGGCTGTCGCGGGCCATCGCCGCTTTCGACGACCGGGAGTTGAGCGAGGTCTACAACGAAGTGCTCTCGCTCTATCCGGTGGATATCGTCACCAACCGCCTGATCGTGCCGCTGCTGCGAGAACTGGGGGAGCGCTGGGCCCAGGGGCTGGGCAGCATCGCCGAGGAGCATTTTTTCAGCATGTTCCTGCGCAACGAACTGGGTGCCCGTTTTCACCATCTGAACCGCGACCGGCGGGGACCGCGGCTGCTGGCGGCCTGTCTGCCCGGCGAACACCACGAAGTTGGGCTGTTGTTGTTTGCCTTGGTGGCGTTGAACCGGGATTACGGGGTTGTGCTGCTGGGACCCGACATCCCACTGTCGGAACTGCCGCCGGTGGTCGAACAGGCCGCGATCCAGGCCGTCGTGTTGGCGGGATCGGCGACCACTCCCCCAACGGTGATCGAGCGGGACCTGTCCTCGCTCTGCCGGGCGGTTGCGCCACCGGTGTTCGTCGGCGGCCAGGTCACCCACCACCATGCCGAGGCCATCAACGCCGTCGGCGCGATTCCGCTGGGCGACGATTTGAATGCGGCGCTGCGGGGCATTGGCGCGACACTGGCTCGCCGCTGACGCCAGCCCGCCACTGATCCTGAATCGCCACGATCTCTTCTTCCTCGGCGCCGCCCTGGAACACATCGTTCCAGGCCACGTACAGCAAGGTTCCCAGATAGACCGGCAACGGCAGCGCCAGCACCTGGGCGGGAATGGCGAACAGGTCGAGGAACGGCAGCGCCAGCAGGGCCAGCCCCGCCAGTCCCAGGGGTGGGAGCAGCCAGGGATTCAGTTGCACCGCCAGGGCGCTGCGCCGCCAGCATACCGACAGCGGCAGTTCGCGGAACAGGCGCAGGGGGATCACAAACCAGGCCAGCAGCACCTGGAGAACCAGCAGCGCGCTGCCCAACACGCTGAGTTGCGTCCCCAGCACGGTGGTGGTCACGCCAAAATTCACGGGGGGCGGCGGTGGAACCCCGTAATCGACGGCGGCAAGATCGACGGGCAGTAACTGATCCCGCACCCAATAGGCCAGCAGATAACCCTGCAACACCAGTAAGAACAGGAACAGACCCGTCTTGACGAGCGCCTTGACGGCCGTCCGGTTGAACAACTGCCGCGCCGCCGGCAACTTCTTGCGATTGGCGGCGCGGGCCAGCCCGCAGGCCAGCGTCACCGTCAAGCTCAGCGGCAGGCCGTAGCAGAATACGGTGACCAGCAGCGCGACCCACCCGCCACCCGGCGGCAGCCACCATTCCCAGACCGGCAGCGCCAGCAAGACGGCGGTGCCCGCCGGCACCAACAGAGCCACGGTCACGAACAGTCCCGGCCGGCCCCACATCAGTTGCCATGCCTGAATCAGCCAATCCCAGCCATCGCGCGGGGTCAGCGCCCGCGGCCCGAAATCACGCATATCGCCCATCCGAAATCACGCATATCGCCCATCCGATTGGGAACATCGGCGGCTAGTTTAACCGTTATGCGCCGCGTCGCCACGCTTCTTCGAACAGGCCGCCTTGGCATGATCGCAGCAACCAAGCGATCGATGGAACCCGCGCGCGTTCCCGTACCCGCCCTCTCCTCCCGCACCTCGTACCGGGGGACCGATATGGTAAGCTTCTGGGGTCGGCCGGCCTCTGGTTCTCGACGCGGCAAGGCCCGGAGGATTAAGGATGGATTGTTTGCTCCATGCGGGATAGCGCTGGACTCGCGTCTCACAAGACGGTTCCGTCGCCGCCTATCTTGTCATGCGGCAGGATATGTGGATCAACTAAGGTGATTTCCAAGAAAAGCTATACCAAACAAATCTCTGTAGGGCGGGCATAGCCCACCATTTCAGGGTGCGTCGAATAGAACGAACGGCGGGCCATGCCCGCCCTACCGGTATTTTTACTTACGGAAATCGCCTAATAATTAGTTAGGTTGCGAATGCGGCGCGCGCTCAAGCTCATAGCCGTTGGAAGCCTGCTGTTGGTTGCCATTCTGGCGCTGGCTGTCGCCATCCAGTACCAACTTCGCATGCGGTTGCTGGTGCAACAACCGGTGGTGGTCGGCTTCAGCAAAGGCGCATGGGTTGAGTGCCTTGCCAGTACTGAACTCGTCGGTCATGTTCATGCCGTTCAGTTGGGAGGCATCGTCGTCACTGATATGTCGGGCTCTTTTACGAGCGCGAACCTACATGCACCGCGTGCCAATGGGCAACAGGTGTGCGGTTTCCTCGGCATCTCCGTTGTTGACGCAGAGGCAAAGCGCTACTACATCCCATTTCGGTACATCGGTGGTCTTAAAATGGCAGAGAACAATGAGTGGTTCTGGACCAACCCGTTCGCAACCTAACTCCTCACCCAAGCGGGCGTCCAAAAGGCTGCGCATTTTGGACGCCGCTCATGGCGAACGTTGGGGCGCCAGAGACGCGTCGCTTAGAACAACCAACTGTGAAGGTAGCGGATGTTTGAGAAGTTGAAGAAGAAGGGATTTCAGATTCTTGCCCTGCACCACGCTGAGGCAATCCTGAAGCACGATATGGCAGAGGCGGTCTTCGAATTGGAGAAGGTGCTGCTCGGTATTGAGATTTCAGCCGAGGAACTCATTCGTGGTGGCGGTGGCGAAGGCGAGTTGACGCAACGAATTCGGAAGTCGCTAGCCAACGAGCATGGGTGGAAGAAGCACAACTTCGAGATCAAGAAGATCGTGGACGGCGAGGAAAAAGAATCGATCTCTCATGAAATCGATCACGTGAAGCGATTCGAGACGGGTACGTTTGCACTAGAAATCGAGTGGAACAACAAAGATCCATTCTTCGACCGAGACCTTGAAAACTTCAAGCGGCTGCACGCCGATGGAGTGATTTCGATCGGCTCAATCGTTACTCGGGGTGAATCGCTCCAAAACTCCCTCCGCGAGATCGTCGCCGAGTTCGCGCGCAAGAATGGCATCAGCAATAAAGCTGCCCTTTCAAGGTACTATTCACCAACCGCGCGCCAGCTCGACCTTATTGAGCGAACAGCGAAATCCAAGAAATCGTTTGAGGAAGGCTGGGCTCATGCCTTCGTATCTGACAAATTTGGAGAAGCGACAACGCATTGGCGCAAGCTAGAAGATCGCGTTCACCGGGGCGTTGGTAACCCATGTCCGCTCTTACTGATCGGCATCCCCAGACAAGTCGTAATAGTCTGAAGGCCAAGAACAAGGAGGCAGCATGACAGCTAAGGTGTACAGAGTCGCCGAGCCGAACCCGTCTGAGGATTTGTTGGCCAAGATGGCCGGCCAATACTCAACGATCCTGGCTGATCCACCTTGGCAGTTTCAGAATCGAACAGGAAAGGTAGCTCCGGAGCACCGCCGCCTTTTGAGGTATCCGACAATGGAGCTAAAGGAGATCATCGAGTTGCCGGTAGCCAGGCTAGCCGCAGCGCAGTCGCATCTTTACCTGTGGGTACCGAACGCCTTGCTTCAGGAAGGTCTTCGCGTCATGGAGGCGTGGGGTTTTACGTATAAGTCGAACGTCGTCTGGTACAAAATCCGTAAAGACGGTGGTCCGGATGGGCGAGGAGTTGGTTTCTACTTCCGCAACGTAACCGAGTTGGTCCTATTCGGCGTTCGAGGCAGTATGCGTACTCTCCCCCCGGGTCGGAGACAGGTAAACATTCTCGCCACGCGGAAGCGTGAGCATTCCCGCAAACCCGATCAAATCTACGACATCATTGAATCGTGCTCGCCTGGTCCCTACTTGGAAGTCTTCGCACGCTTTCGCCGCGCGGGCTGGAAGCAATGGGGCAATGAGGACGTAGAGGAAAACTCCATTTGTGGTGTTGCTCGTCGCAAGGGACACGTCGACCCACAGCTCCGTTTGCTAGAGACGCCTCGCGGCTACAGCGGAAAGGGCTGACGCCCAACAACCAGTTGCACCGGGTACGCCGAACGGCGTACTGGTGAACTGGAGCGTTATCGTATTCATCGGAGCACCATGGCATCTGGACCCGCACTGACGAATCAGTCTGTAGCCAAAAGGCTCAAGCCAGCTTGGCGCACTATCTATATGCTAGGTTATCTCATCGGGCACATGGGTTCGGCATTTTCGGGATCATTGGACCCTACCTCGCCCCTTGGCTCCGCCGCAGTCCTGCGTACCTGCTGGACCCCAAAGGATCTGAAAGAAACCCGCATGGAACGGGCTATCATCAAGCCGCTACCAACTCCCGACACTCGCCCACCGCTTCGGTTAGCTCCCGAAAGCGTAACCTCCAGAATCATCAGCGCGCCGGGGCGTTCGATTCGCCGGGTCGCTCTCCCGGACGGACAGAAAATTATCGCACTGACGTTTGATCTTTGTGAGCAAGCCGTCGAGAAGACCGGTTACGATGGGGTGATTGTGGACTACCTGCGTGCCCACCAGATCAAGGCGACGTTCTTCGCGGGTGGCAAATGGATGCGCTCTCATCCCCAGCGCACGATGCAACTCATGGCGGATCCCTTATTTGAGGTCGGCAATCATGCCTGGACGCACGGTAATCTTCGCGTAATGCGCGGCGAGGAAATGCGGAACCAAATTGTCTGGACCCAAGCTCAATACGAGATTCTTTGGGAGGACTTGCAAAAAAGCCGCTGCGCGATCAATGCCGGGGCGCAGGAGATGAACCGCATACCCCGCCTTCCTAAAGTCTTTCGTTTTCCATTTGGCGCGTGCAGCGCTGAATCCCTGCAAGCGACCGCCCAACTGGGTCTAGACGCCATCCAATGGAATATCGTGACCGCCGATTCTGTTCGTGGCCAGACGGCGCGGGCCATCGCCGATACCCTTCTCAACAGCGTCGCGCCCGGTTCCATCATCATCGCCCATGCCAATGGGCGCGGTCGGAACACCGCCGCCGCCCTTGCCATTGCGATCCCCGAGTTGCAAAAGCGTGGGTACGAATTCGCCACCGTCAGCGAGTTGCTCGCGCGAGGCACACCGATAGCCGAGGATACCTGCTATGAACTTAAACCCGGCGACAACAAGCGCTATGACAAGCTCTTTGGCAACGGAACGGGCCTCTAAAACGGACGCGCCGCCCTTTCGCCGGAGTCATTACCCACTCCAGTCCTGCGAGCTTCGCGTCATGGAAGTCCAGTGGGCAAACCCCATCGCCGACCAACTGGCCCAATTGGAGCCTTGGCGTACTCTCGCCTATGCGCCAGATGCTCTGGGTCGTTATCTCTCGGCCAGCACTCAGGACTCCATGCGCTTCGCCGTTTTGAGGGAAGGGATGATCGCCGGGGCGGTGGGCGTGCGCTTTCCTTGGTTGCGCGGCGCTTACCTGGAGTTGATCGGCCTATTTCCCCAAGCGCAGGGTCAAGGGATAGGTCGGGCCGTGTGTCAATGGCTTGAACAAGAGATCAGCGGCCATGCCGATAACCTGTGGACGCTCGTTTCTTCCTTTAACTCACCCGCGCGTCGATTCTATGCAAATTGCCACTTCACGGAGATTGGCGTGCTCAAGGATTTCGTGCGCCCCGGCCACGATGAAATCCTGATGCGTCGAATTACCAGTAAGGCCCGCTGATTGCTCGCGTCACTCACAGAATCAGGCCAGGAAATATTGCCGCAGAAACTCGTCGAACGTCATGTCATCCGCCGCCTCGATCACCGTCTGCTCGCGCAGCGACCGTTCCGCCGCCTCGATGAAAAACCGCTCCCGCTCCTCGGCCAATGGCTCGGACTGGAGCGCATCGCGATGCCGTTCGGACAGCCGCCGGGCGTAGCGAAAGAAGTTTTCCCCACTGGCGCGCATCTCGGCCAGAATGCGAGCGGACGGGGTGCGGTCGGGATCGGCCAGCGCCTCCCGCTGTTCGGCCAGCGCCGCCGTATAGGGTCCACCGCGTTCCTCCAGGTCCAGCAACTCACAAATCGGCTCCAGCGCCACCATGATCTCCGCCGCCCACCGTCGCACCGGCAACGACGAATCGCGCCGGCGTTGCAGGACCAGGGCCGGGTCGCGGCCGGTCAACGCCACCGCCATTTGATTGTCGTCGATCATCCGCCGCGACTCGGCATCCAACGGCGGCGACTCGGCCAGCAAACAAAACAACAGAAACGCTTCCAAGAACCGCAGTTGGGGCGCGGCGACTCCCAGCGGCTCCAGCGGATTGAGGTCCACCGAGCGCAATTCGACATAAAGCACGCCCCGTTGCCCGAGCGCCAGGATCGGTTTCTCATTGCCTCGCGGTGGCTGCTTGGGCCGCATGGAGGTGTAGTATTCGTTCTCGATTTGCAGGACGTTGGCGTTGAGCTGGCGGTATTCGCCATCCACCTTCACCCCGATCCGTTCGTAGGGCGGCCACGGGGTATGGATGGCCTGGCTCAGGCTGGCGAGGTATTCAGCCAGCGAGTTGTAGCAGACGTTGACGCCGCTCTTCTTCTCGGTGCGGTTGGTGTAGCCGACGTTGCTCATCCGCAGCGAGGTGGCGTAAGGCCCGTAGCAGGTATGGCCATCAAACTCGGCCAACGGGGTCGCCTTGCCGTCGAGGAACGACTTGCATACCGCCGGCGACGCCCCGAACAGGTACAGGATGAGCCAACCGTGACGTTGCAGGTTGCGAATCAGGCCAAAATAGGATTCGGAACGGAAATCTTGAAGCGAGCGGCGATCGCCTTCCCGGTCCTGGAACGCCACCCAAAATTCGTCCGGCAACGAGAAGTTGAAATGAATGCCGGCGATCACCTGCATGATCCGCCCGTAGCGCCAGGCCAGTCCGCGCCGATAAACATGCTTCATCATCCCCAGATTGGAGCGGCCATATTCGGCAATCGGGATGCTGGACTCGCCCGCCAGAATGCAGGGCATGCTCGCCGCCCACGGCAACTCGTCGCCGACGCGACGATAGACGAATTGATGAATCTCGCGCAGGAAGCGCAGCGCCGCCTCGGGACTGGCCAGCGGCGGGGTGATGAACTCCAGCAACGCTTCCGAATAGTCGGTGGTGATGTAGGGATGGGTCAACGCCGAACCCAGGGCGGCGGGATGCGGGGTCTGGGCAATATAGCCATCCGGCGCCATCCGCAACGTCTCCTTTTCCAAACCGAGCCGGCGACCTTCGAGCAAGGCGCGGGAATCGGCGGCGAACAACCAGGTCAAACGCGAGTCAAGCATTCGGTCCAAGGGATTGATCTCATCGGTTGGCGGCGAGGCGCGGGGATTGTGCGCCGATCACCGGCAAAAATCACTTCACGGCGGCCACGGCGCCGCCTTCCGCGTTAGAGAGGCTTTGATGAGTAACGGCTTACTGCCCAGCCGGACCCCCGGCTGCATTCCCCTCGTTCCCGTCACCGAAAGTGAATTTGGCGCCTGGCTGGAACGGCAGGACGAATCCACGCACCGCTGGCTGGCCGCGACCGGTTTCAAGGCAAAACCGGGCAGCTTCAGCCCGGTGCCCGGCCCAGACGGCCAATTACGGCGGGTGATCGCCGGCATCGCCAGCGCGGACGATCTCTGGGCGTTGGGCGGTCTGCCGACCAGCCTGCCGGAAGGCGATTACGTTCTCGACGCCGCGGTCGAACCCCGGCAACGGGAGCGGCTGACGCTGGGCTGGGCGCTGGGCGCCTACCAGTTCACCCGCTACAAGGCGCCGAAGCGGGCCATGGCGTGGCTGGTGCTCGACCCCGCCTGCGATGTCGGCCGCATCCGGCGCCAGGTCGAAGCGGTGACGTTGGCCCGCGATTTGGTCAATACCCCCGCCGAGGACCTGATGCCGGAGCATCTGGCCGAGGTCATGCAGGGGCTCGGCCGGGAATTTGGCGCGAAGGTAGAGCAAATCGTCGGCGAGGAACTGCTGACCCGCAACTACCCGGTGATCCACGCGGTCGGCCGGGCCAGCAGTCATCCACCGCGCCTGCTGGATTTGCGCTGGGGCGATCCCACCCACCCCAAAGTCACGCTGGTCGGCAAGGGCGTTTGTTTCGACAGCGGCGGGCTGGATTTGAAACCGTCCAACGCCATGCGATTGATGAAAAAGGACATGGGCGGGGCCGCGACGGTGCTGGGACTGGCGCGGTTGATCATGGGCAGCGGTCTGCCGCTACGGTTGCGAGTGCTCATCGCGGCGGTGGACAACGCGGTGGCCGGCAACGCCTTCCGGCCCGGCGACGTACTCCGCTCACGCCAGGGATTGACGATCGAGGTTCACAACACTGACGCCGAGGGCCGGCTGATTCTCAGCGACGCGCTGACGGAAGCCGGGAACGAACAACCGGCGGTGATGCTCGATTTCGCCACCCTGACCGGCGCGGCGCGGGTGGCGCTCGGCCCAGAGATTCCAGCCCTGTTCTGCAACGACGAGGCGCTGGCGGCGGGCCTACTAGCGGCGGCGGAGCGGGAACAGGACCCCTTCTGGCGGTTGCCGCTGCATCAACCCTATCGCGAACTGCTGGACAGCAAGATCGCCGACATCGCCAACGCCTCGGAATCGTCCTACGCCGGTGCGATCACGGCGGCGTTGTTCCTGAAGGAATTCGTGCCGGCCGACATTCCGTGGGCGCATTTCGACCTGATGGCCTGGAACCCGAAGACCCAGCCGGGACGGCCGGAAGGCGGCGAAGCGATGGCGTTGCGGGCGGTGTTCGCGTGTCTGGAACAGCGTTACGGCGGGGACGGCTAAACCCCTCACCCCCTGCCCCTCTCCCACAAGGGGAAAGGGGAGCTAAATCGCTTAGGCCACCGGGTGCCGCAGTTGCGGATTCTGGACCGGCGGCTTGACCGAGTAGTCGTAGAATCCCTTGTTAGTCTTGCGGCCCAGATAGCCGAGCTGGACCAGGCGGGTCAGCGTGTGCGGGGGGGACACATGCGGCTGGTGCATGTCCTGATAGATATTCAGGGTCATGGCTTCCACCACATCCAGTCCGATGTAATCGGCCAGCTCGAACGGCCCCATCGGATGGGCGGCGCCGGACTTCATCGCGTGATCGATGTCGGCGATGGTGCCGGTTCCCATCTCCAGCAGGCGAATCGCGCTGAGCATGTAGGGCGTCAGCAGCCGGTTGACGATGAAGCCGGTGGTGTCCTGCACGATCACGGGGTCTTTCTTGATCCTCTTGCAAAACTCGTTGAGCGTGCTGACCGTCTCGTCGGAGGTCTCAAAGGCGTGGATGATCTCGACCAGCTTCATCACGGTCGCCGGGTTGAAGAAATGCAGGCCGGCCACCCGGTCGCGCTGCTTGCACACCGCCATCAGCGCCGTCACCGACAGCGTGGATGTGTTGGTGGTCAGCAGCGTTTCCGGCGACACGATGCTTTCCAGGCGGCGAAACAGCGCTTTCTTGATCTCCAGATCCTCGATGACCGACTCGATGATCAGATCGCAGCCGGCGACATCCTCCTCCTTGGTGGTCAGTTGCAGCAAGCCGAGCGTGGAATCCTTGTGCTCGGCGGTCATCTTGCCGCGCTCGACCATCTTGGCGAGCGCTTTCTCCAAGCCCGACCGAATCTTGTCGGTGGAACCTGGAGTCGCCTTGACCGCGACGGTAGGAATGCCAACCTGCGCGCACACCTGCGCCACGCCCAGACCCATCGCACCACAGCCCATAACACCAACTTTCTTGATTTCCATCGCTTGCGCCTTATCGTGGAGAGTTACATGTGGCTTTCCGGTCCCCCAAGTGGGCCGGTTTGAGTAAATCATCGAATATTATAGTGAATTTTCGGCTGCTCGCTGAATTCTCTCGCCGTCAACGGCCCCGCCAAGCTCAGTCAGCGGTGCTTGAACTCGGGCGCCCGCTTGCTGGCGAACGCTTCCATGCCTTCCTTCTGATCCTCGGTCGCGAACACGGCGTGGAAGGTCCGCCGCTCAAACAGCAGACCCTCGGCCAGCGTGGATTCGTAAGCGCGGTTCACGCACTCCTTGACCATCATGACCGCCGGCCGTGACTGGGCGGCGATCGATTCGGCGGTCTTGATCGCTTCCTCGATCAGATTGGCGACCGGCACGATCCGGCTGACCAGGCCCGCCCGTTCGGCTTCCTCGACATCCATCATCCGTCCGGTCAGGCACAATTCCATGGCCTTGGACTTGCCAACCAGCCGGGTCAGACGTTGCGTGCCCCCCGCGCCCGGCAGGATGCCCAGCTTGATTTCGGGTTGACCGAACTTGGCGGTGTCGGCGGCGAGAATGAAGTCGCACATCATCGCCAGCTCGCAGCCGCCGCCCAGCGCGTAGCCGGCCACCGCCGCGATCACCGGCTTGCGGCATCGGCTGACCCGCTCCCAATTGCGGGTGATGAAATTACCCTGGTAGGCGTCCATGTACGAGTAATCCTTCATCCCCTTGATATCGGCGCCAGCGGCAAAGACCTTGTCGCCGCCGGTGAGGACGATGGCGCGGATGGCTTCGTCCGCCTCGACGGCATCCAACGCCTGGGTCAGTTCGTCCATCAAATCGTTGGACAGCGCATTGAAGGCTCTGGGGCGGTTGAGGGTGATCAAGGCCACCGGACCGCGGATTTCGACCCGGATGTTCTCGTAACTCATGGAGGTTCTCCTTCCTGACAGGGGCTGGGCCGCCTCGATTTTGCTTGATTTTGGCGGAATCGGCGGCGGCTGGCTTGCACGGAAACGTCACGCGAACCGCCGGTTGGCCGAAGTGGCCGATAGTATACGTCAGTCGGGGAAAACAGGGGGAACCGAACCAGTTGTCGGGGGGCGCGAAACGGGTTCGTGCGTAACGTCAGGATTCGAGGCAAAGGCTTGCTCGGATCCCCTAACCTCCCAGACTGGTCGCCAGCGCGGCCATGAACCTGGACGGATCGCCCTCCCAACGTAGCGGCTCCCCCACCCAGGCGTCGCAGAAGAACGGCACCGGCAACCAGTCGCCCTTGGGCAACACCTTGCCCAGCCCGTGCAGGCGAATCGGGCAAACGGGCAAGTTCGGCGCTTGTTGAACCAGCCAGACGATGCCGGTCTTGAGTTGGCCCAGTCGCTCCGGTTCGCCGCGGGTGCCTTCCGGGAAGAAGATCACGATGTCGCCCGCCGTCAGCGCGTCCCGCACCGGCCCCAGCGCCTCGGCCCGAGACCGCCCACCGCTCGCCGCCACCGGAATGATGCCGATCACGCGGGTGGCGAACCAGGCCCGCCAGCGATTGCCAAGAAAATACTCCGCCGAAGCCGCCGGCCGCGCGCGGGGCAACAACCGCAACGGCAACAGCGCCATCAACACCAGCGCATCGAGATGGCTGTTGTGGTTGGCGACGATCAGGGCGGGACCGGCGACGGGCAAGCGGTTGCGGCCGCGCACGTTGATCCCCACCGCCAGCAGCAGGAACGGCTTGACGATCAGCAGGAAAAACGCCAGGCGCAACACGATGTATCCCATGGCGGTGTTCAAAAATAGAAGTAGCGGGTGAAGTGGAAAAACAGCGGCGCGGTGTAGGTCAGGCTGTCCACCCGATCGAGAATGCCGCCATGGCCCGGCAACAGGTTGCCGCTGTCCTTGATGCCGAGATCGCGCTTGAGCGCCGACAGGCTCAAATCGCCGAAGAACCCGGCCACCGCGATCAGCGCCCCGGTCAGCAGGGCATCAAAGACGGAAAACGGCGTCAGCCACGGCGCCAGCAGCGCCGCCAGCGGCACGGTGGTCGCCACCCCACCGACAAAGCCCTCCACCGTCTTGCTCGGGCTGACCGTGGGCGAAATCTTGTGCCTGCCCAGCAACTTGCCCCAGCAGTACTGCGCCACGTCGTTCAACTCGGTCAGCAACAACAGGAACAACACCAGCCCCGGACCGCTGACATGGGGGTACTCCCCTTCCGGCAGCACCAGCAGATAGGCCAGATGACTCAGGCTGAACACCATGCTCATCAAGCCCCAATGCAGGGTGCCGGCGGCGCGCAAATGACCCTGGGTTTCCCCGCTCAGCACCATCGCCACCGGCAGCAACAGAAACAGATAGACCGGGATGAAGATGATGAACATCCCGTACCATTCGATCCCGATCCAGAAATACTGCACCGGAATGCTCAGATAGGCCCAGAACAGCACCCGGCGGTCGGTCTGGCGGGTGGGAATCAGGGTCAGGTACTCCTTGAGCGCCAGGAAGCTGACCAAGCCGAAGAACACCAGCGCGGCGGCGCGGCTGAACATCAGCGCCAGCGAGCACAGCGCCACGATCAGCCACCAACTGCGGATGCGCTGGCGCAATTCGCTGTCGGGCGCCGGCGCCAGCCACCACACCACGAGGGTCGCCAGGGCCAACAACCCCCATACTCCACCCAGAATCACCATCACCGGCGAAGTCAGCGTGATGGACATGGCGTTACCTCGCGCAGCGCGGCGCGCAGTCGGTCAACACAGGTCAGTATCAACAAACCGTTGGCAACCCACAGGATAACCGCCAGCCAGAAACCGGCCGGCACACCGCAGCCCAGCAGCACCGCGACGCCACCGAGCAGCAGAGCGCGGTCGCTTTTGCCCATCGGTCCGTCATAGCGGCGACGGGCGCCGATTTGCACCGCGACCACGCCGCAGAATTCACTGAGCAACGCCAACCACACCAGCGTCACCACCGGCGCAGCCGGCACGCCGGGAATCAGAACCAGCGGCAGACACAGGACGGCGTCGGCCAGCACGTCGCCTAGCTCGTTCAATACCGCTCCCAATGGCGTCGATTGCTGAAACTCGCGGGCCAGCATTCCGTCGAGGGTGTTCAACGCCATGCGGATCAACAGCACCGGCGGCAACAGCAGCAGCATGGTCGGCGTTGGCCACAACGCAATGACCCCGGCTGTGGCGACCGCCAGCGCCAGCGCGGCGACCGTGACCTGATTGGCGCTGATGCCGCGAGCGTGCAACCCGCGCGCGACCGGCCGCAGCCCGTTCTGAAAGCGGGGCTTGAGATCGTACAGGGTGATCATGCGACCTCCTCGGCAAGCCGCGCGTCGATGGGAGTCGCCAGTACGTTCGGCGCCACGACGATGCCGGGCCGGATCGCGCGGATTCGTTCGAACGCTTCCTGGATCGAACCAACGCGTTCCGTCGCCGCCAGCCAGTTCGCCGCGACGCACGCGCTGCGGGAATAGCCGAGGGTGCAATGAATCAACACGGGCCTACCTTCCCGGACAGCCGCCTCGATAGCGATTGCGGCGTCCCCCAAGGCCTGAGGTGGCGGGTGAGTCAAGTCCATGATCTGCAAATTGACATAATCACCCGCGCGCAACGGGCTGGCCTCGTCAAAATCGCCGGTCAGGTCGACCGTCAGAGGTCGGGGATGAGTGGCGGCGAAATCCGTCGCCTCCCGGTTGTCGAGCCGCGCGCCGATGAACACGCCCGGCAAAATTTCGGCAAGCGGCGTGGCCATCTTGCGCCGATACCGTCGCCAGGACAGGTATTGCCCGACCAGATAGGGTCCCAACACCAGCTTGGCTGCCCAGGCAAGCCGCCCGCCTTCTTTTCGGAACACGACCGGACCGAGACCGGCGTAGGCCGCCGCGACGATCCCCAGGGAAACTCCGGGCCAAAGGAACAGCAGCCAAAATCCGCCTTGCAGGGCCAGCACGAGGCTGATCGACGCGCCGGCCAGATAGCGCCCGGCCAGTCGAATCCCGCCTCTCGGTCGGTAAGCGACGGCCTTGCCGACGGAATCGGCCGCCGGATCGGGAAACAGCCAGAACGCGATCACGCCGACCAGCGCCCCGGTCGGCAGATCGATGAAATGATGCTGCCAGGTGGTCAGAGTGGACGCGAAGATCAGGATAAACCAGCCGTGCAGCAACCCACGCAACAGTCCACGCGTGTACTTGGCGTAGAGATACCACATGATCATGCCCAGACTGACATGCAGTGAGGGCGCTTGATTGAAGGGCTGGTCGAAGCCGTAAAGCGCCTGGAACAAGGTACCGAACATCCCCTCGACTTCGGGCCGGGGAAAGGCGAACTTGAGCGGAAACAGCAGAAACCCCGCGGCGGACAGCAATACGGCAGTCACGATGCGGAAAGCGTGCCGATCCAGTTCCAGGCGGGTACGACACAGCAGCACCGAGAACGCGTAAAAGAGATCGAGCGACCAGTACGGAATAATGGTCCAGGGCAACACCGGAATCCGGCGCTCCCATTCGAACAGGAAGCTGCCGACATCAGGCCGTAACGAAGTCAAACCGTTGCAGGCACCGTAGATCAAAAAAAATCCGGGCCCCAGCACCAGAACCATCCAGGCCACGGCCGCCCGCCAGGGGCGCGGCTCGGCGATTTCAATCTTGCGCTCAGTCATGAGCGGTCTCCTCCCGCCGTCGGGCCAGCGACACCGTGAAAATTCCCCAGGGATCGGTTTCCTGCGCGATTTTCACGAAGCCGGCCTCGGCGACCAGTTGATCCATCTCCTGTTGGGTTCGACGGCGCATGATCCATGGCGCCCCACCGCGATGACTGGTCAACGTCCGGGCGATGAACTCGATCTGTGGATGCCAGGGCTGGCCGGTATAGAGCAGATAGCCGCCGGGAACCACCGCCTCGGCCAGACCCACCAGGGATTCGCGCACCGGTCCATTTTCGGGGAACAACTCATATAGGCCAGAGACGATGCCGATGGTGGCGGCGCGGGGCAACGCCGCGAGGCTGGCTCGATCAAAGGCGTCGCCTTGCTCGAACGCGAAGCGCTCCGCCAGCCCGTATTCGGCAATCAGGCGCCGCCCCGCCGCCACGTTGCTGTCGCTGAAATCCCGCAGCAGGCCAGTGGCGGGAACATCGGGACGCTCGCGCGCCGCATCCAGCACGTAGCGGCCGTGGCCAGCCGCGATATCGACGAGGTGAACCGGCCGTCCCGCCGCCCGCAGATCCAGCATGGCCCGGCGCAGCAGTTTTTCCAGATGCGCCTTGCGCAAGCGAATACCACGCCAGCCAATGGCGTTCAGATAATTCCGGTCGATCCACCGCCCCAACGTGGTCACGCCCTCGGCCCGGTTGCGATAGACGTAATCCAGCGTGGCGCCCGAATCGAAGCCAGTCCTTACGCCAAGTCGCAAGCCTCGGCTCAACCGGGCGCCGATGGCGCGCAGCGCGAACCGGGTCATGGCATATTGGATCCCCTTGAACGAAAAGGGAAACGGCGGGTTGGCCAGGGCTTCGTACTCGCGCTGGGTGGCGCTGTTGCGATCCGCCTCCAGCAGCGAAGGTTCGCGCCGGGGCTGGGCGAAGGCGTTCAGAATGAAGCGGCGCGCGGCGCTCAGCGGCAAATGGTTGTCCTTCTCGTTGAAGGTGTCGTGGAAAAAACCCGGATAAACGTGCATTTCCTTCACGGACGAACCCAGCCGCTCGAAAAACCGGCGCTGGCTGTCCTGGTCCACCACCCAATCCGCCCCGGAGGTCAATACCAGGGTCGGCACGGTGATCGCCGCCGCGTCCTCAACCAACTTGCGGCCCGCGTCGAACAAATCCACCAACAGATTGACCGCGATGCAACGGGTGATCAGCGGATCAGCGTCGTAGCTTTCGATCTTCGCCGGATCGTGGGTCAGCAACTTCGCCTTGACATAGCTGTTGACGAAGGCTTTCGGCTTGAATTTCAGCAACAGGCGCAGGCCCGGAATGGCGAAGGGGACATACAGCCGCACCCGCAACGCCGGACTGCCCAGCACGAGGGCGCGGATTTTCGGCGCGTAATCGTGAGCCCAGTTCGCCGCCAGCACGCTACCGACGCTGTGCGCGAATACAGCAATGTTCTCCATCGGGATGCCGTAGCGTCGGGAAACATGGCGGACGAAACTGTCCACGTCCCGCGTCAGCACGCCGAGATGCTCCGCGTAACCGCGCTCGCCGGGACTGCGACCATGCCCCCGCGCATCCCAGGCAAATAGGGCGAAATCGGGTAAATTGAGTTTATCCACCACATCCTGCCAGCGACCGGAATGCTCGTGGCCGCGATGGAACAGAATGACGGCCCGGTCGGTGTTCTGTTCGGGCAACCATGCCCGGTAGAACAGCTCGGCGCCATCCCAGCTCCGAAAAGTATGTTCGCTTGCCTGGCGGTTCGGTTTCATCATGGTCTTCCTAATGAATTGATGCCTGGACACTCATCGCGCCGCATCTCCGGCGAGAATCATGGTAGTGTGAGCGAATGAATAACGCGCGGGGTTTCTGATCATGTCAAACGACGACAAATGGGTGCGGGGCACGCTGCCAGCGCGCGCCAGTTTGCGTGAAGACTCGCGCCGCAAACCGAGCGCGACATTGATACGGAAGGTGGCGCGCGTGTACCACAAAAATCTGGTTGGCCGACCCTTGAACATGGCGCTGCGTGGGCCATCGCCGTCGAACGACGGCAAGAACCGGGCGAACGGGCTTTTGGGCATGATCTGTTTGGCGATGGGTCTTGGTTTGATCGTTAGCGGCGCGATCTTTACCCAGGTTTGGGTGTTCGCCGCCGGCGCTGGCGTCGTGACGACCGGCGGCGCGCTCTTCCTGCGCAATCGAATCGCGCGCCGCCAGCCATTCGCGTTGACCGATGACTTAAGCCAGGAGGCGGAAGCCCTCGACGCCTACCTGAACGAAATCTCACCCCACCTGCCTCGATCCGCGCTTGCCGGTCTGGCGCGAATCAAGGAAACGCTCGTTCGCGTTCTGACCACTTCCGCCGACGGAGCCACGGTAACCGACGTATCACCGGAAGATCAGTTCTTCATCCGGGAGATGGTGGCCCGTTATTTACCCGACGCTTGCAAGCATTACCTGGATGTCGTGAGAACTACCGACGGACACATTCCGCCCGAGAACAGGCATGAAGTCGATCAATCGCTTTGCGATCAATTGGACATCCTGCACGGTCGGCTGGAAAAGATACAGGCGACGATTGTCGCGGCCAAAGCACGGAAGCTCGCCAGCCATGAAGCCTTCATCAAGACCAAGCAATGAGCGGTCCACCAACGACTCCCCACCCTTCTTTCGAAGTGCGATTCAAGGTTTATTTAGACTCAATCAGCTCGGTATCACGATGATCAAGGTTGGAAGCTGCCTCCATGAGATCGGCTTCAAATTTGTCACGGAGAGTTTTCGCCACCACAAAGGCCGAACTCACCATGAACAACCAGGACACCACCATGTAGCCTTTCTCCCAATTGCCAATTGCCAGGCGGAAAAGGCCCCAGGCCGTCAGCGCTATCGCCACGAAAAATCCGACCCACGCCGTGAATATCCAAGCTCCGGTATCGACTCTTTCGTCCCGATTGTCGCGGATCATCTTCGCCAGGGCGAAGCAAGTAAACAGACAGAAGAAAAAGCCGGTTGCAAGGAACGCGCGATCCAGTTCCTGATTCGGTATATTCCACACGCCGATGGCGCAAGCGAGCACGGCGAGACCGAATGAAATCCATACCTGCATGATCCAGACAGCCGTGTCACGGCGAACAAGATACTTTTGATTGTGCGACATAACAGTTATCTCCTCTTTTATAAAACCAGCGGAAAAACTATAGCCGAACGGGGCCTTCAAGGCTGCGGTTGGCGGTGCGAAGTTGGTCTTGGCGGACCTTGTCGACATAGCCTTCAGCGCGTTGCAGATATTCGCGCATCACCGCGTTATTCTGGCCCATCACCTCAACAGCCTTGGCACGAAAATTATCCAAAGTATCCATGGCCTTGAAGGTCAGATTGAACATCTCCTTCATCTTTTCAATTCCGAGCAGCGGACTGGTTCCAAACCGCGCGGTGCGTTCGGCGTGGCTGTTCAACTGCTTGCTCGATTCGGCGATAAGATTCTCGATCGTACTATTGACGCCGGCGAGTATGTTCATCACCTGGACCTGATTACCGGTCGCCCGCGCGACAGTTTGAGCAACCGCCAGCGCCGACATTCCTGTCGTCGCCACTCGATCACAGCCGATAATCATCTCGCGGTTGGTCTTTTTCAGCACGTCCAAAGCAAGATAGCTGTTCACGCAGACCGCCTGCTGGGTCAACATGTCCTGCAAGTTTTGCCGCGCATAGTAAAGCACCTCCTGCTCGAGGGCCCTTGCCCGTATCGCATCGGCCGCCTTCAGCTTCACCACCCATTGTGAAAGCATCGCGTCAAGTTGTTGGGCGAAACGTACAGCCGATTTCAGCCTCCGCATCGCCTCCCAAAGTTCGGCGCGAATCGTATCGATCTCGGCCTTATCACGTTGCATGTCATCGCGGGCCGCGTAGATCTGCTGCAACAAATTCCGTAACTGCGCCGCCGCGCTCTGAAAGCGGCGGAAGTAGGCCTTCAGTTTGTTGCCAAGTGGAACGATGCCGAGCAATTTTTTCTGGGACAGCAAATCGCCCTCCTTGCCCGGGTCCAGATCGTCCAGATGCCGACGCATTTGCTCGATCGCCTTGAAAGCTGGCGAGTCTTCCATGCCGACCATGTTTCGTTCCAGAAAACGGCTGCTCAACAGGCTCGAAGCGATGGATATTTCCTCGCGCCCAAGCCGAAAGACGGAATCGAGTTTTGCCTTGAACGAATCGCTTTGCACGTCCTCGGCCAAAAGCGCGCTGACAAACCGCTCGACCTGATCGTCCACCGCCGCGGCCACTTCGGTGGGAAGCGGGATGGCATCATCCGCTTCGTTGTCAGTCAATGGCGAAATTGTCTTCGGCGGTTCCAGAATAAACGTCGTTGATGCTTCGGTTGTCGTCTCGGCGTGCGTCATACTGTTACCCCCTCTAACCTAGCGTCCATTTAATACCCTGTTGATTACACACAAGTCTCCCTCCCCCCTTGTGGGGGAGGGTTGGGGTGGGGGGTTGACCAATCAGCCTGCCATAATTCAAGGAGTTGCGATTCAACCCTACCCCCCCCCCCCCCCCCCCCCCCC